>Ga0207428_10002721_pt1 | contig 17614 bp, 10 predicted proteins | sample RhiMethybrSRZTD1_FD_187600 | JGI IMG/M metagenome (GOLD analysis project Ga0207428, IMG submission 187600) | Populus rhizosphere microbial communities from Tennessee, USA - Rhizosphere MetaG P. TD hybrid SRZTD1 (SPAdes) (version 3) | ecosystem: Host-associated > Plants > Roots > Rhizosphere >...
AGCCGCTCACGTGATCCGGATTTACTGCGCGGGGCCCCACCCCCGCGCTCGGAGCCGGCTCGCTCGCGCTTACGCGCTCGCGGCCGGGTGTCTCAACAAGGGGCGGGCCGGCCGAAGCCGGCCTCTCTTGCGGGCTCGTCCCCTGCTTCATCCCCGGCGGGCGACAAGGTGGCCGAATTTCGAGTATCTTTTGAGAGACGAAACCAGGTGCCTCCCGACACCTCTGAACGCGTGCTGAGCGAGGTCGTGGCCCTCGCGGACCAACGACGCCGCGCGCAGGGCGCGGTGCAGAGTTTGGTCCGCCTGGCCCCGGCTCTGGCCGGCGTTGCCCTGCTCGCCGCCGTCCTGGCACGCGTGCTCCGGTTCTCGACCGCCGTGCCCCTCCTCGTACTGGGGGCTGCGGGCCTCGGGCTGGCGCTCACGACCTGGATACGTTCGCGGCGCCGTCAATCGACCGACGCGATCGCGGCGGCCGTTGATGCCGACGCGGCGCTGCGCGGAGAGCTGCGCAGCGCCCACTGGTTCGAGGCGGCGGAGGGCGGCGACGAGTGGACGCGCTTCCACCTCGAGCGCGCCGTCAATCGCGCCCGTGCCGTCGATTGGAAGGCCCTCTATCCGCCGGTCCGCGCCGGAAAATCCTGGGCGGCGACCGCCGTGCTCGCCACCGCTGCGATCGTGCTGAGTGTCGGCGCGCCGGGCCGCTATCTCGCCCGGGCGGTCGGCGTCGCCGATCAGCCGGCCGGCAGTCCCGAGGCGTTGTCGGCGGAGCTCGAGGCGAAGCTCAAGGCGCTGCTCGGCAGCATCGAAGCCGGCGATGTCGACGCCGAAGCGGCACGCGCCACGCTCGAAGAACTGAAAGAGCTGATGGCGAAGATCGATCCGGCCATGCAGAAGAAGCTGGCCGAGATGATGAAGAACGCGCCGCTCGGCCAGGAGGGCGCGAAGGCGAAGAACTTCGACAAGAACGCGCTGGCCAACGCCAAGAAGGGCGACAACCAGGCCCTGCCCGACGATGTGAAGTGGGCGTTGGAGGATTTAGCCGCGAAGCTGTCCAACGCGGAGAAGAACCGTCCAGGCAACCCGAACGAGCAGGCGTCCTCGTCGGACACCGGCGAGAAGGGCGCGCCGAGCGATGAGGCGAGCAAGTCCGCGGAAGGACAGAGCGCGCAGGCGTCGATGCAGATGGTGCGGGAAGCCGCAACGGATCCCGGCGCCGCGAAGATGATGATGGGCGGCGGGATGATGGGCGGCGATTCGCGGCCCGGCCAGGCCGGTAACAACGGCGCGCAGAACGGCGCCGACGCGCTCCTGTTTGCCCAGGCCCTGCGCAAGGAGCTGATCGAAGCCAGCGCCGACATGCAGGGACAGAACGTCAAGAAGGAAGAAGACATCCGCCGCAAGACCGAGCAGGGCAAGTCCACGCTCGGGTTCAGCCGCGTGGCGCCGGGGGCGTTCGAGCGCAGCCGGGCGGACGCCCCGCCCGCCGTGCCGGAGGCGCGGCGGCCGCTCGTCCAGCGGTACTTCATTCGCAAGTAAGAGGGCCGGCGGACACCACCCGCCGATCACTCGCCGAGGAGCGCACACACGAAATGACCAGCGCGGCCGTTGCTCAGCACATCGATCTGTTTCGGGAACGCTTCGTTCGGATCACGAAGGAAGTCGGACGCCGGATCGTCGGACACGAGGAAATCGTCAATAGCACGGTCACGGCCCTGCTTGTCGGCGGCCACGTGCTCCTCGAGGGCATTCCGGGCGTTGGCAAGACCAGCCTCGTCCACACGCTCGCCGACGTCCTGCACCTCAAGTTCTCGCGCATTCAGTTCACGCCCGATCTGATGCCGGCCGACATCGTCGGCACCAATGTCGTGCAGGAACACGCGCACGGCGGGATGTTCTTCGACTTCCAGCCGGGGCCGATTTTCGCCAACGTCGTCCTCGCCGACGAGATCAACCGGGCGACGCCGAAGACGCAATCGGCGCTGCTCGAGGCGATGCAGGACATCAGCGTGTCGGTCGGCAAGACGACCTATAAGCTCGATCAGCCCTTCCTCGTGCTCGCGACGCAGAATCCGCTCGAGATGGAGGGCACGTATCCGCTGCCCGAAGCGCAGCTCGACCGGTTCTTCTTCAAGCTCCGGGTCATGTATCCGCCCGAAGAGGCGATGCACCAGATCCTCGATCGGACGACGCAGCCGGGGGACAACGAGGTGGCGCGCGTCGTCGACGGGACGGAGATCCTGGAGATGCGCCAGGTGGCGCGCTCGGTGCCGATCGCCAAGCCCGTGCAGGGCTACGCGATTCGCCTGACGCTCGGCTCGCACCCCGAGTCGCCGTACGCGACGCCGCTCGTGAAGCGGTACGTGCGGTACGGCGCCAGTCCGCGCGCGGCGCAGGCGCTGGTGCTGGCCGGGAAGGTGCACGCCCTCCAGCGCGGCAACGCCTTCGTCGCGGCCGAGGACATCAAGGCCGTGGCGCTGCCGGCGCTCCGCCACCGCGTGCTGCTCAACTTCGAGGGCGAGGCGGAGCAGATCAATCCCGACACGATCGTGTCGGAGTTGTTGGCGGGTACCAAGAGCGAGTGACACAACACGGCGAGCACGGAGAGATACGCGGAGGGCACGGAGGTTTTGGGATAACCCTAAGACATCCGTGACCTCCGTGCGATCCGTGGCCTCCGTGTTTTGGATCGAGGGTTTGACAGTGGCACTCCGTTTCGAAGACGACTTTCTCAAGAAGCTCGAGTACCTGCATGTCGTCTCGAAGCGGGCCTTCGCCGGCCAGAATCGCGCCGACCGGCTGGCGCGCAAGCGCGGGCGCGGCATGGAGTTCGCCGATCACCGCCAGTACTCGGCCGGCGACGATTTCCGCCACATCGACTGGAAGGCCTACCAGCGGCTGAACCGGCTGCTGCTGCGATTGTTCGACGAAGAGCAGGACCTGCCGATCTATCTCTTTCTCGACGCCAGCCGCTCGATGGTCGAGCCGGCCAAGTTCGATCAGGCGCGCCGGATCGTCGCGGCGCTCTGCTACATCGGCCTGGCGCATCTCGATCGCGTCACGATCCTGCCGTTCGGCAGCGGCCTGCGCGACGAGACGATGCCCGGCCGCGGCAAGGGGCGCATCTTTCGCGTATTCGAGATGCTGGAGCGGATGGAGACGCAGGGTGATACCGATCTGCGTGAAGCGTTCAAACAGTTCGCGTCGCGGACCCGGCAGACGGGGCTCGCCGTCGTGGTGTCGGATTTCCTCGATCCGCGGGGTTTCGAGCCCGGGCTGAAGATCCTGGCGTCGATGGGGCACGACGTGTTCGTCGTCCACGTCGCCTCGCCCTCCGATCGCGACCCCGGATCGCTCGGGGAAGTGCGCTTCGTGGACGCCGAAACGGGCGAACTGCGGGACGTGGACGTCACGCCGGCGCTGGCCGACGCGTACGGCGCGGCCTGGCAGCGCCACAGCGAGGAGCTCGAGCACTTCTGCGGCCGCTACAACCTCGGCTACCTGAGAGCCGATGCCGACGCGCCGTTCGAGCAAGTGATTCTCTCGACGTTTCGCAAAGGACGGTTTCTGGCATGAGCTTCGGCGCGATGCCGGTGTGGCAGGCACTGCTGCTCATCGCGGGCGCCGCGGCGGCCGCCGTGTGGCTGTTCCGGATGAAGATCCGCCCGCCGCGCGTGCATGTGCCGTCGCTGCTGCTGTGGCGGCGCGTGTTCGATCAGGTGCGCGAGCTCACCTGGTGGGAACGCATTCGACGCGCCGTGTCGCTGGCCGCGACCGTGGCGCTCGCGATCGCACTCGCGCTGGCCGTCACCCGGCCCGGACCACGCCTGACGGCGGCCTCGCGCGGGCGCACGCTGATCGTGCTCGACTCGTCGTGGTCGATGCTCGCCGAGAGCGGCGGCGGCACACGGTGGGAACGGGCCGTGCGGCAGGCGCGCGCCCTGGCCGCCTCGTCGGGCGGCGAGGAAGTGGCGCTCGCGACCACCGCGGACGGGCTCGTCGAAGGACCGACCTCCGACCTGGCGCTGATCGAGACGGCCATCGACCGGCTGGCGCCCTCGGGCGGGGAAGGCGCGCCCTGGCCGCGCGTCGCCGGGACCGACAGCGTGCATTTCTTCACCGACGGCGCGGTCGATACCGCGGCCGCGCCGGGCGTCATCGTGCATTCGGTGTACGAAGCCGTGCCGAATGTGGCGATTACGGCGTTCGCCGCCCGCGCCGCCACGAGCGGCATCTCGTCCGGCGAAGCCTTTCTCGAGATCGTCAACTACGCGGCGCGGCCGCAGGACGTGCGCGTGTCGCTGATCCGCGGGACGGTGACGCTGTTCGATCAGCCGGTGCCCATCGCCGCCGGCGAGGCGGTGCGGCAGTTCGTGCCGCTCCAGATGTCCGGCGGCGCGCGGCTCGTCGCGAGGGTGCGCGCCCCCGACAACGCGCTCGCGATCGACGACGAGGCGGTGGCGTGGATGCCCGGCGTCGATCCGCTGGCGGTCACCGTCGTCGCCGACGCGCCCGGCCCGCTCGCGGATCTGCTGCAGCGGGATCCGGCGATTCGCGCGTCGTTCGTCAAGCCCGCGGACTACAAGCCCGGACGCGAAGACGTCGTGATCTTCGATCGCACGATTCCGGCGCAGGCGCCGGCGCGTCCGGCGCTGTTCATCGCGCCGCCGGCGGCCGGCTGGCTCGGCACGCCTGCGTCCGAGGAGAAGGCGCCCCGCTGGCTCGAGCCGGACGCGCATCCCGTGCTGGCCGGCGTCGATCCGCTCACGATTGACGTGCGCCGCGCCCGCGGCTACGACGGTCAGGGCCTGGTGCCGATTGCGCGGTCCGAGCGCGGGACGCCGCTGGTCTCCGTCATCGACGCGCGCGATCGCCGCGCGGTGATCCTCGGGTTTGCCATCGGCGACTCCAATCTCGCCACGGCGCCCGCCTTTCCGGTCATTGTCGGCAACGCGATTGAGTGGCTTGGGCGGCCGTCGTACGGCATGCTGCGGCGGCCCGGCCCCGTCGAGCTGCCCGGCAGCACGTCGGCGTTGACGGCGCCGGACGGCACGCCGGTCTCGCTCTCGCATGCCGGTGACCGCGTGGTCGCGCGCCTGACCCAGCCCGGCCTGTATCAGGTGGACGCCGGCGGATCGCGCGGCGTCATCGGTGTGAACGTCGGCGATCCGGCGGTGTCGAACCTGATGCGGACGTCTCTCCCGAACGAGGGGCGGCGACCGGCGGGCGGCGGGGGCGGATCCGGCCGGCCGTGGTGGATGTACGCCGTCGGATTTGCGTTCGTGCTGGCTGCCGTCGAGTGGTGGACGTGGCAGCGGCGCATCACCGTGTGATCTGCAGATGAACGTGACGCTGACGGCCCCGGGCGCGCTGTGGCTTCTCGCCATCGTGCCCGTCGTGTGGCTCGCGCGCCGCTGGGGCCGGACCAACTTCAACCCGCGCCAGCAGGTCCTGCAGGCGCTGGTGCGATCGCTGCTCCTCGCCGCGCTCGCCGTCGCGCTGGCCCGTCCTGTGATCTCGATGGGCTCCTCGCGCCTCTCGATCGTCTACGTCGTGGACACGTCCTACAGCGTCTCGAGCAAGTCGGTCGCCGACGCGGCGACGCGGATCGAGACGCTCAACCGCGAGCTGTCGCCGGCACACTGGCGGGTCGTCGCGTTCGGCGGCGACGTCGCCGTGCTCGACGACACCAAGGCGCTGCGCGATCTCGCGAACGCCGATCCAACTTCGACGCAGGCGTCGATCGTCCGCCGCGGCGACTCCGATCTCGAGCAGGCGCTCCGTCAGGCGCGGGCCGAGCTGCGCCCAGGTCACGTGCCGCGCATTTTTCTGTTCTCCGACGGGCACGAGACGATGGGGGATGCACGCGATGCGGCCATCCACCTCGCTTCCGATGGTGTGCAGGTGTTCGTCGAGCCGATGCTGCCCCGGGTGCTCGGCGATACCTGGGTCGAGCGGATCATCCTGCCTGAGCGGCTGACGGCCGGCGCGCTGGTGCCCGTCACCGTCGAGATTGGCACTCAGAAAGCCGGCACGGCGCTCGTCGAGCTCCGGACCGGCGGGAAAGTGATCGCGAGCAAACCGGTCACACTCGAGATGGGCGCGACGACGGCCGTCCTCGACGCGACGTTTGCGAGCCCGGGCGCCCAGACGATCGAGGCCGTCGTGACGGCGCCGGGCGATCCGATCGCGCCGAACAACCTGCTGGCCCGCGAGGCGGCGGTGCGGCCGCGCCCGCACGTGCTGTACGTCGAGAGCGCGACAGCCAGCGCGAAGTACCTGCAGGGCGCGCTCGATCAGTCGGGATTCGAGGTGACGCTCCGCGCCCCGGGCGCCATTCCGGTGAAAGCCGCGGACCTCGAGCCGTACGACGTCGTCATTCTGAGCGACGTGGCGCGAACGTCGGTCTCCGACGCCTCGATGAAGGCGCTGGCCGACTGGGTCGAGCAGGACGGCGGCGGCCTCCTCGTCGCGGGCGGCGAAGCCGTGTTCGGCGAAGGCACGCCGGGCAGTCCCCCCGGCTACCGCAACACCGAGCTCGAACGGCTGACGCCGGTGACCTTCGAACGGAAGGACGAGCCGGAAGTCGCGCTCATCATCGTGCTCGACAAGTCGTGGAGCATGGCCGGCTCGGTCATGGAGCTGTGCAAAGCGGCGGCGCAGGCCGCGATCGACGTGCTGGCCGACGAACACTCGGTCGGCGTCGTGACCTTCAACGACGGGCTGAACTGGGACGTGACCCTGCGCAACGTCGGGAAGAATCGCGCGGCGATCAAGAAGACGATCGGCGCGATCGAGCCGAGCGGGCACACGCTGATTTTTCCCGCCGTTGAACAGGCGTTCCTCGCCCTCAAGGACGCGCGCGCGCGAGCCAAGCACGTCGTGCTCCTCTCGGACGGCCGGTCGTACCCCGACGACTACGAGGGCCTGGTCAAGAAGATGACCGACGCGAAGATCACGGTGTCGGCGATCGCGGTCGGGCCGGCCGCCGACGTCGAGCTCCTGACCAACATCGCGAAGTGGGGGAAGGGCCGGAGCTACGTCGTCGCCGACGCGAAGGAGGTGCCGCAGATCTTCGTCAAGGAAGCGAAAGATGCGGCGACGCCGTCTTTCGACGAGAAGTCGCTGAAGCCCGTCGTCAAAGCGCGCGGCTTTCTCGAGGGCGTGGACTTCACCAAGGCGCCGACCCTGCGCGGCCGGACGGCGACGGTCGTCAAGGACCATGCGCTCGAGCTGCTCGCGACTGAAGAAGGCGATCCGCTGCTCGCGTTCTGGCCGATCGGTCTCGGGCGTACGGCGGTGTTCGCGTCGGATGTGAAGGATCGCTGGGCGACCGACTGGGTCCGCTGGCGCGGCTACGCGCCGTTCTTCACCGCGCTCGTCCACGCGCTCGAGCGGCAGCATCCGGCGGGGCTCGGGCTCGAGATCCGCGAAGGCGCGGTGCGCGGCAACGCGCGGCCGATCACGGTCCGCGTCGAGGCCCGCGACGGCCGCGGCGGGTATCGCAACCAGCTCAAGCCGGTCATTTCGGTGCGGGCCGGTGACGGCCGCACCGCGCAGGAAACCGCGCGGCAGATCGCGCCCGGGTTGTACGAAGCGAAGATCGTCGCCGACGCGGCACAGCCGCTGACGATTTCGCTCGACAGCCCGGAACTGGGGAGCGCATCGCGCCTCATCGTGCCCGATCTCCAGGCCGAGTACCGGTTCAGCCCGCCCGACCTCGGACGCCTGCGCGCGATCGCCGATGCCACGGGCGGCGCCCTGTCGCCGACGGCCGACGTGCTCAGTCAGGCGACGCGGTCGTCGCGCGGGGCGCGCCGGGCAGTCTGGCCCGGATTGGTCGTTGCGGCGCTCGGTCTGTGGATGCTCGACGTCCTGCTGCGGCGCGTGCGGGTGTTCGAGCCGGCGGCGTAGACGAGCACGGACGCCTGCCATCTTGGTTTACTTCGTGTACTTCGTGGCCTTCGTTGGCTTCGTGTCTATTGACGAGCGTCAGTCCCCGCTCAACGCTCTCCCGCCACTTTCAGGTCCATGACCTTCTTCTCGCCCTCGGCCAGCGTGATCTTGAAGGCAGCGGCGGCCAGTTGCTCGAGAAACGTCGGATCGTAGAGATCCTGCTGGTCGAATTCGGTGAGCGCGACCATGAAGTATTCGCCCGGCGGCAGGTTCGCGACGCGATAGCGGCCATCCGGCGAGGTGCGCGCCGGGAAGCGCAGGCGTCTCGAGCCGGGGACCCACGCGCTCCGGCTGGTCGGGATCAGCACGACGAAGTACCCGGCGACCGGCTGTTCCTTGCTGTCGATCAGCCGGCCGGTCAGATCGGTAATCTGATCCGTGTATGTGATCACGACGTCGCTGATCGATTCGTTCGGCAGCACCTCGAACGGCACCTCGAGCGCGTCCTGTCCTTTGACCATGATCGACTTCAACACCCAGCCTGAGCCGGGCGATCCGCCCGGCGCCGAGGATTGATTCGAGGACATCAAGTACATCCCCGGGGCCACGCCCGGCAGCGTGAACGTGCCGTTGGCGGTGGCGGGCCCGGATGGCAATTGACCGAACGTGCCGGCCGTCTGGTTGGGCGCCGGCCGTATAACGATCGAGACGCGCGACGGATCGGCGGTCGCTCCCGCGGTCGCGCTCTCGTAGACGACGCGCCCGGAGAGAGTCATGCCCGCCTGCAGCGTGAGGCGAACGTCGAGCTGGTCGCGCCCGGAGACGCCGAGGTCGGTCTGCGCCCAGAGATCGAATGGGCTCGGCGCGGACGGCGCTACCACGCGCTCGACGCCCAGCAGTCCCTCGATCGCGGTCGGCGGCGGCACGGGCACTGGCGGCCGGCCCTGTGCGCGCGCCACGAGCGTGTACGGACCGGGCCGCACTCCCTGAAACATGAACCGGCCATTCTGATCCACGCCCGATCGCATCGGTCCGTCGATCGAGGACACGGGTTTTCGTCCCTGCGGCACGAGCGCGATCTGCACGTTGGTCGCCGGCTGACCGTCGGCCAGCGTGATCGTGCCCTGGATTCGCGCCGTCGGCACGAACTGCATCGTCATGTCGATCCCGGATCGTTCCTCGCCGGGACCGACGGTGAGGAGCACGCCGGCAGCCGGATCGGTCGCACCCGGATAGTAGAGCGGCGCATAGCCGACGGTGGACGGCGTGTCGACCGCCGGGCCCGGAGACGTGCCCGCTGGTACGCTCGCGGCGGTGCGCGAGGCGGCCAGCGCCTGCTGCATCGCCCATTGCACTTCGGCGTCGGTCGTCAGCCGCGCGGCCGTCGAGAGCGGCGTGCCCGCCACCGCCACGAGATACGTGCCCGGCGCCAGGCCGAAGACGCGATACATGCCGCGGTCGTCCGTCTGAGCCGAGCCGTTCCCGGACGAGACGGGCGCCCACGTCGGCTCGCCGTTCACCGGGCGGTTCTCGAGCACCTGAATCCGCAGGTTGTTCTGCGGCTGTCCGTTCGGATCGCGCACGACGCCGGTGATGACCGCGCCGCGCACGATCTTGAACGCGAGATCGGTCACCTTCTGGCCCGGCTCGATCGCGATCTGCGTGCCCGGGCTGCGCCACGGCCGGCGCGCGCCGTAGTACGACGTGAGGAACCCTGGCCTCGAGCCGCTGAGCGTGAACCGGCCGGCGGGCAGACTGGCGAAGACGAAGCGCCCCTCATCGTCGCTGACGGTGAGCCGGCCGTTCCTGAGACCCGCGCCGTTCAGCGTCAGGAGCACGCGCCGCAGGGGCCGCGGGATCGACTCGTCGGTCGTGACGACGCCGCCAATCGATCCCGATCCCACCACCGCTGGCTGAAACGACGTGTCACGCGCCGGTTGCACCGGCGGAGCCGGCCGCGGTGGCGCCTGCTGCGGCGGCACCGGCGTCGGCGGGGGAGGGCCCTGCGCCGTCGTCGCCGTGACCGACAGCGCGAGGACCGCGAGCGCGAGGGCTCCGGCGCGTTCGAGACGACGGCTCATCGCACCTGGCTCACGGTGAGCGACATGGATCGCTTGTCTCCGTCGGCGACGGTGACGCGCGTGCCCGCGCGCACCACGCGCGCGAACCACTGCATGTCCTGGCCGTCGAACGTCATGTCCATCGGCAGGGCGGCGATGACGTAGTCGCCGGGCAGGAGATTGCGGAACGTGAATATTCCGGCCGTGCTCACCGTCGACGTGCGCATGCGCCGCGGCGTCGTGCCTTCGTCGATCCAGCGCTGATAGTCGGTCGGCACGAGGACCACGACCGTACCGAGATCGTCGGGCGTCGACCCGGTGCGCTGGACGGTTCCCGAAATCTCGTTGGGCTGATCCGTAAAAGTGATGACGGCGCCCGACACATCCGACTGCAGATCGATCGGCGCGTCGATCGCCTCGCGTCCTCCGACGTGAATCGATCGCATCCACCACGGCGATCCCGGTCCGCCCATCGACAGGAAGTACTTCCCTGGCGGCACCGACATCGTCGTAAACGTGCCGTCGGGCGCGATCCGCGCGGGCGTGAGCGGGAAGTTCATCGAGCGGCCGTCGGCGGCCGAGAGGTTCACGGTCAACTGCTGCAGCCGCTCGGCCGGCGGACGGGGCGTGCCGCCTTGAAACTCGACGCGGCCACGGACGCGCAGCCCGACGCTCAGCAGCACCGAGACGCCGCTGACGTCCGTTTCGCCGACGCTCACCGGCACTCGCGCCCAGAGTGTCGGGTCAGCCGAAGGTGTCTGCATCATGGGCGGCGGCATGACCATGCTGGTTCCGGGCGGGGGCGGCGGTGGCGGCGGCACCGGCACGGGTCGCGGAACTCGCAGCGCATTCAGGGTGTACGGGCCGGTCGGGACGCCGAGGAACGTGAACTGGCCGAACGCGTCGCTCACGGTCGAGGCCGTTTCCGAGCCGAAGTCGGACGCGAACTCCTCGAGTCCGCCCGGTTGGAGCTTGAGCGGAAAATTCGCGACCGGGCCGTCAGGTCCCTGGACGACGCCCGAGACGCGGTACGACGGCAGGAGCTTGAGCTGCAGGTCGAGCGCGGTCTTTTCCTCCCCGGTCGCCAGCGTCACCCACATCGCCTGGCTCGCGGTCGTCGCAGACGGGTAGTACGTCGTTGGATACACCAGCAGGCGCGAATCGGCTCCGGGAAGCGGACCCACGAGCGCCCGTCCGAATTGATTCTGCAGTTGCAGTTGCTGATCGCCGACCTGAATCCCCGGCCCACCGACCGGCAGACCCGCCATTGAGAGATCGCGCATCAACGCGGTGCGCGCGGTCTGCGCGGCCTGACCGCTCACCGGCTTCTCGTATTCCTCGACGGTCGTGGCGGGCAGCGACGTCGTGCTCGATCGGATGTACACGGTGTAGGCGCCCGGCGAGAGGCCGCCGATGCGATACATCCCGCGGTCGTCGGTATTCGCGGATTGCGCCGGTGCCAGTTGACGCCGGCCGTTCACCACCATCGACCGCAGCAGCGTGATTTGCACGCCGACCACAGGTTCTCCCGCCTCGTCGCGGACCGCGCCGCTCATCGAGGCCTGGCGCCAGAGTTTGATGACGACGTCCGTCTTGCGCGCGTCCTCGTCGAGGACGAGCTGGCCGCCGGGACCGTTCAGGCGGCGCTGGCCGTAGCTCCCGGCCAGGAAGCCGAGGGCGCGCGCGTTCAAGCTGTAACTTCCGGGCGTGAGATCGCGAAACACGAAGCGCCCCTGCCCGTCGGTATAGACCTGAGGCGGCGGCGCCTGCGGGCCCTCGACCGGAATGCCGCGGCCGCCAATGGCCACTGGCTGACTGATCGGGTTGCGTCCCGCCAGCAGGATCAGCGCGCCCGCTATCGGCTGGTTCGAGTCGGCGTCAACGATGCGCCCCATGATGAGTCCGGTCGCGCGAGGCGGCGGCTGCTGCGGCGTCGCGCCCTGCGCTGGTTGTGGCATGCCGGGAGGCGTGGCCGGGCGAGGCGGCGCCTGCTGACCGATGGGCCGCGCGAGTGCCGCGGTCATCGCCAGGGTGAGGATGAGGACGAGTCGAATCGCGGTGAGTCGTGTCATGTGACCGTCATGAGGGCTATTTGCCGCCGGCAAGCTTGAGATCCTGGACTTTTTTTTCGCCCTCGGCGAGCGTGATCTTGAACGAGGCGGCGATCAATTGTTCGAGAAACGTCGCGTCGTAGATGTCGGTCGGCTCGAAGTCGGTGAGCGCCGCGACGTAGTACTCGCCCGGCGGCAGTCCCGTCAGCCGGTATTTGCCGTCGCTCGCCGGACGGGTGGGCTGGCGCATCCGCCGCGATCCCTGGAACCACTGTGCCTTGTCCGTCGAGAACAGAAACACGTTGTAGTCAGACACCGGCCGGCCGGTATTGTCCAGCATCGCCCCGCTCACCTCGGCCGACTGGTCCGTGAACGTCACGACGAGATCGGTCAGGTCTTCGCTGGGTCGGATCTCGATCGGCACGTCCAGCAACTCGCGGCCGCGCCAGGTCGCGCTCTTTACCTGCCAGCCGGATCCAGGCGCCGTTCCCGGCGGCACGCCCGCCGTCGCGCTGATCAGATAGCGGCCGGGGGTCACGCCCTGAAACGTGAAGGTCCCATCCGCGCTGGCCTGTCCGCTCGGCACGCCGAGCGTCACGCCCGTGGCGCTTGGCGGCACCCGCAACGACACGCTGACGCGCGACAGATCCTCGGGCGGCGTCAGGACCTTGCCATCGAACACGACCCGTCCGGAGACGGTCATGCCCGGTTCGAGCGTCGCCGCAAGGCCGGACACGTCGTTGCCACTGACTATGACGTCTACCAACGCCCAGAGATCCATGACCGGCGGCGCCGGTCGCGCGCCGGGCGCGGGCGGGCCGGCCGTCCGGCTCGAGGCCCGGGCCGTGAGCGTGTACTGGCCGGGGCGCACCGATCGGAACACGAACTTGCCGTCGGCGCCCACTACCGCGCGGTTGCCGAGGCCGCTCTCGAGGAAAAGCGGCGAAACCACACGGGAGCTCGAGAAGAGCATGACGATCGTTCCCTGGACCGGTTGGCTGTCCGAGCGCGTGATCACGCCTTCCACCTTTGACGTCGGCACGAATGGGACGGAGAAGTCCACGCCCGTGCGTTCTTCGCCGGACCGAACCGTGACAGGCGCCGAGGCCGCCGCGTCGGTGGTCCCTGGATAGTAGACGGGTGCGTAGGTGACCGGTTGGCCAAGAGGAGGGCCTGACGTTGCGTCCGGCGTCGCCGCACCGACGCGGTTCGGGCCCGGACTCTGCTGTTGTGCCCACCGGATCTCGTCGGGGGTGGTCAAGCGCGCGGCGATCGAGTTGAGACTCGACGCAGCGACGACGAATTCTCCGGGTGGCAGGCCATAGAGGCGGTAGCTGCCGCGGTCATCGGTGGGATTCCCGATCCCGCCGGACACGTACGAGTACGTGCGCTCGCCGTTGACCAGGCGCGCTTCCATGACCTGGACGCGCAAACTGGTGATCGGCTGCCCGTTGCTATCGGTGACGGTGCCTGCAAGGACTGCGCCCCACGGCATCTTGAGCGCCAGGTCGCCGATCGTCTGTCCGTCAGTGACCGCCAGCGGGATGCCCGGGCCGCGCCCGGGTCTCGTTCCCCCGTAGTAGGTGGTGACATAGCCTGGCTTCGCCGCGTAAAGCGTGAACCGTCCGGCCGGCAGGTACGAGAACACAAACCGTCCGGCGTCGTCGGTGATGGCTTGCCGGCTGCCGCGCAGTTCAGCGCCATTGAGGCTGACGAGCGCGCGACGAACCGGCTTGGCGTCGGCGTCGCCCGTCGTGATCATTCCCGCGACCGTGGCGGTTCCGACCGCCGGAGGCAGGTTCGTGTCCCGCGAAGGAGGCCGTTGACCCGGCGCGGTGGCTGCGCCCTGTGCGAAGGCGGAGGCGGCCTCTGTCGCCAGAATCACGACTGCCAGCAGTGACATGAAGCGTGGGTGTGTCATGGCGATCACCGGATCTGGCTGATGGTCAGCGGCAGCGTCTTCTTGTCGCCATCCGCGAGGGTCACGCGCATCGCGACGCGCGTGACGGCGCTCACGAACTGCGGGTCCTGGAGATCGACGACCGACTCCGGAGCCAGGGCGGCGACGGCATACTCGCCCGACGGCAGGCCGGCCGCGCGGTACTCCCCGGTCGTCGAGGTGCCGATGGTCCTCGTCCGGCGGGGCGACATGCCGCTCTCGATCCAGCTCTGCACGTTCGCCGGGAAGATCACGACGACGGCGTCCACATTGGTCGTGGCGCTCGTGCCGCGCACCGTGCCGGAGAGCTCCGTCGGTGTATCGCCGAACGTGATGACCACGCCGGTCAGATCCTCGGTCCCGAGCTCGAGCGGCGAGCCGAACGCGTCCTTGCCTTTCACTGAGATGGCCCGGACCGCCCATGGAGCGCCGGGCGATGTCACCGTCAAATTGTAAAGACCCGGGGGATAGGACATCGTTTGAAACGTGCCGTCCGCGCCGAGCCGGGCGGTGGTGAAGCCCGGTGTGAATCCGCCGTCGTTTGGCGAGAGGTTGACTGACAGCTGACTGAGCCGTTCAGGTGTGGGCAGTGTCGCGGCGCCAGCGAACTCGACCCTGCCGCTGACACGCGCTCCACTGCTCACGGTCACGGAGAGGCCCTTCACGTCCGCGTCGCCGACGGTCAATGGCACACGGGCCGCGAGCGTGGGCGCGGTGGGCACGGGTGTCGCCGGGCCCAGCGGGCTCCCGCTCGAAGTCATCATCATGCCACCGCCGCCCATCTGAACGACGGTCGTCATCGCGCTGCTCGACGTGGACACGTTCCGCGGGACGCGCTGGGCGATCAGCGTGTACGACCCGGACGGCACGCCGAGGAATCGGAACGTGCCATCGGCCGCGGTCACCGACGTCGCCGCCTCGAACCCCATGTCTGAGGTGAACTCCTCGACGCCGCCAGGCAGGAGCCTCAGAGACACCATGCCCGCCGGGCCCTCCGGGCCGTGCACGACGCCCGAGACGGTCGTGGCGCGGACGAGCCTGAGCGTCATGTCGATGCCGGTCCGGTCCTCGCCTGAGGTCACCGTGACCGGTGTCGCCTGTGACGCGACGGTCGTGGACGGATAGAAGAGTGTCGGGTAGACGGACAGCCGCCCGTCGGCGCCGGGAGGCGGCGGCAGCGCCGACCGGCCGCTCAACCCGTTGTATTGCAGTGTGTAGTCGCCGACGCGAATGCCCGACGATGGCGATCCCATCATCATCAAGTCCATTGGCAGTGTATTCATGCCGCCCGGAGTGCTGATGGCCTGCTGATAGAGGTCGGCAATCGAGGCCGGGAACGTCGTGATCGTGGACCGCACCTGGACGATGTAGGTGCCTGGTACGAGCGTCCCCACCCGGTACTGGCCGCGGTCGTCGGTGGAGACGCTTGACGCAGACTGGTAGCGCCGCCGGCCGCCACTGAAAGTGACACGCGACAAGTTCACCGACGCGCCAATCGCGGGCTCCCCGGCTTCGTCGAGCAGGCGGCCGGAGATGGAGGCGTATTTCCAGAGCCGCACGGTGACGTCCGACAGCCGCTGATCCTCTTCGAGCGCGACCCTTCGTGAGGGGCCGGCTGGCCGCCGCTGGCCGTAGGATCCGGGCGCGTACCCGCCGGCCCGGGCGTTCAGGCCGTAGCTCCCTTTGCCGAGACTGCGGAACAGAAAACGCCCTTCGCTGTCGGTGATGACCTGCCCTGGCCCCGGCGCGTTCAGCCCGGCAAGGAACGTCGCCTCGTCGATGGCGACCGGCCCGGCGATCGCCGCGTCAGCACCTTGAAGCGTGACCGTCGCGCCGCTCACCGGCCGGCCGGAGACGGCATCGACGACCTGGCCGAGGATGAACCCCTTGGGAGGCGGGCCAGCGGGCTCAGCGGCTCCCGCGGGCTGGGCGGGCTGGGGAGGGCGGACCTGCGCCCAGGCAGGCGCAGCCCAGGCGGCGACCGACACCAGAACTGTGAGGCAGGGCATGACAGCACGCCGGGCGGGTCGAACCATGGGCGCCTCCCTCTGGGATTGTAGGGAATCTTCCTCTTGATACGCCGGGAGTCTATCTGCGCTACACTTCAGACGTGCCATCTTCCGTTCAGTTTGCGCGATTCGGGTTTTTTAGGGGCTCGCAGAGCCGCCTGACGGGGTGATGTAGCCGACCTGAACCACCGATTTTTGGGCCGCCATCCCGCAGGGGTGGCGGCCCTTTTCTTTTGTCTGACAGACGAGGAGGACCACGTGAGGACGGCCTATCAGGGCGAACCAGGCGCCTACAGTGAAGCGGCGGCACTCGAAGTCCATCCCGGCACCGATCTGATGCCGTGTCCGAGCTTCGAGGCGGTCTTCGACGCGGTCAAGTCCGGCGTCACGACCGACGGGGTGATTCCGCTCGAAAACACGATCGGCGGCAGTATCCATCGCAACTTCGATCTGCTGGTCGAGCACGATCTGTCGATCGTGGGCGAGGTCGAAATCGCGGTGGAGCACTGCCTGCTGGTCAATCCCGGCACCACGCGCAGCGCGATTCGCCGCGTCTACTCTCATCCGCAGGGCCTCGCCCAATGCGAGATGTTCCTGCGCGCGATGGAGGGCGTCGAGATCGTGGCGACGTACGACACGGCCGGCAGCGCCAAGCTCGTCCGCGACGGGCAGTTCCCCGACGCGGCGGCGATCGCCTCGCGGCGCGCCGCCGACGTCTTCGGCCTCGAGGTGCTCGAGTCGGGGATCCAGGACTACGCGATGAACATCACGCGCTTTGCCGTCATCGCCCGGCAGCCCGATCCATCCGTGCTCGGCGAGAAGACAACCATCGTGTTTGCGCTGCCGAACGAGCCGGGCTCGCTCTACCGCGCGCTCGGTGTCTTTGCCGAGCGCCAGATCGATCTCACCAAGCTCGAGTCGCGGCCGATTCGCGGCCGCGCATGGGAATACATGTTCTACGCCGACCTCGCGCTCGGCCGCCACGAGCTCAAATGCGCGCGTGCCCTCGTGCACCTCGCCGAGTTCGCGAAGTGGATCCGCACGCTCGGGTCCTACCCGCGCTGGAAGGAACGTACGTAGGGCGCGCCGGGTACGTAGGGCGGGTCGGGTTTTGACCCGCCGCTCGATCCATTGTTTCGTTTTGACGAAACGTCCGGCGCCCGCTAGATTGACGGCCGTGACGATCGACGCCGCCATTTCGCTGGTCCAGTTCTGCTATCCGCAGGTCTACTACGCGTGCCACACGCGACACGAGCGCAAGCGCTCGAGCGCTCTGCGCCTGTCGCGCCGCGACTCGGAGCTGCTCGTTCATCTCGACCGCTCGCGCCCGGCGGCGCTCACTGACGTCGCGAGACACATGGACCTGGCGCCGTCGACCGTCTCCGAGGCCGTGACGAAGCTGGAAGCGCTGGGGTACGTGCAGAAGGCGTCTGCACCGACAGGCGATCGGCGACGCATCGGCCTCGTCCTTACGGCCAAAGGCGTCGAGGCGGTGCACGCCACATCGGTCCTCGAGCCGGCGCGCCTGCGCGGCGTGCTGAAACGGCTGTCGAAACGGGAGCTCGCGGCCGTCACGGACGGGCTGACGATTCTGGCGGAGGCGTGCCGCCCCGACGCCCGGTCCGAGCGCGTAGCGCGAAAGAGCCGGCCCGACGCCCGGCC
>Ga0207428_10002722_pt1 | contig 17610 bp, 18 predicted proteins | sample RhiMethybrSRZTD1_FD_187600 | JGI IMG/M metagenome (GOLD analysis project Ga0207428, IMG submission 187600) | Populus rhizosphere microbial communities from Tennessee, USA - Rhizosphere MetaG P. TD hybrid SRZTD1 (SPAdes) (version 3) | ecosystem: Host-associated > Plants > Roots > Rhizosphere >...
GTCGAGCATCGGAATCAAGATATCGGAAAGCATGTCACCGGCGACGAGAACGCCGGATTCCTCGATCAACAGCGCCGCATGGCCAGGCGCATGTGCCTGATGCTCGATAATCCGGACTTCAGGGCCTTCCCAAGGGATGTGTGTCGCCCCCGCTGGCAGACCTGAGATGAGACCGAGCAGGTCGAGTGGAACCTGCTCGACGATGTCCGGCGGTATCAGCGTCGGGATGAAGTCCTTCCACCCCGGGTCCGACAGCCGGGCGTGGATCGCCGCCGCGCATCGGGCTGTGCCGTAACGGGGCGCCTCGCCGAGGCTGGCATGCCAGAGCAGGTGATCCCAATGCGGATGCGTGGAAAACCCTGCTGTAACGGGCTGGCCCAACTCGCGAAGGTCGTTCGCGAGGGCGACCATTTCTGAGTCGAGTATTCCGGCGTCGACGAGCAACACACCGGTCTCTCCTCGCACGACAATGGCATTGCTCTGCATGAACTCACTCTCGTGGACCAGCACACCCTCCGCGACCTGCCTCAGCACGGGCGACTCCTTCCGCTTGTGGTTGCAACCGAGATCCGCGAAACCTGATCGGCGTCCCATCGCTCGCTGTGTCGTAGCGGACCCGCTCGGGCCCGCAGGCCGGAAGGGTGGGCGCGGCTGGGTTCGAACCAGCGACCCCCCGCTTGTAAGGCGGGTGCTCTTCCGCTGAGCTACGCGCCCCGCTCGGTACGGGCGATGGGAGGGTACCGGGCGGGACGGCCGACGTGGTTGGTCGTAGGGTCGTTGGGTGAGCGCGCGACGGCCCCGGGTGGCGCGGGTGGCGGCCCTGATCCTCCTGGGGCTGCTGCTCGGTGGTGCCTGCGGAGCGGCGGGCGTCTGGCAGTGGCACCGGTTCGGGCAGAAGAAGACCGCGGACGACGAGCTGCGCGCCGCGGCACGGCAGCCGGTGGCGCCGCTGGACGAGGTGCTCGCCCCGGGCCGGCCGGTGGACGACGCGATCCGGTTCCGGACCGTCACCGCGACCGGCCGGTACGACGCGGCGCTGCAGCTGCTGGTCCGGCAGCGGCAGGTGGACGACAGGCCAGGGTTCCTGGTGCTCACGCCGCTGCAGACCACGTCCGGACGCACGCTGTACGTCGACCGCGGGTTCGTCCCGGTCACCGGGGCGGCGACGCAGACGCCGAACGTGCCGGACCCGCCGGCCGGGCAGGTGCAGGTCACCGGGCGGGTGCTGCCGAGCGAGAAGGGCGGCCTCGGTGCCGGCCTGCCCGCCCGGCAGATCGAGCGCATCGACGTCCCCGGCCTGGCCGCGAGGGACGGCGTCCGGGCGGCCTACCCGGCGTACGTGGAGCTGATCTCCTCGACGCCGGCGCAGCAGGGGCTGGTCGCGCTGCCGCCGCCGGACCTGTCCAACCCGGCCGGCGGCGCGTACGTCGCCCAGCACCTGGCGTACGTGGTGCAGTGGTTCCTGTTCAGCGCGTTCGCGCTGGCCGGGCCGGTGGTGCTGCTGCTGCTCGACCGGCGGGCCCGCCGCCGCGAGCCCGGGCCGAGACCCGAGCCCGCGGCGACGGACGCGCCGGTGCAGGCACCCACGGCGCGGACCGCACCGACCGCGCCGACTCCCTAGGCAGGCAGGTCCGCCATCGCCGAGTGCCACACGGACTGGTCGCGCTTCTCCCCCGGCTGGTTCACCTCGACGAACACGACCTTGCCGGACTTGTCGATGAGGAACGTGCCGCGGTTGGCCATGCCGGCCACGTCGTTGAACACCCCGTACCGCTTGGCGACCTCGCCGTGCGGCCAGAAGTCCGACAGCAGCGGGAACAGGTAGCCCTCCTGGGCCGCCCAGCTCTTCAGCGTGAACGGGTGGTCGACGCTGATACCGATCACCTGCACGTCCTCGTCCTCGAAGCGCGGCAGCTCGTCACGGACCTGGCACAGCTCGCTCGTGCAGATGCCGCTGAACGCGAACGGGTAGAAGACGAGCAGGACACTTTTCTTCCCGCGGAATGAGCTGAGCGTCACCTCCTCGCGGTTCTGGTCGCGAAGGGTGAAGTCGGGGGCCTCCTGGCCGACCTCGACCGCCATAGACGTTGTCCTCCTCGCCGGATCATGCCGGGATGTCCGGCACCATGGGCAGCATGTCACGCCCCGACCCGGCCGGCCTGGCCACCCTGCCGCTCGGCGAGCAGCGCGAGCGGGTGCTCGGGTCGTGGGACGGTTTCCTCGCCGCCGCCGAGGACGTCGACCTGGGCCGACCGTCCCGACTGCCCGGCTGGACCGGGCGCGACGTGCTGCTGCACGTGGGCGACTGGCCGGGTGTCGCGACCCTGGACAAGCTGCTTGCCGAGGCGCGCTCCGGCACGGTCGCACCACCGTACGACCCGGACGCCGTCAACGAGGCGGTCGTCGCGGCGCACCGGGACGTCCCCACCGCCGATGTGCTGGCGGCGGTGCGGCGGTCGCGGGACCGGATCGCGGAGTGGTTCGCCGCGCCGGACGCCGCCGACGGTCCGCGGGCGCTCGGGCTGACCCCCGTCATGTCCGTGGTCGGCGTGCTGCCGCTGCTCACCGTCGTCAACGCCAGCGGCTACGAGCTGGCCGTGCACGCGCTCGACCTCGGCGTACGGCCGGACGACCGGCTGCTCGACGCGGGGCTGGCAGCGCTGGTCGACGTGACCGGCGTGTTCGCGCGCCGGCGCGGGTTGCGCTCGTCGCTCACGGCGTGGACGGGTCGGTCGGGCTGGCAGGTCCGGACCGACGACGATGGATGGGTCACCACCGCGGTGCGGGAACGGCCGCCGGGCGCGGCGGTCGAGGGCGACGCGGCGGTCCTGCTCGACGCGTCGGCCGGCCGGCGTGCCGTGCCGGCGTTGCTGGCCTCTCGCGCGATGCGAGTGCACGGTCTGGCCGACATCGTGCGTCTCGCACCGATCGTCGACGAGGTGTCGGGGCTGCCCGGTGGACCGGCGCTCGGGGCGGCAGCACGGTGGATCGCCGGCGCCGGCCGCCTCCTGCGGCTCGGTCGCTGACGCCGGCCGGAGCCGGCGGCCCTGCTCAGCGCTTGGAGCGGTTGGACTTGGGCGTGACCAGGCGGGCGCCGGCCCAATCCCGGCCGGCGCTGATGCTCGAGGTCTGCGACAGGCCGGCCGTCGGGGCGGCCTCGTTGATGTCGGACGGCGGCACGTGCCCGTCCCGCCCGGACTTCGGGGTGAGCAGCCAGATCACGCCGCTGTCGGCGAGCGGGTGCAGCGCGTCGACGAGCGTGTCGACCAGGTCGCCGTCCTCGTCGCGCCACCAGAGCAGCACCACGTCGACGACGTCGTCGGCGTCCTCGTCGACCATCTCGCTGCCGGCGCGCTCGGCGATGGCCTGGCGCAGCTCCTCGTCGGCGTCCTCGTCCCAGCCGCGCTCCTGCACGACCATGCCCGGCTCGATCCCCAGCCGCTCGGCCAGGCCACGCCCTCCTGCCTGGTCCACGGTCGTGCTCACCCCTCGGTCCTCCCGTTCGGTTCAGCGGTCACCACGGTCTGTGTGCCCGGTAGTCCACACATTCCCAGGTCCCCACGCAAGTACGCCAGTCGGAACGGACGTCGTGTCGCGGCACCGCTGCGCCACAGCGGCCCGAACCTACCGCTCAGGGGATCGAGTTGCAGGCTTGCTGGAACTTTGCGGTCGCGTCGTTGTACGGCTTCGTGCTGGGGTTTTTGCCCGCGCTGGCGGCCGCGTGGAGGCTGGCCAGCTGGGCCTGCACGGCCTTGCCGGCGCGCAGGATCGTGTCGTCGGCCGGCAGCCCGGACCGGGACAGCTGGCCGCCGACCGTGGCCGCGCCCTGCTTGAGGATCTGGACCTGCTGGCTGCGCTGCTTGGACTTGTTGAAGCTCGTGTTGATCCCGGTGATGGCGGCGCGCTCCAGCACGCACAACGCCCGCTCGCGGATCTGGACGGCGCTCACCGTCGGGGACGGCGTGGGCGTCGACCCGGCGGACTCGCCCGGATCGGACGTGCTGCTCGGGTCGGCCGACCCGTCCGGCGTCGACCCGCCGTTGACCACGCCCGGGTCGATCGTGCCCGATCCCTGGATCGTGGTCGCGCAGGATGCGACGCCGGCCAGCAGCAGGGCGGAGATCAGCGCGGCCGGCAGGCGGGTCAAGCGCATGCGCGCCAACCTACCCCGTGCCGTTGGACAGGCAGAACCACGACGTCCGGCGCACCCGGCTCGGCTACCGGCCGGATTGGATGGACAATGGGACTGTGACCAGTGACCGTTTCAGCGTCATTACCGATGGCCTGCCGAGCCAGCTCCCCGACCTCGACCCCGAGGAGACCAGGGAGTGGCTGGAGTCCCTGGATTCGGTGATCAACATGGCCGGCCGCGGCCGCGCCCGCTACCTCATGCTCAAGCTGCTCGAGCGGGCACGGGAGCGCCAGGTCGGGGTGCCGGCGCTGCGCAGCACCGACTACATCAACACGATCCCGCCGGAGCGGGAGCCCTGGTTCCCCGGCGACGAGTTCATCGAGCGGCGCATCCGGGCGTACGTCCGCTGGAACGCGGCGATCATGGTCTCCCGGGCGAACCGCCCGGAGCTCGGCGTCGGCGGCCACATCGCCACGTACGCGTCGATGGCCTCCCTGTACGAGGTGGGCTTCAACCACTTCTTCCGCGGCAAGGACCACGGCCAGTCCGGCGACCAGGTGTTCTTCCAGGGTCACGGCTCGCCGGGCATCTACGCCCGGGCATTCCTCGAGGGCAGGCTGACCGAGCAGCAGCTGGACGGGTTCCGGCAGGAGCTCTCGCATCCGGGCGGCGGCCTCCCGTCCTACCCGCACCCCAGGCTCATGCCGGACTTCTGGGAGTTCCCCACCGTGAGCATGGGTCTCGGCCCGCTCAACGCGATCTACCAGGCCCGGTTCAACCGCTACCTGCTCAACCGCGAGATCGAGGACACCAGCAACTCGCGGGTGTGGGCGTTCCTCGGCGACGGCGAGATGGACGAGCCGGAGTCGCTCGGCGCGATCGGGGTGGCCGCCCGCGAGGAGCTTGACAACCTGATCTTCGTGGTGAACTGCAACCTGCAGCGGCTGGACGGCCCGGTCCGCGGCAACGGCAAGATCATCCAGGAGCTGGAGTCCTACTTCCGCGGCGCCGGCTGGAACGTGATCAAGGTCGTCTGGGGCCGGGAGTGGGACGAGCTGCTGGCCCGCGACGTCGACGGCGTGCTGGTGAACAAGATGAACACCACGCCGGACGGCCAGTTCCAGACCTACTCGACCGCGGACGGCGCGTTCATCCGGGAGGACTTCTTCGGCTCCGACCCGCGGCTGCGCAAGATGGTCGAGCACCTGTCCGACGACCAGCTGCGTAACCTGCCGCGCGGCGGCCACGACTACCGCAAGGTATACGCGGCGTTCAAGGCGGCGACCGAGCACGCCGGGCAGCCGACGGTCATCCTCGCCCACACGATCAAGGGCTGGACGCTCGGCAAGGACTTCGAGGGCCGCAACGCGACCCACCAGATGAAGAAGCTCACCAAGGCCGAGCTCAAGGAGATGCGCGACCGGCTCTACCTGGAGATCCCGGACTCCGCGCTGGAGGACGGCCTGCCGCCCTACTACCACCCGGGGCCGGACTCCGAGGAGATCCAGTACATGCAGGAGCGGCGGGCCGCGCTCGGCGGCGCGCTGCCGCGGCGGGTCACCCGGGCCAAGCCGCTGACGCTGCCGCCCACCGAGGTCTACGGCGACCTCAAGAAGGGCTCGGGCAAGCAGGCCGTGGCGACGACGATGGCGTTCGTCCGGCTGCTCAAGGACCTCATGAAGGACAAGGAGATCGGCCACCGGTTCGTGCCGATCATCCCGGACGAGGCCCGCACCTTCGGCATGGACTCGCTGTTCCCGACGGCCAAGATCTACAGCCCGTTCGGGCAGAACTACGACCCGGTCGACCGGGAGCTGCTGCTGTCGTACCGGGAGGCGGTCAAGGGTCAGATCCTGCACGAGGGGATCACCGAGGCCGGCTCGATGGGCTCGTTCATCGCCGCCGGGACGTCGTACGCCACGCACGGGCATCCGATGATCCCGATCTACATCTTCTACTCGATGTTCGGGTTCCAGCGCACCGGCGACGAGATGTGGGCAGCGGCCGACCAGCTCACCAAGGGCTTCCTGCTCGGCGCGACCGCGGGCCGCACCACGCTCAACGGGGAGGGGCTGCAGCACCAGGACGGCCACTCGCTGCTGCTGGCCTCGAGCAACCCGGCCTGCGTCGCGTACGACCCGGCCTGGGCGTTCGAGGTCGCGGTGATCGTCGAGGACGCGTTGCGCCGGATGTACGGCTCGACCGACGAGCACCCGCACGGCGAGGACATCTTCTACTACCTCACCGTCTACAACGAGCCGTACCAGCAGCCGGCGATGCCCGAGCACGTCGACCCGGAGGGCATCCGCCGCGGGATCTACCGCTACAAGGCGGCCGAGCAGACCGACGGGCCGCGGGCGCAGATCCTCGCCTCCGGCGTCGCCGTGCAGGCGGCGCTGAAGGCGCAGGAGATGCTCGCCGCGCAGTGGGGCGTCGCGGCCGACGTCTGGTCGGTGACCTCGTGGAACGAGCTGCGCCGGGACGCGGTCGCGGCGGACGGGGCCGCGCTGCTCGACCCGTCGACGCCGGCCCGGGTGCCGTACGTGACCGCCGCGCTGTCCGGGGCCGGCGGCCCGTACGTGGCGGTGTCGGACTGGATGCGGTCGGTGCCGGACCAGATCGCCCGCTGGGTGCCGGGCGACTACAGCTCCCTCGGGACCGACGGCTTCGGCCGCTCGGACACCCGGGGCGCGCTGCGGCGCTACTTCCACGTCGACGCCGAGTCGACCGTGGTCGCGGTGCTCTCCCGGCTCGTCGCCAGCGGCGAGGTCAAGCAGGAGACGCTGCAGCAGGCGATCGACTCGTACAAGCTCACCGACGTGACCGCGGCCAACGCCGGCAACACCGGCGGCGACACCTGAGAGTTCCGGCCGCGGTCGTCCTGACCGCACTCGCCCTCACCGCCTGCACGGGCGGTGGGGGTGAGGACGTGCACGCGACGATGACGGTCACGCCGGCGAGCGCGCTGGCCGACGTACCGGTCTCGGTCACCGTGACCGGCCTGCCGGCCGGCGCGCGGACCACGGTCACCGCCACCGCGACCGACACCTCGGGCGTGCCGTGGCAGTCGTCCGCCGACTTCCGGGCGGGATCGGACGGGAAGGTCTCGCTGGCGCAGAAGCCGCTGTCCGGCTACCCGTCCGCCGACCCGATGGCCCTGTTCCTGTTGATGACGCCGACCCGGGGTTCGGCCGCGTTCTTCGCCGGCGGCCGGACGCTGGACGTGACGCTGCGGGCCAGCGTGGACGGCAAGGTCGTCGCGCAGGCGGTCGCGCACCGGCGCGGGCCCGAGGACCTCGGCGTACGGCAGCGGGACCTACGCCCGGCGACCGACGGCGTGTACGGGACGCTGTTCCTGCCCGCCGACACGTCGACCCGGCGGCCGGCGCTGGTCGTCTTCGGCGGCTCGGAGGGCGGGGTGAACACGGGGCCGGCGGCGGCGTTGCTGGCCGCGAACGGCTTTCCGGCGCTGGCCCTGGCCTATTTCAAGGAGCCCGGGCTGCCGACCACGCTGACCGACGTCCCGCTGGAATACTTCGCGCGGGCGCTGCGGCTGTTGCGGACCCAGCCCGGGGTCGACCCGGACCACCTGCTCGTCCAGGGCACGTCGCGCGGCGGCGAGGCGGCGCTGCTGATCGGCGCGACGTATCCGGAGTTGGTGCACGGGGTGGTGGCCGGCGTGCCGAGCTCGCGGGTCGGTCCCACCCCGAACGGCTCCACACCGGCGTGGACACTGCACGGCCGGCCGCTGCCGCCGGGGCAGGAGATCCCGGTCGAGCGGATTCACGGACCGGTGCTGATGAACTGCGGGGAGCAGGACGGCGTGTGGCCGTCGTGCATCTTCGTCGACACGGTGAACTTCCGGCTGAGGCAGCATCACTTCCGCTATCCGGTCACCGCGCTGAAATACCCGGACGGCGGCCACTTCGTCGGGTCCTTCGCGACCTCCTACGTCAGCTGGACGCCAGCATCCCTGGATCTGCGTTCGGACGGCCTGACCCCGGGCGGGACGCTGCAGGCGACCCTGGCCGGCGCCGCCGACTCGCACGCCAAGCTGCTGGCGCTGCTCCGCTCGCTGTGAGGGCCGCTGCATCATGATGCAGCGGCGGTATGCTCTGATGCATGCGGACGACGCTGACGATCGCCGACGACCTCCTGAGCGAGGCGAAGGAGCGGGCCGCCCGCACCCACCGCACGATCAGCGAGGTCGTCGAGGACGCGATGCGGGAGGCGTTCGCCCGGCGCGCGACCGACCGGGAGCGCCGGCCGGTCGACCCGCCGACGTCGCCCGGCGGTCCCCGGCCCGGCGTGAACCTCGACGACAACGTCGCCGTGCGCGAGATCGCGGAGGAAGAGCCACCGGCCGGGTTCCGAGCCGGCCCGTGATCCTCTGCGATGTCAACGTCCTGCTGCATGCGCACAAGGAGGGCTCGCCGGCCCATGGCGCGCTGCGACCGTGGCTGATCGCGGCTCTCGACGACGAGGTCCCGTTCGGAGTCTCGGACCTGGTCCTCAGCGCGGTCGTCCGGATCGCCACCAACCGGCGCATCTTCGACCCACCCAGCACGCTGGCAGAGGCACTTGCCTTCACCCAGGCCCTCCGGGACAGCGAGAACGCGGTGCCGGTCGCACCAGGCCGACGGCACTGGGACCTGTTCGCCGACCTGTGCCGCCGGACCGGTGCGACCGCGAACCTCGTGCCGGACGTCTACCTGGCCGCGCTGGCGATCGAGCACGACTGCGTGTGGGTCAGTACGGACCGCGGCTTCGCCCGCTTTCCCGGGCTGCGCTGGCGGAACCCGCTGGAACCGGAAAGCTGAGCGCCGTCTCGGGCTCTGCCGCCGGGCCGGTCAGTCGGCGAGGTACGTCGCCGGCACACCGAGCGCGACGGCGATCGCGTGCTGCCGTCGGTCGAGCGTGACCAGCTCCTGGCCGGTCTCGCCGGCGGTCTTGACGATCACGGCGTCGTGGATGTTGCCTCCCAGCCGCAACTGGGCGCTCCGGGCGAACAGCTCCACGTACCCGCTCGGGCTGAGCACGGCGACCCGCCCCGCCTCGATGATCCACGGTTGCAGGGCCGCGAGCGCGACCTCGACGTCCAGCCGGAATGTCCGCCGCAGCTGTGCGAACGTCTCAGCCAGCACCACCCCGGAGACGATGCCCGCCTTGCGGATCTCGGGACGAGCGAGATGGTGGAACTCGTGCTCGACGATGAGGCCCGCGACGAAGACCGATGTGTCGATCACCGCCGGGAGCGTTCCTCGGCGATGGCCTCCACGACGTCGTCGTTGCGGATCGAACCGGGCCCGCTGCCGATCGAGATGACCGGCAGTCCGTCCTCACCCTGCTCGACAACCGCGCGCGGCCTCGGTGCCTCCAGCAGCACCCCGTCGGGGGTCTCCTCCAGCTCGAGCTCGGCGACCTTCCCGTCGATGTGCAGGAGTCGGCGGACCGAGCGCGGCAGCACCATCCGGCCCTGAGCGTCAACCTTCACCCGAAGCATGCCGTAGTCCTTCCATCGCTGTGGCAAGCGTACGGCACGACTTCGGAAGAGAGACGGTCAGGCGGTCGGGGGTTTGCCGTCGAGGGCGGCCAGGGCGGTGGCGACGTGGGTGGCGACGCCGACGGCCATCGCGTCCTCGTCGAAGACGACCCGGTTGGAGTGGTTCGACGGCGCGGTCTGCGGGTCCTGCCCGGGCGGGCAGGCGCCCAGCCAGGTCATCGCGCCCGGCACCCGCTGCAGCACGTACGAGAAGTCCTCCGCGCCCATGATCGGGTCCTTGGCCAGCTGGGCGCGATCCGGACCGACCAGCGCCAGCGCCGTCGAGTGCACCAGATCGACGGCCGAGTCGGCGTTCACCGTGACCGGGTAGCCCTCCTGGATCCGCACCTCCGCGCTGGCGCCGTAGCCGGCGGCGACCGAGGTGGCCACCCGGTGCAGCTTCTCCCTCACCGCGGCCCTGGTCTCCTCCGACAGCGTCCGCATCGTGCCGAGCATCTCGGCCCGCTCCGGGATCACGTTGTCCGTGGTGCCGGCGGTGATCTTGGCGATCGTCACCACGGCCGGGTCGAAGACGCTCACCTCGCGGGTGACCATCACCTGGATCGCCTGCACGATCGCGGCCGCCACCGGGATCGGGTCGAGCCCGGCGCTCGGGTTGGACGCGTGCCCGCCCCGGCCGGTGACCGTGATGTGCACGGTGTCCGAGGAGGCCATCGCCGGCCCCGGCCGGACCGCCACCACGCCGGACGGCTGCTGTGTGGTGATGTGCAGCGCGTACGCCGACTCGACCGGCTCGCCGGCCGCCTCCAGCACGCCCTCGTCGAGCATGATCGGCGCGCCGCCGTGGCCCTCCTCGCCGGGCTGCCACATGAACACCACCCGGCCGGCCAGGTCGGCCTGCCGCGCGCACAGCATCCGGGCCGCGCTGACCAGCATCGCGACGTGCGTGTCGTGGCCGCAGGCGTGCATCACCCCGGGCACCTCGGAAGCGAAGTCGAGGCCGGTGTCCTCCGGCATCGGCAGCGCGTCCATGTCGCCGCGCAGCAGCACGGTCGGGCCCGGCCGCCCGCCCTCCAGCACGCCCACGACCGAGCTGGTCTGGCGGCCCTTCGTGACCTTCAGCGGCAGCCCGTCGATCGCCGTGAGGATCGCGGCCTGGGTGTCCGGCAGGGACAGGCCCACCTCGGGCCGCCGGTGCAGCATGCGGCGCAGGGCGACGGTCTCGGGTTGAAGGTCGACGGCGGCGGCGAGCAGGTCGCGAGCGGGTTCCATGAAACCTGCCTACCCGACGGACAGCCCGGATCGCATCCGCCATGCGAGCAGTTCCGCGCCGTGGTCGGTACGGAGCGCAACGGGGCCCGCGTCGGTCAGCCGCACTGCATCCCCCGGCCCCAACTCGACCACCCCCGGCCCCGGACCACTGGTGAACTCGCCGGCCCCGCCCGCCTCGCCGGCCCCGCCCGCCTCGCCGGCCCCGCGGGCCTCGCCGGCGAACTCGCCGGCCCCGCCGGCCCCGCCGGCCCCGCCGGCCCCGCCGCCCTCGCCGCCCTCGCCGCCCTCGCCGCCCTCGCCGCCCTCGCCGGTCCCGCGGGCCCCGTCGGCCCCGCCTGCCACGCGTGCGTCCGCGGGCGACGAGGCAGGGCCCGCGCGGCCGGCCGACGACGGGCCCCGGTCGTCGCCGGCGCCAGCTGCGGCGGGACCGGAAGCGGCCGGGTCGAGCAGGAGGGTGCCTGCGACGACGAGCAGGTGCAGGTAGGCGGTGGGAGCGAGGATGGCGGTGCCGCCGGCGGGCAGCCTGCCGGCGACGAGGACCGCGTCCGGCTGGCGCAGCGGCCGCACCTCGGTCAGCCCCGGCCCCACCGCGACCGTGTCGTACCGCGGCGGGCCGCCGAACTCGGCCGGCCGTACCCACATCTGCACGTAGTGCGCCGGCTCTTCCCCGGCGTACTCGCTGTGCCGCACCCCGCGGCCCGCGCTCATCCGCTGCACCACGCCCGGTCGGGCGACGCCGTGGTGCCCGGCGTCGTCGGCGTGCCGTAGCGAGCCGGACACCACCCAGGTGACCACCTCCACGTCCCGGTGCGGGTGCTCGGAGAACCCGGCGCCGGCGGCCACCCGGTCCTCGTTGCAGGCCAGCAGCAGCCCGAAGTGCGTGTTCGCCGGGTCGTACGCGGACCCGTACGAGAACGAGTGCCGGGAGTCGAGCCAGCCGGTGACCGTCGAGGCCCGCTCGCCGGCCCGGACGATCACCGCGCCGCCCAGGCCAGCAGCTTGTCCGCGTCCCTGGTGTTGACCACCCGGCTGGTCGGCACGCCACAGGCGACGGCCCGCTCACACCCGTACGGCAGCCAGTCGATCTGGCCCGGCGCGTGCGCGTCCGAGTCGATCGAGAACACGCACCCGGCCTCGACCGCCTGCCGGAGCAGCCGCTTCGGCGGGTCCAGCCGCTCCGGCCGGGAGTTGATCTCCACCGCGACGCCGGCCTCCCTGCAGGCCGGGAAGATCACGTCCGGGTCGAACTCGGACTCCGGACGCGCCCGCGTCCCGGTCACCATCCGGCCGGTGCAGTGCCCGAGCACGTTCGTGTGCGGGTTGCGGATCGCGGCCAGCATCCGCTCGGTCATCGGCGCGCGCGGCATCCGCAGCTTCGAGTGCACGCTGGCGACCACCAGGTCGAGCTGGGCCAGCAGCTCGTCCTCCTGGTCGAGCCCGCCGTCCTCGAGGATGTCGACCTCGATCCCGGTGAGGATCCGGAACGGGGCAAGCTCCTCGTTGAGCAGCGCCACCTCGACCAGCTGCGCCCGCAGCCGCTCGGCGGTCAGCCCGTTGGCGACGGTCAGCCGGGGCGAGTGGTCGGTCAGCACCAGGTAGGAGTGGCCGAGGTCGCGGGCGGCCAGCGCCATCTCCCGGATCGGCGAGCCGCCGTCGGACCAGGTCGAGTGGGTGTGGCAGTCGCCGCGCAGCGCGTGCCGCAGCGCCACCCCGGCCGGCGTCGGGCCGTCCGAGCCGGGCAGCACCGCGCCCTCGCCGTTGACGGGATCGCCGGCACCCTGCTCCAGGTCGACCAGGTAGTCGGGCAGCTGGCCGGCCAGCGACTGCGCGACCACGGCCGCGGTCTTCTCCCCGATCCCGGGCAGCTGGCGCAGCGTGCCGAGCTCCACCCGCCGCTGCAGCGAGTCGACCGGGATCTCCGCCAGCACGTCGGCCGCCCGCCGGAACGCCCGCACCCGGTAGGTCGCCTCCCGCCGGCGTTCCATGAGGAAGGCGATCCGGCGCAGGTCGTCCACGGGGTCGCGAGGGGCGCTCACGCCTCCATCCTGCCCCGTACCGTCGCGGCGGCGAGTGGCAAGGTGACCCCGTGACCACCACCCCGCCGGCGACCGCCACCCTGCGCCGGCTGGAGCGCGCGTCCGGGGCGCTGGCGACCAAGAGCGTGGCCCGGATGGACGAGACGCTGCCCTGGTTCCGGGCCATGCCGGCCGACCAGCGGTCCTGGGTGATGCTGATCGCGCAGGCCGGGATCGCCTCGTTCGTCGAGTGGTTGCGCTCCCCCGGCGACGCACCGCGGCTGACCACCGAGGTCTTCCGGGCCGGCCCGCAGGAGCTGGCCCGGTCGGTGAACCTGCAGCAGGCGGTCGAGCTGGTGCGGGTCACCGTCGAGGTGGTGGAGGGCGAGGTCGAGGGCTTCGGCGCGCCCGGCGAGCAGGCCCAGCTGCGGGAGGCGGTGCTGCGCTACAGCCGGGAGATCGCCTTCGCCGCCGCCCAGGTGTACGCCGGCGTTGCCGAGCTGCGCGGCGCCTGGGACGCCCGGCTGGAGGCGTTGGTCGTCGACGTGCTGCTGCGCGGCGACGTGGACGAGACGCTGCTGTCCCGGGCCAGCGCGCTGGGCTGGGCGGCGATGACGCCGGTCGCGGTGGTGATCGGAGCGGCGCCGAAGGGCCACCCCGAGCAGGTCCTCGACGCGGTGCAGCGGGCGGCCCGGCACGCCGGCGTGGACGTGCTCGCCGGCGTGCCCGGCGACCGGCTGGTGGTCGTGCTCGGCGGGGTCGAGGACGCGATGGCCGGCACCCGGCCGCTGCTGCCCGAGTTCGGCGCCGGGCCGGTGGTGGTCGGGCCGACGGTGGCCGACCTCGGCGCGGCCGGTACGTCGGCCCGGGCCGCGCTGGCCGGGATCCGGGCGGTGCCCGGCTGGCCGGCGGCGCCGCGCCCAGTGTTCGCCTCCGACCTGCTGGCCGAGCGGGCGCTGTCCGGCGACGAGGAGGCCCGCCACACCCTGGTCGAGGACGTCTACCGCCCGCTGGCCGAGGCCGGGTCGGGCCTGCTCGACACGGTCACCGCGTACGCCGAGAGCGGCAGCACGCTGGAGGGCGCCGCCCGGGCGCTGTTCGTGCACCCCAACACCGTCCGGTACCGGCTGCGCCGGGTGGCCGAGGTGTGCGGCCGCGCCCCGACCGACCCGAGGGACCTGCTCACCCTCCAGCTCGCGCTCGTCCTCGGCCGCCTGGCGGACCAGGGCTGAGTCAGGAGCCGACGCGGGCGGCGAAGCCGTCGAGCACGCACTCGAGGCCGAAGGTGAACATCCGCTCCTGCAGCAGTTCGGGGTCGGCGCCGCGGCGCGCCCGCAGGGACTCCTGGATCTCGGCGTTGTCCCGACTCACCTCGACCGCCTTGGCGGTCGCGTCGTCGATCCACTCCCGCATCGACTGCCCCGACCGGGCGATCGCCGCCCGCCACGAGGTCTCGGCCGACGTCACCCCCAGCACGTACGTGATGACGACCCCCATGGCCATGTCGACGTCGAGGCCGGTGAAGCCGGCCGTCCGGAGCACGGCGTACAGCCGCCCGCTGAGCGAGATCGCGTTCGGGCCGAGGCTCGGCGTCGTGGTCGCGATCTCGGTGAACCAGGGGTGGCGGAGGATCGCCGCCCGGAAGCTGTGCCCGAACAGCGTGACCGCCGAGCGCCAGCCGGCGAGCTCGGCCCCGGGGACGTCGATCTCGCTGTAGACCTCGTCGGCCACCAGCTCGAGCAGGTCGTCCTTGGTCTGGACGTGCCAGTAGAGGCTGGTGGCGCCGGCGTTGAGCTTCGCGCCCAGCTTGCGCATGCTGAGCCCGGCCAGCCCGTCCGCGTCCAGCATCTCCAGCGCGGCCTGCACGATCTGCGCGCGGCTGAGCGTCTCCCGCGGCGCCGCCGCCGGCCGCTCCCGGGTCCAGACCGATCCCCTCATGGCGAACATCCTACAAGCGACTTGCACACCGTACGAGCCGACTCGTACGGTGTTCGACATGACTAGTACGCCGTACGAGGCCACCGCCTCCGGACACCCGCGCCGCTGGTGGATCCTGCTGGTCCTGTGCGCGAGCCTGCTCGTGCTCGTCGTCGACAACACCGTGCTCAACCTGGCGATCCCGGCGCTCATGCGGGACCTGTCCGCGACACCCGCGGACGTGCAGTGGATCATCGACGCCTACATCCTCGCGTTCGCCGGCCTGCTGCTGACCGCAGGCAGCCTGTCCGACCGCTACGGCCGGCGCCGGGCGCTGCTGGTCGGGCTGGCGGTCTTCGGCGCCGGCTCGCTGCTCGCGACGATGGCGGCCAGCCCGGGCCAGCTCATCGCCTGCCGCGCGCTCATGGGCGTCGGCGGCGCGCTGCTCATGCCGAGCACGCTGTCGATCGTGTTCACGGTGTTCCCGCCGCAGGAGCAGCGCAAGGCGATCGCCGGCTGGAGCATCGTCGCGATGATCGGCGTGGTCGCCGGCCCGACCGTCGGCGGTTTCCTGCTCGACCACTTCTGGTGGGGCTCGATCTTCCTCATCAACGTGCCGATCGCGGTCGTCGGCATCGTCGCGGCGCTCGCGCTGATCCCGGAGTCGCGCGGCCCGGCCAGGCCGGCCGACCCGGCCGGCGCCCTGCTGTCGATCGTCGGGATGACCGCGCTGGTGTGGGCGATCATCTCGCTGCCGGCGCACGGCTTCGGTTCCGCGCAGGTGCTCGGCGGGCTGGTCGTCGGCGCGGTGGCGCTCACCGCGTTCGCGCTGTGGGAGCGGCGCTGCGAGCACCCGATGGTCCCGCTGGCCCTGTTCCGCAACCGGGACTTCAGCGGCACGAGCTTCTCGATCGTGCTGCTCTCGTTCACCGCGGGCGGCCTGCTGCTCGTGCTGAGCCAGTATCTGCAGTTCGTCCTCGGGTACGACGCGCTGGAGGCCGGCCTCGCGCTGCTGCCGTACGCGGTCGCGGCCGCGCTGTTCAACACCCTCGGTGCGACGCTGGGCAAGAAGATCCCGGACCGGACGCTGATCGTGGTCGGGCTGCTCGTGGTGGCCGGCGCGTTCGGGCTGCTCACCCAGCTCACCCCGGCCTCCGGCTACGCGATGCTGGTGGCCGGGCTGCTCGTGCTCGGCATCGGCGGCGGCATCGCGGGCCCGCCCGCGTACACGCTGCTCATGCAGTCGGTGCCGGCCGAGCACCGGGGGGTCGGCTCGGCGATGAACGACACCGTGCAGCAGACCGGCGCCGCGCTGTCGGTCGCGGTGCTGGGCAGCGTGCTCGCCGCGAAGTACACCGCGTCGCTGCCGGACGCGGTCCCGGAGGCCGCGCGCCACTCGATCGCCGACACCCTCGCCCTCGGGCCGGCATTCGTGGCGGCGGCCCGGGACGCGTTCACCGACGCGATGTCGATCGCCATGGTGGCCGGCACTGCCGGCGCGGCGGCCGGTGCGGTCGTCGCGCTGGTCGTCCTGCCCCGCCGCCGGGTGGTGGCCGAGGCCGAGCAGCCGCCGGTGGAGGTCCCGGTGGGCTGACGCCCACCGGAAGTCCGTTGTCCCCGCGGGGCAGGATGGTGCCGAGCTGACCGCCGTGGGAAGGACGGGAGATGACCAGGGTCGCGTACGTGTCCGGCGGGGGCACCGGGATCGGCCGGGCCACGGCGGCCGCGCTGGCCGGGGACGGCTGGGCGGTCGTCGTGCTCGGCCGCCGGCCGGACCCGCTGGCCGGAACGGTCGCGGCGGTCAGGGCCGAGGTCCCGGGCGCGCAGCTGCACGCGGTCGCCGCCGACCTGGCCGAGCCCGACCAGGTCGAGCGGGCGGTGGCCGAGGCCGCGGCGGCGGTCGGGCCGGACGTCGACGCCGTGGTCAACGCCGCCGGTGGCACCTCGCCGCTGCCGGCCGGCACGCTGGCCGAGGTGGCCGCCGAGTGGACCGACGAGTGGCGGCTGAACGTGCTCACCGCGGTGCTGCTCACGACCGCGGTGCTGCCCCGGCTGCGTACGCCGGACGCGCGCGTGATCACGCTCAGCTCGATCGCGGCGCTGCGCGGCGGCGGCTCGTACGGGGCGGCCAAGGCCGGCCTGCACCCGTGGACGTGGGACCTTGCCGCCCGGCTCGGCCCCGGCGGGACCGCCAACGTCGTCGCGCCCGGGTACGTCGAGGACACCGAGTTCTTCCGGGACTCGATGACCGCCCGCCGGCGGGAGACCCTGATCGGCCAGACCGCGAACGGCCGCCCGGGCCGGCCGGCGGACGTGGCCGAGACCATCCGCTGGCTGCTCAGCCCGACCGCCGGGCACGTCACCGGGCAGGTCGTCCAGGTCAACGGCGGCGCGCTGGCCGGGCGCGGCTAAGGTCCGGCACAAGGGCAGGTAAGGAGGAAGTCCACCGCTGCTGCGGCCTCTAACCGACGGGACACGCCGCGAAACTGTGGGATTCCTACAAGGCTCGCGCGGCCACCTTCGTGCCCGTCGCTCTCGTCCGGCCGCCCGGACCCGCGCGACGGTAGAGACGTGCTGGCCCTCCTCTCCCCCGGTCAGGGCGCCCAGGCGCCCGGCATGCTGGAGCCGTGGCTCGACCTGCCCAAGGCGGCCGACCGGCTGCGCTGGCTGTCCGCGGTGTCCGGGCTCGACCTGATCCGGCTCGGCACCAGCGCGGAGGCCGAGGAGATCCGCGACACCGCGGTCACCCAGCCGCTGCTGGTCGCCACCGC
>Ga0207428_10002723_pt1 | contig 17610 bp, 17 predicted proteins | sample RhiMethybrSRZTD1_FD_187600 | JGI IMG/M metagenome (GOLD analysis project Ga0207428, IMG submission 187600) | Populus rhizosphere microbial communities from Tennessee, USA - Rhizosphere MetaG P. TD hybrid SRZTD1 (SPAdes) (version 3) | ecosystem: Host-associated > Plants > Roots > Rhizosphere >...
GGCGACCTTCCGTGACGTGACCGACGAGCTGACGTCGCTGGTCGCGTGCTACGACGTCAATGCGGACCCGACGATCGAGGACATCGACTGCTTCCGCTACGCGCTGTTCCGCGACGAGTTCACCGACTGGCTGTGGGCCTATGAGAACACCGGCCTGCGCCTGGCGCAGCTGCGTTTCTACCGGGAAGATTAGACCCGGAATCCACCGCAACACGGGCCGCGTCAATCCGAGCGGCCCTCTTCCTCGGTCAACCGTCTCATGCGTAATCGTTTCCTGATCGCGTCCATCATCCTCGTGTTCTCGAATCATGTCGGGGCTGACGCCAGCCGTGAGCCCCAAGCTGCACCAGGCGGATCGCCGCGTGCCGTGGTGACGGAGACGGAACATGACTTCGGAGTGGTCAGACAGGGTGAACGTCTCGCCCACACCTTCGTGATTCACAACGAGGGTGCCGCGCCGCTCACCATCTCGCGCATCGACCTGTCGCTGCCCGGAACGAAAACGCGATTCCGCAAAACCGTGCCCCCGTCGGAGTCCGCCCAGATCGTCATGGAGTGGGACACCTCCACCGTGCAGGGTGAATTCGAAGCGCAGGCGGTCGTTCACTTGAATGATCCGCTGCAGCCGAACGTCTCGCTCACGCTCAAAGCGGTGGTGAAGAGCGCCATCGAGTTCGTTCCGTTTCCGGAGATGTTCTTCAGCGCCTACCATGGCGAAACACCGGAGCGGAGTGTGCGCGTCATCAACAACGAGGCTCGCCCGCTGGACGTCACGGGCGTCGAAACACCCTCCGGCCATTTCGACGTTCACGTCGAGACGGTGCGCAGCGGGTTCGAGTACGACGTCCGCGTTGCCGTGCGGCCTGACGTGGCGCTCGGCCGCTATCCAAGCGAGCCCATCTACCTCCACACCGGTGACCCGGCACGACCGCGCCTGCAGCTGTTGGCGAATCTCCTCATCAAGCCCGATTTTTACGCCGCTCCGGAAGAAGCGAATTTCGGGACCGTCGGCGCGGACGCCCTGGCCGCACAGCCCCAGTTCGTCGACTGGACGACGCAGACACTGACGCTGACGAACCGTCAAGGTCCGGTCGAGATCGAGCGCATCGAGTCCGATGTTGCGGCGCTCCAGGTGACGCGCACGCCGTCGTCGGGCGCCAGCCAGCGCATCCGCCTTGACCTCTCGCTGGCGCCCGATCGGATCGAACGGGGACCGTTCTTCGGCCACATCCGCGTGTTCACGACGGATCCGACGACGCCGGTGCTAATCATTCCGGTGCGTGGCGAGGTGAGATAGCAGTACCGGCTATCGGGCCGTTTGATCCGGCGCATAATGCGACTCCAGTGCGCAAGGGACTTCTGTTGACCGTCGTGTGCTTCATTGCATCGGCCGATGTTCTCGCGTTCGACTACACGGCGCAGCGGCGCAATGAGATGCGGACGTGCGAAGCTATCGACGCGTCGGAGTCGCAGAGCGGCCTGCTCTTCAATCCTGACGGGTATCGTTCGTACTACGTACGCTCGAAGTGCTTTCAGGAAGCCGCAGTCCGTTTTCGGGACGATAGCCTGTGCCGGCAGGTGAAACAGCGGCGTTCGCTGTTGTCATCGAGCTGGGGATATTCGGAGATGCGATGTCGCCAGCTGGTATCCGAGGGGATCGCCGCTGATCGCCGGGAGCTCGAGGCCACGCGTCGTGCCTACGTGGCTGGTGGAATCAAGCTCCGTGACTTCCGTGTCCAGCGCAATGGCAACGGACGTGACATCGACATCATCCCATCGTTCGTCGGCACCTATGCCGGCGGCTATACGCTGACGTTCGATATTCTGTCGTCCGGTCCTTCCGCACCGCCGGTGCAGATTCATTCGTCTGGTTACTACGTCGACGAGAAGAGCAACCTGAACATCTACATTCCATCTGCCGAGATCCGGAGTCGCCTTCCCGGGTTCACCCTGGATCGCGTGTACGACGTGCGCGCGACGCTGACGCTTGATGTCGGGTTCGGCGGTCAGTCCGGCTACTGGAGCGACGCCTTCATCGCCGAGGTATTCCCCGCGCGTGACCGTTCTCACGCGATCACGCGACGCGCAGCGTTCTAGCGTGGTGTCCGCGTCCGCCGGACCAAGGCGTTACTGCGACGACAGGCGGGCGTCGCGAAACGCGGCGAGCTCGAGCATCCCGCGCTCGAGCAGGCTTCGCACGTGTCCGCTGTTTCGGAACGCGGACAGAAGGTCTCGCCGGCTGCTGGCGTAAGCCTGGTCCATTGCGTAGGCCAGCACGGTGCCCATCACTACGCCTTCTTCGGTGTGCGTTTCGGTGAAACGGCGCCTGAAGTCAGCGAGGACACGCGCGAAGGCCGGATCGTCCCAACGCTCGAAGCCGGCGTCGAGCCGGAGGAAGTCATCGAGCACGGTAGCGTAGGCCGCGCTGGAAGGGCGGCGCCAGAAAGCCACGTCGGCACCAAACTCACTGTAGTACGCCGGAAGATACAGCGTCGCCTGTGCAGAGATGCGCTGGCTGAGTGCCGGATTGAACCGCCGCACCTCGTCGGTCGAGAGATGTGTCAGCTTCACGATCTCGGCGAGCGAGATCGTCCGCGCCGTACGCATCGCGTAGATCGGCACCTGGGGCGTTGCGGCGATCAGGCTGCGGACGATGAAGGTATTGCCGAACACCATCTCCGCGTACAGATGCGAGCGCGGACCATAGCTCTGATAGACATCCTCGTAGTCCTTGCCCGGCAAGGCCCGCAGGTCGCGGGCGAACTTCGAGCCAAGAAAGTATCGGGCGCGAACATCGTGCGCACCCAGATGCTCACCGTTGATTAACGTGCGCCCGACATTCGTCCCGCCGGCGTTGTGCTCGGACAGTGCGGGAATGAACGATCCGTACTTGGTCGCCAGCACCGACAGATATGCGGCGCAGTAGGGAGCCTGGCTGGTCTGGTTCAACGCCTCGATGGGTGTCGGTGAGAAGTAGTTCAGCCGCTTCCAGTTCCGTCGCAGCCATTGGCAGAAGCCGACCGCGTTGGCTTCGGACCGTCTGTTGCCACTCAGGCCGGATTCGAGAATGACCTGAGCGAGGCCGATGTCCGCAGGTACACCGAAGCGCTCGTAAATGGCGCCCCACTCTGCGAGGAAGCGCCCGTATCTGAGAGCGTTTGGCGCCAGGGCATCGCCGCGGGTCGAATTGTGGACGACCGGCCCGGTGCCGCGCTCGAAGAGGAGCGCCACCTGCTCGCGCCGTTCATCCACCTTCCGCGCCAGCTCCTCCCCCTCGAAGATGTCGGCGAGTGCCGGGTCGACCCAGACGGCCTGCAGCCTCCAATCTCCTTTTGTCGGAAAGATGGCGAGGAGCCGTCCGTCGATCGCGCTGCCGAACGCGATTGAGTGATCGGGAAGCGTGAAGACGTACTGCCAGAAGGGATAACCCGGCCGGAAGCTCCGCATCGCGAGGAAGTCGTCCTGACGACGTGCTGCTGCGACGTCGATCTGTTCGTTTGGCGCGTGAGCGGGTGCTCCTTCGGCGGGCGGCGCGCTCATGCGCCAGATGCCCACCTTCGGCGCCGCCATCAGAATTACGGCGGCCAACGCGACGAGGGCGAGTCCGGCCCGCTTTGCCATCGAGCGATATGGATGGATTACCGCGGCGAAGGGCGTCCGAAGACCTGGACGAAGTACGGCCGGCCAGCTCGATCGACCGCGTAGCCTGTGCCCAGTTCGGTGTAATCGGCCTCGAGGATGTTGCGGCGATGCCCGGATGAGCGCATCCAGCTTCTCAGTGCCTCTCTGGCGCTCGGCTGACCGAACGCCACATTCTCGCCGTACATCTGCCAGTGATAGCGTGCTGCCAACAATCGATCTTCGGTGTGGGGGTACGCCGCACGTGGAAGGTCGTGCGCCATCCGCTGCGCGCGCGCCATCTGCTCGGCGTGCATTTGCGCCGCGCGCATCAGTCGCGGGTTGGTCCGCAGCGGTCCACGTCCGCGGTCCGCCCGTTCGACATTCGTCAGATCGACGACTTCGGCGGCGACACGGGCGACCTCGGCCCGGCGCATCTCCGGCGCTTCGGCGTGCGCCGGTATGCACACGATAATGCTGCAGAACAGCACCACCGCATGGACCGTCCGATGACGACGCATGCCGGCGATTGTGCAAGCGACACGCCCTTGCACCGGTGTGAAATTCCGCCGCCAAAGGCGGGCGGACGGCCATGTCTCAGCGATCGCGATAACGACTTTGAACCCCGGATCCGGAAATTGCGCTGTGACGAACTCAGCGTGCATCTGCCCGGCATGACGGTCGAAAGCTGCGTATCATCTTCCCGTTTGCGCCCGGAGGCACCGTGCTGACTCAGGACGAGAAGGATCGCATCGCCGAGCGTGTCCGGTTCGAGGCAGACCTGCGCCGCGAGTTCGCGTCAGACCAGGCACCCCCTCGTACGGGCTTCATCAAGTTCGTCGAGTCGAAACTCGGCCTGCTGCTTCTTGGTTTTCTGCTGACGGGGGTGCTGGTGCCCTTGCTGCAATACGTCCAGGAAACCATCAAGTGGGAGCGTCAGAACCGCTACGAAAACGCGAAGTACCGACTTGGGTTGATGCGTCAATGCATGACCGAGTTCGTCTATCTCTCTGCGTTTACATCCGAAGCGTACCTGAAAGCGGAGCCCTTTCTTTCGCCGCGCGCGGCGCCCGCTGTCGACACGACGCCATACCGCGCCCAGCGTGTTGAGCTCGAGAATCGGCGCTTCCAGCAGAACGCCAAGGTCGTCTCGCTGTTCATCTACTTCAAGTCCAGAGACGAGCTCTCGTCGCTGTTCAACAGCTATCTGGCGGTCGTTGGCGACTTCATGTCCGCACTGGACCGGCAGGTCGCTGCAGCGACGACGTCCGCGGCAGGTGGCCGTGGCACGGACGATGGCGTCTCGATCGACGACCTGACGCTTCGATTGAACGAGGCTTACAACCGGGTGCTGAACAGGATCAAACAGGAAGTGGAGGGCGTTGAAGATGAAAGCGAATCCTTCATGTAACAGCCGCGCCTTCGTCGTCTGCCTGACGATTTCGATCCTGGCCGGAGTCCGCTCCTGGGCCGACATTGGTGGTGGCAGCGGCCGCGCGCTCACTCCGTATCGGCAGGACCGTCCGGTTGTGCTGAACGACGTCGAGACGGTGAAGCGTCAGGCGGCGAAAGCCAGGGACGTGAACAGCATTCACCTGAAGGATAGTCACGCCAGCGCTCGCGGATCCGGTATCGGCGTGATGTTCGTGACTGGGAACCAGGTCTCTGGAACGCCGATGTTCGAGTTCCGCGGTCTTGATGCCGGCGGCCGCAAGACGGTCGTGGACTTCAGCGTCGTCGATACCGTGTCGCTCGTACAGTTCGAGAACAATTTCCTATCAGACGATCGGGCACAGCTCGAGATCAAGCTGTTCCCGGATGTCACGCCGAAGGACCTTTTGTCGAAGAACCCCACCTACACGCAACTGCGTCAGCAGCACGAACGTACTGTTCGTCTGTGGATTCCGGCCTCACGAGGGGGCGGCGGAGAGTTGGCGTTCGTTGCTCAGAACGACAACCCGTTCCTCGAGCGGAGCGATCGGAATCGCTACGAGGTTCTCGCGAAGCTTCGAGACATCGAGCCGAATATGCCCATCGAATTTTTGTGGGGCCGGTTCGAGCACAACGGAACCAGACTTCCAGCCATCTGGTGGGCGATCCAGTCAGTCATCAAAGACGAGAAGTACCCGCACAAGGCCTTCATGGCGCAATAGGCGCTGCTTACCCGCCGATGCGCCTGTCGCCACGCGGTCTGGTCGACGCGTGGCGAAGCGTCGGGCCACTCCACCCGAGGGCTGACCCGCCGTCCAACTGGTCCTGCTCGACGTGCACATGGCCGAAGTGACCAGGCACTCTCCAGAGGACCCGGTAGCCGGCAAGACGGAAGGTCGTCGACAGCCCGTCCGGGTCCGACGATTGGAAATCGAGCGCCCGGCCCTCGTAATGGGCCGACCTCCGGCTGTGAATGTGGTCGTTCGCCGACACGAGGCGAACGCTCTTACCCGTCCGCGTCGCCCAGATGTCAGCCAGGTCGAACATCCGCAGTGACTCGCGTGACGTCAGGTGGACCGGTACCCTGAGTCCCTCAATCACTGCGGCTTGGCTAAAGGGGGCAGGGTGTACCCCTGCGAAGCAAGCAGCGCGCGCACGCCGTCGAGTGCCTTGCCCTGCTGTTCCACCGCGTTGGCCAGACGATTGTTCGCCTCGAGCAGGGCGTTGGTGGTTCGACGATGTTCCGCGATCAGGAACGCGACCACGGCGCCGGCGAGGAGCCACGGAAGAATCGCATTCTTGAACTCGGTCCAGATATTCATCGATACCTCCCTTGCCGCTGCGCGCGGATCCAGGTCCTCGTCGATGTTCTCGGTCACAGCGGTGGCCTCCGGTTTCGGTCAGTGGATCGCCACCTTCGACAACAGAGCCTGGTCGCTCAGCAGCTGTCCCGCGCCGATGGCGACCGTGGCCAGGGGATCGCCGGCAATCACCACAGGCAGCCCCGTTCCCCTGTGCAGGTAGTGGTCGAGCTTTCGCAGGAAGGCGACGCCGCCCGTCAGCACGACCCCTCGCTGATAGATGTCGCCGCACAGCTCCGGCGGCACACATTCAAGCGCTTCACGAACGGCCTTGAGGATGGTGCGAATCGGTTCAGCGAGCGCGTCGCGCACCTCCGCATCGCAGATCGTCACCGTGCGAGGCACGCCTTCCGAGAGATGTCGGCCTTTCACCTCCATCTGCATCGGCTTCTCCAGCGGCGCCGCCGATCCGATCTCGCACTTGATCCGTTCCGCCGTCGGCTGGCCGATGAGCAGTTTGTGCTGCCGTTTCAGATGCTGGATGATCGCGTCGTCCATGGCGCTGCCCGCAAGCCGAATGGAGCTCGCATAGACGACGCCGGCGAGAGAGACGACGGCGATGTCGGTCGTGCCGCCGCCGATGTCGATGATCATGTTGCCCGTCGGTTCGGTGACCGGTAGCCCTGCACCGATCGCGGCGGCCATCGGTTCGTCAACGAGGCACACGTCGCTGACGCGCATCCGGTGCGCGCTGTCCTTGACGGCGCGGCGTTCCACCTGTGTGCTGGCTGCGGGCACGCCGATGACGACGCGGGCTCGCGCATAGGTGCGCCCCCTCGCCTTGCGCACGAAGTGGTTCAGCATCTTTTCGACCGCCTCGAAGTTGGCGATCACCCCGTTCTGCACCGGCCAGACCGGCGTGATGTTCGCGGGGGTGCGGCCGAGCATGTCGCGCGCCTCGCTGCCGACGGCTTCGACGGCGCCGTTCGTGGTGTTGAAGGCGATGACGGACGGTTCGCTCAGCGCGATGGCGCCCCGCGTGTAGATGCAGGTATTCGCCGACCCCAGGTCGATAGCCACGTCCGCGGCGGTCGAGAACATCCTCATGCCGTGTGGCGGCAAAACAATTTCGGTTCCACCCGTGAAAAAGGAAGAGATCTTGAATATTCCGTTGCTTTTTGAACCGCGGGCGAAGTGGCGCGCGCGCCCGACGGCGGTGGCGCATACCGATTACGACCCCGCATCACGATTCTGAACTCGGCGCCGAGGGCCAGTCGGCCCTACAGACGAGCTTCCGTTCTCCCGCCCGGGCCTGCTTACTGGACGGAGAAGCGTTCCTCGTGGAGCACGGCGCCGTCCGCGCTGCGAAGCTCGACTCGCCAGTCGCCGGCGCTGACGGTGTTGCGGCTGTACGTCCGGTAGCCCGCACTGGGATTGGCCTCGATGCGGAGCTGTACGGCCTGACGCATGCGTTCCCCCTGATACCAGCGGTGCTCGATCGTGGTGGCGGTCGCCGATTTGACCTGCGTGTAGAAGGACACAGGCCCGGGCGGAACCGGGCTGACCGCCGCCTCGCATTGCCAGCCCTTGAGAGCGGTGCAGATCTGCGCCGCAGCGACCGTTGGCATCGTGCTGGGTGGTGCGGGCGAAGTTGGCCTGGCGCCAATCGCATCGGCTTCGTTTCGAGCGGGCCGCGCCTGTTGCGGTCGCGCGAGCGGCTCGATCGTCGGGGGTGTTGATTCCGGAGCTCGTGTCTCGCGCGCCGGAGGAACCGCGGTCGGCGGGGGCGGCGCGGTCTCCTCGACGGGATTGCCCCAGGGGCGAGCCATCGTGAGAATCACGACCAGGAGGGCCACGCCGCTCAACGCGCCAAGTGCAAGCGGGGACAATAATCTCTTCCGAGGGACCTGCGTCGCGACTGGTATTGCCACCGGCTTCACGTCTTGATTGTTCGCCGGTGGCGACGACTCGCTTGGTTGCTCTGCACGAGGCGCGGGCGCTTCCAGCCAGGCTGCCACCGCGGGTGGTGACGGCGGCAATTCCGCCGGCCGTCCGCGGGCAGCGCAGAAATCGTGCAGGTTCTTGCGACTGGTGGCGACGAACGGATGGTCCGGGGGCAGCGTCGCGGTTGCGATGCTGTATGCCCGGCGGAAGTAGTGCTCGGCGTCGATCGGATTGTCGGTCATCTCGCAGACGATGCCGAGGTTGTTCAGCGTGTTGGCGAGATCCGGATGCTGTGGGCCGAGCGTCTGTTCCTGGAGGGTGGCCGCCTCGCGCAGCAGGTCCTCAGCAGAAGGGTAGTCGCCGGCCGCTGCAGCCTGTTCCGCCTCTTCGATGATCGAGCGAGCTTCGCGCGGTTCCGGCATCCAGTATCCAGACAGGATTCAAGACGGTCGTGAGGGGGAGCCGTGAACCTCGCACGGCTCACGAGCTGCGGCCATTGTAAGGCAATGGAATGGCCCAGCTGGTGGCGCCGGCGGCGTGACCGCTGTTGTCGCGAGGAGCCTGCCTGGCCTCTATTCCTCGCGGAGCTCCGTCTGTTTCTGGCTGGTAACGTTAGTCTGTGTCGCCGCGGGACACGCTCCGCAGGCCCTTCGCACTGGCGCGCCGCCTCTTCGCGGTCAGTCGCCGCTGTTTTGCGGCCCTGCCTGGCTTCGTGGGCCGGCGCGTCCTCGGCCGAACGGCGGCCTGATGAATCAGCGCGACCAGACGTGCCCGGGCAGCCTCGCGGTTCTGTCCCTGCGTGCGATGTTCCCGGCTGACGAGTACGAGCACGCCCTCGGCGGTCATGCGGCTACCGGCAAGCGCGGTCAGGCGAGCTTTGACATACAGGGGCAGCGACGAGGCGCCGACGTCGAAGCGCAACTCAACGGCAGTGGCGACCTTGTTCACGTTCTGCCCGCCGGGTCCTGACGCCCGTACGAACCGCTCCTCGATCTGGCGCTCGTGCGGCGCAAGCGTGCTGTTGCCCCTCACGTCAGCCGCGCCCGCGGCGCCGGGACGTCTTCTCCATTGTCTTTGCCGTCCGCAATTTGTTCGCCTGGCTACGGGCAACATTCGCCTGCGGGTCGTTCGGCGCTGGCTTCCGATGTCTCTTGCCGGGTGCGTCGACCGTGCCGCCGCTACGGCCCTTGTTTCCTCCGCGCGCTGCCACGGCGGCCGATGTCTTGGTGGCCTTCGTCGCGTCCGCGAGCTGCTCGAGCAGATTCGCCGCGCCGTCACGCACACTGGCGATCTGCCGGTTCAGCGTCTCGCGGTCCATCCAGCCTTCGGCCTTCGCTTGAATGGTCGCGACCATCCGTCCGAGCTGCTCGGCAAAGGCCACCACGCGCTGCTCTATCGGGTCTTCCATCGTCACGCCTGAGGCGGTGGAGGTCGTTGTCTCACGGTTTGGACTCGTTGGGCTGTTGCGCTTTGTCATTGGGGGTCCATTCTGCGGTGTTCAGTCGCAATATGAGTGTACGCCTCAATGGTGGCGCTGCCTCGTAGTATTCCGACCGTTGGGCCGACTTCGAAGGTCGCGATTGCCTACGGGAAGAGCGGTTGGCCGCCTCTGTTTCGTGATAAGAAAGGCGCGATCGATGAAGCCTTTCCTTGCCGTGAGCGCGCTTCTGGTTCTGATCGCGTCTCCAGTGTCCTTGGAGACCAGCGCTGCCGGCCAGACCGCCGCGAATCAACATCAGGAGATGGTGAAGACGTACTGCGCGAGCTGCCACAGCGCCCGCGCCAGGATGGGTGGTCTTGCGTTGGAAGGATTGAACCTGCAGGCCGCGGCGGACAACGCTGAGATCTGGGAGAAGGCGCTGCGCAAGCTGCGCGGGAATCAGATGCCACCTCCGGGCAGTCCGCAGCCGCCGCAGAAGGATGTCGAGTCGTTCATCGCCTGGATGGAGCACACGCTCGACACCAACGCCAAGGGGCCGAGGGCCGGCTATCTGCCGATCCAGCGCCTGAACCGCACTGAGTACGCCGCGTCGGTGAAGGCCCTGGTGGGCGTAGACGTGAACCCGAAGGAAGTGCTGCCGCAGGACATCCAGGTGGAAGGCTTCGACAACATCGCGGACGCCTTGAGCGTATCGCCCGCCTTCCTGGATCAGTACGTGACCGCGGCGCGACACATCGCTCAGATCGCGGTGGGCAATCCCAATCCTCGCGTCTCCAGCGTGAAGTACCCGATCGACGCCCACCAGAATCCAGACGACCCTCCACCTCTCGGTACGTGGGGCGGCATCAAGTTCAAACACAGCTTCCCGGCTGACGGCGAGTATCAGATCACCCTGACGAACCTGGCGGTGGGCCCGTACAGCAATGCGCTGGAACGCGAGCACACGGTGGTCATCTTGATCGATGGCCGAACCGTGTTTCGCAAGTCCATCGGTGGAGCGGCGGATCTTTCTCTGGTCGATCGCACGGCGGGAACCGGACGCTCTCAGGTCATGGACCGTTTCTCGAAGATTCCCGTTCAGGTGAAAGCCGGCGTGCGCGACGTTGTCGTGGCTTTCGTCGACCGCCCCCATGTGGAGACGAGCGAGAACCTCGCCAGGCTTCAACCCTACGGCGGATTGACCGGCGGCGCGGCGCCCACCGACCGCAGGCCTCATCTGCTCGATGGCGTCGCGGTTGCCGGGCCGTTCAATCCGACCGGCGTGTCGATGACTCCCAGCCGCGCCCTCATCTTCGTGTGCGATCCGAAGAAGATCGGCGAGGCGGCCTGCGCCAGACAGATCACCGAACAGCTGGCGCGCCGCGCATTCCGGCGCCCGGTCACCACGGAAGATGTGAACCGGCTCATGCCGTTCTATGAGGCGGAACGCCGTAACGGCGGAACCTTCGACCGGGGAATCGAGCAGACCGTGGCTGCCGTGCTGGTCAGCCCGCAGTTTCTCTATCGCAGCATCCGCGGGCCCAGGGGCGTGACGCCCAACACCGAATTCTCTCTTACGGATCTGGAACTCGCGTCCCGGCTCTCCTTCTTCTTATGGAACACCGGCCCGGACGAGGAACTGTTGACGCTCGCCTCATCGAATGGATTGACCCGTCCGGGGGTGATGGAGAAACAGGCGAGACGCATGCTCGCCGATCCCCGGGCCTCCAGCCTGGTGACCAGTTTCGCGATGAAGTGGCTGAATCTCACGACGCTGGATCAGGTTGTCCCCGACCCGAATCTGTTCCCGGGATTCAACGAGCAACTGCGGCGCGATTTTTCGACGGAAGCGCAAGCCTTCATCGGAAGCGTCTTCTCGGAGGATCGGAGCGTGGTGGAGCTGCTGACGGCGGACTACACATTCCTGAATGACCGTCTCGCGACTCACTACGGTATTTCCGGCGTTGCCGGGCCCCAATTCCGCAAGGTCACGCTGGCGGACAGAACGCGTTTCGGCCTGCTGGGCAAGGCGGCGGTCCAGCTGCGGACGTCGTATGGCGACCGCACGTCTCCGGTCCTGCGTGGAGCGTGGGTGCTCGACAAGCTGATGGGCACGCCGCCGACGCCGCCCCCGCCCGATACTGCAACCGACCTCTCACAAAAGGCCGGCGAGCAGCCCAAGACAGTTCGGGCGAGATTGGAGCAGCATCGCGACAGGGCGACTTGCCAGATGTGTCATGGCGTGATCGATCCGACCGGTCTGGCTCTGGAAAACTTCGACGCCATCGGGCAATGGCGGACGAAAGACAGCGAGGCCAACGTTCCGATCGATACCAGCACGGTGCTGCCGTCGGGAGTCGCCATCGACGGGGTGGTGGACCTCCGCGCACAACTGGCCGCGCGTCCGGACGTGTTCGCGCGGACCGTGACGGAGAGATTGCTGATGTACGCAGTCAACCGACGACTGGAGTATTTCGATATGCCGCAGGTTCGCGGCATCGTCCGGTCAGCTGCGAAAGACAACTACACGCTGTCGTCAATCGTCCTGGGAATCGTCAATAGCAACGCGTTTCGCAGGCAGGGTGTGTACGCCGCGAAGTAAGGTAGCGCGCTCGATGTTCATCACGAAGAAACATATTCCGCGCAGAGCCGTTCTGAAGGCGGCCGGCGTCTCGTTGGCGCTGCCGTTTCTGGATGCGATGGTGCCGGCCGGCACGGCGCTCGCCCAGACGGCGGCGGTTCCGAAACTGCGGACCGGATTCTTCTACATTCCGCACGGCGCGATCATGGGGAATACGTCGCACGGTGCGTCGTTGGACAAGTGGACGCCGTCCGGTTCCGGTGCCACCTTCAAGCTCAGTCCGATCCTTGCGTCGCTGGAGCCGTACAAGAAGTACGTGTCGTCGTTCGGGAACCTGCAGAATGCGGCGACGGCTGGTTCGGTGCATTCGTTTACGCCCGCCACATGGCTCAGCGCGACCCGTCCGGATACCGGCGCGCCTCGTGCGCACATGGCGACGACGCTCGATCAGGTGATCGCGAAAATCATCGGGCAGGAGACGCCTCTGCCCTCGCTCGAAGTCGCAGCGGAAACCACCGTACAGTCGGCGGCCGGTGGCGGCGGATACTATTCGACGCTCTCTTTCCGCGACGCGGAATCGCCGTTGCCGATGGAGCCGAATCCGCGGAAGGTCTTTCTCCAGTTGTTTGGTGAGGGCGACACGCCGCAGGAGCGCGCGACCATCAACACACGCACGAGCAGCCTGCTGGACCTGATCCTGGAAGGCACGACGAGACTCAAGGGCAACCTCGGGAACGGGGACAGGGCCGTGCTCGACGGATACCTCGAGAGCGTTCGCGAGGTCGAGCGCCGAACGCAGAAGGCGGCGGCGAAAGATCTGTCCGCGTTCACGATTCCCGAGGCTCCGGTGGGGGAACTGGACTCCTTCGCCGACCAGGTCAAGTTGATGTTCGACCTGGTTGCGCTCGCGTATCAGGCGGACCTGACGCGGGTCGCGTCCTACATCATGGCCGCGGAAGGGACGAACCGGACGTACAACCACATCGGTATTCCGGATTCCTTCCACCCTGTCTCACACCATGCCAACGATCTGACGAGAATCGAAAAGCTGGCCAAGATCCAGACCTGGCACCTCGAGCAGTTTGCGGGCTTCGTCAAGAAGATGGCGGAGACGCCAGACGGTCAAGGTTCGCTGCTCGATCATTCGATCTTCATGTACGGATCGAACATGAGCAACAGCGATAGACACGACAACTACCCGGAGCCGAACATCGTGGTCGGCGGCGGCAACGGCAGGATGAGGCTCGGCGGCCAGCATATCGTGCTGCCGGAGCGCACGCCGATTGCCAATCTCCATCTGACGCTGCTGCAGAAGGTCGGCGTGGAACGGGGCACGTTCGGCGACAGCACGGGCACGATCGCGGACGTCTGAAGGTGATGGCGGTGTCGCTGAATCGCAGGGATGTGTTGAAGGGCGCTCTTGGCGTGTTCGCCACGTGGACGTCCTCCCGTGTGCTCAGCGCGCAACAGGCCGTCGGCGGTGTTCGTCGCCTGACGGACCGGATCGCGCTGGTGGATGGAGGCGGAAGCAACGTTCTGGCGTTCTTCACCGGTGAAGGCTTTGTGCTGGTGGACGGCGGCGCTCCGAAGTCGTTCGACGCGATCATGGCGTCGCTTGGCGCGAACGCCAAGGTCAACACGCTCTTCAACACCCATCATCACGTCGATCAGACCGGCAACAATGAAATGTTCCCGATGGGGACGAAGATCGTGGCGCACAAGCGCACCCTCGAGTGGATGTCGGCCGACCATTGGATTCAGGCCGACGATCGTTACGAAAAGGCCCGCCCGAAAGCGGCCCGTCCCACCGAGACGTTTCTCACCACCGGTTCGCTGAAAGCGGGAGGCGAGCAGATCGACTACGGCTACCTGACCCTGGCCCACACGAACGGCGATATCTATGTCCACTTCAGAAATGCAAACATTCTTGCCGTGGGCGACGTGGCTTCGCCACTGCGCGATCCCGCGCTCGACTACGTGACCGGAGCGTGGATCGGCGGCCGCGTGGATTCGATGGATCTCCTCCTGACGCTCGCGAATGAGCAGACGCGGATCGTGCCGGCGTACGGGCCCGTCCTGTCGAAGGCGGAATTCAAAGCGGAGCGGGACATGATGGAAGAGGTTCGGAAGCGCCTGTTCGATCAGGTTCGCGAAGGCGACAGCCCCAACGACATGCTGGAGCGTGGCGTGCTGAAGGGGCTCGCGCGCACATGGAACGATCCCTACAGATTCCTGTATGACGCGGCCAAGGGTTTGTGGGCACACCACGACAAGCTGGGCCCGAATGTTGTCTAGAAGAGCGGTGTCGTATAGGAGAGACAGCGTGAAGCGTTTCGCCCTCGCCTGTTTCTTCATGCTTGCTGCCGTTGCGCCTGCCGTTGGTCAGTCCGGGAGTTCCCTCGCCGATCTCATTCGAGTTGGAAACCGGAAGGCGGCGCTCGACCGGATCCGCACCGGCGCGGATGTGAACGAAGCGCAGCCAGACGGCACCCGTCCAATCCACTGGGCGGTCTACAAGGTGGACTACGACCTGATCGACGCGTTGATCGCGAAGAAGGCGAGAGTAGACGTCGTCAATGAATTCGGTTCGACCCCGCTTGCCGAAGCGGTCAAGCTGGCCGACGCCCGCATGGTCAAGACGCTGCTGGCTGCCGGCGCGGGAGTCGATCGGGCGGACGAGAACGGCCAGACCGCTTTGATGCTGGCGACCAAAACGGGGGAGCTGCCCATTGTCGAGATGCTGGTCAAAGCCGGCGCCAACGTCAATGCGGTTGAAGAGTTTCAACGCCAGACTCCTTTGATGTGGGCCGTCACCGCACCGAAACACGCGGCAGAGATGACGAAGCTGCTGCTTTCAAAGGGCGCCAACGTCAAGGCTCGCGCGCGATATGTGGATTGGCCGAACCAGCTGTCCTCGGAGCCGCGCGCTCAATACCGTCCCGTCGGGGGATTGACCGCCCTGCTGTATGCGGCTCGCAACGGCTGCTTTGACTGCGTCGAGGCGCTGATCGGTGCCGGCGCCGACGTGAATGTCCCGACGCCGGAAGGCGTCACCCCACTGATGGTCAGCCTCGATAACGATCACAACGACGTGGCCACACTGCTGCTGGATCGCGGCGCCAATCCGCATGTCGCGGATTGGTGGGGACGCACGGCGCTCTGGATCGTCATCGATAGAAAGGAATCCCTGGCTGGTGGGCGAGGTGGACGCGGAGCTGCCGCGACTCCTCGCGGCCCAGGGCAGACGGTTTCTCACATGGACATCATCAACAGGCTGCTGGCCGCAGATGTCGACGCGAATGCCGAGCTGAACATGCATCGCCCCAGCCGCGGCGGCAACAGCGGACGCTTTGCCGACCGACAATTGGGCACCGGATGCACGGCGTTGTATCGCGCAACCGAGGCCGGCGACATGGAAGTCATTCGATCTCTGCTGGCCAGGGGCGCCAACCCGAACATCAACGACATGGGGTTCACGCCGTTCCTGGTGGCGGCAGGCGTTACGCCCGGTGCTGGTGGAGGCGGCGCTGCACCCAACATCACGCTTCTGGATTTGATGATCCAACACGGCGCCAATGTGAATGCTCAGGTCACCGGTACGAGGTCCTACTCCATGCGGATCTCCTACAATCCGCCTCCCGACAAAGAGGGGACATCGGCTCTCCACGGAGCGGTGCAGGCGGGCCGGGTGGACCTGGTTCGGTACCTTCTGGAGAAAGGAGCCGCGCCCGAACTGATTGATGCCAACGGCAGGAAGCCGATCGATCTGCTCGATATCGGGGCCGCTGGGGTTGGCGCCCGTGGAGCACGAGACCGAGGCGGAGCTCCAGCGCCCGCTGCGGCCGGGTCTAATGCTGCGGAGCGCGGAGCCGGAGGTCGCGGCGGCGGTGGCGGAGCGCTCAACCCTGCGACAGCCGCCGAGATTCGTGGGTTGCTGCGGGACGCGGCGTCAAAGAAGTAAGGCCGCGGCGATACCTATTCCTTCCAGCCTTCGGGCGGGTTGCTGCCGCTCGCGATCTGACGGGTCTTGTACAGCCACTGCCCATTTACCTTGACCCAGGTGGCGTATTCCTTGCCCTGCGTCGTCATCTTCATCGGATCGCCGGCCTTCTCCTGCCGGTACTCGGTGAAAATGACCTGCGAAGTAGCGGTGTCGCCGTGCACCATGATCAGTGGATTGTCGATCGTGACGTTGAAAGCGGTCCTTTCGCGCGGGGGCGCAGCGGGGGCGGCAGGCGCCGCGCCCGCGGCAGGGGCCGCGCCCGCTGGAGGCGCTGCGGGAGCACGGTTGTAGGCTTGCTTGATGCCTTCCCTTCCCTTGTAATGCCTCGTGCCGAGAATCAACTCACCGTCCTCGGCATAGAAGCTCTCTTCGCTCTGTCGTTCCAGTTTGCCGAAGTTGTAGTAGTAACGCGTAATCTGATCCAGGATCAGCTGGCGATCAATCAACGACTGGGCAGTCATCTTGTCTTGCGCATGCACTGCGGGTGCGCTTGTTAGTGCGATAAAGCACCACAGCGCCAACGTGGCGGCAGAGACTTCAGCCTGACGAATGAAATTCAGTGTCATATTAGGCGACCCTTCCTTCAGCGAGCGGTCAGTGCGGATTATGCCCGATCGCACCGCACCTCGAAAGTCACGCCTGCGGATCCGGAGAGTCAACGGTCCCGCGCCACGCGACCGAGAATCCCGAGGGCGCAGAGCAGCGGGGCAAAAGGAGGCTGAATGAAGAGGGTCATCGTTCTCGCCACGTTGCTGACAGTTGGTGCACTTTCGCTGGTGGTCGCCGCGTCGCAACAGCCGGCCGCCGGTGCGGCGGCGCAGGCTGCGCCCAAGGTGGTCGAGGTCGAGAAGCTCCGCGATAACCTGTTCATGCTGACAGGTGGGGGCGGTAACACGGCTGTTTTCATCGGCGCGTCGGGCGTGGTGGTGGTGGATACGAAGAATCCCGGGTGGGGCCAGCCGATCCTCGACAGAATCAGGCAGCTGACGCCGAAGCCCATCACGACCATCATCAATACGCACACGCACGGCGATCATGTGAGTGGGAACGTCGAGTTTCCGGCGACCGTCGAGGTTGTCGTGCACGAGAACACTGCGGCAAACATGCAGGAGATGCGCGCATCGACGCAGACCGCGCCGAACGGTCAGCCGCCGAACATCTTCAAAGCCAACAACGGCCGCGGCATGCCGAAGAAGACCTTCAAGGACCGGATGACGATCGGGACCGGCGCCGACCGCATCGACCTGTACTACTTCGGCCGGGGTCACACCAACGGCGACGCGTGGGTCGTGTTTCCGGCCCTGCGCGCCAT
>Ga0207428_10002728_pt1 | contig 17587 bp, 13 predicted proteins | sample RhiMethybrSRZTD1_FD_187600 | JGI IMG/M metagenome (GOLD analysis project Ga0207428, IMG submission 187600) | Populus rhizosphere microbial communities from Tennessee, USA - Rhizosphere MetaG P. TD hybrid SRZTD1 (SPAdes) (version 3) | ecosystem: Host-associated > Plants > Roots > Rhizosphere >...
ACTTCGAGATCGCACTCTTCCGGTAGTCGAGGTGACGCCTCAGATTCAGCACGCACCCATGCAGTCGCTCACACTGGGCAACGAAGCTCCGATTCCTTCAAATCATCAGGCCGGAGTGAGACCCGTTGAAGTGCACATCGGGATGATCGAAGTCGAAGTGGCGCCTCCCGCGCGTCTCACTCCTCCAACTCCACAGCGACCACGATCGGCAGCGCCCAACACGTTCGAGCGCTATAACGACATGCGCCGCTATCGGAGACGCGGATGAGCGATTTTCGCGGCATCGGCGGAGCGAGTCTGACTCTACAGCGCCTATTGCGCGACCGCATTCAAGCGCCGACTGGCGTCCTTCTTAACAATATTCAGGTGACGGTGAGCAGTCCGAAGTCGGAGCTCGAAGCAGGTGTCGAGGGCCCCCGCGTCAATCTCTTTCTTTATCGCGTCACCGAAAACGGATCGCTAAAGAATCAGCAGATTCCAGGCCAGGGGCATCCGGCGGAGTACGGGCACCCTCCACTGAGCCTTAACTTGCACTATCTATTGACGGCCTATGGGACCACCACGCAGAACAATGAAATCCCGAATGAACGAAGAGCGCAGGATCTTCTCGGCAGCGCGATGCGCGTTCTGCATGACTTTCCCATCGTTACCGATCAGCTTCTCAGCGTGCGTGCGCCCGCCGGGCTGCCGATTCTGGATGATTCGTTGTTTGACGATTTCGAATCCGTGAAAATCACGCTCGAGCCCACAAGCCTCGAAGAGACCTCCAAGATCTGGACCGCTTTAACGCTGCCATATCGCCTTTCGGCAACCTACCTGGTGACCGTTGTTCAAATCGAGTCGCGATTGCGGCGGAGGCTGGCTCAGCCCGTGCGGACCCGTCGGTTGCATGTGGCGACAATGCAACGACCCCAGATCTCTTCTGTGTATCGCAACCTGGCTCCTTCGGATATTCGTGCCGGTGTTCTTCAGCAATTGGTTGTCGAGGGAGAGGGTTTCTTTTCCGCGAACACTCTGGTCAAGCTCGGGGAATTGCAGCCATTTCCAGTGGTTGTCACGCGCGACGATCAACTTGCAGTGACTGTTCCCGATGCCGTCGCGCCACCGCAGGAACCGCTCCAGCCTGGCTCGCATGTTGTCCAGGTGATCACCGAGCGTGCAGGCGAGATGGTTAGTGGAGGGTTGAATGACAAGGGAGACTTGCTCCCGACGACACGTCGAGAGATTTCGAATCCTTCGGTATTTCTCCTGGCTCCGCAGCTTACCGGATCCAATCCGCCGAGTGGAACGCCGGGCACTGTGCTCAATCTGGCCGGCACTCGCCTCTGGCGCTCCGGGTTGAAAACGACCGTGATGGTCGGGGAAGCCTCTATCGACGTTCGAATGCCGCAGCCCGGCGACGTGTTCGCTGCGCCGACTCCGACATCCATCGAGGTGGTTATTTCCGGCTTGCCTCCCGATCCCACTCCATATCCAGTACGAGTCGCTGTGAACGGCGTCACGAGTATCGACGAAAGGACGTTTCAGGTCACATGAGTCCGACAGAAACCACGCGCGAACTGATCAGGCTCGATGCGGGCATCGCCTATGTCCGTACTTTACTGGAGAGGCGTATTCAGTGGCTTCGGACACAGTGGCGGCAGGATCCGCTCTCTGAGCATCGCCTCGCTCTGACATCGGACGCGCGAGCGGATGCATTGCTGGCGATGCAGCACAATCTGGAACACCAGTTCTACGAAGGTGAGGAAATGGTGAGCCTGGCCAGCAGCGCCCGGCAACTGCGTGACGCATTCTTCGGCGAGGCCGACAGTCGGATGGCAGTGCTCTCCAGGCTGTTTCACCTGAGCGATCTTGAATGCGACATCCTGTGGCTTGCCGCCGCGCCGGAGTTCGACCCTGCTTTGGGCATTCTTTATGGATACGCCCAGGACGATGCAGGTGCGCGCTGGCTGACGCCACACCTCGCTAGTGCATTGCTGCTCGCACCCAATACCTGCACCACAGAACTTTGGCAAAGCGTTTCGCCGGGATCTCCGCTACTTCGCTTCAACCTTTTACTGCAGGAATCAGGCTCAGCGCCTCCCGGTGGCAGGCCGTTGCGCGCGGACGACCGAGTAATCCGATTGCTTCAGGGCATTAACCGGATCGACGATCGTATCGCTCCGCTGCTGAGCACTCTTCCCGAGGGTCCAGTTCCCGACACCCAACGTGAGACCTTCGCGAAGCTGCTCGAATACTTTCAGGACGGTATGCCCGAATGGAGACTGTTGCAGATCGTCGCCGGCGAAAACGCCGGGGCCGACACGTTCGTGCGAAATCTTTGCGAACGAATGGGCGTCGCGGTCTGGAAACTCGACTGCAAACCATTGTCGACGCCTGGTCCGGCTCGTGAGGAAATACTCCGACTGCTCGACCGTGATGCCGTTCTCTCGCAGTTCGTTGTCTACATCGATTCCGGTGCCTGCGAAAACCAGGACTTTGATTGGCTGGGCAGGCTGAGCATCTTTGCCGTGATCAGTAGCCGCGAAGGCTGGGCCAGTCCGCGTCCTGCTTTTACGGCTTCACTTCAGGAAATCACGTCGACAGCGGCACGCGGGATGTGGGAGGACGTCTTCCGTGGCTTCGGCATGGATCCCCCTTCCGGGTGCGAACAAATCTGCGAACAATTCGAGTTTTCGCCCTCGTCTATCGTTCAAGCCGCATCGGCTGCGATCCAGCAGACGGTGATGGCGTCACGGCCGAGCGTGGATTTCCCCACGCTTTGGCGAGCCTGCCGTATGCGTGCCGGTAGAACGATTGAAGGAATGGTCCAGCGTATCGATCCGCATTACACGTGGGACGACCTGGTGCTGCCCGCCGATGCACTTCTGCAGTTGCATGACCTCGCCGCGCAAGTCGCCCAGCGGCACAGGGTGTACTCGGAATGGGGGTATGGCGCAAAGTTGTCTCGTGGGCGAGGGATCACGGCACTATTCTCCGGTCCAAGCGGCACCGGCAAAACGATGGCGGCTGAAGTGGTCGCCGAAGAGCTGAAACTAGACCTTTATCGAATCGATCTCGCCTCCACGGTTTCGAAGTACATCGGCGAGACTGAAAAAAACCTCAAGCGCCTCTTCGATTCCGCTGAGCAGGGAGGCGCGATTCTGTTCTTTGACGAAGCCGACGCACTGTTCGGTAAACGAACCGAAGTCAAAGACAGCCACGACCGCTACGCCAATATCGAAGTTAACTACCTGCTGCAGCGGATGGAGGACTATCGAGGACTAGCGATACTCGCAACAAACCGCAAGAGTGTGCTGGATCGCGCGTTTCTGCGGCGCTTGCGCTTTGTAGTCGATTTTCCATTTCCCGATGTGGAGAGCCGCGAGCACCTTTGGCGGAAATCGGTGATGGCATCGGCTCCCTGCGACGAGCTGGATTTCGCGGCCTTGGCGCGCCTTGAGATCGCCGGGGGAAACATCCGCAATATCGTTCTCAACGCTGCGTTTTTGGCGGCAGCGGACGGCAAACCGCTGAATATGACTAACCTTTCTTTGGCGGCCCGGCGAGAGTTTGCCAAAATCGAGCAGGATTTTCGCGAAAGCGATCTTTCCCCGCATGGCGGTAGGCGATGAAGGCAGACCGCGTCCACATCGACAAGATCAAGATCCGTGCAGGGCAACCGTTGAGCGCGGCTCAAGTACAAGCATTGCGTGCGGATCTGAAACGTTCCCTCGCTCGTGATCTGGGAAGTGCCGGGTCGACTCCGCTGAATGCAAACACCGTTCGCCGGAGCGTTGGGAACGGCATTCAGGACTCTATTCAGGGCAATGGCCGAGGAGGCCGGCCATGAGGTGCCTCTCGCATTGCCCGTCTTCTGCCTGTAGTTCATTTAGCGCTCCTGCTCGGATGCACCAGGCTCCCGCACCGGCTTCAATGGGCTGGAGTTCGTTTCTCGATCTTTCCGAAGAGCAGCTCGTTCCCGACACTATCGCCGAAACCAATTTCCCAGGCGGCGGAAAGATGGACGAAGAACGCGAAAACATGTTCCTGCTTTGGAACTTTGATGTTGGAAGCTCCATTCTCAAGCTGGGTCATCTTGATGAGATTAAGCAGATTACGCCCAAGCTGAAAGCTCTCATCGAAGGGAATTCCGATTTCAAAGTCGACATCGAGGGTCGAGCGAGCCAAACGGGCACAAAGAATCAGCAACTCTCTGAGCGTCGTGCGAACGCCGTCAAGGATGCGCTGGTCAAAGAAGGGATTCCCGCATCGAAGATCAACGTCGATGCCGTCAGTGATACGAAATCGCTCGGAGGAGTGTCGCAGGAGAACTATGCCCGCAACCGGGCCGTGCGTGTGACGGCCGCTCCTCGCCTCGCGCCGCCGCCGATTGAAAGGAAGTCCACAGCCGACCAGTTTCCCGACTGTCAGATTCAACTTACGAACGATATGGACATGAAGGCGGGAGGAAAAGTGGACTACGTATCCGTCAACCTGGGGACCAAGCGACTCCAGGCAGGAGACGAAAACGATCCCGGAATGGTCTTTACCGTCGCGGCAGGTTTGCAGGGCGGCTGCAACGGTGAAGTCGAGTTTGTGCAGAACGTACAAACGTATCGCGAATTCATTCTGAAGGATCGCAGCCGCACGACGCTTTCCAGTTCCAGCTTTATGTTGGACACGACAGACCCCTATTGCTCACAACATTTCAGCAATTCGCCCCAGGTCATTGTGGATGCCGCGAACGACTCGCCATCGCAAGGTGTTCCTTCGCTTGCGGAGCCCATGATCCACACCGTTGAGGTGCGTGATGACTTTCGGATGTTCGTTCTGTTCAAGCCGGCAGGGCAGGCGCGTAAGGCGCTGCAAGTCGGAGTTTGGAGTTTTGTTGCACAACTTCGAAACACAGATCCCCGCTTCGACGAAGGCGAGCTAAAACTCGACTCGGCTGTTTCGCGAGTGACACCGAGTATCGGGTCAGCGCAAAACACCAAGGCGATGCCGGTTCTCTCGCCGAATATCACCGACCTCAAATGGACCGTCACGAGTCAGGTAGCGGATCCGTTGGCCACCACTCTGGCCAACATCTTTAACAAGAAGCGGCAGATCAAACCGTGCCCTCCCAAGAGAGGAAAGCCCTGATGGCTTCCGATTTCCCGCGCAGTCCACGAGTTCTCAAGGGCGCCCTGGTGGTGTTCGACTCGCCGACGCCTGGTCCACCGCCGCGTATAATCGTCTTTCAATACAACCCGGAATCATTGAGCCGAACGCTGTCGCTGCGTGCGGCTCCTCCCGATCCAGGCAGCATCGGCGACAGCCGCCAGGAGTCGCACAAAGTGATGGGGCCGCCGCTCGAAAGCATCACGGTCAGCGTGATGCTTGACGCTGCCGATCAACTCGAGAATCCCGCGAACAATCCCGATGTCGTCACGAAGGGATTGCATCCTGCGCTGGCGGCGTTGGAAATGCTTCTCTACCCAACGACGGCACAGATCCTGCGAAACAAAATGCTCGCGAGCGCAGGTGCGGTTCAGATCTGCGCGGCCGAGCTCCCTCTGACGCTGTTGGTGTGGGGTGTCTCCCGCATCGTTCCTGTGCGTCTCACGAGCTTTTCTGTGACTGAGGAAGCGTACGATCCACAGCTCAATCCCATTCGTGCAAAGGTCGATCTCGGCCTTCAGGTGCTTACGTTCATGGAGCTCAAGGAAAGCAATCTGGGCTATGGCATCTATCTCGCTTACCAGACGCAGAAAGAAATCCTCGCGCGAATTCAGCAGTTCACGTCCGGGCTGCAGGCAATTCGCGGGATTCTTCCGCTTTGAGGAGGCAAATGTTTTTTAAAGGCAGCCGATACGAACGGGTTCTCGACGATACGATGACCGACGCCAGCGGCCGCGAGGTGCGCTTTAAGCGGGTGCGTTTCATCACACCTCGCAAGTCGCTCGCGAAGCACCAGGTCTCGCAGGGCGAACGCCTGGATCACATCGCGTTCCGTTCCTATCGCAATTCGGAACTCTTCTGGGTTATCGCCGACGCGAACATCGTCATGCAAGCAGGGGAATGTGTGGACACACCGGGCGAGGTGATCGGAATTCCGGCATCGGAGATCTAAGCGACTATGCCTTCTGTCAGCTACATCCTCGCAATTGATGGCGCTCCGGCTCCTCCTGAGTTGCTCGCCGCGATTCAACAGATCGAGGTTGAGGATCACGCGGACATGGCGGACATGATGCGTATCCGTATCTCGGTGGGTGGCAACGATTCGTGCAGCGGTTGGAACGTTCTCGACGAGGATCTGTTTCGTCGCCTCACGAAATTGAAATTGTCCGTGGCCGTCGGAAGTGGACTCGCCGAGACGCTCATGATCGCATACGTCACCGAACTCAATGCAGATCTCAGCAATCAGCCCGGCCGTTCCGTCCTGAACATTACTGCAATGGATCCCACAGTGCTGATGACGCTGGACGAGACTGTCAAACCCTGGCCGGACATGGCCGATAGCGATATTGCGACCACGATCTTCTCAGATCGAAAGTACGGATTCACTCCCGTCGTCGACGACACGGGCTATACGCGTCGCTCTGAAGAGGAAACGGTGATGCAACGCGGCACGGACATTCAGCTCTTGCAGCACCTCGCGGGCCGTAACGGCTTTGAATGCTTCGTCGAGACTGAAGCACGTACTGGACTTGTTCAGGGGCACTTCCACAAGCCGCGTCTTACGGATCCGCAAGGCGTTCTGAGCGTTCACATGGGTGATCAGAGCAACGTCAACTCGTTGAGTTTTCGCGAGGACAATACGCGCCCTGCCACAGCTGCGGTTACCGGGATCGAGATTCGCAGCGGGGAGAATCAGCCGGTGAACGTCGAGTCGAATGCGCTCACCCAGTTGGGAAGCAGGGCCGCGCTTCCGCAGGAACAGCCCCGCCGCGTGCTGCCGGCGATGACCGGCCTGTCGCGAAGTGGCGAGCTTCACGCGCTGGCTCAGTCCGTCGTGGATCGCACGTCGTTTTCTATTACCGGAGAAGGCGAACTGAACACTGTGGCATATGGCGATATTCTTCGCGCTAAGCGTCCCGTGATGGTTCGCGGCGCCGGCCGCAGGTTCAGCGGGACGTATTACGTCGAACGGGTCATGCACTCCATCACGCCGGAGGGATACCAGCAGCGTTTTTCGTTGCGCCGCAATGCAACGGGACTAACGGGTCAGGAGTCTTTCGTCGCAAGTCAAGCATTGCCGAGTTGAGGACTAAACATGGATGCCATTACAGATCTGCTTTCCGGAGTCGAACGCCACACCGACCGTTTCTTTGGAAAGTTTCGTGGACGCGTGAGGGACAACGACGATCCCCTGAAACTTGGAAGGATTCGCGCCTCTGTCCCTCAGATTCTTCAGGATCAGGATACGGGTTGGGCCCTGCCCGCGTTGCCATATTCGGGGCAAGGCGTCGGCGTATACACGATACCCGCGATTGACGCGGGTGTTTGGATCGAGTTCGAGGCCGGCGACGTTTCACAACCGATCTGGTCCGGCTGCTGGTGGTCCGATGGCCAGCTTCCGGTCGATGAATCGGGTACCGGTCAAACGCCGGACATGAAAATCATCCGCACGGAGAAAGGTCTGTTGTTAGCGCTGGACGATGGCGGCGAAACGATTGCGGTAAGTGACTCCAACGGCAACAACATAATGAAGATTCGCGTGCAGGATGGAAGGATCACAATCCAGGCGGCTCAAAAGGTCGTGGTCGAAGCACCCCAGATCGAACTTGTCGAGAATGCCACGCATCCGCTCGTGTTCGGCGACAACCTTCTTACCTATCTCAACCAACTGGTTCAAATGTTCAACAGTCACATGCATCCCGGACAACTCGCGGCAGGTGTGATTCCTGTAACTCCGGCACCGCCGGTACCTTTCTTTCCACCCGCGCAGCCGTCATTGCTGTCGACTCGAGTGAAGACTGGATAGGAGGATATCGATGGCGCAATACAAGGCTGGGACGCTTGGTGACTTCAGCAACAGCATGGCCGCTGCAATCGAGGCAGAGATGGCCATTCTCATGGGGCCGCTTTCCGACTCACCAGAGGAAGTCGTCGCCAGGAGATCCCTTTTAGTAGCCATTTCCCGCGGCGTGCTGCGGCATCTTCGCGATAACCAGACGGCGATTCAGGTAAGCGGCACAGTCGCTTTCAATGCTTTCAGCACAACCCCTGTGATCAGCGTGCAGGATATCCCATGACTTTCTTCGACTATCCGTTCCATCTCGATGGCCGCGGGCGCAGCGCCGAAGTGGCTGAGGACGGGCACGTGCGGGACATGATCCACCAGGTGCTGTTCACGGCTCCGGGTGAGCGCGTCAATCGGCCGGACTTCGGTTGTGGCCTGAAGCAGATGGTGTTCCAGCCGAACAGCGATGCGCTCGCCGGAACGACGCAGGTGCTGGTGCAGAGCGCGCTGCAACGGTGGCTGGAAACCGTGATCGAAGTGCTCGGGGTGGAAGTACGCAATCAGGATGAACGGCTTGAAATCGAAGTGACCTATCGAAAACGGGACGATTCCGCGATTCGTATCGATCTCTTTCGTGTTGAGGACGCTCCGCTATGACAAGCCTCGAATCCATTGTCTCCGCAGATCCGAAGTGCCGGGACGGAGCGCGGCGGGCAGACGTTCTCGCCCACCCGACGCTCAACGGCATCGATTTCGTCGAGTACGAGTTCCGGCCTCTGGCCTTTCAGAAGCATGTTCTCGTCGTTCAATTCCTGAAACCTCTGCCTCAGGGATCCGCCGCCGATGGCGCGTACGACCTTACTGTTCAACTCGGTCTGACAATCGTGGAGGGTGGTGTTCGTATCGTTCCGATCCATGTGCTTGCGGTGCAGCGGGTGGGTACGCAGCTCGAAGTCGCAGTCGACCAGGCTGGGGACTTTTCGAAGTACCTTCTGGCGCTCGGGTGGCGCCGACAGGCTGACGGGTCGTGGCAACAGACGATTGCGGAGTTAGACCGCGTCTATTCCATTTCACCGATTAATTTCAAGGCGGGATGCCCGGTCGACTTCGATTGCCGGCAGGAACACATTTGTCCACCCGACCCTGCAATCGAGCCGGTCATCGATTATCTCGCCAAGGACTACGCGAGTTTCCGTCAGCTTCTAATCGACAACCTGCCGCGTTTGAATCCAAATTGGCGGGAGCGGAATCCGTCCGACCTCGGCATCATGCTTCTCGAGTTGCTTGCGTATCAAGGCGATCAGCTCAGTTATTTCCAGGATACCGTGGCGAACGAGGCCTACCTGGACACAGCGCGTCAGCGAGTTTCCGCGCGACGGCATGCGCGCCTCATCGACTATCGAATGCATGACGGAAGGAATGCCTGGACCTTCCTGCATCTGAATGTGAATGGCACTGGGACTGTGCCGCGATCCACAAAGGCGCTGACTCGTATTGGAGTTCCACTCCGCGGCCAGCTGGCCCCGCCGGGAACGGTGATCCCGGACGCCACACTTGCACCCGATGCATTTGAATCCGATCCACCGCTGATTCGCACTCGCGTGTTCGAAACGATGTCGGAGACGCGCGTGGATGGGCGCAACAATGAACTGTTCATCCACGCATGGGGCAATACTCAGTGTTGCCTGGGTGCGGGAGCGACATCACTCTATCTCTATTCGGCGGGACCTGTATTCGCCGGCGAACGCACCGTGACCGCGCCGCCGATCGCAGCGGGCGATTATTTGTTGCTGGAAGAGGTTTTGGGCCCCATCACGGGAGCTTCCGCCGATGCCGACCCGCTACACCGTCAGGTTGTCAAAGTCACATCGGTTCAGACGGCGACTGATTCTGCGTACAAGGATGCAATCCTGCCGGACGGTTCCACGCAGGTGTTCGCGCCGGGCGATACGCCGATGCCTTTGCTGCGCGTGGCATGGGCTCGTGTGGACGCGCTGCGATTTCCGCTCTGCCTGTCAGCCCGGCCGCCAGCCAGTCTGCCTCTACGCAACATATCGGTGGCGAGAGGCAACATTATTCCGGTGGACCACGGGCGGACGCTTACCGAAGTTATCGTGCCCGCGCAGCCCCCGACAGGAGAGCGGCCCATCCGGATCGTACTCGGCAAAGGACCTCTCACGATGTCCTCCACGACACCGGGAGGTTCGTTGCCGGAGGTGGCGCCGGCGATCGGATCGCTCCGCATCGATTTCCCCACCGGTATCGAACAATGGCAGGTTGTGCCCGATCTACTCGATAGCCAACCATTTTCAGCCGATTTCGTTGCCGAAGTAGACCATCGGGGCATTGCCACACTTCGCTTCGGGGATGACGAGTACGGGCGGCGGCCGGTTGGAGCGCTGCGTTTTACGGTCGTTTATCGGGTGGGTAACGGAAAATCAGGAAATCTGGGATCGGAATCGCTTGTGCACATTGTGCAGCCGGTCGTTGCTCCGGCCTGGCCAGCGGTGCAGTTTATTCGGAACCCATTAGGAGCAGAGGGTGGTCTCGACTTCGAGACAATCGAAGAAGTCCGCCAGATTGCACCGGCTGCATTCCGCGCCGAACAGTTCCGCGCTGTGACAGAAGCAGACTACGCGAAGGCAGCCGCGAAGCACCCATCGATCGCGGGAGCCGTAGCGACATTTCGCTGGACAGGGAGCTGGTACACCGTTTTCGTTGGCGTTGACCCGCGCGATCCGGACGATCTCATCACTCTCAGCGGCGGCCGCACTCTCCTGGCTCCCGCGCTCGAAAAGCAGGTTCGCAGTTTTCTCACGCGTTTCAAGCTGGCCGGATACGACATGGAGATCCGTTCGGCCCAGTATGTGCCGCTCGAAATTGAATTCGAGCTCTGCGTGAAAGCGGACCACTTCCGCGGCGATGTCGTTCGAGCGGTCGCCATCGCGCTCAGCAATCAGGTCAATACCGACGGATCACGCGGCTTTTTTCATCCCGATAACTTTACTTTCGCTCAACCTCTCTACCTGAGCCGCCTCTATGCGGCAATCGAAGCGGTCGAGGGTGTCGAGTCTGTTTTCATCACGATGTTCCGCCGTTATGGGAAGAGCGCAAACGGTGAGCTGGAAGCCGCTGTGCTGCGCACCGGACCCTGGGAGATCATCCGCCTGGACAACGATCCGAACCGGATGGAAAACGGCGTTCTCCGTATCGTCTCAGGAGGTGGCAAGTGATCGATCCTACCTGTGGATGCTGCGAAGCAGGACTTCCGGATACCCCTGCCCTCATTGAAAATCGTCCTGCTCTTTCAGCGATCGTCTTCCGCGCGGGCACGTTCAGTTCGTTCCGGCGCGCGATGCTGCACGAAATCTCCCGGATGCCGGAACTGGCTTCCCTCACCACGCGTCTTGACGAAGACTATGCCATCACCGTTCTCGATTTGTGGGCGATCGTTGCGGACATCCTGACGTTCTACCAGGAACGGATCGCCAACGAGTCCTATCTTCGCACCGCCAAGTATCGAGATTCGGTGCTTCGTCTGGTTCGTTTGCTGGACTATCACCTCAGTCCGGGTGTGGCCGCCTCTTCTTATGTCGCGTTCACGGTCGAACGCGACCGCAATGTTCGAATTCCGATTGGCCTCCGCATTCAAAGCGTTCCCTTGCAGGATCAGAAACCGCAGAAGTACGAGACTCTCGAGTCGTTCCAGGCTACACCGTTCTGGAACAAGCTTCGAATCCTGCCGGCCCCAGTTACTGTCAACCCGCTCGCCCGCGGCGCTACCAGAGCACTACTGACGCCTGGTTCTGCGGGACTGGCCGCCGCTGCGCTGCTTCGTCCGGGCGGAAAGTTGGTGCTGTTTAATTCGACCGGGGCAAGCGGACTGGAAGAGATCACGGTCAGTCAGACGCGCTTTGTCGAAGAGCGCGTTCAACTCACCTGGGTAGAACCCATTCAATCCAACAGTTGGAATTTCGACACGCAGGTCTACCAGTATCAGCGGCTCTTTCGCGTCTTCGGCCATACCGCGCCTGCGCAATTCGTTCGGCCGACGCCGCCTTCCGGAGGAGCGCTTTCGATTCGCTGGAATGTGGTCAATCTCGCGGCTGCGGCCTACAACATCAGCGGGCCTCTATTGCCGCTGGACGGGAAAGTCGACAATCTTCGGACCGGGGCAAGAATCCTGGTTGCAGCGGGTGGCATTGTCCGGCTGTTCACGATTCTCAGCGTCACGCAGAGCCTCCAAAGCCTTGGGAATATCAGCGACACTGTCACAGTACTGAACCTCAATGGCAGCCTGCCGAGTCTCGATCGGCGACAGGTCGTCGTCTACGAACTGGCTGCAGAAGCGATCCGCTTCTGGGGTCTGGATTATCCCGACCGTGTGAATGCGAGCATCGTCTACATACCCGGACGCCGCGCAGCCGGAGATTCCATTGAAGTCGGTCGTACCGCAGGTCCGAAAGGATTCGCGAGCGGCGTGACGGTTGCTCTCTCGGACATCGATAAGGGCCGCCGGGTGATTGTTCGCGATCCGGCTTCACCCGCCGCGGCAGGCAAAATCACCGCGTCTTCGCTCTTCGGAGCAGATGTTCACTTTGAACCGTCTCCGACCGACGCCACGACTGTTCTCCAACTCGGCTTCGGACCGTCGATGAGCCGCGAAATGACGGGGCTCGCCACCGCTGCGCTTCCAGGCATTCCAGTCATCACGAACCCGAAGCGTGAGATCGCTCTCACGATCGGCACGATCGGACCTCGCCTGGTCAGCCTTACGTCCGCGCCCGCCAGTCTTGCGGCGTTGGCCACTGCGCTTCAGACCGAAATCATCGCTGCGGACGGCGATCCTCTGTTTACAAAGGCGCGAGTGGTCGTTGTGGGTAGCCGCGTCATTATTCTTCCAGGTATCTCCGGAGCGGCGATCCTGGTTCGCCCAAGTGCCGACGACCCGACGACCGCGGCGGACCTCGGGTTTGATGGGGATAGATCAAGACCGGTCGCCGGCCTTATCTCAGGGGCCTTGCCGGTGATGCCGGTTCTCGTGAATCCCGCGCGGCAGATGGCCGCGAAAATCGGCGCATTTGGTCCGCGACTGATCACGCTGTCCGGCTCCCCTGTCTCCATAGCCGATGCCGCGCTGAAAATTCAGACAGCGCTCAATTCTGCCGATCCGTCGCCGCTGTTTGCGGCAGCAAGAGTGGTGGCCGTGGACAATCGGCTTCTCGCGTTCCCCGGACCTGTCGGTGAGGAGCTTCAGGAGTTTCTGCGCCTGGAAGTCTCTTTGGAAGCAGGCGCCAGCTTCAACGCCACATCTGCGATCCTGTACGGCAATGTAGCTCAGGCGGGACATGGCGAAACCGTCGCCAACGAGGTGTTGGGAGATGGGGAGACCTCGCTCACGTTCCAGAATTTCCGCCTGCAGAAGAAACCTCTCACCTCTGTTGCGGCAGCAACAGAGTCGGGAATGGAGACCTCGCTGCAAGTTCTCGTCAACCGCGTGAAGTGGAACGAAGTTCCTTCGCTGTTTGCCGCAGGGCCCGAAGATGCCGCGTACATCACTCGCATTGCGGACGATGGAACGCCGACTATCACATTCGGAGACGGAAGGAACGGAGCGCGGCTCCCTACGGGGCGCGCGAATATTGTCGCGACATATCGGCAAGGTTCCGGAGTCGTAGGTCGTGTCGCGGAAGGGCAGCTCAAGACGCTGCTGGACATGCCAGTCGGCCTCAAGTCGGCGATCAATCCTGTGCCCTCAGACGGCGGCGGCGATCCCGAGACTCTTGAAATGGCTCGCACCAGCGCGCCGGTGACGGTCCGCACGTTTCAGCGAGCCGTTTCAATGCTCGACCTGGAGGATCTGGCTGTATCGCGTGCCGACGTCGCGAAGGCTCGTGCCACATGGGTTTGGGACCGCGATAGCCGATCGATCTATCTGACAGTCGCGGGTGATGAGGGCGCGACATTCTCGCCGTCCGGTCTGGCGTTGATCCATGCCTGTCTTGACCTTATGCGCGATCGAAACTATCGGCTTACGGTCAACAATTACTCCCGGATTCCCGTCGTGGTATACGCAACGATAGTTATTGCTCCCGATCGAATCGCTGAAGACGTCAAAGCCGCGGCGCGTAGCGCACTCTTAGAGGCTTTGTCGTTCAGGGCGTTGGATCTTGGCGCTCCAATTCACTTGAGCGACCTGTTCGCCGTGATCCAGGGTGTTCCAGGTGTGTTGGGGGTAGATATCGATCGGCTCCATTTCAAGGATCAATCACCGGCCAATCTCGCGCTGCGCGGAGCCACGGCCGATCCTGTCCAACGACGCCTGGTTATCTTTGCGGCGCGACCGGGAACGGCCCCCAATCTGGCGCTTCCAGCAGAACAAGCCACCATCGAAATGCCTGCAGATGACGTCGTCATCCTGACGACTGGAGGGCTTCCTTCCTGAGGCATCGAGATGAACGATCCTGATTTCCTCTATCAACTGATTCCGGCCGTCTATCGTGAGCAGGACGCCGCACACGGTTACTCGCTTCGCGCGCTGCTCCGCATCGTCGCTGAGCAGTCCGACATCATCTCCGCGGATATTGAGCGTCTCTGGGACAACTCCTTCATTGAAACGTGCGATCCATGGGTCATACCGTACATCGGCGATCTCGTCTCCAACAAACTGCTCCATGACGCCAGCCGGTTGCGTGGACCCGATACCGCCCGGGAGCTCTTTACCGATCTGGTTGGTCCGACCTTGCGTCCGGGTATCGCGGTTCGCACACGTGCTGATGTTGCAAAGACGATCTACTATCGCCGCCGCAAGGGCACAGTCCCGATGCTCGAAGAGCTTGCGCGCGATGTCACCGGCTGGGCGGCTCATGCAGTCGAGTTCTTCGAACTCCTGGTGTGGAGTCAGAACGTGAACCATATTCGCCTGCACAGCGGGGGCACTCCGGACTTGCGCAAGGTAGAGCGAGCCGATCGAGTCAACGGAGCGTTTGATGAGTTCGCTCACACCGTAGACGTGCGGTATCCCGCACAGCTTGAGGGCTGGCACAACATCAGGAATATCGGTTTCTTTGTATGGCGCCTTCGTAGCTACCCGCTAGTCAACGTGCCCGCGCGGGTCGCCACTCAGCCCTGGCAGTTTCATTTCAGTCCGCTTGGCGGACAGGCACCACTTTTCACGCGACTTCGACGTGAAGGAGATGAAGCGGGCCTCGCGACGGAGCTTCATGTCCACGGCCCGATCCGGCCTGCGGCTTTCTTCGAGGATGTCCAGCGCTACCAGGCTTTGTTGCCGCCTCGTCCGGATTTCACGGATTACTATGGTCTCTTCGACGTGTTTGGCGGCAGCGCGATGCAGCCTCATCCGCTCGCAAGCTTCATGATCATTCGAGACGGCGTGCCGGTGCCTCCGTTGGACATTCGCTGCATGAATCTTGAGACCTGGGTTCAGCCCACCGGTGCGCACGTTGGCGTTGACGTTCGAAGAGGCCGCATCGCGTTCGGGCCGCTCGTTGAGCCTGCGCAGGGCGTCGACGTTTTCTATCACTACGGATTCAGCGCAGATCTTGGAGGCGGGCCTTATTCGCGCCGAAACTGGATCGTTGATCCGCAATTGCCCGACCTTCGTCTTACAGTTCGCGATGGCGCCGTTGCTCCCGAGTTCTCGACTCTCGATCTCGCCCTGAGCGAGTGGGTTACCCAAGGCCGGCCGAGTACCGTTATCTCGATTCAAGACAACCGTGCCTATGATCTCACCGCCCCGATCATTCTCAGCGGCGGCACCCTGGCGATTGAGGCCGCCGACGGCGCTCGACCTCTGATTCAACCCAACGGCGGCGTCATCACGGTCCAGGGTTCCAGCGCACAAGCCGAGCTCACGCTGAGCGGATTGCTTGTGGAAGGAGCTGTTCGGATTGAGGGCGATGCACGCCGCCTTCGCATCCTTCACACAACGCTCGTTCCAGGTCGCGCACTGACCGAAGATGGACTGCCCGCCAGCACCGACCCAGGTATTGAAGTCAACGCCACGGATCCCGCGGGCGACCTTATCAATACCCGGTTGCGTGTCGAGATCGCATTCAGCATCGTCGGGCCAATACGGCTTCCGAATCGGGCAGAGGGTGTCTGGCTGCTGGATTCCATCGTCGACGGTTTGGGCACCGCTGCAATTTGCGCGATCGGAACAACGGATGGCTACGGACCTCCGGGTTTCCTCGAACGCTGCACGATTTTCGGGCGCTCGTTCTTTCAGGCATTGCCGATGGCAAGCGAGACGATCTTCTCGGGCGTTGTGCGCTGCGCACGCCGGCAAAGCGGATGTGTGCGGTTCAGCTATGTCCCCTTCGGTTCGGCAACTCCGAGACGATATCGCTGCCAGCCCGATCTGGAGATCGCGACGCGAACCTCGGCCGCAGAGAAAGCGAAGGGCTCACCGCTGACGCCGCTGGAAAAGAATGCTATCCGCGTTTTCGTCCGGTCGTGGCTGGTACCCGACTTTACGGCGACGCTTTACGGTCAACCCGGGTACGCCCAGTTGCGCCTGTTCTCGCGCCGCCAAATTGCAGAAGGCGCGGAGGACGAGTCCGAAATGGGCGTCTTCTGTCATTTAAAGCAGCCGCAACGGGCAACCAACTTACGTATCAGGCTGGAGGAGTATCTCCCCTTCGGTCTGGATCCTGGAGTGATTCATGTCACATAAACCGCGCAGCTATGCCGTGATTGAAGCTGTCGCAGCCTGCGAGGGAGAGAGGATTCATAATGGCCGGTGACCAAACACGATTCACGTTCAAACCGGGAAAAGACTACTCCAGCGTTTGGAAACAGCAGGGGCGTGTCGATCTCGATGCCGACTGGAACGAGTATGCCGAGATTGCAGACCGCCGGTGGCGTTCCGAGACGATGGATATCATCGGACGCTGCACCGTACCACGGCTAACGGAGAAGGCGTTCTTCATCACTCCTGCCGGCGGCGGCAATTTTTTGATCGGCCGCGGCCGAATGTACGTCGACGGTCTGCAGGCAGAAAATCATGGCTTACCGCCCCTCGCCTTTGGAGCAGCTCTGGCGGAAGAGGCGGGCACTGTTGATGTGCCGTATTCGAATCAGCCCTATCTACCGACGGGACTTCCGCCCGTTCTGCCCGGAACTCCCGGCACGACCGACCTGATCTATATCGATGTCTGGCAGCGCGAGGTCACGTATCTCGAAGATCCATCCATTCAGGAAATCGCGCTCGGCGGTCCAGATACTGCGATGCGTATCCAGACGGTTTGGCAGGTGCGTGCCCTGATGGGCGTTGGACCGCACAAGTGCGACGATCGTCTCGAACAGTGGGACGCAGTGGCTGCTCCATCAGGAGCAAGGCTGACGACGAGCGCAGTCGCGCCGCCTGCCAGCGACGACCCCTGCATCATTTCGCCGGCTGGCGGCTATCGCGGTCTTGAGAATCGGCTATATCGAGTGGAGATTCATGCTATCGGGGGAGTGGGCGGTGCGACACCAGCGAAATTCAAATGGTCGCGGGATAACGGCTCCGTTGCGACCACTGTCGATGGCATCGATGGAACATCAACGCAGCTTACAGTCCGACGGATCGGCCGCGATCAGGTGCTGCGATTTCAGGTGGGCGATTGGCTTGAGGTACTCGATGATCACACCGAGTTC
>Ga0207428_10002731_pt1 | contig 17583 bp, 13 predicted proteins | sample RhiMethybrSRZTD1_FD_187600 | JGI IMG/M metagenome (GOLD analysis project Ga0207428, IMG submission 187600) | Populus rhizosphere microbial communities from Tennessee, USA - Rhizosphere MetaG P. TD hybrid SRZTD1 (SPAdes) (version 3) | ecosystem: Host-associated > Plants > Roots > Rhizosphere >...
TCGACTCGCTGGCGCACGTCGAAGCGATCCTCACTGCCGATCCAGGACTGTGGCTGCCTGAGAATCTGCTGCTGCTCCAGGAGTATCTGCCGCACGATCCCGAGCAGGGCATTGTCCGCCTCGAGTTCCTCGGTGGAGAACTGCTCTACGCGATGCGCGTAGTCACGCACGGCCGCTTCAATCTGTGCCCGTCGCCAGTCTGCAATCCTGATGAGGGCGAGGGCGTGTGTGAGGTGCCAGTCGCACAGCCGGCACCGCCCGTCGAGTTTTATCCGTACCCCGAGGTCCCGCGCGAGGCGGTCGAGACCGCGACGAGGATCGTCAAGGCTGCGGGACTGGATGTCGGCGGAATCGAGTATCTGGAAACGCCGGACCGCCGGCGGGTGTTCTACGACGTCAACGCCAACTCCAACCTTCGCCCCTCGGTGGCCGTCTCCTTCGGGTTCGACCCGTTCGACCGGGTCGTGGACTTTCTCGAGCGCGAGGTGGAGCGGTGTCGGGTTCGCGGACAGGAGGCCGTGTAGCTGACACAGCTTCGACGGGGGCTCGATGCGCTCCTAGCGAAATCTGGCCATTTTCAGCGAGCCCGCAGTCGGTCCTTCCTTTGCAGATCCCTTTCCCGTACCCATGAGCAATCAACCGTTCGCCCTTGAGGCTTTTCAAGGTCTGGACGAGGTTCCAGTCGAGCTGGATACCGAGTCGGATAGCGAAAGTGTCGAATCTCTCAGTGCCAGCCGCGGCATCCTGCTCGCAGTTGCGGTCTGCGTGCCGTTCTGGACCTGGGTGTACTCGATTCTGTTCTGACAGACCCGGACTATCAGCCTTCGAGGTAGGTGTAGCCGTGCAGGCCGTCTTCGTAGAAACGAAGCAGCCGGCCGGCGCCCTCGTAATCTACCCGGCCTTCCCGCACCGCGGTTTCGACGTCGGTCCGTAGCTTCCCCAGCAACATCTCGGGATCGAACTCCACGTAGTCAAGGACTTCGCGCACCGTATCGCCCTTGATCAAGGCGTCGAGACGGGCGCCGCCGTTCTCATCCAGGCTGACATGGACGGCGTGCGTGTCCCCGAACAGGTTGTGCAGGTCGCCGAGGATTTCCTGATAGGCGCCGACGAGGAACACTCCCAGATAGTACGCGTCCTCGTTGATGCCGTGCAGCGGCAGCGTCTTCTTCACGTCGCGTCGGTCAACGAAGCGATCCAGCTTGCCGTCGGAGTCGCAGGTGATGTCGCCGAGGACGGCGTGAACCCCTGGCTTCTCGTTCAGCCGGTGAATCGGCATGACCGGAAACAGCTGCTTGATCGCCCAGCTGTCGGGGATCGACTGGAACAGTGAGAAGTTGCAGAAATAGGTATCCGACAACTGCTCGTCCAGCGTCTGCAGATCCTCGGGGACTTCGTCGAGTCCCTGAACGATACGCCGCAGCCTCAGCAGAATCGCCCAGAACAGGTTCTCGGCCAGGCTTCGCTGCTCGAGCGGCAGGTAGCCGGTGTTGAACAGGCTCAACGACATGTCGAGCGCCTGCTGTGCGTCGTGAAACGCCTCGAGCGCGTTGCGGGCGCTGACGTTGTTGTAGGTCTCGACCAGGTCGGCGAGCGGCTGTTCCCACTCCGGGTTCGCGCTCGTCGGTACCTTGTCCTCGCCGAAGCCGGACACGCCGAGCACGTTGAACACCAGCACACTGTGATAGGCGACGACGGCCCGTCCGCTCTCGGACACGATGTTCGGATGCGGCACGTTCGCTTCGTCGCACACCGACTGGACGTGATAGATGACGTCGTTCGCGTATTCCTGGAGCGTGTAGTTCATGCTCGACTCGAAGTTCGTCTGCGAGCCGTCATAATCCACGCCCAGGCCGCCGCCGACGTCGAGGTATCGCAGCCCGGCCCCGAGCTTGGCCAGCTCGGTATAGACTCTGGCCGCCTCGTTCAGTGCGCCTTTGACGATCCGGATGTTCGTGATTTGGCTGCCGAGATGGAAGTGAAGCAGGTTGAGGCAGTCCTGCATGCCGCGGCTCTTCAGCTCTTCGAGCCCGCGCATGATTTCAGTGACCGTCAGGCCGAACTTCGAACGGTAGCCCGCCGACGACTGCCAGCGACCGCTGCCGCGCGATGCCAGCTTGACGCGCATCCCGATCTGCGGGCGGACGCCGATTTTTTCCGCCGCTTCGAGAATCAGCCCGAGCTCCGTGTATTTCTCGACGACGGGAATGATGTTGCGGCCGATCTTCTGGGCCAGCATTGCGGTCTCGATGTATTCCGCATCCTTGAAGCCGTTGCAGATGATCGGGGTGTCGTTGTCGGCAAGAGCGACGACAGCGAGCAGTTCCGGTTTCGATCCCGCTTCGAGCCCGAAGCGATACGGCTTGCTGAAGTTCAGGACTTCCTCGACGACCTGCCGCTGTTGGTTGACCTTGATCGGATAGACGCAGGTGTAGGCGCCCTGATACTGATTCTGGCTGATGGCCGCCTGGAAGGCGGCGTGAATCTCGCCGAGGCGATGTTTCAGGATATCGGTGAAGCGAACGAGCACCGGCAATCCGATGCCGCGAAGCTGCAGTCGATCGACCAGCTGCTTGAGATCGATGGCGCGCTGCGGGTCCTTCGTCGGCAGCACCTCGAGGTGGCCCGAGGCATTGACGGAAAAATACCCGTTGCCCCACCGCGAGACCTCGTAGAGCTCGCTCGCGTCGTGCACGCTCCACGTCCGCGTCGTCGTCGAGGTCGCGGCCGTCGTGGTCGATGCGGCGCGCCCGTTCGTGGCAGTGCTCATGCTGTAAGAAATGATAAACGCATTTGTCGCCGCCCGCTCTCTTTTCACGCGCGCAGCTTTGAAGAACAATGAGTGGTTGTGACGTCCGTCCGTATCCCCGCCATCAAGGTGTTGCTCCTGCCGAAGGACACCAACGCCCACGGCACCATCTTCGGCGGCGTGATTCTGTCGCACATCGACCTGGCGTCGGCGATCGAGGCGCGGTCAGTCGCCGCGCATCGCTACGTGACGAAGGCGATGCGGGAGGTCGAGTTCCACGAACCGGTCTTCGTTGGCGACATCATCAGCTTTTACACGGACCTGGTCCGCGTCGGGCGGACGTCGATCACCATCCGTGTGACGGTCGAAGCCGAGCGCTGGGGAGTCCCTCCGACCCGGATGGGAATCACGGGACATGGCGAACTGGTCAAGGTGACGGAGGCCGAGGTCATTCTGGTCGCAGTGAACGACCAGGGGCGACCGATTCCCATCCGGCCTGAAGGCGGCGGAAATTGAAGTGGGTCAGCTCCCGCGGCGCCTCGCCGCCGGTGCCGTTCATCGACGCCCTGTTTGCCGGCACCGCTCCCGACGGCGGGCTCTACATGCCCGAACGTCTGGAGCCGTTGCCGGCCGGCGCGATTGAATCGCTGCGCACGGCAGGCATGGTCGAGATCGGCACCCGTGTCGGGGCGCACCTGCTCGGCGACGAGATCACGGCGGAGGCACTGCGGTCACTTGTCGCGGCCGCACTCGATTTTCCGATCCCGCTCGTCCCGGTCACCGACCGTACCTGGGCCCTCGAGCTGTTTCATGGGCCGACGATGGCATTCAAGGACGTCGGCGCACGGGTGCAAGCGCGGCTGCTGCATCACTTCACGGACGGCACGCCGCTGACAATCCTCGTCGCGACTTCCGGAGACACGGGCAGCGCCGTGGCGCAGGCCTTTCATCGCGTGCCCGACACGCGCGTCTTCGTGCTCTACCCGGAAGGTCAGGTTACCGACGTTCAGGAAGCACAGATGGCGTCGCTTGGCGACAACGTGACGGCGCTGGCAATGCGCGGCACGTTCGATGACTGCCAGCGGCTGGTCAAGCAGGCGTTCGCCGACGACGGGCTGCGGCGGCACGTCTGGCTGACACCGGCAAATTCCATCAACCTCGGACGGTTGTTGCCGCAGGTTTTCTATTACTTTGTGTTGGCCAGGCTGGGGAACGGCGGCCCCGTCGTTTCGGTTCCGAGCGGGAACTTCGGCAACCTCACGGCCGGTCTCATCGCCAAGCGAATCGGGCTGCCGGTGCGGAAGTTCGTGGCGGCGACAAACGTGAACGACACTGTGCCGCAGTATCTGCGGACCGGGGAATATCACCCCAAACCGTCGGTCCGGACGGTGGCCAATGCGATGGATGTGGGGGCACCGAGCAACTGGGAACGCATCCAGGCGTTGTACGGCGGCCAGGTAGACGCCATTCGCGCGGACATCGTCGGTAGCGCCTATACGGATGCGCAGGTGGTGGCGGAGATCGGGCGCGTCTACCGCGTCCACGAGTACCTGCTCGATCCACACAGTGCCATCGCCTGGCTGGCGCTGCAGGACGAGCTGGCGAAGACGCCGGGCACGCAGGGCGTGTTTGTTGCTACCGCGCACCCGGGGAAGTTTCGCGAGGTCGTCGAGCCGGCAATCGGAAAGTCGGTTCCGCTGCCGCGTCCGCTCCAGGAGGCGCTCGGACGGCCGCGCCATTCAGTTTCAATGGACGTCGATTACCCGACGCTGCGGGAGTTTCTACTGCGATGACGCCGGCTGCCGACACCTACCGTCCTGAACCTGGCCAGCTTCCAGTACGCGACGCTATTCCGACGCGCTACACCTGGGACCTGAGCTCCATCTGTGCCAGCTGGGACGACTGGTCGGCCAGTTATGCCAGGCTGGACGCGGCAATCACGGCGTTCTCGAAGTTTCAGGGCACGCTGGCGTCGAGTTCGGAGGCGCTTCTTGCCGCATTCACGGCGATGGACGACATGGGGGCGCTCAGCTACCGCGTCTGGTACTTCGCCTCGCTGCACTACGACCAGGATCAACGCGACAACGACATCAACGCCCGCCGCCAGCAGGTCCAGATCCTGTTCGCGCGGCAGCAGCAGGCGAGTTCCTGGTTCAACCCGGAAGTGCTGGCCATTCCGCTCGACACCATTCGCGGCTGGATGGATGCGAACGAGGCGCTCGGCGTGTACCGGTTTGCAATCGAGAGCCTGTTCCACGAGCAGGAGCACGTGCTCGACGAGAAGGGCGAGCGGCTGCTGTCGTATGCCGGCAGGTTCAACAGCGTTCCGTACGACAGTTATTCCGCCCTGACAACGGCCGATATGAAGTTCCCGTCGATCGGCTTGAGCACGGGCGAGGCGGTGACGCTCACCTACGGCCAGTATCGAGCCCTGCTCGAGACGAACCGGCGGCAGGAGGATCGCGCTGCGGCGTACCGCGCGTTTCATCAGACCTACGCCGACAACCAGAACACGTACGCGTCGCTGTACAACGGCGTGCTGCAGCGCGACTGGTTTCACGCGCGCGCCCGCGGCTACGCCAGCACGCTCGATGCAGCGCTGCATGGCAACAACATTCCGACCGCGGTCGTCGAGAACCTGATTGCCGTGGCCAAGCAGAACGTCGAGCCGCTGCGGCGATATCACCGATTACGGCGGCGCGTCCTCGGGGTCGCGCGCTACCAGCTCTTCGACGTCTTCATTCCCCTGGTCGAGCACAACGCCAAGTATCCGTACGACCGTGTCGGCTCGTGGATTGTCGATTCGGTCGTGCCGCTCGGTGGGCAGTATCAGCAACGGGTGCGCGAGGCGTTCGACGGCCGCTGGATCGACGTGTTCGAAAACGCGGGGAAGCGGAGCGGTGCGTACTCGGCGCCGGTGTATGGTGCGCACCCGTACATGCTGCTGAACTACAACGAGACGCTGGATGCGGTGTTCACCCTGGCGCACGAGATGGGCCACTCGATGCACACGCTGCTGTCGCACCAGGCGCAACCCTTCGTGTATGCGGGGTACACCATCTTCGTCGCCGAAGTGCCATCGACGCTCAGCGAGGCCTTGTTCCTCGACTACATGCTCGAGCGGGCGGCGAGCCGCGACGAGCGCGCGGTGCTGCTACAGCATGCCATCGACAGCATCGCCAGCACCTTCTACACGCAGGTGATGTTTGCGGATTTCGAGCTGCAGGCGCATCGCCTCGTCGAGCGGGATCAACCCGTCACCGCCGATGCGTTGAATGGCATCTATGCCGGCCTGCTGCGCGAATACTACGGTGACGTCATCGACGAAGAACCGGTCTCGAAGCTGACGTGGGCGCGCATCCCTCACTTCTTCAGCACGCCCTACTACGTCTATCAATACGCCACCTGCTTCGCCTCCACCGCCCGGCTGATGCAGGACCTGCGGTCCACCGACCCCGGACGGCGTGGCGACGCCGTCGAGCGGTACTTGACGCTGCTCAAAGCCGGCGGCAGCGACTATCCGATGAACCTGCTCGCGCGTGCCGGTGTCGACTTGAGCCAGCCCGACACCGTCCGCGCCGTCGGCGAGGAACTGTCGATGCTGGTGGGCCGGCTGGAGCAGGAACTGGCTCTGGCGTAGTTCGCGACCTCATCGTTGGCGTTGACTCGCGTATGTCTGCTGCCCCAACATCTTTCCGCTTCTCGTGCGCCCTGAGGGTCGCCACGACATGGACCCGCGGGTCCAGGGCGCCAGGCAGAGCGGAAGGAGATGCACATGCGTGGCGCGATTCGGATTGCGGCGGCGTTCCTCGCCTTGGCGGTGGTTCCCGGTACGGTGTTCGCGCAGGCGACGCTGTCCGGAACGGCAAAAGACGCATCGGGTGCCGTGCTGCCCGGTGTGACCATCGAAGCGTCGAGTCCCGTGCTCATCGAGAAGGTGCGCGCGGCCACGACCGACGACAACGGCTTCTACCGGATTCCTGATCTTCCACCTGGAACCTACAAAGTCAGCTTCACCTTGTCGGGCTTCTCGACGCTCGTCCGTGAAGATGTCGAGCTCGCTGGAAGCGGCGTCACGACGATCAACGCCGACCTGCGCGTCGGCAACGTCAGCGAGTCGATTCTGGTCTCCGGTGAAACGCCGGTGGTTGATGTGCAGACGAGTACAAGGCGCCAGGTCGTGCTTTCGAACGAAGTGCTGCAGGAAATCCCCGCGTCGCGCGGCTACGGCAACGTCCTCGCGACGGTGCCGGGAATCCAGGCGACGACGCTCGACATCAGCTCGGGCGTGACGACCAACTTCTTTACCGCGCGCGGCGGGCGCGGCAACGAAGGGACGATTCAGATCGACGGCATGAACGTCGGCTCAGCGTTCAACGGCGGCGGCGTCGCCGGCTTCGGCTATCCGATTGGCGAATCATCGGAAATACAGGTGACGATTGCCGGCGGGCTCGGCGAGACCGATCGCGGCGGTCCGGCGTTCAACCTGATCCCGAAGACGGGCGGCAACACATTCGCCGGCACCGGCTTTCTCAGCGCGGCGGGGAAGTGGTCTCAGGGCGAGAACCTGGACGATCGGCTGGAGAGCTACGGACTGACGAATCCACCCGCGCTCATCAAGAACTGGGACACGAACTTTGCGCTCGGCGGCCCGATCGTCAAGGACCGGCTCTGGTTCTTCAACAACATCAGAAGCTATGGCAACCATCAGGAGATCCCCGGACTGTTCGCGAACCGCAACGCCGGCAATCCGGCCTCCTGGATCTATGAGCGCGACGAGTCGGTGCCGGCGCGTGCGGCCGCGGCCAAGCTCATCGAGGCGATCCGGCTGACCGGTCAAATCGCGCCGCGGCACAAGGTCGGCTTCTATCTCGATTACCAGAACGTCTGCAACGGCTCTGCGTACGAGAAAGGCGCCGAACAGTGCCGCGATCGCGGCGACGACTGGATCGGCCTCGGCAGCGTCGGTGCCGGCTTCTTCGGTGCGTTGGCGCCCGAGTCGGGCAACGTCTGGGACAACCGGGAAAAGATCACGCAGGTGACGTGGACGTCGCCGTTCACGACCAGGCTGCTGTTCGAGGCTGGCTTCTCACAGTTCGCAAGCCGGTTCGGCGGCCAGATCCCCGGTGGAGCTCTCACGACGTTCATTCCCGTGCAGGAGCAGAGCACGCTCGGCGGCGTGCCGATCGGGAACTTCACCTACCGCGGCTGGGCCTCGGCCGGATCGAACGAGCAGGCGCACAACGTCTGGCGAGCGTCGGCGACATTCGTCAACGGCGCGCACAGCCTGAAGGCAGGCTACCAGGCGGCGTTCCAGGTGCAGAAGAACTTCCAGAATGCAGGCAGCCTGTTGAGTTACACCTTCAACAACCGCAACCCGATTCAGTACACCTTGCGGACGGCGCCGTTCTGGCAGAGCAACCGCACCCGTTTCGACGCGTTCTACGTGCAGGATCAGTGGACGACCGGTCGCCTCACCGTCCAGGGCGGGCTGCGTTACGAGCACGCGTGGAGCTGGTTCCCCGAGGGCGAAAACGGCGTCGTCGAGGACAACCAGTTTGGCTCGCGCTTTATCTTCCCGCGCAGCAACGGCGTCACGGGCTACCACGACATCACCCCGCGAATGGGCGCGGCGTACGACGTGTTCGGCGATGGCAAGACGTCGCTGAAAGTGAACGTCAGCAAGTATCTGCAGGCGGCGAACAACGACGCGCAGTACACCATCGCCAATCCCGCAACCACCTTCCAGCAGACGACGAATGTTGCGTGGACGGACGCGGATCTGGATAAGGTGGTGGACTGCAATTTGTTGAACAAGGCCGGCGAGGACAACACCGCGACGGGCGGCGACCGGTGTGGCCCGTGGCTCAATCTGAACTTCGGGAATCCGTTCACGACGACCGTCGTCAACCCCGATGTGCTCCACGGCTGGGGCGTTCGGCCGTACGACTGGCAGTTCAGCGTGTCGGTGCAGCGGGAACTGCTGCCGCGCGTGGCCATCGACGTCGCCTATAGCCGCAGATGGTTTGGCAACCATTTCTTCACCGACAACCGCGCGATCAGCCCTGCGGATTTCGACGTCGCCACCATCACAGCGCCCTCCAACCCGAACCTGCGGGAGGGAGGCGGCTATCCGGTGCGGTTCGTCACGCGCAACGCGCGCACGGCACTTGGCGCAACCGACAACTACTACACGTTCGCCAGTGATTACGGCGATGTGACGACCTACTGGCATGGCGTGGACATCTCTGTGAATGCGAGGCTGGCAAACGGCCTCACGTTCCAGGGAGGCACCAGCACGGGTCGGGGTGTGCGCGACTATTGCGACATCACCGACGACCTGCCTGAGCTCTATGTGACCGCCGGAGCCGTGCTCAGCCAGGCGCAGGTCGATGCCTGTGCTGTGACCGAACCGTGGCTGACGACGTACCGCAGCCTGGTGACCTACACCATCCCGGTCATCGACCTGCTCCTCGGCGGGTCGATCCGGTCGACACCGAACGTGCAGCCGTCCACGATCAACACGTTCGTCGCGACCAATGGCGCGTCGGTGTCGGCGAACTACAACGTGACGAGCGCCATTCTTCAGCAGTCGTCGCTCGGCCGGCCGCTGACGACCGGGCTGCCGTTTCAGACGGTCGATCTCACGCTACCCGGCGACGTCTACGGCGATCGCATCAATTCAGTCGATCTGCGCGTGGCGAAGGTGCTGCGCTTCGGGCGCTACAAGGCGGATGTCGGGTTCGACTTCTACAACCTGATCAACGCCAATACCGGTACGGCGTTCAATCAGGTCTACGACGTGCCGTCGAACGGTGCCAGCTGGTTCCGCGAGACGTCGATCCTCAATCCGCGGTTCGCACGGTTCAACGTCACGCTCAACTTCTGAGCGTTGCGCGAAGTCGCACGGCACCCTTCTCGGGGGTGCCCTACCATCTCCGGACAAAAGGCGGTTCGATAGCGGAGACGTGCATGGCCGAAAAACGGCCCAATTAGGAGACCACTTGCTCTTGGCAGCCATTTAGCCTAATATCCGGATTCAAGGATATATGGTCGCGATTCTTGAGCACATGTCGGCGCTGTCCGACCCGGTTCGGTGCCGAATGCTGATGCTGCTCGAGAAACAAGAGCTCACCGTCACCGAGCTCTGCGCGATCCTCCAGATGCCCCAGTCGAGCGTCAGCCGCCATCTGAAAACGCTGGCGGACGACAGCTGGGTGGTGTCGCGGCGCGACGGCACCAGCCGGTTCTATGCCATGTCAGCCGGCGACGAGCTCGACCCGGGTGCCAAACGGCTGTGGCCGATCATCAGGGAACAGGTTGCAGCGACGTCCGCGGCGGGGCAGGATGATCGGCGGCTGCGGGGCGTGCTCACCCGGCGGCGCGCCAAGTCGCAGGAATTTTTTGCGTCGGCCGCCGGTGAATGGGATCACCTCCGCAGCGGTCTGTTCGGCGACACGTTCTATCTTTGGGGTGTCCTTGGTTTGATCGACCCGGCGCTCGTCGTCGGGGATCTCGGGTGCGGAACGGGACAACTGACGGAAGTCGTGGCGCCGTACGTGCGGCGCGTGATCGCTGTTGACAGCTCCACCGACATGCTCGAGGCGGCGCGCCATCGGGTGGGCGGCGCGGGCAACGTGGATCTGCGGCAGGGCGAACTCGAAAACCTGCCGATCGACGCCGGCGAGCTCGACGCGGCAATGCTTTCGCTCGTCCTGCACTACTCACCGTCGCCCGGCCGCGCACTCGCGGAAGTGAGCCGCGTGCTGCGGCCCGGCGGCCATGTGCTCGTCGTTGACATGCTGCCGCACGAGCGGCAGGAGTATCAGCAGCAGATGGGCCACGTGTGGCTCGGGTTTTCGGAGAAGCAGATCGGGAAGTTTCTGTCGGATGCGGGATTCAGCGATGTCCGGATGCGGTTGCTGCCGGCTGATCCCGATGCAAAGGGACCCGCGCTGTTTGCGGCGGCAGCAATCAAGGCGTGATTCGGAAATGCAAAATGCAAAATTCAAAATGCAAACCGTTCGAAACGGCGTGCCCTGTTTGCATCTTGCATTTTGCATTTTGAATTAAAGCGAAGGAGACCGAATGTCAACTGTTCTGAGCGAGAAGGTGCACGCGTATGAGGCCGCCAAGGCAGCCGGCCGCGTGCCGTACAAGGTGGCCGATCTCGGCCTGGCCGAATGGGGCCGCAAGGAGCTTCGTCTGGCCGAAGGTGAAATGCCTGGCCTGATGGCGATCCGCAAGCGCTACGCGGGCAAGCAGCCGCTCGCCGGCGCGCGCATCATGGGCAGCCTGCACATGACGATTCAGACCGGCGTGCTCATCGAGACGCTCGCCGAGCTCGGCGCCGACGTGCGCTGGGTGTCGTGCAACATCTTCTCGACGCAGGACCACGCCGCCGCGGCCGTCGTCGTCGGCCGCCCGGAAACCGGCGGCACCGCGCAGGATCCGAAGGGCATTCCGGTGTTCGCCTGGAAGGGCGAGACGCTCGAGGAGTACTGGTGGTGCACGGTGGAAGCGCTGGTCTGGCCGGACGGCCAGGGTCCGACGCTGATCGTCGACGACGGCGGCGACGCGACGTTGTTCGTGCACAAGGCGTCCGAGTTCGAGAAGGCGGGCAAAGTGCCGGCGTTCAACGCGGACAAGGATCCTGAAGAGTGGGGCGTCATCCTCAACAAGATCAACAGCGAGCTGAAAGCGAATGCGGGACGCTGGAGCTCGATCGCCAAGGCGATTCGCGGGGTCAGCGAAGAGACGACCACCGGCGTCCATCGTCTGTATGAGATGGAGAAGAAGGGGACGCTGCTCTTCCCGGCGATCAACGTCAACGACTCAGTCACCAAGAGCAAGTTCGACAACATCTATGGCTGCCGTCACTCGGTGATCGACGGCCTGAACCGCGCCACCGACGTCATGCTCGGCGGCAAGGTCGCCGTCGTCCTCGGCTTTGGTGAGGTGGGCAAGGGCTGCGCGGAAGCGCTGCGTGGTCAGGGCTGCCGCGTGATCGTGACGGAAATCGATCCGATCTGCGCGCTGCAGGCAGCGATGCAGGGCTACGAGGTGAAGACGCTGGAAGACGCGCTGTCGACCGCGGATATCTTCGTGACCGCGACCGGCAACTTCAACATCATCACCGCCGAACACATGTCGAAGATGAAGGACAAGGCGATCGTGTCCAACATCGGTCACTTCGACAACGAGATCGACATGGCCGGCCTGGCGAAGTGGAAGGGCGTCAGGAAGGTCAACATCAAGCCGCAGTACGACGAATGGGTGTTCCCGGATGGCCACAGCGTGCTGGTCCTCGCTGAAGGCCGCCTGATGAACCTCGGCTGCGCCACCGGCCACCCGAGCTTCGTGATGTCGTCGTCGTTCACCAACCAGACGCTGGCACAGCTCGAGCTGCACGCGAATGCCGAGAAGTACGGCAAGACCGTGACGATGCTGCCGAAGGCTCTGGACGAGGAGGTGGCGCGCCTGCACCTCGATCATCTGGGTGTGAAGCTGACGAAGCTGACGAAGGAACAGGCCGATTACCTCGGCGTGCCGGTCGAGGGACCGTACAAGCCGGAGCACTATCGTTACTAATTCGGAATCAGAATTCTGAATTGTGACTTGGGCGGGCTCGGAAGAGCCCGCCCTTTTTATTGCTGTCCTTGACAGCTCCGGAACAGCGTCATGATGATCGCTCGCCACCGTTGCTCGAAGGGCGGTTGCGATGCGACAGTTCGGCGCCCTCGTTTCTCTCCTCGTCATAGCCTGCGGGTCGGCAGCCTGCGACGGTTTCGTGCTGTTCGTTTCCACGGGGCCGCTGCCTCCTGCGCATTCGTCTCCAACTGCAGTTGTCGCGGCGCAACCAATCGTCGTCGGGGAGGTCGTCCATACGACGTTCGTCGTTCCCGAAGTCTGCTTCGACGTGACGCCCGCGATCAGCGGCAACCTGTTCGTATTCGTCAATTGGGATCGACGGCAGGGCGACATCGACCTCGCGCTTGGCAGCACGGTATTTTCGCTGCCGGCGACGACCGTCAGTGCGGCGCGGGATGCGTCGCTCGTAGGGTCGATGCGTGTGGCCGGTGGTCAGAGTTACCGCGTGACGGTTGCCGGCGAGCGCGGGCCGGTGCCGTTCACGCTGACGACGTCGCTCCAATAACGCCCTTCTCCTCCCGGCATAACGGTGAGACACTTGACCGGCTCGCTTCAATCGAGGTGTTCGATGAACGCTTTCGCCAGGTTTCTCGCCGCGGCAATGGTGGCTGCGCCGCTGTCGGCCGCCGCGCAGACCAGTCAGCCCGTCACCTTCTCGAAAGACATCGCCCCGATCCTGCAACGCAGCTGTCAGCAGTGCCACCGCCCGAACTCTGTGGCGCCGATGTCGCTCCTGACCTACGAAGAGGCGCGACCCTACGCGCGGGCGATGAAAGCACGAACTGCCTTGCGCGAAAAACGCGGCGCGATGCCGCCGTGGTACATCGAGAAGAACGTCGGCATCCAGCACTTCAAGGACGACTTTTCACTGAGTGAGGACGAGATCGCGATGATTGCGGCGTGGGCCGACACCGGGGCGCCGCAGGGCAATCCGGCCGATCTGCCGCCGCCGCTCACGTTCCCGGACGGGAAGTCGTGGCGAATCGGCACTCCTGACCTAGTCGTCGTTTCGCCACCCGTCGAGATGAAAGCGCAGCAGCCGGACTGGTTCGGCGCAATCGGACAATCGCCGACAGGCTTGACCGAGGATCGCTATGTCGCCGCCGTTGAAGTCAAAGAGGTCAGCGACTCCGGCACACGTGCGGGACGCAGCAGCACGGTCGGCGGCCTGTATCTGTTTCATCATGCCGCCTACGCCGCCGTGGGCGACCGCGCCGGCGGCGCCGGCGTGTTTCCGGTGCACGAAGTGGGGCGCAACGCCGACGTCTTCGACGCGGAAGCGGGCAAGCTGCTGCCGGCCAATTCGTCAATCCTGTTCAATTCCGTTCATCTGCACGCGAACGGCGCCGATTCGAAGTCGCATCTCGAGATCGGGTTCAAGTTCCATCCGCGTGGATACAAGCCGACGATGAACTTCCGTCAGCTGTTCGTCGGCAACGGGCCGGACCTGGACATAAAAGCGATGGACGCCAACCAGCGCGTTGACGCGTATTTCACTCTTCCGCAGCACACGAAGATCAGCACCTACGAGCCGCACATGCACGCTCCGGGCGTCCGGATGTGCCTCGAGGCGATCTGGGGCGTCACGGTGCAGACGCTGAACTGCTCCAAGTACGATCACAACTGGGTCAGGGCCTACTGGTACGAGGACGATGCGGCACCGCTGCTGCCGAAGGGAACGATTCTGCACGTCGTCGGTTACTTCGACACCACGCCGGCAAACAGAAATGTTCCGGACCCGAGAAACTGGTCGGGGTCGGGTCATCGTTCGGTAGACAACATGATGATCAATCTGATGCAGGCGATTACGCTGACCGATGACCAGTTCGATGCCGAGGTTGCCAAACGGCGCCAGAAGCTCGGTCTGAAACCCGGCCAGACCGTCATCGGGTGTCCGACCTGCGGTGCGCCGCCGAAAGCGACGGCCGCTCCGGCGAGTCAGCCGACGGCGGCTCCTGGGAATCAGGCGCCAGCGCGTCCCAACTGAGATGGCGCGCAAGACGATTGCAGTTCTCGCCGCGTTCGCTGCCGCCGCCGTGCTCTCGGTCAGCGCGCAGGAATCGTTTTCCTCCGGGCAGAACATCGCCCCGGCGTATGAAGGGTGGGAGAAGAACGCCGACGGTTCATTCAACCTGGTCTTCGGCTACTTCAATCGCAACTGGGAAGAGGAGATCGATGCGCCGCCGGGTCCGGCGAACACGATTGAGCCGGGTGGGCCGGATCGTGGTCAGCCGACGCACTTTTTGCCGCGACGGAACCGATTCGTCTTCAGGATCCGCGTTCCCGCCGACTTCGGGACGCGTGAACTGGTGTGGACCCTGATGACGAACGGAAAAACCGAGCGCGCATATGCGACGCTCAAACCCGACTATTTCATCGACGACGAGGTCATCATGGCGAACAACGGTGCCGCTGGCATGGGTGGCGCCGATCCCTCGCTGAAAGGAAATAAACCGCCGGTCCTCGCGATCGACGGCCCGGCGACGCGAATGGTGAAGGTGGGCGAGCCGGTCACGCTGACTGCGGTCGCGACCGACGACAAAATTCCAAGGACGCGAGGGATGCCGCCGCTGAATCCTGGCCTCGCCACCCGCTTTACCGTCGACAGCGCGACCGGCCTGCGTTTGTCCTGGTTCGTCTACCGCGGTAAAGCGAAGGTCGCGTTCGATCCGGTGCAGACCAAAGTCTGGGAAGACACGAGAGACAACGCGAACTCTCCATGGTCGTACGGATGGAGAACACCACCAGTTCCGCCAGACGGCAAATGGATTGTTCGCGCGACCTTTGCTGAACCCGGCACGTATGTGTTGCGCTGCCAGGCGCATGACGGCGGGCTCGCGACGACCGGCGACGTGACGATTGTCGTGACGAGCTAGCTGCCGTCCTTTCGGCGCCGCTCTCTCTCGCGGAGCCGCCGCGTTCGCGCCGACGTGTCCGACCACGAGTGAAACGTCAGTCGTAGAGAGCCGACGCGGACAACATCGCCATCGTTCAGCGTGGCGGGCAGCGTCATCTGCTCGCGACCGAGGAACGTGCCGTTCGTGCTGCCCAGATCTTCGAGTCGCGCCGTTCCATTCTCGACCAGGATTCTGGCGTGCCGGCGCGACACGCTCTCATCGTCCAGCCACACCGTGGAACGCGGATCGCGCCCGATAACGTTGTCGCCGGGCCCCAACGTAAAAGTCTGGCCCTTCCAGGTCAGCCAGCAACGTGAGCCGGCCGGACCGGTCGGAAAGGTCTCGACCTCGAACGCGGAGGCGCAGAATGCGTATCCCACAGCATGAACGGTCCTGATGAACCGGGGCGTGTGGGGATCGTCGCCAAGGGCGCGACGGATTTCGCCAACGACGACGTTGAGGTTGGCCTCGACGACGTAGGTATCGCGCCAGATGGAAGCCAGCAGTTCGGCCTTCGGAATCACATCCGGCCGCCGGATCAGCAGCGTGCGCAGCAGGTCGAACGCCTTTGGCGAAAGACGGATATCTTTGCCGTCTTTCATGAGCTGACGCGCGTCGGCATCGAGCACGAAGTCGCCAAATGCGACCTTTGGAGATTCTTTAGACAATCCTTAAGACCTGTCGTGCAGGTGTCTGCAATGCTATGCCCACTGCCATGGTAGTTAACGACACCAGCGCGCCGCAGGGGAAGGCCCGCCGTCCCGCCCGCGACCTGATTGCCGCGGTCGTCGAGAACATGCGGCATAACCTCGAAGTCCTCAAGTACTCGACGCTGGCGCCCGGGCGGTATGTCGTCTATCTTCACCCGGCCGAATTTGCGCGCCTCGAAGGCATCGTCCCGATTCTCCAGGCGGAGACGATTCGTGCCCTGTCGGATGAACTCGGTCGTCTCAACAACCGGTCGGGGCTGCGTCGCTACAGCAACCGGTTCTTCGGCGCCTCGACGCCACCCGTACAGACGCCAGCAGGGGAGTGGCATGTCGAGTTCGTTGCCGACCCGGATGGCGATCTGGCCGAGGGGGACATTCTGATCGACTCCGAACTGCAGCTGCCGGCGCAGCTGGAGCTGGGGGCCGGCGAACGGACACGGCGCATCACGTCGCACATCGGAAAGGCGAACACCACACACGAGGAAACGGTCCGCACCCGGGAGCAGCCGGCGCCGCGAATATTAGCCAGGCTCGTCTACGAGGATCAGTCCGGCCGTCAGGCGTACGACATCACCACCGACTCGGTCACCATCGGGCGCGGAAGCGTCACGACGCCGGTTGACGTCAAGATCGTGTCGTCGGTGGACGTGTCGCGCGAGCACGCGCGTATTCGGCGCGACGCGGCGACCGGCAAGTTCTTCCTGATTGATCTGAGCACGTTGGGAACCACGCTCAACAACCGTCACATCCCGCGCGGGCTCGAAGACGTGGACGGCGTCAGACGGGACACAGGTGCGGAGACACCGCTGCCGGATCAGGCACGCATCGGCCTCGCCGAGACCGTGTTCCTAGAGTTCACGAGGGCGACAGAGTGACGCTGCTCCTGTGGGCCCGTTTCGTGCTGCTCGCTGCCCTGGTCGCGACGGTGGTCCTGTTTGCGGTAGCGGAGTTGCCGCATCGTGACTAGCGTCGGGTCGGCGGCGGCGCGGGAATTTCCAATCGGCGGTCTTCTTGCCGCCGGCGCGACGGACGCCGGTCGCCAGCGTGAGGTCAATGAGGACCGCTTCCACTGCAACGTCGCGCAGAATCTGTTCATGGTCATCGACGGCGTCGGTGGCCAGGCAGCCGGCGGGCGGGCCGCGGAGATTGCACTCGACACGTTGCGTGAGCGGCTCGGACGTTCGAACGGGTCGATTGCCGATGCGATTCGCGACGGCATTACGACCGCGAACAACGAGATCTACCGGCTCGCGGCTACGCGTCCGGAGTGGGACGGCATGGCCTGCGTGCTCACCGTCGTCATTGTCGACAATGGCACGGCGACCTTTGGACATGTCGGCGACACGCGACTCTACAAGCTGCACCGCGATTCCATCGAGAAGCTGACCCGCGACCACTCGCCTGTCGGCGAACGCGAGGACGCCAACGAGATCTCCGAGCGCCAGGCGATGCTCCACGCCCGCCGCAACGAGGTCTACCGCGACGTCGGATCGGAGCTGCACGACCGAGCCGATCGCGATTTCATCGACATCGGACAGGTGACCTTCGACTCCGATGCAGCGTTGCTGCTGTGCAG
>Ga0207428_10002733_pt1 | contig 17575 bp, 14 predicted proteins | sample RhiMethybrSRZTD1_FD_187600 | JGI IMG/M metagenome (GOLD analysis project Ga0207428, IMG submission 187600) | Populus rhizosphere microbial communities from Tennessee, USA - Rhizosphere MetaG P. TD hybrid SRZTD1 (SPAdes) (version 3) | ecosystem: Host-associated > Plants > Roots > Rhizosphere >...
CGACCAGGCTGGGCGATAGGCGTTCAGCCCTCGCGGCGTGATCCGTTGCAGACTGCTGCCGTCGGCATCCATGACGAACACGGCCGATGGGCGTTTCTGCTCGCCCCGGCTCCTGGCAAACGCGATCCGCGTGCCGTCCGGGGACCATGTTGGCTTCGCGTCGTCGCCATCGAACGGGTTCTCGGTGATCATGCGGATGTCGCCGGTGGCGACGTCGACGATCGCGATCCCAGTAGGTTCCGATGGTGACCGCTGCGTCTCGACCGCCAGCCGTGTTCCGTCGGGCGACCAGCTCGCATCGATCTCCTCGCCGTCTCCCGACGTGATCTGCGTCAGCCCCGTTCCATCAGCGTTCACCGCGAAGATGTGGATGTGGCCGTCATCGGCTACTCCGTCGAAGGCGACACTCGAACCATCCGGCGACCACGCGGGGGCCTCGATGCCTGCCGGGAATGCGGCGGAGCGATGTGTCAGCTGCAAGAGGTCAGTCCCGTCGACGTTCATCGCGAACACCTGATACTCGACATTGGAGCCGGCCGACGAACCCACTGGCCCGGCCTCCGGCGATTCCAGAAGGAAGACGATGCGACCGGACGGCTCGCTCGCCGGCACGCGGTCACGGTCGCGCCGGAGCGCTCCGGTCGCCCAGAAGGCGATGACCACCGCGATGAGGGCGGCGGCGATCGCAATCGCCACCACGCGGTCGCGCCGCCGGGGGGAAGGCACCTGGATGAGCGGGATGCCGACCCGCTCCGGCGCATCTGCCCGCGACTCGATCTCGGCCCACAGGTCCGGCCGGGCGAAGCCGTCCAGTTCCTGCTCGAGCTCATGCTTCAGGTCGATCACAGATCATCACCCAGGAGTTCCCGTAGTTGCTTGCGCGCTCGGAACAGGTGCACGCCGACGGCCGCAGGGCTCGTCCCTATGATCCGCGCGGCTTCCTTGACGGAGCGGTCGGCATAGTAGTGGAGGACCACGGCGGCCCGCTGACGCTCCGGCAGCTTCGACACGGCGGCCAAGACCCGATCATCCGCGAGCTCGGGTTCGTAAGAGGTGTCCGGCACGCCATGGACGATCGAGTGTTGGCGATGGAGTTCCCCGGCCGCCAGCCGGAACGTCGCCGTCCACACCCAGGCGGCGCGATCCCGCACCTCGCCGCCCCGGCGTAACAGCTGGGCGAACGCCTCTGCCACGGCGTCGTCGGCGACGCCACGGTCACGTGCGTACGCAAAGACGGCGGCCCACAGGCGCCCGCCCTGTTCGCGATACAGGCGCTCGACCTCCCCGATCCCCACCTGTGCGTGCTGCACGTCTTTCTCCAGGTACGGAGGCGAATCGCCCGTCGACATTAACCACGCCGGGAAGTTCGGTCGACTTTCGTTCCGTCGTTAATCCCCCTCCAGGTAGCGGGCCCATTCCGGGTGAGCGAGCTCCGAGTGAAGGAGGCGCAGCTCGAGAGACGGGAGGAACGATGAGGACGGGAAACGGATCTGGTCATGGAGGCCTGGGGGTGCTTGGCCGCAGCTGACTGGGGTCGACTGCGGCGGCGGCCGATAGGCACGAAGCGAACAGGGGAGGAACATGAACAGGATCGCCCTTAGGCTCGCTGCTGCGGCGCTGCTCGCCATTGCGGCAGGTGTAGCGATGACTGCGCCGGCCTCGGCCGCGCCCATCATCATTCGCGACACCATCACCACACCGATCTTCGAGACCGGGATTCCGCACGACTGTCGCCCGGGCGTCACCGGGACGGCCGTGGGAACGGACGTGTTCAGCTTCCAGACGGTCGAGACTCCCCAGGGCTTTCACTTCGACGGGACGGTCACAGACACAGCCCGCATCGACTGGAGCGACGGGTCGTACTCGCTCATCGAATCGGTCGATCACTTTGCGTTCAACGCCGTCGGACAGGGCACCTCGGTCCTCACGAACGCACACGCGGACGCGTTCGACAACTTTTCGCCCTCTGGGGTATTCGAGTTTCGGGATACCTTCCATGTGATCGAGCACGTCACCGTCACGAACGGCGACGTGACACGCGTCGAGTTCGAGATGGGGCACTTCCACTTCTTCGGCGACTGCTGAGCTTCGAGTGCTGCTCGGGACGCCCATCTACGCGACGGCGTAGTACGGAACCTGCCCGCCAATCGCGAGGCGCCGCACTCCACCCACCAGTAGTCGCTGCCCGCGCCCTCCTTGACCATGAGGATGTACCGGAGCCGGCCGGCATCGGTCTCGTTAGCGAACTCGGCGCGTGGCAACCCGACGAGCCGGAGCCTCGAGAAATGGCTGCCAGGCGACCCGTTCGGCCCTATGGGGACCACAAGGCGCTCATGTGGGGAACGGGGAGTTTTGGGTCGACCATCGACTTTGTCCGGTTCAGGCCGAGACCGACGACGACCTCGACCGGTTGGAGGTCACTGCCTGATGCCTCGCGCGGGGGCGGCCCGGGAAGGCCGCGTCACGCGCGCAGGGCGCGCTTGATCCCACGGGTGGCCTGACGGATCCGCTGCTCGTTCTCGACGAGCGCGAAGCGAACGTGTCGGTCGCCTGCCACGCCGAAGCCGACGCCGGGCGCGACCGCCACGTTCGCGTCCCGCAGGAGCAGCTTCGCGAACTCCAAGGACCCACCGTCCCGGTGGGGCTCCGGGATCTCCGCCCAGACGAACATCGTCGCCCGGGGAACCGGGACGGTCCACCCGGCGAGGGCGAGCCCGTCGATCAAGGTATCGCGCCGCGAGCGGTACACGTCGCGGTAGGCCTCCGTCTGGTCCTCGCACTCGTTGAGCGCGATGATCGCAGCGATCTGGATCGGCTGGAACACGCCGTAGTCGAGATAGCTCTTCAGCCGCGTCAGCGCCCCGACCATCTCGGGATTGCCCAGGACGAACGCGATGCGCCAGCCGGGCATCGAATACGACTTCGACATGGAGAAGACCTCGACGCCCACATCCTTCGCGCCGGGAACTTCGAGAAAGCTCGGAGCCCGATAGCCGTCGAAGCACAGGTCGGCGTAGGCGAAGTCGTGGATCACGGCGACGTCGTGCTCCCGGGCGAACGCCACGAGCTGCTCGAAGAACGACAACTCCACGCAGGCGGTCGTCGGATTGTGCGGGAAGCTGGTGAGGACCAGTCGCGGTCGCGGCCAGGTGCCCTCGAACGCCCGTAGGAGGTCGGAGAAGAAGTCCCCGTCCGCCCCGAGCGGCACGGAGCGGACGTCGGCACCGGCGAGCGCGGCCGAGAAGGTGTGGATCGGGTAGGTGGGCTCCGGGACCAAGCACGTGTCGCCGGAGCCGACGAGGGTCCACGCGATGTGGCTGATCGCCTCCTTGGCCCCCATCGTCGTGACCACCTCGGTCTCCGGATCGAGCCCGACGCCGAACCGGCGCTCGTACCGATCGGCGATCGCCTTGCGGAGGTTCGGGAGGCCCCGGCTGGTCGAGTAGCGGTGGTTCCGGGGGTCCCGCGCCGCCTCCGTGAGCTTGTCGACGACCGGCTCGGGCGAAGCCAGGTCGGGATTCCCCATGCCGAGGTCCACCACGTCCTCGCCCGCGCGACGCGCGGCCGCCTTCAGGTCGTTGACGACGTTGAAGACGTACGGGGGCAGCCTGTCGATCCGTCGGAACTCCTTCACCCGGACCTCCCATCGACCGCGCGCCGCGGGGGCTTGCTGTCCGCGGTCTGGCGCCTGCTGGCTGGTGACCCCCGCCGCCTGAGACTCAAGTCAAGCGGATCTGACTCGCGCTGACGTTGTATGCGTGTATAGCAGTGGCCCGCGGGCATGAGTGGGAGCGATAGTGGCGGCGATCGCTACGGCGCGCTCAACGTGCCGTTCGGCTCGCCTATCGCTTCCCGCCGGAAGCTCTGCTCGTACCCTCATCCCTCGCACGTATCAGGAGACGTTGAAGTCGGTCTGTCGCTCGGAGCCGTAGTAGCGCGTGTGGATGTAGTCGTGATCGGCGAGGACTCGCAGAGCCTTGGGGACATCGTTTTCGTTCGGAATGCGTACCCACATCGCACTGCGATCTTCACGGGCGTAGCCCAAGTAGAGCTCCCGGCCCTCGGAGTCGGCCGTGAGTGACCCGACCACCTTGTCCGTGACACTTCGCCGACCTAGGTACGCCTCGTAATTCTCGAGGATCTGCTTGCCCGTGTAGAGCTTGACATCTCGCGAGGCGAACCCCTGGCTGACGAGAGACGACTCCGCCCGTTGCGCCTCATCGGCGTCAGAGAGGATCACGACCAGGTAGCCCTCCGGCCGGAACTTCCAGGGATGTGGCGAGGGGTCTTCGGCCCAGAAGTCCATCGGGAACGCATGCTCATGCTCGTCCATCGGGCCTCCTCCGGGAGATGATCATGCGATCAGCACCACACCCATCGCCGGCAGCCAGACCGACCACGCGACGTAGAGACAGACCCTCGTCTGCCTAGAGGAACGACGCCAGTGGCCCGCTACTCATGTCGGCGGTGAAGTCTAAGGCAGATGGCGGGAGGGCCGGGATTCGAACCCGGGAGCGAGTTGCCCCGCTAGCGGTTTTCAAGACCGCCGCCTTCGTCCGCTCGGCCACCCTCCCGCAGGCAAGGGTAGCCGAGGCCGCGCCGGGGCCCGTTGCCAGGCTCTCGTTTTCTGCCACGATGGTCCGACCTCATGACGGACGGGACCGACAGACGCGAGGGCGCCGGACCGGGGATGCAGCACGTCAGGCACACCGACGAGGCTCGGTACCGTGCGCTCGTCGAGAACCTTCCCGCGGTCATCTATCAGGTCGCCCCCGACGACGATCGCCGGACGATGTACGTGAGCCCGCACGTCGAGACGGCGCTGGGGTATTCGCGTGACGAGTGGCTCGGCCAGCCGGACATCTGGATGGAGCTCCTGCACCCGGACGATCGCGAGCAGACGCTGGCCGCCCACGACCTGCACAACGAGACCGGCCGGCCCTGGAGCCGCGAGTACCGACTGATCGCGAACGACGGTCGGGTCGTCTGGTTCCGCGACGTCGCGACGCTGGTCCGCGACGACGACGGCCGGCCGCAGCACTGGCTGGGCGTGCAGCTCGACATCACCGAGCTGAAGGGCGTCGAAGACGAGCTGCGCGCCGCCCGCGACGAGCTCGAGCTCCGAGTCGCCGAACGCACCGCCGAGCTCGAGGAGGCGAACGCCATGATGACGCTCGAGATCGGCGAGCGTCGGCGGGCCGAAGCCGGCCTCCGGACCGCCGAGCACCGGTATCGGTTGCTCGCCGAGCAGATCCCGGCAGTGACCTACATCTGGGAAGCGAACCGCCCCGACGGCGCTCCCGTCCAGTACTACACCAGCCCACGGATCGCACAGCTGCTCGGTTTCACGGTCGACGAGTGGCATTCGTCGGCGGATTTCTGGATGTCACGCCTGCACCCGGATGACCGGAACGCCGTCGTCGCGGCGTTCCTGCGCTCGGAGAGCACGGGCGAGCCGTTCGCGACGGAGTACCGCTACCTGCACAAGGACGGGCGCATCGTCTGGGTGGCGGACCAGGCGATCCTGATGTCGTGCGAGGACGGGCGGCCGCGGCTGTTCCAGGGCGTGATGATCGACGTCACCCCACGCAAGGACGCCGAGCGCGCGGCCGCCGAAACGGAACTGCGGTACCGGGACCTCGCGGAGCAGGTGCCCGGTGTGATCTACGTGGCCGACATGCAGCAGATCGACGGCGGGTACCGCCTCCGCTACGTGAGCCCGGCGCTCACCTCGCTGTTCGGGTACGAGCCCGCCGACTGGGAGGACACCGAGAGCTGGCTGGCGACCGTGCACCCCGAGGATCGCGAACGCGTCCGGGCCGTCGATCAGAGCGTCGCCGACGAGGGCGGGTTCGAGATGGAGTATCGGATCTTCCACCGCGACGGCAGCGTCCGGTGGGTCCGCGACCAGGCCCACGTGCTGGCGCGGGACGCGCTGGGCAAGGCGACCGAGATCCAGGGGCTCGTCGTGGACGTGACGGACGCACGCAGGATCGACCGGGAGCGCCGTGAGGCCCGCGTGCGGTACCGCTCGCTCGTCGAGGCCATTCCGGCCATCACCTACCTCGAGCACGCCAGCCCGCAGGCGCCGGAGGAGTCGCGGTTCGCCTTCCTCAGTCCGCAGGTCGAGCGGATCCTCGGGTACACCCCGGAGGAGGCGACGAGCGACCCGCACTTCTTCGAGCGGACGCTGCACCCGGACGACCTGCCGCGCATCCGGAAGGCCAACGTGCGGGCCGAGTCGACGGGCGAGCCGTTCGACGAGGAGTTCCGACAGCTGACCAAGGACGGCCAGATCCGCTGGATGCACGATCGCGCGGTCCTGGTGCGCGACGACGACGGCGCGCCCCGCTTCTGGCATGGGGTGACGATCGACATCACCGACCACAAGGAGGCCGAGCGCAACCTCCGTCTGGTCGAAGCGCGCTACCGCACCCTGGTCGAGCAGATCCCGGCGGTCACGTTCATCGAGACCCCGGGGGGGCCTCCCGACGAGACCTGGTTCACCTACCTGAGCCCCCAGGCCGAGGACGTCTTCGGGCTCCCGGGCGACGATCTCCGGGCGAACCCCCGCCACCTCGGCGAGCTGGTCCACCCCGAGGACCGGGAGCGCGTGCAGGCCGCGAACGCACACGCCGAGGAGACGGGCGAGCCCTTCAACGAGGAGTTCCGGATCATCCGTCCCGACGGGCGCATCGTGTGGCTGGACAGTCGCGCGGTGCTCGTGCGGGACGACGACGGCAGGCCGAGGTTCTGGCAGGGGGTCGCGATCGACGTCACCGCCCACCGCGAGCTCGAGAGCCGCTACCGGGATCTGGCCGGGATGGTCTTCGGCGAGCTCGGCGTCGACGCCGACTAGCTCGATCCCGCGAACGGGCGGCCGCTCGGCCGGAGCTCGCGTATGCGCTCGGGCAGGTACGAGTGCAGGGCATGAGGGAGCCCGACACTGCCATCGGCGCGCTGGCAGTTCTCGAGGATCGCGATCAGGGTCCTGCCGATCGCCGTCGCGGTCCCGTTGAGGGTGTGTAGGACCTCGATCTCGCCCGAGGTGCGGCGGACCCGGGTTTGCCCGCGGCGGGCGCCGTAGTCGGTGTAGTTCGAGCACGACGTGAGCTCCCGGTACCGGCCCTGGCCCGGCAGCCACACCTCGAGGTCGTACTTCTTCGCCGCGGCGCCCCCGAGATCGCCCGCTGCAACGTTCACGATGCGGTACGGCAGGTCGAGGGTGCCCACGATCTCCTCCTCGATCCCGACCATGAACTCGTGCTCGTCCCACGAGTCCTCCGGTCGCGCAAACGAGAACATCTCCACCTTGTCGAACTGGTGGACGCGGAACATCCCGCCCATGTCCTTGCCGTAGGTGCCGGCCTCGCGACGGAAGCACGTCGAGTACCCCGCGTAGCGGATCGGGAGGTCCTCCTCGTCCAGGATCTCGGTCGCGTGGAACGCGGCGAGCGAGACCTCCGACGTTCCCACCAGGTACAGCTCGTCGGGGGTCGTGACGTAGATGTTGACCTCGTCGGTCGGCAGGAACCCGCTGCCGAACATCGCCTCGTCGCGCACCAAGACCGGCGGGATCACCGGGACGAACCCGCGCGCCGTCAACAGGTCGAGCGCGTGGCGGACGAGCGCGAACTGTACCTGCACGATGTCGCCGAGCAGATACACGAACCGGGAGCCGCTGGTCCGAGCTGCCCGTTCGCCGTCGAGCATGCCCAGCCCTTCACCCAGCCGCGCGTGGTCCTTGGGTTCGAAGTCGAAGGTCGGGGGTTCACCGTGGCGGCGCACCTCGATCGCGTCCTCGTCCGTGAACCCGTCGGGCGCGGACTCGTGGGGGACGTTCGGGGTCCGGGCCAGCCGGTCCGCGAGCTCGGCCTCGACCTGCTCGAGCCGGGGCTCGAGCTCCTTGAGCTCGGCCGAGACCTTGGCTACCTCCGCGATCAGTCGCTGCTTCTCCTCGCCCTGGGCACCGCCGATCGCCTTGCCTATTCGGTTCTGCTCCGCGCGCAGCTCCTCCACGCGGACCGTGAGCGCGCGCCGTCGCTCGTCGAGCTCCAGGATCGTGTCGACGGCCTCGGCCAGGTGTCGCCGGGCGAGACCCTTGCGGAACCGGTCGGGGTCCTCTCGGATCGCCCGGACGTCGAGCACGCTAGACCTTGGCCTCCTCGGCCTCGGGCGTCGCGCCCTTCGGCGGTGCCGCGGCGGCTTTCTGCTGCGGGGCCGGTTGCTGATCCATGATCGACTGCCCCTGGAAGATGCCGCCCTCCTCGACGACGAGGGTCTTCGAGGTGATGTCGCCGTCCACGCGCCCGCCCCTGGCGAGCTCGGCCCGCCCCTTGACCAGGATCGCGCCCTTGAACCTGCCGGCCACCACGACGTTCTGCGCGCGGATGTCCGCCTCGACCTGGCTCTGCGGCGAGAGCAGGACGTCGCCCTCCGCGTTGATCTGCCCCCTCACCTGCCCGTCGATCCTCAGCGACCCGGCGGACACGACCGTGCCCTCGAGCTTGGCTCCCTGCCCCACGATGGTGACCTCTCCGCCCTGCTGATCTGCCATCCCTCGCACCTCCGTCTGTCCCGGATCCGTCCGGGTCGTCTCTTCCCGCTCGGTCGAACCGGCGTCGCCCGGTGCCGCCGGGAGATCGCTCGCGGCAGGCACCGGGTCGTCCCGTCGCCAGATCACGTCGCCGTCACCGCCCGCTCCGCACCCGACTCCAACGCCTTCCGGATCGCTTCCTCCTCCTCGATCGACAGACTGTAGGGGCTGTGGCCCTTGGAGACCGGCTTCGCGTACACCCTCGTGTCGTGCCTGCCGTTGATCGAGGTCATCACCACCCCCGTGCCACGGTCGTCGAGCAGCGCACAGGAGAACGACAGCCGGCCGCCCACGTCCTCGAACGCGTCGTACCGCACCAGCCCGACGTTGCGCACAGCGCCCTCGATGTCGAACTGCTGGCGCCGATCGGTCCCCGCCAACGCTCGGACGGCCGACTCCAGCCGCGAGATGCGGTTCGACTGGTCGTCGAGGATCCCGTGCAGGATCTCGTCGACCACGACGGGCTCCTGGTTGTGGCGGCGGCGCCCCGACGCCAGCGCCGACAGCGCGAGTGCGAGCGCCGCAAGGCCGATCGCGACGAGCACCAGTCGGCTGAGGGTTTCTGGAGAGAACGTCATCGTCGGGAACCGGCGAAAGAGGCCACTGACCTGCGGCTTTCTGCGAGTGCCGCAGTATACAATCAACGCCTTCGCGGTCGAACGCGGATCGCGCCTCGGAAGCAGACAACTGATGCGGCTCGCCTACTTCGATTGCATCGCCGGGATCTCGGGCGATTCGGCGTTGGGTGCGCTCGTCGACGCCGGGGCCGACCGGAACGAGCTGCGGGCGCATCTGGCGACGCTGCCGCTCGAGCCGTTCGAGCTCGGGTTCGAGGAGGTCGACGAACACGGGGTGCGAGCGGTTCGCGCCGAGGTGCGGACCTCGGGCACCGCCGGGGTGATCCGGACGTACGCGAGCGTTCGGGCGCTGCTCGACGCGTCCGACCTGCCGCCGGACGCCCTGCACCTGGCGCACCGGATCTTCCGTCGCTACGCCGAGGCCGAGGCCCGCGTCCAACGACGGGACATCGAGACGGTGACCTTCCACGAGCTCGCGGGTCTGGACGCGATCGTCGACGTCGCCGGGACGGCGCTCGGGCTCACGATGCTCGGGGTCGAACGGGTCTTCTCCTCGGCGGTCCCGACGGGCCTCGGGATGGCGCGTTCCGAGCACGGGGCGATGCCGATCCCCTCGGCCACCGTGGTGGAACTGCTGCGAGGCGCGCCCGTGTTCTCCCGGGGGGTCTCCGCGGAGCTCACGACGGCGACGGGGGCGGCGATCCTGGCCGCGACCGTGGAGGGGTACGGCGAGATCCCGGCGCTGCGGGTCGAGGAGGCCGGCTATGGAGCGGGCACCGGGCGTCTGGACTTCCCCAACGTCACGCGCGTGCTCATCGGGATGGAGGAGCCGGCGAGCTCATTGCCGAGCGTGCCCGGTGTCCCCGAGCTCCGGCTCGTCCCGGAGCCGCGGGAGCCGGACGATCCCGGGGAGGCCGGCTGAAGCTCGGAGGCGATATCGGCCTTTCGGCCGGGTTGCCCCGATCCATGCGACCGTCATAGGTTGCTGTGCACAGCCCGTGTTCTTCGGGATGGGCGTACGAACGACTCGGAGGGAGGCCCGAGGTGAGGCGACGCGTGGCCCTGTTGACCGTCCTGGCAACCCTTGCGGCGATCGGCGCGACCAACGTGCCCGCCGGCGCCGGTCCCGGTAGCTCCCCGGCCGGAACCACGGCCCGCCTGCAGATGTACACCGTCGTCGCGGACCAGGACGGCGCGAAGGCGATCAAGGCCGGCGGGTACGACATCGCGTCGGTCGAGCGATCGCCCGGCGGCGGCGTCCGCCTGGAGATCGTCGCGTATCCGTCACAACTCGCCGCGCTCGAGAAGTTCGGCACGGTCGAGCTCTGGCGGAACGAGGCCGGCCTGACCTCGACCCAGCTCGCGGTGCAGCAGGCCTCGGCCGGCTTCAAGGTGTGGCGGGACTACGACGGGCCCGACGGGCTCCGCCAGTACATGTACGACCTCGAGGCCGCCAACAAGGACATCCTCGACCTCGAGGTGATCGGCCACACGTACGGAACCGATCCCGAGGGCGACGGCCCGGACACACCGCGCGAGATCATCGCGCTGCGGCTGACGGCGAACGAGGGGGCGAGCGCCGACGGCAGCAAGCCGGCCGTCCTCTACTCCTCGACGATCCACGCGCGTGAGTGGATCGCCACCGAGGTCAACCGCCGGCTGCTCGAGTGGTTCATCAAGGGCTGGCGCGAGGAGAAGCCCGACGTGGTCAACATCCTGGACTCGACCGAGCTGTGGTTCGTCCTGGTGCAGAACCCCGATGGCTACCAGTACACGTTCGACGTGGACCGCCTGTGGCGGAAGAATCTGCGCGACAACGACGGGGTGCCGGGGATCAGCAGCCTGGACGGCGTCGACGGCAACCGGAACTTCGCCGAGCACTGGAACTACGACGACGAGGGGTCGGGCACGATCACCTCGGACGAGACCTACCGGGGCCCGGCTCCCTTCTCCGAGCCCGAGACCCGGGCGATCAGGGACCTGTTGATCAAGGTCCACCCGACGTACCACATCAGCTACCACTCGTTCGGACAGCTGCTGCTGTATCCGTTCGGCTTCCAGGTGAATACGCCCTCGGCCGACGACCCGATCTACGTGGCATGGGCGGGCACCGACAAGAAGCCGGCCGTGCAGGGCTTCAACCCCGGCGTCGGCGCCGACCTGTACACCACCAACGGCGAGCAGACCGACTACGCGGCCGCCGTCCAGGGCTCGCTGGCCATCACGCCCGAGCTGAGCGAGGGCAACGACCAGAACGGGTTCGAGTTCCCGGACAGCGAGGGAGAGGTCCAGCACGAGTTCAACATCAACAAGGACTTCGCGGTGGCCGCCGCGCGATCGGCGACCGATCCGGACAACCCGGTCTCACCGGTCAACATCAAGACACAGCCCTTCTACACGGATTTCTCGACGGTGGACCCGCAGAAGTCGTTCAATCCGATGAGCGACTTCACGTTCGCGCACTCCTACAACGGCGCCAGCCAACCCGTGCAGGTCCTCGCGCGCCGAGACCTCGACAACGACGGTGATCAGGACCCCGTCACGTTGAACTACTCGATCAACGGCGGGGCAACGCACACGGCGTCGACCAACGAGTGGAACGGCGGCGATCGCTACGGCAAGACCGGGGACACCTACTACCGGATCATGCGTGGGACCGTCACGGATGCCCCGGTGAACAGCAACGTGAAGGTCTGGTTCACGGGAGCCGGCAAGACGAGCAACTCGTTCACCTTCCACGTCGACAAGGCGACCGCCAACGACGTGCTGATCCTGGCCGATACCGACTACACGGGGACGTCGAACTTCCCCGCCTATGCCGGTGGGGACGGGACCCCGCCGTTCCTGTCCGCCTACACGGACGCCGTCGCCGCCTCGGGGCGGACGTACGACGTCTACGACGTGGACGCGATGGGCGCGGCCCCGGACCATCTCGGCGTGCTCGGTCACTACGACGCCGTCATCTGGTACACGGCGAACGACCTGCTTTCCCGCATCGCCGGACAGCCCGGCGGCACCGGCGCGGAGACGCTTGCCAACACGATGATGCTGGAGGTCCGGGCCTTCCTGAACGAGGGCGGCAGGCTCCTGTACACGGGGCGCCACGCCGGGTGGCAGTTCGCGAACGCGTTCGACTACAACCCGGTCAGCACGCCGCCACTCTGCGACGCCGTCGACCTGGCGGCCAACGACGGGTGCCTGTTCCTGTCGGACGACTTCCTGCAGTACTGGCTGGGCGCGTACCTCTTCATCGACGACGGCGGGGCGGACGCGGATGGCGAGTCCTTCCTGGTGGACGGGACCGACGACCCCTACGGCACCGCGGGCACGGACCCGTGGACCGTCAACCAGTCGTTCAATCCCGGTAGAGGGGCGACCAACCAGTCGTTCATCACAACGAGCAGCATCCTGAAGGTCGGCACGTATCCGCAGTTCGCGAGCACGGCTCCGGGCGAGTGGCGCACGGGTGTGGCAGGGGCATTCGAGCCGCGAACCGGGTTGCAATACGCCTACTCGCAACGGGCCGACATCCGGTACCAGCGGCTCATGAACACGTTCACCCCGACGGCAGCGGACGATCAGCTCTCGTTCTCCATCTCGTACGACACCGAACCCGACTGGGACTTCGTCTTCGTCGAGCTCGAGGACGAGGCCGGGAACAAGGTCACGCTGCCCGAGGCGAACGGCCAGACCAGCAACAGCACGGGTGAGTCTTGCCCCGCGGGGTGGTTCGAGCTGCACCCGTCGCTCGAGCAGTACGAAGGTGCCGACTGCGCGGGGGCGGGCTGGAACGCCGCGTCCGGTCGGTCGCAGGGCTGGCAGGACTGGCAGTTCGACCTGTCCGCCTACGACGGGCAAGAGGTCACCGTGTCGATCTCGTACGCAAGCGACTGGGCGACGCAGGGCCTCGGGGTCTGGATCGACGACATCGACGCGCCCGGCACAGCGGCAGATAACGGCTTCGAGACCGACCTGGGTACGTGGGTCGTCGGGGATCCCACCGACATCGGGAGCGCGGTCAACCCGCTGGACTGGTTGGTGACCACCGACGTCGGGTTCACCGAGGGCGCGATGACCTCGATGGACCCCGGAGACGCCCAGTTCCGAACGCTCTACTTCGGGTTCGGCTTCGAGAACGTCGAGGGGGCCGCCGCCCGGAACGAGCTGATGGACCGGGCGCTGGACTACCTGACGTAGGGAGGACCTGTGCGGGGCCGGCGGATCGCGCCGGCCCCGCCGTTCGCCGCAGGGTGGGCGAGGGGGGAGTTGAACCCCCACGTCCTTGCGGACACAGGAACCTGAATCCTGCGCGTCTGCCAATTCCGCCACTCGCCCGAGCGGGAACGAATCGTAGCAGTCGTGCTCGGGGGTTCCGGGCTCGGTGCGCGGGGTAGAATCCGCGCGACCCGCCTTCCGACCAGCGGAAACAGCGACCGTGCCCATCCTTCGTGACTTCGAGCGACGTCTCGGCGGCCTCGTCGAGGGCTTCTTCGCGACGACGTTCCGCTCCGGCCTCCAGCCGGTCGAGCTCGCCAAACGGTTGATGCGAGAGATGGACTCGACCAAGACCGTCGGGGTCAAGGAGGTCTGGGCCCCGAACCGTTACGTGTTCACGCTGTCCGAATCCGACGCGGAGCGGTTCGAGCAGGCCGAGCAGGCCCTGGTGAACGAGCTCAAGCAGGTCGTGCGGGAGGCGGCGGCCGAACGCGGGTGGGGGCTCGTGGGTCCCCCCGAGGTGGAGTTCGAGGTCGATCAGGAGCTCGGCAAGGGCCGGTTCCGATGCGAGGCCTCCTTCGTCGAGGGCGAGGAGGAGCTCGCGCCGCAGCCCTCGATGGGCGAGCGGGGCTCGCTCGTCCGCCTCCTCGACGGGGTCAGCTTCGCGCTCGCCAAGCCGTCCGTCACGATCGGCCGGCTCCCCGAATGCGACGTGGTCGTGGACGATGCCGGTGCCTCGCGGCAGCACGCCCGGATCGAGCGCACCGAGTCCGGCTTCGTCCTCATCGACCTCGGCTCGACGAACGGCACGATGCTCAACGGCGAGCCTATCCAGGAGCATGTGCTCGAGCACGGCGACCGCATCACGATCGGCGAGACCGACCTCGAGTTCCGGAGCGGCTGACCGTGTCGCCCTTCGTCCTGTCGGTGTTGAAGTACTCGTTGCTGGTCCTGCTCTACTTCTTCGTGTTCCGCGCGATCCGCTCGGTCGCGGTCGACGTCGGCGGACGCAGGCGGGGTGCGACGACCCAGAGCCGAACGTCGGCTCCGGCGAGCACCGTCAAGCCGTCGAAGGGCGGCAGGGCGCCTACGCAGGTCGTCGTGCACGATGCGGGGGGCGACAAGCCCATCACGGTCAAGCTCCGCGACTCCACCGAGATCGGCCGCGGCGACCGATGTGCGATCCGTCTCCAGGACACGTACGTTTCCCAGGTGCACGCACGCCTCTACGGCAAGAACGGCGCCTGGTACGTCGAGGACCTGGGGTCGACGAACGGCACGCTCCTCAACGATCGCCGGGTCGACGCGCCGATGGAAGTCCGCGCCGGCGACGTCCTGAAGATCGGCAAGACCGTCCTGGAGCTCAGGCGATGAGGGTCAGCGTCGGCGCCGCGACGGACATCGGCCAGGTCCGCGAGGGCAACGAGGACTCCTATCTGATCGTCGAGCCCCTGTACGCGGTCGCCGACGGGATGGGCGGCCATCGAGGCGGCGAGGTGGCGTCGAGCCTGGCGCTCGAGACCGTGCACGGCATGTTCGAGCGGCGAGAGGGATCGCTGGCCGAACAGGTCGCTGAGGCCAACCGAGCGGTGTTCGACCGCTCGCAGCACGATCGCAAGGTCTCGGGGATGGGGACCACGCTCACGGCGGCTCAGATCGACGGGAACCGGGTGCATCTCGTGCACGTCGGCGATTCCCGCGCGTACCTGCTCCACGGCGGCGAGCTCAAGCAGATCACCGAGGACCACACACTCGTCCACCGGATGGTTCTGGAGGGCGAGATCAGCGAGGAGGAGGCGGAGACGCACCCGCACCGGAGCGTCCTCACGCGGGCCCTCGGCGTGGACCAGAACATCCAGGTGGACGAGGGCGACCTCGAGGTCGCGCCGGGCGACCGGCTCCTGTTGTGCACCGACGGCCTCACGGGCATGGTCCCCGAGGGGCAGATCCGGAAGATCCTGCTCGAGACCCCGGACCCTCAGGAGGCGGTGGACAACCTCGTCAAGGGCGCCAACCGCGCCGGCGGCATCGACAACATCACCGCCGTGATCCTCGACTTTGCTGACGACGGCGGCGCACCCGGCGCGAACACCCCCTCCGGGACGCGTCAGCGGCCCACGACGGAGCGGCCGAGCCCGCCGGAGTCTCCCCCGGACCGATCCGACGTCACGATGGTCGGCGTCGGGGTCCCTCCGTCGCCGCCCGAGTCGTCGGTGGCCCGGAGCCCCCGTGACGTGTCACGAACGGATCGGCCGGCCCCGGAGCGGCGACCCGAACCATCGCGACCCGGGTCACGCGGAGTGGGGCGAAAGGTGGGGATCTGGGCCGGCGTCACGCTCGCGATCGTCGTGCTCGGCGTCGTGGGGCTCCGCCTGTACCTCGACACCCAGTGGTTCGTCGGCGTCTCGAACGGCCGGGTGGCCATCTTCCGCGGGGTACCCGCGGAGGTCGCCGGGCTCGAGCTGCACTCGGTCGTGGTCGAGACCTCGATCCCCGCGGACGAGGCCGAGGCCATCGCGATCTATCGAGGTCGCCTCTCCGAAGGCATCACGGCGGATGATCGGGAGGGCGCGGAGGCCATCGTGGAGAGCATCCGCGCAGACGTCGGCCGATTCGAGCAACCCACCCCGTGAGCCGCGCCGCGGCGCCGAGGGGCCGCACGTCGCTCGCGCCCTCGGTCGCGTTCACCGTCCTGGCGTTGATCCTGTCGGTCGGCGCCTACGTGATCGCGGGCTTCGGGAAGCGCGGTCAGCTGCCGGCGACCTTCGCACTGTACGTCACGATCTTCGCGGCGGGCTACGCCGGGGCGTTGGTCGTCACCCGCGCGTTCGCTCCACGGGCCGACCCGGCGTTGTTCCCCACCGCGGCCGTGCTGGTCGGTCTCGGCTTCGCGATGATCTTCCGCCTCTCGGGCGGGCTGGCCGCCGAGCAGGCGACGTGGATCATCGTCGGGCTGCTCGCGTACGCGCTCACGTTGATCGTCGTGCGCGATGCCCGGATGCTCGACGCGTACACGTACACGATCGGACTGCTCGGTCTCCTGTTGTTGCTCCTGCCGGTCGCCCCCGGCATCGGCCGGACGATCAACGGGGCGCGGCTGTGGGTACAGATCGGGCCGATCGGATTCCAGCCGGCCGAGATCGGCAAGGTGCTGGTCGTCATCTTCCTCGCGTCCTACCTCACGCAGAAGCGAGAACTGCTCCAGGTCGCGACCGCGCGGATCGGACCGCTCCGTCTGCCACCCGCCAAGCACCTCGGCCCCGTCCTGCTCGCCTGGGGCGCCTCGCTCGCGATCCTGTTCCTGCAGAAGGACCTCGGCGCCTCCCTGCTGTACTTCGGGATCTTCGTCGTGATGCTCTGGGTGGCGACGGGACGCGCCGCCTACCTGGTGATCGGTCTGATCCTGTTCATGATCGGCGCCTACGCGGGGTGGCTGCTGTTCGACCACGTGCAGCTGCGCGTCGACATCTGGCTCCACGCGCTCGATCCGGGGAAGGTCTTCGCGCAGGGCTACGGGCAGCTCGCGCAGGCGGAGTTCGGGATGGCGAGCGGCGGCATCGTCGGGACGGGGCTCGGCCAGGGCTCTCCGGGTCTGATCCCGTTCGCGTCGACCGACTTCATCTTCGCGGCGATCGGCGAGGAGCTCGGACTGCTCGGCACGACGGCGGTCCTGCTGCTGATCCTCGTACTCGTGGGCAAGGGCCTTCGCGTGGCCCTCCGAGCGCAGGACGGCTTCTCGACCCTGCTCGCGGTCGGACTGTCGACGCTCGTCGCGCTCCAGGCCTTCGTGATCATCGGCGGGGTGACGCGGATCATCCCGCTGACCGGCGTCACGCTCCCGTTCGTCAGCTACGGGGGCTCCAGCCTCGTCTCGAACTTCGTCCTGCTCGGGCTGCTCGTCCGCGTCTCCAGCGGTCCGATGGCCCCGAGGGAGCGTTCCCCTCGCCCCGGGCTGCTCGAACGGGCGGAGGCGTAGCGGGTGGGCGGGTCGGATCGGGTGGGCGGGTCAGATCGGGCGGGCGGGTCAGATCGGGTGGGCGGGTCAGATCGGGTGGGCGGGTCAGATCAGACGGGCGGCGCATAGTGGACCGGCAGATCCGGAAGCTTGGGATCGCCCTGCTCGTGTTGTTCCTGATCGCGTTCGCGCAGGTGAACTACATCCAGGTGTTCGCCGCGGACCGGATCG
>Ga0207428_10002737_pt1 | contig 17562 bp, 18 predicted proteins | sample RhiMethybrSRZTD1_FD_187600 | JGI IMG/M metagenome (GOLD analysis project Ga0207428, IMG submission 187600) | Populus rhizosphere microbial communities from Tennessee, USA - Rhizosphere MetaG P. TD hybrid SRZTD1 (SPAdes) (version 3) | ecosystem: Host-associated > Plants > Roots > Rhizosphere >...
GGCGGCCGGGTGAACCCGCGCGAGTTTGTACGCCGCGAGGACAATGGATTCGTAAACCGCCAGACCCGGGGTTTTCCTAGGGCGGGCCACATCTCCGCTCTCGGAATATTCCGAGAGTATGTACTTAGCGAAAGGGGCATAATTTCGGGCGGGGGTAGGGTGATCTTCAAGCCGTTAAGCCAGCATGAGTACGAGCGTCTGTCGCTCGATGAGCGGATGGAATACCTGCATCGTCTGATGACGGACATCCGCCAGAAGCTCGCCGAAACCCGCAAGCAGCAGGAAACGCTCAACAAACGTATAGACGATTCCGGCCGCTAGTCTCACGCGATATTCATGCGCGCTGGCGGGCTCGTTTAACGAGTTGACCGAAGGCGAAGCCCACGACCAGGGCCGGCAGTAGAGGGGGGAAGCCCCGAACGGGCGCTTACTAACCGTACCCCTTGGGGGTTTCGCTGAGTACATACTCTCGGAATATTCCGAGAGCGGAGATGTGGCCCGCCCTAGGAAAACCCCGGGTCTGGCGGTTTACGAATCCATTGTCCTCGCGGCGTACAAACTCGCGCGGGTTCACCCGGCCGCCCATGGTCGAATGGCGGCTTCGACGATTGGACCCTCACGAGGATGCCCGCGCCTTCGCTCATCAAGCGCCTGCTCGCGTCCGGCTTCGTGCTCGCGGGCGGCATCGCGATCATGCTGCTGATCTGGCCGGACGGGATCACCGACCTTGCCCCGGATCATGTGACCGCGGGCGCGGTCGCGCGGGCGATCGGAGCAGTGGCCGCAGGCGCGGTCGCCCTGATGGTGGTGCTGACGTTCTGGGATGACGACTTTCGCTGAGGACGAGGATCAGATTACGGTGACCACCGCGGTCATCAGCCCCCACAGCCAGCTGATCTTGTACCGCTCGAGCCTCACGTTCCCGAAACCGGCACGGTGAAGCAGGTCGAGGCACTCGGTCTGCTGGTAGGTCTTGTAGAAGGCGCGGTTCGTGAGGCGCAGATAGAGGTTGCAGACCCGGCACGGAAGGTAGTCGTCGCACCAATCCGTGAGCACGATCGCCCCGCCCGGGCGAAGCACCCTCTCCATCTCCAGCAGCGCCTCGACCGGGTGAGTGATGTAGTGGAACATGTTGCAGGACACCACCAGGTCGAAGCTGCACGACGGCCACGGCAGCGAATCGGCATAGCCGATCTTGAGTTCTTCCGTGCCGTTTAGCTTGTCTTTCGCTATCGCGAGCATCTCCGGTACCGGGTCCAGGCCGGCCAGGATCGCGCCGGGATATTTCGCCCGGAGTCGCCGTAGCAGCTCTCCCGTGCCGCACCCGACGTCCAGCACCCGCGCGCCCGGGCTCATCGGCAGGCGGCGCAAGGTCTCGCGCGTCGTGGCCTCCAGGTAGAACGCCCACTTCTCGTCGTAGTGCCGCGCGGCCCTCGCGTACTCGTCTACGACCGGATCGGCGGCGCTCATGCCGGTCTTAGACCAGCTTCTGCTCCAAAGCGTAGCGCACGAGCTCGGCGGTGCTGCCGAGGTTGAGCTTCTCCAGGATGCGCGTCTTGTGGGTGCTGACGGTCTTGACGGAGAGATGCAGGCGCTCGCCGATGTCGGTCGGACCGAGGCCCTGGACCAGGAGGCGCAGGACCTCGAACTCGCGGTCCGAAAGCGTTTCGTGCGCCGGCCTCTCGGCCGCGACCAGCCCCGCCGCGGCGGCCTCGGAAATGTGCATGCCGCCGCTCGCGATCTTGCGGATCGTGGAAACGAGCAGCTCGGCCGCGCTGTCCTTGCTGAGGTAGCCGGCGGCGCCCGCCTTGAGGACACGCGCGGCGTACTGCTCCTCGCCGTGCATGGACAGCACCAGGATGCGCAACTTCGGCTTCTCGATCTTCAGCCGCTTGATGAGGTCGAGCCCGGAGAGCCCGGGCATCGACATGTCGAGCATCGCCACGTCGAAGTCCTGCTTCTTGACCAGGGCGAGCGCCTCCTCGCCGCTCGCCGCCTCGGCGGCGACCTGCACGTCGGTGGTCGCGGCGAGGATGCGCCGCAGGCCGTCGCGCACGATCTTGTGGTCGTCGGCGATCAGGACCTGGATCATAGGCGCGCAATATACCAGTGCGAGCTTGATTGAAATCAAATCCCGCGCCGGCTCCGGGGATGAAATAAGGCATGGAGAGCGGCTTTCGCGCCTATGCCGAGAGTTGTCCGGACGCGGTGCTCGTGACCGACCGCGACGGCCGGATCGAGTACGTGAACGGCGCTTTCGAGCGCATGACCGGCTACCGGCGCGACGAGCTGGTGGGCAAGCGGCCGGCGGCGCTGAAGTCCGGCACGCACGAGGCCGATTTCTACCGCGCGCTGTGGGACGCGCTCCTTGCCGGCCAGGAGTTTCGCGCCGTCTTCGCGAACCGCAGGAAGGGCGGCGAGCTCTACTACGAGGAGAAGATCATCCGCCCGCTCGGCAGCGGCTTCGTGTCGTTCGGGCGCGACGTGACCGAGCGAGCGCGGGAGCTGCGGCGGCTCGCCCACGCCGCCACCCACGACAGCCTCACCGGGCTTCCGAACCGCAGCCTCTACCTCGATCGCCTGGGGCAGGCGTTGCGCGAGGCGCAGCGGCGGCGTGAGCCGCTCACCGTCGCCGTGCTCGACCTGGATCGATTCCGTGAGATCAACAACCGGTTCGGGCACCTCGCCGGCGACACCACGCTGCAGGCGGTCGCGGCGCGCACGCGCGGCTGCGTGCGCGAGGCCGATACCGTGGCGCGCATCGGCGGCGACGAGTTCGGGCTGATCCTGGCAGGCGCGGGCCGGGACGCGGCGGCGAAGGTGCTCGAAAAGGTGGTCGCCGCCAACGCGGTGCCCGTTCCTTTCAAGGACGAGGCGGTGCCGGTCAGCGTAAGCGTGGGCGCGTGCACGTACCCGGAGGAGGGGCACGACGAGCTCGAGCTGCGCGAGCGCGCCGACCTCAGGATGTACGAAGCCAAGCGCGCCGGCGGAAACCGCTACACCTTGTAGGTCTTCTCGTGGCGTCCCTGGCAGGGGCGGCAGCGCTCGGCCCCCGGCTGGGCCCGCAGGCGCTCGAACGGGATCTCCGCGCCGCAATCGACGCACTTGCCGTAGCTGCCTTCGGACACGCGCTCGAGCGCTTTTTCCAGCTTGCGCAGCTCGCCCAAGTCGCGGGTGACCTCGGCTTCGCCGACGTCCGAGAGAAGGTCGGCGACTGCTTCGTCGCCGATGTCGGGCGTTGCTCCCGCGACGCTTGCATAGGGCTCGGCGCGGACGCGCTCGACGTCGTTGCGAATTTCGTCGAGCAGCGCGCTGCGGCGCGTGTTCAGCGCGTACGCCAGCTCGATGATCTGTCTGCGGTTAAGCGGCATCGTGTCTCCTGATTCGAGCTTATGACGCGCCGCCGCGTCGCGCTTGATCGAAGTCAAATCCCGGCAGCTTAGTCGTCATACGTGCAGCGAGTGCGCCGCCGTGTAGGGCGAGCTCAGCTACCGCTACAGCAAGGGCGAACCGCTGCTGCGCGTTTCGTGGAGCCGTTGACGTGATCTACCGCTGGCCCTTGCGCAGAACCTCGACCCTCGAGCCGTCGCGCAGGGCGTCGGACGGATAGACGACGACCCGCTCGCCGGGCTGCAGGCCTTCGTCGACCAGCGCCTCGGCGACGTTGCGGCGCGAGGTTTTCACGGCGCGCTTCCTGGCCCGCTCGCCCTCCAGGACGAAGACCGCCCAGCCATCGCCGTCGCGAAACAGCGCCGCCACCGGCGCCATCACCGCGTTCATCTGCCGGTAGACGACGATCTGCGCCTCGACCCGGTAGCCGTCGCCCAGCGTCTCGAAGCGCTCGGGCGCGTCGGCGAAATCGAGCACCACGTTCACGCGCTGCTCCTCCACGCCGAGCGCCGACACCTTGGTGAAGGCGGCGGGCTCCACCAGCCTCACCAGCGCCGCGAGCGGCGCCAGGCCCTGCCCGGCCTCCAGGCGCGCCAGCATGCCCGGCCGGACCGCGACCGCCTCCTGAGACAGCACGTCGATCACCGCTTCGAGGCTGCGGGTGTCCGCGATCTCGATGAGCGGCGCGCCGAGACCGACCGGCCCTTCGCTCTTCTGCGCGAGCTTCAGCACGCGGCCGTCCACCGGCGACACCACCTCCCATTTGGCGCCCGGGCTGCCGCTCCGGTAGCGCGTAAGCGCCGCTCTTGCCTGCGCCAGCTCGTAGCGGGCGGCATCCTCGGCGAAGCGCGAGGCGTCGACCGCGCGGTCCGCGGTCCTCAGCGCAAGCTCGGCTTGCTCGCGCACGTTCTGCGAGACGAAGCCTTCCTTCGCGAGGCGGGCCTGACGCTCGAGGTCGGCGCGCGCCTGGTCCCTCTGCGCCAGAACCTTCGCCGTCTCGGCCTTGGCGCGCGCGAGCCGGGCCTCGGCAGCGCTCGAGCGCTCGCCGAGCTCGCGCGCGGTGCGCGCATCGATGAACGCCGGCGCGGTCGGCGTGAGCAGCGCGACGACCTGGCCGCGCTTGACCGGATCGCCGACGTCGAGCCGGATGCGCTCCACGTGCCCGGCGAGCGGCGCCGCGATGACGTAGCGGTCGCGCACGCGCGTGCGCCCGTCGTCGGTGACCGCCTGCTCGAACACGCCGCGCGTGACTTCCTGCGCCTCGACCGCGACCGGCTGCGGCCGCAGCGCCCAGGCGGCGAGCAGGGCAAGCGCGGCAAGCGCCATGCCCAGCGCGATCTTGTTGCGTCCTGTCATTCCCGGGTTTTCAGCACGGCGACGAGGTCGAGATTATCGATGCGATTGCGCACGATGAGGGCGCTCACCACGCCCGCGGCGACGACCACCGCGCCCGAATAGAGGTAGGTCGTCGGGAAGATCACCAGCGGGAATGCCATCACCTCGTGGCTCATGAGCGCGATGAGCAGCGCCGCGAGCCAGAATCCCGCGAGGAAGCCCAGCGGAATCGCCGCCGCGATCTCGATCGCGAGCTCCCCCAGCAGCAGCACGGACACCTCGCGGCGGGTGAAGCCGAGCACCCGCAGGCTGGCGAGCTCCCAGGCGCGCTCGGCGAGCTGGATGCGCGCATTGTTGTAAACCACGCCGACCGCGATGGTTGCGGCGAAGATGGTGAGGACGGTGGTGAAGAAGAGCACGTTCTTCGCGCTGGTCTCGCGGAACGTGTCGACCAGCGTGCGGTTGACGATCACGACGGCGGCCGCGGGCATCTCCTTCAGCCGCTCGAGCAGCGCCGTCTCCTGCGCACGCTCCACCGACAGCCCCGCGGCGGAGACCACCGGGCCTTCGCGCGCCAGGCGGTTCAGGTCCTCCAGGCGCATCCACGCGTTCATGCCCGCCATCTCGCGCACTGTGCCGGTGACTTGCACGGCGCTCTTCACCCGCTTGCCTTCCAGGAGCTCGGCGATAAGCGTGTCGCCCGGGCGCACTTCCAGGCGCTCGGCCAGGCGCGCGGTGAGCAGCACGCCTCCCGGCGCGGGCTTCGCCTCGCGCAGATCGGCGTCGAGGATGCGCTGCAGCGACGCATCGTCCGGGATGCCGGTGATGCCGGTGCGGTAGCTGCGGTGCCCGGCGCGCAGCCGCACCGGGATGGCGCGCGTCACCTCCACCTGGGTCACCCCGGGCAGGCGGGCGAGCTCAAGCTGGACGCTGCGCGGCACCGGCTCGGCGAAGCCGACGTTCACGTCGGCGCGCTGCATCTGGTTGAACTGAACGTCGATGAACCACTCCACGGCATCGGACCAGAAGGTGCCGGCGATCAGGATCGCCACCGAGCCGGCGATGCCGGCGATGGTGCTCGCGGCGCGCAGCGGCCTTCTCTCGAGGTTGCGCATGATCATGCGCTGCGCCGGCGTCAGCAGGTGCGCATACCCCAGCCGCTCGAGCAGCAGCGCGCGGAATTCCGCCGGCGCCGGCGGACGCAGCGCCTCGGCGGCGCGCAGGCGCAGGATGCCGCGCGTTGCAGCGAGCGCTCCGCCGAAGCCCGCGGCGAGCGCCGCCGCGGCGCCGGCGAGCGCGAGCCAGGGCGCCATGAAGTAGTGGAACTGCGGGAACTGGAAGAGTCCGGTGTAGAGGCCGGTCATGGCGTTGCCCAGCCACCAGCCAAGTCCCACTCCCAGGACTGCTCCCAGGAGGACAATGCTGGAGGCGAACTTCAGGTAATGCAAGGCGATCCAGCGGTCGTCGTAGCCCAGCGCCTTGAGCGCGGCGATCTCGCCCCGCTGCGCGTGCACCTGGCGGTGGAGCACCACGTTGAGGATGAACGCCGCCACCAGCAGGAAGATCGACGGCAGCACAGTGCCGAAGATGCGCTGCTGGTTGATCTCCTGCGAGATGATCTTGTGCGACACCTGGTCGTCGCGCCCGACCGCGCCGAAGCCGCCGTAGGGCTCGAGAATGTGATCGAGCTTTTCGATCACGCCGGAGACCGACGCGTCCCGGGACAATCTCAGCAACACCGAATTGAACGCGCCTTCCATATTGAACGCCGCGGCGAGCGTCCGCGCGTCGGTCCACAGCACCGCGAACCATTCGTCGTCCGGCATGCCGCCGCCGCGCGTGGCGAAAATGTACTCGGGACTGAGTGCCGTGCCGACCAGCGTCAGGCGCTCGAGCCTGCCGTTCAGCAGCACGCTCATCCGGTCGCCGAGCTTGAGCTTGCGCGCCGCGAGGAAGCGCTGGTTAACCACCGCTTCACCGCGCGCGCCCGGCGCCGGCCAGCGGCCGCTTTTCAGCGTAACCCGGTTCATGCCCGCGGGATGCTCGAAGTCCTGGCCGATGAGGCGCGCGATCATCGGCGGCACCACGCCCGGGATGGAGAGCTGCGCGTCGCGCACCACGCGCGTCTCGACTTCCGCCACGCCCTCGATTGCGCGCAGGCGTCCGGCGAGCGACTGGGGCGCGCGTTTGGCAGTGGCGAAGACATGCGGGAAGCGCGCCGTGTCATAGTAGTTGTCGCGCGACCAGAGCAGCGATCCGTAGGTGGAGAAGCTGCCGATGAAGCCGCCGATGCCGCAGGCGATCACCAGCGCGATCGACACGACCTGGGTCTTGAGCGACCACAGGTCGCGCACGAGCTTGCGGTTCAAGGAGGACAGCGAGGATCTCACCAGGAGATCTCCGCCGGCGTGAGCTTGCGGGCGGGCCGTTCCTCGCCGACGATGCGGCCGTCGCCCAGGCGCAGCACGCGGTCGGCGATGGCGGCGATGGCGGCGTTGTGCGTGATCACCATCGCGGTCGTGCCGAGCTCGGCGTTGATCCGCGCGATGACCTCGAGCACCAGCTTGCCGGTCTCGTAGTCGAGCGCGCCGGTCGGCTCGTCGCACAGCAGGAGGTCCGGGCGCTTGGCGATGGCCCGCGCGATCGCGACGCGCTGCTGCTCGCCACCGGAGAGCTGCGACGGGAAGTGGTCCAGCCGCTCGCCCAGGCCCACGCGGCGCAGTGCCTCGTCCGGTGGTATGGGCTCGAGCGCGATGTCGGTGACGAGCGCTACGTTTTCGCGTGCGGTCAGGCTGGGGATCAGATTGTAGAACTGGAACACGAAGCCGACATGCTCGCGCCGGTAGCGCGTCAGCGTGGCCTCGTCCGCCCGGGAGAGCGAATGGTCCTTGAAGACGATCGACCCCGCGGTCGGGGTGTCCAGGCCGCCGAGGATGTTGAGCAGCGTCGACTTGCCGCTGCCCGAAGGTCCGAGCAGCACGATGAACTCGCCGGCGCGCACCTCGAGGTCCACGCCGCGCAAGGCATGGATCTCGGTTTCGCCCATGCGGTAGGTCTTGGTGAGCCCGCGGGCGACGAACACGGCCTCGGCTGCGGCGGCCATACGCGCATTGTTCCGGGGCGGTTCGCGCGCCGGTTGACCCAGGTCAAAATCGCGACCGGCGAAGGCGCGACGATCGACGCCATGGACAACGGCCTGCGCGCTTGCGTGCTCGAATTGCTGGCGGCGAACGAGGTGCTCACGCTGGCGACGCTGCGCGAAGACGGCTGGCCTCAGGCGAACACGCTCGCCTACGTCAACGAAGGCCTGACGCTTTACGCCGCCACGGGCGCGGACGCGGAGAAGGTGCTCAACATCCGCCGCGACCCGAGGGTGTCGCTCACCGTGGACGCGGGCAAACCAGACTGGAGCGCCCTGCGCGGCGTGTCGATGGCGGCGCACGCGCAAGTGCTCGAGTCCCGCTCGGAGATCCAGCGCGTGGCGCGCCTGGTCAAGAAGCGCTTCCCGTCCCTCGTCGATTTTTCGGACCCCGAGCGCGACCGCGGCTGGGCCTTCCTCAGGCTCGAGCCGAGGGTCATCTCGGTCATCGACTACACTCAGGGTTTCGGCCACAGCCTGCTCGTCAAGCTTTGAATTCCGAAGGTCTGACCACGGCCGAGGCGGCTGAGCGCCTCGCCGCGGAGGGGCCGAACCGCCTCCCGGCGCGCGAGAGCCGCGGCACCGCCGCGATCGCCGCGCAGGTCGTGCGCGAGCCGATGCTCCTCCTTCTCTTCGCCGCGGCGGGGCTGTACCTCGCGCTCGGCGACCTGCACGAGGCGCTGGTGCTCGCCGCGTCGATTGTGGTCGTGGTGGCGATCACGGTGCTGCAGGAGAGGAAGGCCGAGCGCGCGCTCGAGGCGCTGCGCGACCTGTCCAGCCCGCGCGCGCTGGTCGTGCGCGGCGGCGAGCCGGTGCGCGTCGCCGGAGCCGACGTGGTGCGCGGCGACCTCGTCATCCTGGGCGAGGGCGACCGCGTTCCAGCCGACGCGCACCTCGCACCCGGCGCCGGGCTGGCGCTCGACGAATCTCTGCTCACCGGGGAATCGCTCCCGGTGGAAAAGGGCGGCGGCGACGCGGTCTTCTCGGGCACCCTGGTCGTGAAGGGGCAGGCAAGGGGCCAGGTGTTCGCAACGGGGCCGCGAAGCGAGCTCGGCCGCATCGGCGTCTCGCTCGCCACGCTCGAGAGCGGCAAGACCTCGCTCGAGCTCGAGACGGCGCGCATCGTCAAGCTGGTCGCGGCCGTCGCCGTGGCGCTGTCGCTCGCCATGGCGGCCGCGCACTTCGTGCTGCGCGGCGACTGGATCGCCAGCCTGCTCGCGGGTCTCACCCTCGCGATGGCGATCCTGCCCGAGGAGTTCCCTGTGATCCTCGCGGTGTTCCTCGCGCTCGGCGCCTGGCGCATCTCGCGCCGCGGCGTCCTCACACGACGCATGCCGGCGATCGAGATGCTCGGCGCCGCCACCGTGCTGTGCGTGGACAAGACCGGGACGCTGACCGAGAACCGCATGAGCGTGGTCGAAACGCCCGAGCCGGTGCTCGACGTGGCGGCGCTCGCCTGCCCGCTCGATCCGCACGACCCGATGGACCGCGCGATCGTCGCCGCGGCGGGCGCCGAGATCGCGCGGCTGCGCAGAGAGGCGACGCTGGCGAGGGCCTATCCGCTCGGCGAGCGCTTCCTCGCGGTATGCAACGCCTGGCGGCTTCCGGGCGGCGGCCTGCGCGTCGCCATCAAGGGCGCGCCCGAGACGGTGCTCGCGCTCTGCGGCAACCCGGGCGCCATCGGCGCCGTGCAGGAAGCCACGGCGCGCGGCATGCGGCTGCTGGCGGTAGCCGAGGCGGAGTGGGACTCGAGCCCGCTCGACGATCCGGCGGGCTACCCGTTTCGCTTCGCCGGATTCGTCAAGCTGGCCGATCCGCTGCGCGCCTCGGCGCCGGCGGCGGTGGCGCAATGCCGCGCCGCAGGGATCCGCGTGGTGATGATCACCGGCGACCATCCGGGGACGGCGCTGCGCATCGCGGGCGATGCCGGCATCGACACGCGCTCGGGCGCGCTCACCGGAGCGGAGGTCGCGGCGCTGGACGAGGCGGCACTCGCGCAGGCGGTGCGGCGGGTCAACGTATTCGCGCGCGTCCGCCCGGAACACAAGCTGCGGCTGGTGCAGGCGTACCGCGCCGCCGGCGAGGTGGTGGCCATGACCGGCGACGGCGTGAACGACGCGCCGGCGCTCAAGGCCGCGCACATCGGCGTCGCCATGGGCCGCCGCGGCACCGACGTCGCGCGCGAAGCCGCGCATCTCGTGCTGCTCGAGGACGACTTCGGCTCGATCGTCGACACCGTGCGCCTCGGGCGACGCATCTACGACAACATCCGCAACGCCATGCGCTACATCATCTCGGTGCACGTGCCCACGGCCGGGATGTCGTTCCTGCCGCTGGCGCTCGGCGGGCCGCTGTTTCTCTTCCCGGTGCACGTGGTGTTCCTCGAGTTCGTGATCGACCCTGCCTGCACGCTCGTCTACGAGGCCGAAAAGACCGACGCGCAGATCATGCAACGGCCGCCGCGCGACCCGCGCGAGCCGCTCTTCAACCTCGGCATGCTGGCAGTCAGCCTCGCGCTGGGCGGCACGATGCTGCTCTCGGTGCTCGCGGTGTACGCCTGGGCGCTGCATGCCGGATACACGGAAGGCGAGACGCGCGCGGCCGCCTTCGCCGCCATCGTGGCCGCCAATGTCGCGCTCATCTTCGTGACCCGCTCGCGCAGCCGCAGCGCGGCCGCGATGCTGCGCGAGCCCAATCCGGCGCTCTGGTGGATCAGCGCCTGCGCGCTCGGCGCGCTCCTCGCCGCGATCTACGTCGCGCCGCTCGCGGACGTGTTCAGGTTCGCGCCCATCGGCCCCGTCGAGCTCGCGATCGCGGGCGCGGCCGGGGTCGCCGGGGTTGCCTGGTACGAGCTCTGGAAGCTGCTGCGTCCGCCGGGCAGGGGGTGATTGAGCCACGTCAAGCCCCGGGGCGCGCCCGAGGTGCATAGTGGAGCCGTGACCGACCGAACCGCGAGCGAAAACCTGCGCATCGCGGCACGCCTGCGCGAGGCCGGCGAGCGGCTGGAGCAGCAAGGCGCCAATGCATTCGCAGCCATCGCGTTCCAGCGTGCCGCCGGCACCGTGGAGCGCTGGCCGTGCGCGCTGCGCGAGATCTACGAACGGCGCGGCGAGGCGGGCCTGCGCCAGCTCCCCGGCATCGGCCGCGGCATCGCCCGCGCCATCGTCGAGATGCTCGCCACCGGCCGCTGGCTGCGGCTCGAGCGCCTGCGCCCGGAGCGCAGCTTTGTCTGCACCGGCGAGGACGGCATCGAGCACGAATGCGTGGTCGTGGACCCGCGCCCCCGCGGCGTGCGCTCGGGCCGCGACGCCATCGCCGAGCTGCTGCGCCGCGACCGGCATAATGGACGCGCGTGAACCCTTTCAAGCTGGCGCCGCTGGCCCAGTATCTCGCGCGCGTGCACGGCGGGCGCGTCGACAAGCTGCGCATGACGCCGCTCGGCGGCGGCCGCCAGGGCGACAAGGGGTACGGCTACGGCATACCGCTGCGCCTCGACTACGAGCTCGACGGAAAGCCGCGCCGCGCGGTCCTTGAAAGCGTGCGACCGGGGCCCTTCGGCCACGAGCACATGGCCGACCGCGCCCAGCTATTGCTGTGGGCGCACGATGCGTTTGACCGGCTGCCCAAGCACGTGGCGTCGCTCGACGTCGGCGCGGTGCGCGCGGGCGGCAATCTCGAGCCGCTCGGCGACGCCGAAGAGCTCTTCATGCTGGCCGAGTTCGTCGACGGCCGGGAGTACGCCGACGACCTGCTGCGGCTCAGATCCGGTTTGCCTCGGAATGATCTGGATCGGGAACGGTGCGATGCGTTGTGCGACTACCTGGTCGCGATCCATCGTGTGCGCGGACCCGATCCAGGGCTGTACGTGCGCCGCATCCGCGATCTTCTCGGCCACGGCGAATGCCTGTTCGGCGTGGCCGACAGCTATCCCGGGCGCTACGCCGCGACGCTGCAGGAAATCGAGCACCGCGCGCTCGCATGGCGCTGGAAGCTGAAGGGCCGCGGCGAGCGCCTGCGCCAGGTGCACGGCGACTTCCATCCGTGGAACATCCTGTTCCGCGAAGGCGCGGACTTCAGCGTGCTCGACCGCTCGCGCGGCGAATGGGGCGAGCCGGCCGATGACGTGACTTGCCTCAGCCTCAACTACCTCTTCTTTTCGCTCCAGCGCGCCGGCCGCCTCGAGGGCGACTTCGAGGCGCTGTGGCTAAGGTTCTGGCGGCGCTACCTCGAGGGCTCGGGCGACCCAGGCATCCTCGAGGCGGCGGCGCCGTTCATCGCCTGGCGCGCGCTGGTGATGGCGAGCCCGGTGTGGTATCCCGCGCTGGAAGAGCGGCTGCGGCAGAGACTCTTCGACTTCATCCTGAACGTCCTCTCCGCCGAGCGCTTCGATCCGGAGCGCGCCAACCACTACCTCGGCGCATGAGCTTCGCCGTCTGGTTGACCGGGCTTTCCGGAGCAGGCAAGAGCGCCATCGCGACGGCCCTTCTGGAGGACTTGAGTGGCCGAGGCATCTCCGCGGCGGTGCTCGAGTCCGACGTCCTGCGCAAACAGCTCACGCCTTTTGCTACTTACGACGAGTCTGAACGGGATGACTTCTACGCCACTGTCGCCGACCTCGCCGCGTGGCTCGTTTCACGCGGGAAACCCGTGATCATCGACGCGACCGCCAACCGCCGCGCCTATCGCGACCGCGCGCGCCGGGCGATCGAGCGCTTCGCCGAGGTCTACGTGAGCACGCCGCTCGAGGTCTGCGCCGCCCGGGACACGAAGGGCTTCTACAAGTCGAAGAACGTGAAGACGCTGCCGGGGGTGCAGGCTCCTTACGAGCCGCCGCGCGCGCCGGAGCTCGCGATCGCGGGCGACCGCGGCACGCCGCGCGAGGCCGCGCGCGAGGTCGTGGCGCTGCTCGAGCGGCGCGGCTGGATCAAGCCGTGACCGGGCGACGCGCAGCTGCGGTGAGGAACGGCACCTTGCGGCGCTCCTCGCCACCGAATACAAGCGCCTCTTGCCCGATCTCGCCTCGACCGGCTGTCGCGGCGCCTTCGCAGCTGCGCATAGCTAGTGCGCCATAGGGAATTTCACCGGTCTGAACGCATTGGATGGCTGCGTGCCGCCGTCCTGGGTGCGAACGACGGCATCGTATCGACCGCGAGCCTCATCCTGGGCGTCGCTGGCGCCGGCGCCACGGGCAGCGGCGTGCTCATTGCAGGAATCGCCGGGCTCGTTGCCGGCGCCATGTCCATGGCCGCCGGAGAATATGTCTCCGTCAGCTCCCAGGCCGATACGGAGGAGGCCGACCTCAGGCGCGAGCGCAAGGAGCTCGAAAGCAACGACCTGCTGGAAAGGGCGGAGCTGGCGGCAATCTATGTCGGCCGGGGACTTGATCCGGACCTCGCCCGGCAGGTTGCCGACCAGCTCATGATGCACGATGCCCTCGGGGCCCATGCGCGCGACGAACTCGGCATATCCGAGATCCAGCGCGCCCGCCCGATGCTGGCGGCGGTTGCTTCTGCAGGTACATTCGCAGTCGGAGGCGCCCTGCCGCTTCTTGTTGCGCTTCTTGCTCCGGCCAATGCGCTCTCGGCGTGCGTGGTCGGTACGTCGCTCGCCTTCCTGGCAATCCTCGGATTTCTGGCGGCGCGCACCGGCGGCGCCCGCGTCTTGGCCGGCACCTTGCGCGTCACATTCTGGGGCGCAGTCGCGATGGCTCTGACCTATGGCGCCGGCGCGCTCTTCGGCACCATCGTGTAGGGCCCCTGGGTCGGCGGCTCGAGCGCCGGGGCTGGATCTAGGCCGTTTCGGCCGGCTTGCCGGCGAGCACGCGCTCGAGGCCGGCGATGTCGAGGATGCGCACGTGCTTCTGGTTCACCTCGATCAGGCCTTCCTTCTGGAACTGGGAGAACAGGCGGCTCACCGTCTCGAGCTTGAGGCCGAGGTAGCTGCCGAGCTCCTCGCGCGTCATGCGCAGGTGGAAGTCCGACGACGAGTAGCCGCGGCGCACGAAGCGGCGCGACAGGTTGATGAGGAAGGTCGCGAGGCGCTCCTCGGCGCGCATCGAGCCGAGCAGCATCATCACGCCGTGGTCGCGCACGATCTCGCGCGCGAGCACCGAGTGCAGGTGGCGCTGCAGCGAAGGCAGCTCGCGCGACATCTGCTCCACCAGTGCGAAGGGCATGACGCAGACTTCGCTGTCCTCGAGCGCGACGGCGTTGCCGTCGTAGCGGCCCGAGCCGACGCCCTCCATGCCGAGCAGCTCGCCGCCCATGAAGAACCCCGTGACCTGCTCGCGGCCGTCGTTGTCGATCAGGCTGGTCTTGAAGAAGCCGCTGCGGATCGCGTAGACCGAGTTGAACTCGTCGCCGGCCTTGAACAGCGCCTCGCCGCGCTTCACCCGGCGCCGCGCGTACACGATGTTCTCCACGCGCTGCAGCTCGTCCAGGCACACGCCTCCGGGCAGGCACATCTCGCGCAGGTTGCAGCTTCCGCAGGTGATCTCGAACTTGCGCGGAGCCTCCGGCCGGGTCATGGCGCGCCTTCCTCGGTGCCGGCGCGCGCCGCGATCAGCTCGCGCACCCGCTCGAATTCCGTGCTCTTGTCGAAGAAGCCGCGTACGCCGAGCGTGTCGGCGAGCTGGCGGTACGGATAGGCCGAGACGTTGGACAACACGTAGAAGTCGATCTCGGGCGCTTGCGGGCGCACCGCTCGCAGCACGTCGAAGCCGCTGCCGGCGGCGAGCGAGATGTCGAGCAGCACGACGTCGGGGGCGCCGGCCAGGATGTCGCGGATGGCCCCGTCGGCGTCGGCCGCGTGGCCGACGAGCTCGACGTTCGGCGTGGCCTCGAACAGCGCCGCGACGCGCTCGCGGATCGCGGCCGAGTCTTCGACGAGGTATACCTGCATGGACCAAGTGTGGCGGCTATGCGGCGCGGGCGACATCGGCGCCCGCTGAGAATCGGCTCGGAAAGCGTCCGCCCGCGACGTAGGAAAATTCCGAGAGTAGGTACCATCCCAAAAATGGACAAGGACTTCTGGAAAAACGCGGCGAAGGTGGCGGGCGTGGTGATCTTGCTTACTGCCGTCGCGTTGCTGATGTATTGGCTTGGACGGTTCAAGGCGACCTAAGTCGGGACGCGGATCCTGAGGCGGGTGCCGCCGCGCGGCGCGCGGGCGACCTCGAACGAGCCGCCGATGAACGCGATGCGCTCGCGCATGCCCTTGAGCCCGAGCGAGCGCGCCTTGGCGAGGTCCTCGGGCGCGATGCCGCGGCCGTCGTCCTCGACCTCGACCTCGAGGCTGCCCTCCGCCGCGGCGAGCAGCACCCACGCGTTCCTCGCCCCGGCGTGGCGGGCGATGTTGGTAAGCGACTCCTGGATGGCGCGGTAGACCGTGGTGGACACGTTCTTCGACAGGTGCTCGAGACCGCCGTCGGCGTTGATCTCGATGCGCGAGGCGATGCCGTAGCGCTTGCCGAAATCGTCCACCAGCCAGCTCGCGGCGTCGGCCAGGCCGAGGTCGTCGAGCATCAGCGGGCGCAGGTCGGCCGAGATGCGCCGCGTCGAGCTCACCGTCTGGTCGAGCAGCCGCCCCATCTCCTCGAGCTTGGGCGCCGTCTCGGCGTCGCGCACGCGCTCGCGCAGCCACGACAGGTCCATCTTGAGCGCGGTGAGGAGCTGGCCGAGCTCGTCGTGCAGCTCGCGGGCGATGCGCGCCTTCTCGTCCTCGCGCGCCTCGAGCACGCGCGCCGAAAGCTCGCGCAGCTCGCGCTGCGAGGCGAGCAGCCCCTCCTCGGCCTGCTTGCGCACGCTGATGTCGCGCAGAATCACGGTGAAGTAATGCCGGCCGTCCTCGAGCGCCTGGGAGATGGACGCCTCGATCGGGAATTCCTCCTCGCTGCCCGGCCGCAGCGCCCACAGCGTGGTCACGTCGCCCATGCGCCGGCTGGTGACCCCGGTGCGTCCGAACTGATCGACGTGGCCGCGGTGCGCGCCGCGAAAGCGCGCCGGGATCAGCCGGTCGAGCCGGGTGCCCATCATCTCCTCGCGCCGCACGCGGAAAAGCTGCTCGGCGGCGCGGTTGAAGAGCACGATGTTCTGCGCCTCGTCGGTGGTGATGATCGCGTCCATCGCCGAATCGACGATGGCGCCGAGGCGCGCCTGGCTCGCCTCGGTGCGCTGCTCGGCGACCAGCACCTCGCGCGCGGCGACCACGATGCCCGCGCCGATCACCAGCATGTCGGCCACGAGCGCGATGGCGAGCAGCCACGGCGCGTCCATGCCGCGCATGAACGCCACCACGTTGGCGAAGAGCAGCGCGCCGATGACGGCGGCGCCGGCGCCGACCGCCGCCGGGTGGCGGAGCAGGCTTCTTTTGACCGAAATCAAAGTTCAGCGGCCTCCCGCGTCCATAGTGCCCCCATGCACTATCCGGCATCCGAGCTGGTCATCGACCCGGTCCTCATTCGCAGCTACGACGTGAGCGGCCCGCGCTACACCTCGTACCCGACGGCCGACCGCTTCGTCGAGGCCTTCGGCGAGCCGCAGCTCACGCAGTGGCTCACGAAGCGCAACATCGGCGGCATCAGCCAGCCGCTCGCGGTCTACGTGCACCTGCCCTTCTGCGACACGGTTTGCTATTACTGCGGCTGCAACAAGGTGGTCACCCGCGACCACGCGAGATCTGCCAAGTATATCAACTACTTGGAAAAGGAGCTGGCGCTGCTGGAGCCGCTTCTCGGGGCGAGCCGCGAGATCTGCGAGCTGCACTGGGGCGGGGGTACGCCGACGTTTCTCTCGCACGACGAGATGGCGAGGCTGGTCGAATCGATCGACCGGCGCTTCAAGCGCAGCGCGCGCACTGAATGCTCGATCGAGGTCGATCCGCGCAAGGTCGCGGCCGGCACGATGAAGTTTCTCGCCGGCCTGGGCTTCAACCGCGTCTCGGTCGGGGTGCAGGACTTCGACCCGGCGGTGCAGCGCGCGGTGAACCGTATCCAGAGCGAGGAGGTCACGCGGCGCGTCACCGAAGAGGCGCGCGAGGCGGGCTTCCGCTCGGTGAACTTCGACCTGATCTACGGTCTGCCCAAGCAGACGCTCGACAGCTTCAACCGCACGCTCGACCGCGTGCTCGAGCTCGGCCCCGACCGCGTCGCGCTGTACAGCTACGCGCACCTGCCGAAGCTCTTCATGCCGCAGCGCCGGATCGCGCAGGCCGACCTGCCGAGCCCCGAGGCGAAGCTGCAGATCATGACGCTCGCGATCGGGCGGCTCACGCGCGCCGGATACCTGTACATCGGCATGGACCACTTCGCGCGCGCGAGCGACGATCTCGCGCAGGCCCAGGCGCTCGGACAGCTGAAGCGCAGCTTCCAGGGCTACTCGACGCATCTCGCCGACATCCTGGGCTTGGGCGTTTCGGCGATCGGCCAGCTCGGGCCGACCTACTACCAGAACGCGAAGAGCCTCGACGGCTACTACGCATCGCTCGACGCGGGCAGGCTGCCGGTCGCGCGCGGGATCGAGCTCACGCCCGACGACCTCGTGCGCCGCGCCGTGATCCAGGCGCTCACCTGCCACTTCCGCCTGTCGATCGAATCGATCGAGCTCGCCTACCTCGTCGACTTCCGCAAGTACTTCGCCGAGGAGCTCGCCGATCTGCGGCGCCTGGCGCGCGAGGGCCTGGTCGAGCTCGAGTCCGACTGG
>Ga0207428_10002739_pt1 | contig 17554 bp, 16 predicted proteins | sample RhiMethybrSRZTD1_FD_187600 | JGI IMG/M metagenome (GOLD analysis project Ga0207428, IMG submission 187600) | Populus rhizosphere microbial communities from Tennessee, USA - Rhizosphere MetaG P. TD hybrid SRZTD1 (SPAdes) (version 3) | ecosystem: Host-associated > Plants > Roots > Rhizosphere >...
ATCCTCGAGGAGATGAACGTCTACCTCGACACGCCGCAGCGCTACGTCGGCAACGTCTACGACCGGCTGCTCTTCGGCGACCAGCCCCTCGGCTGGGACATCCTCGGCACGCGCGAGACGATCGAGGGCACGACCCGGGACACGTTCACCTCCTACTTGGAGCGCTGGTACTGGCCCGAGCGCATCGTCGTCGGCGTAGGCGGGCGCGTCGGAGAGGGCCTGGTCGAGCGGCTCGAGGAGCTGCTCGGGGACATCGAGCCGCGCGAGACGGGGACGCGTGCGGACGTCGTCCTGCCGCCCGACACGTCGCCTGTCGCACTGCACACGAAGGCCTCCGAGCAGGCGCACCTCCTGCTCGGCGTCCGCGGCTTCGAGCTCGGCCATCCCGACCGCTACGCGCTTCAGCTGCTCGCGGTCGTGCTCGGCGGCGGCATGTCCTCGCGCCTCTTCACCGAGGTGCGCGAGCGGAGGGGACTGGCGTACTACGTGCACGCGGCCAACGGCTCGTACACGGACGCCGGCACCTTCTACACCGGGGCGGGCGTCGACGTGAGCCGCATCGACGAGGCGATCGAGACGATCGTCGGGGAGCTGCGCAAGGTCGCCGCGGAGCCCGTGCCGGCCGACGAGCTCGAGAAAGCGCGCGGGTACGCAAAGGGGCGCTTCGTGCTCCGGCTCGAGAGCCCGCAGGCGATGATCCAGTTCGGGATGCGGCGCCAGGTGCTCGAGCACGAGACCGAGGAGCCGGACGACGTGCTCCGCGAGCTCGACGCAGTGACTGCGGAGGACGTGCAGCGCGTCGCGCGCGACCTGATCGAGGGAAAGCGGCTGTATCTCGCGGTCGTCGGCCCGTTCGACGACGCCGAGCGCTTCGAGAAGCTGATCGCGGCGTAGAACAGGCCGCGCATACACTCGCCCGATGGGCGACGAGCGCGAGCTGCTGCGGCGTACCGCCGAGATCGCTGCGGACTTCGTCGAGTCGCTCGACGAGCGGCCGGTCTGGCCTCCTGCGACCGTCGATGAGCTCCGCTCGACCCTCGGCGGCGACCTCCCCGACGGGCCGAGCGACCCGCTCGAGGTCGTCGAGGCGCTGGCCCAGGCGGCCGAGCGTGGCGTCGTCGGCATCCCGAGCGGCCGCTACTTCGGCTTCGTCATCGGCGGCGCTGTCCCCGCCTCGCTCGCCGCGGACTGGCTTGCCTCGACCTGGGACCAGAACGCGGGTCTCGTGGTCGCCGGGCCGTCGGCTGCCATCGTGGAAGAGGTCGCCGGCGAGTGGCTGAAGGAGCTCCTCGGCATCCCCGCCACGGCCTCGTTCGCGTTCGTCACCGGCTGCCAGATGGCCCACGTCACGTGTCTCGCGGCCGCGAGGCGGGCCGTCCTCCTGCAGGCGGGCCGGGACGTCGAGGAGGACGGGCTCGCGGGAGCTCCCCCGATCCGTGTGCTCGCGGGCGCCAAGCGGCACGTGACGGTCGACCGTGCCCTGCGCCTGCTCGGCCTCGGCAGCAGCGCGGTCGTCGTCGTCGGAGCCGACTCGCAGGGCCGCATGGACGCCGACGCGCTGGGGGCCGCCCTCGCCGCCGGGAAGGGCCCGGCGATCGTGTGCGCCCAGGCCGGCGAGGTGAACACCGGCGCGTTCGACGCCATCCCCGAGGTCGCGGGTCTCGCGCGCGAGCACGGAGCGTGGCTCCACGTGGACGGGGCGTTCGGGCTGTGGGCCGCGGCGTCACCCTCCCTTCGTCACCTGGTCGCGGGCGCCGAGCGGGCCGACTCGTGGGCAACGGACGCGCACAAGTGGCTCAACGTGCCGTACGACTGCGGCCTCGCGTTCGTCGCGCACCCGGACGCCCACCGCGCGTCGATGCGCCTCTCCGCGGAGTACCTCGTCGCCGATCCCCACGCCGCCCGCGACCAGATGGACTGGACGCCGGAGTTCTCCCGACGCGCCCGCGGGTTCGCCGTCTATGCGGCGTTGCGCTCACTCGGGCGCTCCGGGGTCGCGGACCTCGTCGAGCGCTGTTGCGCCCGCGCCCGTCAGTTCGCCGAGGCTGCCGAGAGCCTTCCGGGCTGCGAGGTGGTGAACGACGTCGTGCTGAACCAGGTGCTCTTCCGCTTCGCCGACGACGAGACGACGAGCGATGTGCTCGCGGCGGTGCAGGCGGGCGGCGAGGCGTGGATGAGCGGCACGACCTGGGACGGCCGCCCCGCGATCCGGCTCTCGGTCTCCAACTGGCGAACGACCCGAGGCGACATCGACAGGACGATCGCGGCCTTCGCGCGCGCACTCGCGGCCACCTCCACCTGATGGCCGTCGCAACCGTCAACGGCGTTCGGCTCTACTACGAGGAGCGGGGCACCGGGACCCCGATCCTGGGGATCCACGGCGCCGGCAGCTCGGCGATCTTCTGGCAGGACGCCGCGGAGCGCCTGTCCGCACTCGGACGGGTGATCGTCTACGACCGCCGCGGATGCTCCCGGAGCGAGCGTCCGGAGCCGTACGAGACGACGAGCGTCAGGGAGCACGCGATCGACGCACGCGAGCTCCTGCGGACGCTCGACGCCGCGCCTGCCGTCCTGATCGGCCGGAGCCTGGGAGCGACGATCGCGCTCGACGTCGCGCTGGGCCACCCGGAGTCCGTGCTGGGGCTCGCGCTGCTCGAAGGAGGGCCGGAGGGGCTGTCCCTGGAAGCCGACGCCTGGTTCGCGTCGCTTCGCGACCGTCTCGAGGCGCTCGCCGCGGCCGGGCGCGTCGAGGAGGCCGGAGAGGTCGTGATCCGCGACGTCCTGGGCGCATGGGAGGAGCTGCCGGAGGCCTTCCGCGAGACCTTCACGAACAACAGCCCAGCGCTCCTCGCCGAGGTTCGAGGAGGCGAGCGCGTCGACACGGCGCGGCTCGCGACACTGCGTGTGCCGGCGCTCGTCGTGACGGCGGAGGACTCACCGAGCTTCATCCAGAGCGGCTCCCACGCGCTGGGGCAGGCTCTCCCGGACGCACGGACGGTGCACGTCCCGGGCGGCCATGTCATCGACCCGGCCGGGCCGGAGGTGCTCGCCTTCGTCGGCGAGCTGATCGCGCGGTAGTTACTCCTCCGCCGGCTGGCCGACCGCGCGGTCAGCGATCTCCGCGACGACCGCGGGATCCGCGAGCGTCGTCGTGTCGCCGAGAGGCCGGTCCTCGGCCACGTCGCGCAGCAGGCGGCGCATGATCTTCCCGGAGCGCGTCTTCGGGAGCTCGGGCGTGAAGACGATGTTCGCGGGCTTCGCGATCGGCCCGATCTTCTCGGAGACGTGGTTGCGGAGCACGTCGAGCATCTCGACCGAGCCCTCGTGCCCGCCCTTGAGCGTCACGAACGCGACGATCGCCTGCCCGGTGAGCTGATCCGCCCGTCCGCACACCGCGGCCTCGGCCACGCTCGGGTGGTCGACGAGCGCGGACTCGACCTCGATCGTGGAGATGCGGTGGCCGGAGACGTTCATCACGTCGTCGACGCGGCCGAGCAGCCAGAAGTCGCCGTCCTCGTCGATCCGCGCACCGTCCCCCGCGAAGTAGAGCCCGGGAAAGCGCTCCCAGTACGTCGCGCGGAAGCGCGCGTCGTCGCCGAAGATCCCGCGCGTCATCGCCGGCCACGGCCGCTTGAGCACGAGGTAGCCGCCGCCGCCCGGGCCGACCTCGTTCCCCTGGTCGTCCACGACCGCGGCCTCGATCCCCGGGAACGGCTTCGTCGCCGAGCCCGGCTTCAGCGTCGTGACGCCCGGCAGCGGGGTGATGAGGATCATCCCCGTCTCGGTCTGCCACCACGTGTCCACGACCGGTGTCCGGTCGCCGCCGACGTGCTCGCGGTACCAGACCCATGCCTCCGGGTTGATCGGCTCGCCGACCGTCCCCAGCAGTCGCAGGGAGGAGAGGTCGTGCTTCTCCGCATGCTCGGGCCCCCACTTCATGTGTGCGCGGATCGCGGTCGGCGCCGCATACAGGATCGTCACCCCGTAGCGCTCGACGATGTCCCACCAGCGGTCCTTGTCCGGGAAGTCGGGTGTCCCCTCGTAGAGGACGCTCGTCGCGCCGTTGCAGAGCGGCCCGTACACGATGTAGCTGTGCCCGGTCACCCAGCCGATGTCCGCCGCGCACCAGAAGACGTCGGTCTCGGGCTTCAGGTCGAAGATGTAGTGGTGCGTGGAGGCGATGCCGACGAGGTAGCCCGCGGTCGTGTGCGCGATTCCTTTCGGCTTCGCGGTCGTTCCGCTCGTGTACAGCAGGTAGAGGAGATCCTCGGAGTCCATCGGCTCGCACGGGCACGACCCCGGGTCGGCCGACTGCCCCTCGATCAGCTCGGACCAGGTGAGGTCGCGGCCCTCGACCATCGGCACGTCCGCCCGGGTCCTCTGGCCGACGACGACCTTGCGCACGCCCGGGCACGACGCGAGCGCCTCGTCGGCGTGCCCCTTCAGCGGGACCGTCTGCCCGCGGCGCCAGCCCTCGTCCTGGGTGAGGAGCACCTCGCAGCGCATGTCGTTCAGCCGGTCGGCGAGGGACTCCGCGGAGAAGCCGCCGAAGACGACCGTGTGCGGCGCGCCGAGCCGCGCGCACGCGAGCATCGCGACCGGGAGCCCGGGCCCCATGCCCATGTAGATGCCGACCGGCGTCCCCTTGCCGACCCCCAGCTCCTTCAGGCCGTTCGCCGCCTTCACGACCTCCTCCAGCAGCTGCGCGTAGGTGATCGCCGCGCGCTCGCCGACGGGCTCGCCCTCGAAGTGGTACGCGACCTTGTCCCCGCGCCCGGCCTCGACGTGACGGTCGAGGCAGTTGTACGCGACGTTGAGCTTGCCGCCGCCGTACCACTTCGCATACGGGAGCTCCCACTCGAGGAGCGAGGTGAAGGGCTCGAACCAGGTGACCCGCTCGCGACCCTCGCGCTCCCAGAAGTCCTCGAACGGGACGTCGTACAGCTCTGCCGTCGCGTTCGCCTGGGCGGCGAACTCCTCGGGAGCCGGGTACCGGCGCTCCTCGAGGAGAAGCGTGTCGATCGTGCGGTCCGTCACCGCGAGACCTCCAGGTCGTAGTGGAAGTCGGTCAGCACCTCGCAGCCGTCCTCGGTCACGAGCGCCAGGTCCTCGATCCGCACGCCGTCCACGCCGCGGCGGTAGAGCCCCGGCTCGATCGTGACCACGTCGCCCACCACGAGCTCCTGCCCGATCAGCCCCAGGCTCGGCGCCTCGTGCACCGCGAGGCCGACCCCGTGTCCGAGACCGTGGTAGAAGCCGTCCTCGAGCACCTCCCCCTCCTCCTTCGTCAGCTGCGTCGGGTGGCCGTGCTCCGCGAACAGGTCCGACGCCTCTCGATGCAGGTCGCCACCGTTCACGCCCGGCCGCACGCCCGCGACCGCGCGGTCGAGCGCCTCCTTGCACAGACGGTGCCGCTCGCGAACGTCGTCGGAGACGCGGCCCACGGCAAACGTCCGCGTCATGTCCGCGTAGCACGCGGACGCGAGATCCTGCGGAAACAGGTCGAGGAGCACGACGTCGTCCGCGCCGATCGGCCCGGTGCCCATGTCGTGACCGACCGCCGTCTGCGGCCCGTGGGAGACGATCGGGTCGGCCGAGAAGGCGCCGTGCCGGAGGAACACGCTCTGCACTCGCTCCTTGAGGAGCTCGCACGTGACCGGCTCGCCGTCGACGACCAGCCCCCCGTTCCGTGGCTCCGCGCGGCGCAGGAGCTCGAACGCCTCCGCCATCGCCGTCTCCGTCGCACGCTGGGCGCGACGAATCCCCGCGAGCTCGGCCTCGCTCTTCGCACGCCGGCGCTCGTCGAAGTGCTCCTGGTCGACGGTCAGCTCGACGCCGATCCTCCGCAGCTCGTCCGCGGCCGCGAGTGGGAACTGCCTGGGGACGAGCGCGCGCTCGAGCCCGAGCCCGCGAGCGACGCGCACGGTGAGCTCGTTGCGATACGCGTACATCTCGAGCCCCGCCCGGAGGAGCTCGTCGGAGCCGAACTCTTCGAGCGGGTGGACTTCGAGCCCGGCGCCGGCCCCCTCGATGCGAGGGATCTCCATCGACCCGATCACGACGATGCGGCGCCCGTCGCGCTCCGCGTAGAAGAACGGGTCCGGGATCGTCAGCGGGACCTCGTGCCGTAGCTCGGGGACGCGCTCGGTGTCGCCCACGATCAGGACGTCGCTCATCCGGCGCCGATCCTACCCCGCACGGGTAGAGTCACCGTCCGTGAGCGCCGACCTGCGCACGCTTCGCGAGCGGCTCGCGGAGATCTCGGACCTCCAGCGCAGCGTCGCGGTGCTCTTCTGGGACCAGCGGGTGACGATGCCGCCGCTCGGCGCGCCGGCGCGGGCCGAGGCCGTGGCTACCCTCGGCCGCATCGCCCACGACCGGTTCGTCGACGACGAGATCGGCTCGCTGCTCGAGCGCCTGCGGCCGCTCGAGGAGTCGCTCGAGTACGACTCCGACGACGCCAGCCTGATCCGTGTCACGCGCCGCGACTGGGAGAAGGAGCGCCGGGTCCCCTCCGAGCTGCGCACGGAGATGCTCCGTGCCGCCTCCGACGGCCACCTGAAGTGGGTCGAGGCGCGCAGGAACGACGACTTCGCCGCGTTCCTCCCCGTGCTCGAGCGGAACCTCGAGCTGAAGAAGCGCTACGTCGAGTGCTTCGAGTGGGAGGACTCGCCGTACACCGTCCTCCTCGACGACTACGAGCGCTTCATGACGACGACCGAGGTGGCGGAGGTGTTCGACGCCGTCCAGCCCGTGCTCACGGAGCTGGTGCGGGAGGCCCCGGAGATCGACGCGTCCTTCCTCCACGAGCACTACCCGGAGGACCTCCAGCGCGACTTCGGCCAGCGCGTGGCCGAGACCGTCGGCTTCACCGAGGGAGCCTGGCGAATCGACCCGACCGCGCACCCGTTCTGCATCTCGTTCTCCACCCGCGACGTCCGGCTCACGACGCGGTACGACGAGACCGGCCTGCACTCGCTCTGGTCGACGCTGCACGAGGCGGGCCACGGCCTGTACGCACACGGGATCTCGGAGACGCTCGAGCGGACGCCGCTCGCGGGCGCGCCCTCCCTCGGCCTGAACGAGTCGCAGAGCCGGACGTGGGAGAACCTCGTCGGCCGCAGCCGGCCGTTCTGGACGCACTGGTTCGAGCCGCTGCAGGCCACGTTCCCCGACCAGCTCGGCGACGTCGGCCTCGACGACTTCGTCGCGGCGATCAACCGCGCCGAGCCCGGCCTGATCCGCGTCGACGCCGACGAGACGACGTACAGCCTCCACATCATCCTCCGCTTCGGGCTCGAGCGACAGCTGATCGAGGGGACGCTGGCGCCGAAGGACGTGCCGGAGGCGTGGAACGCGGGGATGCGCGAGCTCCTCGGCGTCGAGGTCCCGAACGACGCGAACGGCGTCCTGCAGGACGTGCACTGGTCCTCGGGCGGGATCGGGTACTTCCCGACGTACGCCCTCGGCAACGTCATCTCGCTGCTGATCTGGTCCGTCGTCCGGGAGGCGATCCCGGACCTCGACTCGCAGCTCGAGGCCGGTGAGCTCGGCGAGCTCTCGGCCTGGCTCCGCGACAACCTCTACTCGCTCGGCCGCAAGCTCACGCCGAAGGAGACGATCGAGCGGCTCACCGGCTCGCCGACGATCGACCCGCAGCCGTACCTCGGGTACCTGCGCGACAAGCTCGCGGCACTCCCTGCCGGTGCGTGAACCGCTCTCGCTCGTCGTCAACGGCGAGCGGCGCTCGCTCGAGGTCGAGGCGCGAACGCTCCTCGTCCACGCGCTCCGCGACTCGCTCGGGCTGACCGGGACGCACGTCGGCTGCGACACGAGCCAGTGCGGAGCGTGCACGGTGCTTCTCGATGGGGCCGCGGTCAAGAGCTGCACGGTGCTCGCGCTGCAGGCCGAGGGCGCGGAGGTGACGACGATCGAGGGCTTCGCGCCGGACGCCGAGCTTCACCCCATCCAGCGCGCGTTCGTCGAGCACCACGGGCTGCAGTGCGGGTTCTGCACGCCGGGGATGATCCTCACCGCCGCCGACCTGCTGGCGCGCGACCCCGAGCCGAGCGACGAGACGATCCGGCACGCGCTGCGGGGCAACCTCTGCCGCTGCACCGGCTATCAGCCGATCGTGAAGGCGATCCGCGCGGCTGCGGAGGCGCCGGAGTGATCCCGGCGGCCCTCCGCTACATGCGCGCGGGCTCCGTCGAGGAGGCGCTCGCGGCTCTCGTCGAGCCGGGGGCGCAGACGCTCGCCGGCGGGCAGTCGCTCGTCTCGGTCATGAAGCTCCGGCTCGCCCGCCCCGAGCTGGTCGTGGACATCTCGCGGCTCGAGCTGGCAGGCATCGAGACCGCGGACGGCGAGCTTCGCGTCGGCGCCCTCACGACCTGGGCCGACCTGGCCGGTTCGGCGGAGCTCCGGCGACCCGCGCTTGCAGCGATCTCGGAGTGCGCAGCGGGGATCGGGGACCTGCAGGTCCGGAACCGGGGCACCATCGGGGGAAGCCTCGCGCACGCCGATCCCGCCTCGGACATGCCTGCGGTGCTGCTGGCGCTGGGCGCAAGCGTGGTGCTGAAGTCGGCGGCTGCCGAGCGCACGGTCGAGACGAGAGACTTCTTCCTCGGCCCCTTCACGACGGCGATCGCCCCGGCCGAGCTCCTCACCGGGATCGTCGTCCCGCTCCCAGCGACCGGCTCCGGGTCCGCGTACGCCTCGGTCGAGCATCCGGCCTCCGGCTTCGCGCTCGCGGGCGCGGCAGCGCTCGTGCGTCCCGACGGATCGACCTCGGTCGCCGTGACCGGGATCGGGGCGACGCCGTTCCTGCTCGACGCAGAGCCGAGGGAGGCGCTCGCGGGGGCCGAGGTCTTCGGGGACCGTTTTGCGCCAGTCGCGTACCGGCGGCACCTTGCAGAAATCGTCGTCGAGCGCGCGCTCACCTCCGCGGGCGCGCGGGCGAAGGAGGACGCATGACAGACGTGATCGGCGTCGCGCGCCCGCGCATCGACGCCCCCGACAAGGTGACCGGTGCGACCCGGTTCGCGGCGGACGGCTACGTGCACGGGCTGCTGCACGCCCGGCTCGTCCTCGCGACCGAGCCCCATGCGCTGATCCGCGGCATCGAGCGCGAGGCAGCGCTCGCGGTGCCCGGAGTCGTCGCCGTGCTCGCCGCCGGCGACCTCCCCATCACGAGCACCGACAGCGACCGCACGGCAGAGCCGCTCGCACGCGAGGAGGTCGTCTTCGCGGGGCAGCCCGTCGCAGTCGTCGTCGCCGAGAGCGAGGCGGCCGCCGAGGACGGCGCCGAGGCGGTCGTCGTCGAGTACGAGCCGCTCGAGGCGGCGCTCGACCTCGAGCAGGCGATGCGGCCCGGCGCAGCGCTCGCACGCAGGGTCGAGGAGGCCGCGGAGGGCGGTGACCTGGAATCGATCCATGCGGGCGTCGACGAGGGCCAGGAGGCCGACGAGGAGGAGCAGCTCTCCGCGAACGTCGTCGGCCGCGTCAACCGAGGCTCGGGGGACGTCGCCGCGGCGCTGGAGGCGAGCGACGCCGTCGTGTCCGGCACCTTCCGGACGCCGTGGGTGTACCAGGCGTACCTCGAGCCACAGGTGTGCACCGCCTGGCTCGAGCCCGACGGGAGCCTCGTCGTGTCGACGAGCACACAGGGCTCGTTCGTCACGAGAAGCGAGCTCGCACGCGCGTTCGACCTCCCGCTCGACCGGATCCGGGTCGTCGCGGAGCCGCTGGGCGGCGCGTTCGGGGGCAAGTTCGCCCTCGTCGAGCCGCTCGCCGCGGGGGCCGCTCTCGTCCTCCGCCGGCCGGTTCGGCTCGTACTCACGCGCGCTGAGGACTTCCAGGCGACGAACCCTGCGTCCGCCCAGGTCACACACCTCCGCATCGGAGGGCGCGCGGACGGGACGCTGACGGGGATCGAGGCGCGCATGTTCGTCGACCGCGGCTCCAATGCCGGCTGGGGCGTCGAGGGAATCACCTCGTTGCTCGTCGCCGGCCCGTACCGGTGGGAGGCACACGACCTCCGCGGCTACGGCGTCCAGACGAACCGGTTCACGTTCGGCGCCTACCGCGGGCCCGGAGCGCCCACCGCCGCCTTCGCGATCGAGTCCCTCCTCGACGAGCTGGCGGCCGAGCTGGGCGTCGATCCGCTGGAGCTGCGCCTCCGGAACGCCGTCGTCCAGGGGGACGTGGGAGTGAGCGGCAGCCCCTTCCCGGTGATCGGCACGGTCGAGGTGCTCGAACGGATTCGGGAGCACCCCCTCTGGCAGCGGCGAAGCGGGCTGCCGGAGGGCGAGGGGGTCGGTGTCGCCGCCGGCTACTGGCCCGGAGGCACCGAGCCCGCGGCGGCGGTGTGCCGCGTCGACAAGGACGGGACGATGACCGTCGTCACCTCCGCGGTCGACATGAGCGGCGTCTCGACCGGCTTCGCCGCGATCGCAGCCGCCGCCTTCGGGCTCCCGCCCGAGAAGGTGCGCGTCGTCTCGGCGGACACGACCAGCGGCCCGTACGCGGGCGCGAGCGGAGGCTCGAAGGTCACCTACACCGTCGGCGCGGCCGTCCTGCGTGCGGCGGACTCCGCCCGCGAGAAGCTCCTCGCCGCCGCCTCCGAGGAGCTCGAGATCGCCCCGGGCGACCTCGAGGTCGTCGACGGCGTCGTCCGCGCGGTCGGCGCACCCGACCGCTCGATCACCGTCGAGGAGATCGCCGGAAAGGCCCTCCGCTTCGGCGGCCGCTACGAGCCGATCGAGGGGCACGGCGGGTCGGCACAGGTTCGCGGCGCGCCCTCGGTCAGCGCGCACGTCGCCCACGTGCGCGTCGACCGCGACACGGGCGAGGTCGAGCTGCTGCGCATGGCGATCGCGCAGGACGTCGGCCGCGCGCTCAACCCGGCGCTCGTCGAGGGGCAGATGCGCGGCGGTACGACCCAGGGCATCGGCTGGGCGCTGTTCGAAGAGCTGACGCACGACGAGACCGGACAGCTCGAGACGGGCTCCTTCCTCGACTACGCGATCCCGGTCGCCGGCCGCGTCCCGGAGATCGACACGCTGATCGTCGAGGTCCCGGCGCCCGACGGGCCCTTCGGTGCGAAGGGGATCGGCGAGGCTCCGGTCGTCCCCGCTGCCGCCGCGATCGCGAACGCTGTCGCCGCCGCCGCGGGTGTCCGCCTCCACGAGCTGCCGATGACCGCGCCACGGGTCTGGGCGGCGCTGCAGGGTGCCCGAAGCGACACGGGGACGAACGTAGACTGAGCCCGTGAGAGCGGTCGAGCGCGCGCGAACGATCGTCGAGGCCTACGACGCGGAGCTCCGCGTCGAGCTGCCGGAGAACGTCCACCTCTTCGACGCCCACACCCATCTCGGCCACGACATCGACGGGATGAGCGGTGGCTACGAGGAGCTCACGGCGATGCTCGACCGGCACGGCTTCGCAGGCGCGTTCGTGTTCTGCATGGACGAGCACGATCGCGTGCCCGCGTTCTGCGTCCCGAACGACCGCACGCTCGCGCACGCGGAACGCTCCGGCGGGCGTCTCGTGCCGTTCGTTCGGCTCGACCTCACGGAGCGGCCACTGGAGGAGGCGAAGCGCGCCCTCGACCTCGGCGCACGGGGGATCAAGCTGCATCCGCGCTCGCAGGCGTTCGCGCTCGACGACGAGCGGCTGGGGCCGATCTTCGCCCTCGCCGTCGAGCGCTCGGTACCCATCCTCATCCACGGAGGTCGCGGGCTGCCGCCGATCGCCGAGCACCTGGAGGCGCTCGTCCGCAGGAACGAGGGCGTCCAGCTGATCATCGCGCACGCGGGGATCGCGGACATGGCCGGCCTCGCCGGACGCCTCGGCGGGATCCCGGGCGTCTTCTTCGACACGTCCGTGTGGAGCGCCGTCGACCTCCTCGACCTGTACCGCCAGGTCGCGCCCGAGCAGGTCGTCTACGCGTCCGACTACCCGTACGGGCGCCAGCCGAACTCGCTGCTCGTGGCCGTCAGGACGGCGAAGCTCTCGGGCTTCGACGACAAGCAGCTGCGGCTCATGCTCGGCGGCACCGCGCGCCGGATCGCCGCGGGGGAGCCGCTCGAGCCGTTGTCCCAGCCCAAGGGGGCGACCTCGCTCGTGCAGCCGCTGACCTTCGCGCGCATCCACCAGTACATCTCGATGGCGGTGCCGCTCCTGTGGCTGCGCCAGCGCGACGCGATCGGGGCGCTCGGGCTCGCCGTGAACGCCTCGCGCGAGCGCGGCAACGGCCACCACGACGAGGCGGAGCGCATCCAGGGGCTCCTCGTCACCGCCCAGGACCTGTGGCGGGACGGCGCCGAGCTCGTCTCGGACGACGAGCGTGTGGCCGCGTTCCGGTCGGCGATCCAGCTCGTCAACCTCGCGGACATGCTGTCGTTGACGACGCGGGCGTAGTCAGCGGGCGGCGAACAGCCGCCGCGGCCCCTCGACGCCCTTGAGCTCGTGCTCGCCGCGATCCTCGAACTGGAGACCGGACCCCGCCACGAGGTCGCGTGTCGTCGAGCTGACGAGCACCTCGCCCGCCCCGGCCAGGGACATCACTCGAGCGCCGACGTGCACGGCGATCCCGCGCGGCTTGTCGCCCGCCCGCCGCTCAACCTCGCCCGTGTGCACGCCCGCTCGAACGTCGAGCTCGAGCGTCCGCAGCGCCTCCCGGACCCCGAGCGCGCAGCGGATCGCCCGCGCAGGACCGTCGAAGAGGGCGAGGAACCCGTCCCCCGCCGTGTCGATCTCCTCGCCGGAGAAGCGCCCGAGCTCGGCCCGGACTGCGTCGTTGTGAGCGCGCAGCAGCGTTCCCCACGCCCGGTCGCCGAGCACCTCGGCCCGCTCCGTCGACCCGACGAGGTCGGTGAAGAGCACCGTCGCGAGAACGCGGTCCGAGGCGGGCGCCGGGCGCACGCCGGTCAGGAACTCCTCGATCTCGTCCAGGACCTGGTCCGGGTCGGAGAAAGGGACATGGACGCCGCCCGCGAGCTCGACGAAGCGGGCGCCCGGGATGCGGGCCGCGATGTACCTCCCCTCCTCCACGCGCGAGTCCAGGTCGCCCGTCCGGTGGAGGACGAGGGTCGGGCACTGAACGCTCGGGAGCACGTCGCGAACGTCGGCCTTCGAGTTCATGAGGATGAGGTCGCGGGCGCCCGAAGGGCTCAGGCTGGCCCTGCCACGGCGCTGGAACCAGGCCGACTCGGCCGGGGTCGCGTGCGGCCACATCGCGGACAGGTCGGCGTTCTCGCCCCAGGTCTCCTCGAGCTCCGTCGCCTCGCGTACCCGCTCGTCCCACGCCGGCGCCCACGGGTAGTCGTCGTCGGGATCGCACCGCTTCGCGTACGTGCCGTAGAGGACGACCGCGCGGGTCCGCTCCGGGTACGTCGCGGCGAAGAGGACGGACATCGGGCCGCCCTCGGAGTAGCCGACGAGAGCCGCGGACTCGCTCCCGACCGCGTCCATGACCGCACGGACGTCGTCCATGCGGTTCTCGAAGTCGGGGAGGCCCACACCGCGGTCCGAGAGACCCGTTCCGCGCTTGTCGAAGCGGATCAACCGCGCGAACGATCCCAGGCGCTCGTGGAAGTGGGCCACCGCGGGAAGCTCCCAGTCGATCTCGAGGTGAGAGAAGAACCCGTGGACGAGGACGAGGTCGATGGGCCCCTCACCCGTCACCTGGTAGGCGATGTTGACGTCGCCGCTCCGTGCGTAGTGGATCGGCGACCTCATCCGACGAGCTCCCGGAAGCGGTAGCAGCCGACGGTGTGGTCGTTCACGAGCCCCACCGACTGCATGAACGCATAGCAGACGGTCGGCCCGACGAAGCGGAAGCCGCGTCTCTTCAAATCCTTCGAGAGCGCGCGCGAGAGGTCGGTCTCGGCCGGGATGTCGGACACGGAGCGCCAGCGGCCGACCACCGGCTCGCCGCCGACGAAGCCCCAGAGGTAGGCGTCCAGGCTGCCGAGCTCGTCCTGGACCTCGAGCACGCGGCCGGCGTTCACGACGGTCGACTCGACCTTGAGGCGGTTGCGCACGATGCCCGGGTCGGCCAGCAGGCGCTCGACGTCCTCCACGCCGAAGCGTGCCACCGTCTCGGGATCGAAGCCGGCGAACGCACGCCGGTAGCCGTCGCGCTTGCGGAGGATCGTCGCCCACGAGAGCCCGGCCTGGGCGCCCTCCAGCGTGAGGAGCTCGAAGAGATGGCGGTCGTCGTGGGAGGGGACACCCCACTCCTCGTCGTGGTGGGCGAGCATCAGGGCATCACCGCCGGTCGTCCAGTCGCAGCGCGTTCGGTCCATGGCGCCCCGCTAGGATCGCACGCGATGCGCGCCGGGCTCCTCGTGCTCTCGCTCGCCCTGCTGCTCGCAGCGTGTGGCGGCAACGGCGGGGGCGACGACGGTGACGCGGCCGGGACCACGACGACGACGACCTCGACGGCCAGCGGGTGCGAGTCCGTCGACGCGCCCGCTCCCCGCGACGCGCCGTCGCTGACCGCCCCGAAGGGCACGCTCGACCCCGGCAAGACGTGGTCGCTGACCTTCGAGACGAGCTGCGGCGACTTCACCGTCGAGCTCGACCCGTCGCTGGCGCCGGAGGCGACGAACTCGCTCGTCTTCCTCGCCCGCGAGGGCTACTTCGACGACACGGTCTTCCACCGCATCGTCCCGGGCTTCGTGATCCAGGGCGGCGACCCGACGCAGACCGGAGCCGGCGGACCGGGATACGCAACCCTCGACGTCCCGCCCGGTGCGGCGCGGTACACCAAGGGGACGGTCGCGATGGCGAAGTCCGGCCTCGAGCCCGCAGGGACGGCCGGGAGCCAGTTCTTCGTCGTGACCGCGGAGGGCGTCAACCTCCCGGCCGAGTACGCGATCGTCGGCAAGGTGTCGCGGGGGATGGACGTCGTCGAGCGGATCGGCGAGCTCGGCGACGCGGAGGAGAAGCCGACGCAGCCCGTCGTCGTCCGCACGGTCACGGTCTCCGAGAGCTGATGACCGTCGCCGCGGTCGTGCTCGCCGCGGGCGAGGCGGCGAGGTTCGGCGCCCCCAAGCAACGGCTGCTGCTGCCGTCGGTGCTCGAGCGTCTCGCGGCCTCGCCGGTCGACGAGATCGTCGTCGTGGCGGGCGCGTACCGGCTCGACGCCGCGGACGCTGCCCGGGTCGTGCGCTGCGCGGAGTGGGCTCGAGGCCCCGGCGCCTCGCTCCGCTGCGGTCTCGCCGCGCTCGGTCCCGACGTCGACGCCGCGGTCGTCGTCCTCGCCGACGGCCCGGGTCTCTCCCCCGCCGCTGTCGCGCGTGTGCTCGACGGGTGGCGGTCGGGCGGCGGGATCGTCGCAGCCTCGTACGACGGCGCCCGCGGCCATCCGCTCGTCGTCGGCCGCGCCGACTGGGAAGACGTCCCCGACGGTGGCCTGCACGAGCGCCCGGCGCGTCTCGTCCCCTGCGACGACCTCGGGGCCCCGGGCGACGTCGACCGGCCCGAAGACCTCTGATCTGCGCAAGCATGGGATCTGCTCGCGCAGATCCCATGCGCGAACATCCCTGAAGCGCGGCCGCTTCGCGGGCCGCGGTGGTGGCGTCGTCCGGGCCGACTCCCGGGCTACGCGGTCGCGTCGAGCCCGCGAAGCTCCTCGAGCTTGGCCATCAGGCCCGGTGGCATCCGCTCGGCGGCGGTCGTCTTCACGTACCGGCGGAGTGTCTCCTCGAAGTGGTACCGCCGCCGGCAGTAGTCGCAACCGGCGAGGTGGTCCTCGGCTTCCCGCCACTCATCGTTCGTGAGCGTGCGGTCGAGGAAGTCCTGGAGGAGCTCCTCGCAGCGGGCGCAGGGATCGCCGCTCACCTGATCGCCTCCTCGGCGAGCTTCTGCTTCAGCGCGCGGCGGCCCCGGTGGAGGCGGGACATGACGGTCCCGATCGGAATGTCGAGGATCTGCGCGGCGTCGGCGTAGGTGAAGTCGCCGATGTCGACGAGCACGACGACCTCGCGGAACTGCGGCTGGATCTCGGAGAGCGCGTTCACGACGGAATCCTGCGACAGGCGCTCGACGACGACGTCCTGCTCCAGCGCATCCTCGCCGGCCGCCGAGGCCATCTTGTTCGCGAGGTAGTAGTCGGTCTCCTCGAGCGCCTGCATCTGCGGCGTGCGCTGGCTGCGGCGGCCGCGGTCGACGTTGAGATTCGTGAGGATGCGCAGCAGCCAGGCACGCATGTTCGTGCCCTGGGAGTAGGAGCGCCAGCTCCGGAAAGCCCTCGCGTACGTCTCTTGCACCAGGTCCTCTGCCTCCTCACGCGAGCCGACGAGTCGTCTCGCGACGCGGTAGACCTGATCGGCGAGGCCGAGCGCCTCCTCCTCGAAGCGAGCGCGATCGCGAGCTTCCGTCGCGATGCGGAGCGCCTCGGTGGCCGGCTCGGGCTCGCTCACCGGTCTACCGTACCGTTGCCCTACAGGAGCCTGCAACGAGGCCTCGGCGGGCGCTATTCCCGCTCGTCGGCGGCCTCGTGGAAGCCGGCCCTGGCGAGTGCGGAGACGATCTCGTCCCTCGAGGTCCGGTCGTCGTCCCATGCGAGCGTCACCTCTCCGAGCAGATTTGCATTCGCAGCCTCGAGCCCGTCGTGGGCCTGCAAGGCGACGGCGAGCCTGCCGACACAGCGCTCGCAGCGCACGCCGCTCACGCGAAGCGTCTCTGTCACCACGGTCACGCGGTCGATGCTACCGCCGGGCCCGACCGGACTGCGCTCGCGCTCCGCTCGAGGCGCACCTCGCGGTCCGCGAGCGCGATCAGGAGCGGATCGTGCGTCGAGCACACGACCGTCGTGCCGGTCCTCCGGGCGAGGCCGACGAGCAGGTCGCCGACGACGAGGGTCGTGCCGGAGTCGAGACGCGACGTCGGCTCGTCGGCGAGCACGACCGCGGGCCGGGCGGCGAAGGCGCACGCCAGCGCGACGCGCTCGCGCTGACCCGCGGAGAGAACGCCGACGCGCCTCTCCGCATGCTCCGCCAGCTCGACCGCCGCGAGCGCGTCCTCGGCCAGAGCGCGGGACGGCTCGAGCGCCACGCCGCGCAGGGCCAGTACGAGCTCGACGTTTTCACGAGCGCTGAGGAAATCGGACAGGTGCGGGCCCTGCATCACGACCGCGACCCGCTCGCGGCGCAGGGCGGCGCGAGCCTCGCGGTCGAGGGTGGAGACGGGCTCGTTGTCCAGCCGAACCTCGCCCTCGTCGGGCACGTCCAGCCCGGCCAGCAGGGCGAGCAGGGTCGACTTGCCCGAGCCCGAGGGACCGGTCACGACGGACAGCTCGCCGGGCTCGAAGCGGGCGTCGAGCCTCGCGAGCGCGACCTCGCGGCCATACGTGCGAGACACGCCGACTGCCTCGAGCACGCCTCCGGGAGCTCCCTCGACCCACGCCGGGGAGCCGGGCGCGGGCGTGTCGTCACGACGGCCGGCGGGATGCAGCTCGACCGTGCCGTCCCGGGCGACGATCCGCACGCGCGAGCCGATGCCGACGCGATGGAGGATCTCCTCGGGCACCCGCAGCCAGCCACCC
>Ga0207428_10002740_pt1 | contig 17552 bp, 16 predicted proteins | sample RhiMethybrSRZTD1_FD_187600 | JGI IMG/M metagenome (GOLD analysis project Ga0207428, IMG submission 187600) | Populus rhizosphere microbial communities from Tennessee, USA - Rhizosphere MetaG P. TD hybrid SRZTD1 (SPAdes) (version 3) | ecosystem: Host-associated > Plants > Roots > Rhizosphere >...
GTAAGACGGCGCTCGATCCAGTCGAGCGCCCGGAACAGCAACGGGTTGAGCGCAATGGAGACGAGCGCCGTGGCGACCAGAATATCCATCCCCTCCGCAGGCAATACCCCGAGCGATTGACCGAGAGCGGCCAGGATGAAGGAGAATTCGCCGATCTGGGCGAGTCCCACGGCAACGGTCAGTCCCATGCGCGCGGTCCCGCCCAGCAGGGCGACGAGGATCAGGGCGGCCAGCGGCTTGACGATCAGCACGATTCCCAGCGCGCCCGCCACCATCCCCGGGTGCGACGCCACGAAAGCCGGGTTGAACAGCATGCCCACCGAGAGGAAGAACAGCGCGGAGAAAACGTCGCGAAACGGCGTCATGTCGGCAGCCGCCTGCGGACCTATCCTCGACTGTCCGACGACGAGTCCCGCGAAGAAAGCACCCATGGCCACCGAGAGCTGAAACAGCTCCGACGCAAGAGCCGCCACGCCTACCGCGACGACGAATACGGTCAGCGTAAAGAGCTCCGTTGACCGGGTTCGGGCGATGCGCTCCATGATCGGTGCGACGAGGCGCGTACCGAAGACCCAGAGCAACCCGGCAAAGATGGCGAACTTGACCACCGCCAGCCCGAGGGCGCCCGCCATCGCCGCGAAGCCGGCTCGATCGATCGCCAGTGCGGGCAACGCAACCAGTGCCGCTACGGTGATCAGGTCCTCGACGATGGTCCAGCCGACCGCGACGTGCCCGGCGCGGGTACCTACGCGATCCTGCTCGACGAGCATCCGCATCAGGACCACCGTGCTCGCCACGGCCAGGGCGAGGCCCAGTACTATGCCGGCGCCGTGTCCCCACCCGAACGCGCGGGCGAACGCCCAGCCGGCCACGGTCGCGACCCCGGTACGCGCGACAGCCCCCGGAAACGCAATGCGCCATACCCGCAACAGCTCCTCGGGGTGGAAATGCATCCCGACGCCGAACATGAGCAGGATGACGCCGATTTCGGCCAGTTGCGAGGCGAGCTTCGGGTCCGCGACGAAGCCCGGCGTATAGGGGCCGACGGCGATGCCGGCCAACATGTATCCCACCAGCGTGGACAGCCCGAGACGGCCCGTGGTCCAGCCCAGCGCAAGCGCGATGCCGAGCGCGCCGGCAAGAGTCCCTATGGCGGAAATGTCACTCATCTAGACCAAGTCCGGACAGGCTGCTGGAACCGGTCTCAAAACGGACAATCAATAGGATTCTAAATTTCGTCCTGCGCGGCAGTTCCAGCCGCAGCACGGGAAAGGCGATCGTTCACCGCCGCCCACTCCGGCGTCTGCGGGGGCCGCTCGACGACGAGCGCGTCGCAGCCTGCTTCGTCGGCCTCTCTCAGGTTCGCGTAGAGCGTGTGTGCGTATCCGGCCGGATCGGCAGGTGCAACGAGCCAGATCACGGGATCGAGCGGGCGCGCGCTCGATAGGGCAAGCACCGCGACCTTCCTGCCTTGCCGCCCGAGCGACGCCGCCAGCTCGAGCAGAAGGTCGCGCTCGGCGAGCGCCAGAGGCGTCAGCGGCGCGTAGTGCGCGGCCAGCATGCCCGGGGCGCGCGGCGCGCCCGCGCCAGCCGCGATGACCCGTTCCTCCAGCGCCTCCTCGATTGCCGCCGCAGTGATCCATCCCGGTCGCAACAGGCGCGGCTTGCCGCCCGACAGGTCTACGATGGTGGACTCGATGCCGACGTCCGCCGCGCCGCCATCGAGCACGCACTCGACGGCGGCCCCGAACTCCTGCCGCACGTGCGCGGCGGTCGTCGCGGAAACGCGGCCGAACCGATTCGCCGATGGTGCGGCGACGCCGCCGCCGAAGCGCCGCAGGAGCTGCTGCGCGACCGGGTGCGAGGGCACGCGCACGGCGACCGTGTCCTGGCCGCCGGTCACGAAGTCGCCCACGCCGCGCGCGCGCTGCAGCACCAGCGTCAGCGGCCCGGGCCAGAACCGGCGCGCGAGCCGGTGCGCGGCATCGGGAATATCGCGCGCCCAGTTCGCGACCTGCACGGCGTCGGCGACGTGCACGATGACGGGATGGTCGGAAGGGCGGCCCTTGGTTTCGTAGATCTTTCGCACCGCAGATGGATTGGCGGCATCGGCGCCGAGGCCGTAGACGGTCTCAGTGGGAAACGCGACCAGGCCGCCGGAGCGGAGGATGGCCACCGCGTTGTCGATGTCGCTATCGCTGATCAAGAGCATTTACCGCCAAGACGCAGAGAAAGAAGAGAAACGCGAATTGACCGCCGGGAGGGCAGCATGGTCACAGGGTACACAGAATCTGTTGCGTTCTCTCGTCTTTCTCGCGGTTAATTTGTAGTGTTTTCTTGGCGGCCTTGGCGTCCTGGCGGTTCAATCATCTGATCTGTCGGCGTTCATCGGCGGTTGCATTTCCACTAAATCCCGCCGCGAAACGGCCGCCCCGCCAGCACCCACGCCGCCAGCATGCCGCCGATGAAGCCGAAGAGGTGTCCCTCCCACGAGATATCGCGCTCCAGCGGCAGGATGCCGTAGATCGTCGGCCCCCAGACGAAGAAGACCGCGATCGACAGCAGGAGCGAGCCGATACGCCGCTCGAAAAAGCCGGTGAAGAGCAGGTAGCCGAAGTACGCGAAGACGATGCCGCTCGCGCCGACATGTATGGCCGGCCGGCCGAAAAGCCACGTCCCGATGCCGCTCGCGATGGCGCCGACGATCGTCACCATCCAGAAGTGCGAGCGGCTGCGGAGCATCGCGAGGCCGCCGAATATGAGTATCCCGGCCGTGTTGGCAAGCAGGTGCTTCACGCTACCGTGCAGCAGCGGCGCCAGCACGACGCCACGCAACCCCTCTTCCGCGCGCGGCAGGATGCCGAAAGCCAGCAGGCGGCCACCGAAGACGAACAGGTTGATGGCGAAGATCAGCCAGATCACACCGATAGCGACTGCCAGGGTCGCCGCGCGGCTGCCGATGCTATCGTGCCTGACGGCCATTGCAATTGCTCCGCTCACGTATCACGTATCACCTGTCATGTATCATGCCTTTGAACTCAGAAAAAAATGACCATCCTACTCCTCGCCTTTTTCATCGGTCTCCTCAACGGGCTGCGCACGTTCACGCCTCCCGCGGCAATCGCATGGGCCGCTCACCTGGGCTGGCTGAAACTCGAGGGTACGCTCGCCTTGATCGGGTCGGTTCCTGCGGTCGCGATCTTTACACTGCTCGCGGCCGCGGAGCTCGTGGCCGACAAGATGCCCTGGATTCCCAACCGGACTTCCATCCCCGGCCTGATCGCCCGCATCATCATGGGCAAGCTGGCGGGGGCATGTGTCGCCGCCGCGGGAGGACAGTCGATATGGCTGGGGGCCCTCTGCGGCGCCGTGGGCGGCATCGCGGGAACGTTCGGCGGCTACCAGGCGCGCACGCGCTCGGTTAAAGCACTCAACAAGCCCGACATCTACGTCGCGCTCGTCGAGGACCTGATCTGCGTGGCGGGCTGCCTGTGGGTCGTTACACGCTTCTAGGGCAACCGCGTGACCGTGAGCCGTGATCGGCGGCTACGCTTCCGTGCTCACTTCAACCTTCACATCCGGCGTCGCAACTGCGACGCTGCCGTAGAGCGGTCACCTGCCTTTGAACCGGTCGATGAGGTCGGCGCCCTGCGCCTGCGTCACGCCGGCGAGGTGAAACCGCAGGTGCACGCTATTGAAGACGGTCACGTCCCGCCGCACCGGGTTCGCGCGGTCGAGCGCTCCCTCGATCTCGACGCTCACCCGCCGCGGCGCGAGCTGCTGGTCCCTGCCGATCGCCTGCACCAGCTCGACGCCGCAGGCGGCGATGCCGGCGAGGAACAGCTCTGCGGGCGTGACCGCCTCGCCCGGGCAGCCGTTCGCGACCGGGCCGTCGACGATGAAATGATGATTGCGGGTATTGCACGCCACGCGCCCGAACGTGTCGGTCGAGCGGGCATGCACCAGGTAGCCTCGCGCTTGCGCCATGCGACACCTCCTTCCGCCGGGATTGTGCGCCAGCGGCCGGCCGACCGCCAGTCACTTGCCATCGCGCGCCAGGCGCAGGCCCGAGAACTGCCAGCGCGCCTCGGGCGGAAAGAAATTGCGGTAGGTGGGGCGTATGTGCGATGCGGGCGTCGCGCACGATCCGCCGCGCAGCACGTACTGGCTGCTCATGAACTTGCCGTTGTACTCGCCGACCGCGCCCGCCGCGGGCCGGTAGCCCGGGTACGGCTTGTAGTCGCTGCGGGTCCATTCCCACACGTCGCCGTAGACCTGTGCGAGCGTCCCGTCGGCCGGCGCCTCGCGCAGCGCGAACGGGTGCAGCGCGCCGCTTTCCACGAAATTTCCGGCGAGCGGGGCATCGCGTGCGGCGATCTCCCATTCCTCCTCGGTCGGCAGCCGGGCGTTCGCCCACCGCGCGAAGGCATCGGCTTCGAAGAAGCTCACGTGGCAGATCGGCGTGTTGGGATCGACGGGCACCTCGCCATGCAGGGTGAAGGCGTGCCAGCGGCCGTCGCGGCGCTCCCAGTACTCGGGCGCGTTCCAGCCGCGCGCGGTGACCGTATCCCAGCCAGCCGACAGCCACAATTCCGGCCGCCGATAGCCGCCATCCTCCATGAACTCGAGGAAATCGCCGTGGTTCACCGGATGCGACGCGATTTCGAAGGGGTCGAGCCAGACGCGGTGGCGCGGCGTCTCGTTGTCGAAGCAGAAGCCGCCGCCGGCGTGCCCGATTTCCACGACGCCGCCCTCGAACGCGATCCAGCGCGGGTCGCGGGCGCGTATGGGCGTGAGCGGCCATTGCTTCTGGTACGCCGGCTTCAGGGGATTGCGCGAAAGCAGGTGCTTCACGTCGGTGAGTATCAGCTCCTGGTGCTGCTGCTCGTGATTGAGCCCCAGCTCGATCAGGTCGACGACTTCCCTGGACGGCTCGCCGAGCAGCAAGCCGAGCATGCTCTCGTCGACGTGGCGCCGGTAGGCGAGAACATCGTCCAGCGCCGGGCGCGACAGCATGCCGCGCTCGGGCCGCGGGTGCTTGTCGCCCACCGTGTTGTAGTAGGAGTTGAAGAGCACGCGGTATGCGGGATCGAACAGACGGTAGCCCGGGAGGTGCGGCGCCAGCACGAAGGTCTCGAAGAACCACGTCGTGTGCGCGAGATGCCACTTCACGGGGCTCGCGTCCGGCATCGACTGGATCGCGCAGTCCTCTGCCGAGAGCGGGACCGCCAGGCCGCGCGTCGTCCTGCGGATCGAATGATAGGTTTCGCTGCGCCCGCCCGGGTCGCTGCGCGCCAACGGGCTCTTCGAATCGGCTATCGGTTCCACGGACACCTCCGTGAGTTCACGTCCGCCTCGCAGGGACGGACCAGCAGCGATACGACAGCGTCAGAGTTGCGGTTGTTCCCGAAAGAGGCTACCCGCCTGCCAGGAGGTGGAGAGCTTCCTGATACTTCTCGGAAGTCTGCTTCAGCACCTCGGGCGGCAGCGCCGGCGCGGGATGCTTCTTGTTCCAGGGCTGAGTCTCCAGCCAGTTGCGCACGATCTGCTTGTCGAAGGACGGTGGGCTGATACCGACGCGGTACTGCGCTGCCGGCCAGAACCGCGACGAATCGGGCGTGAGTATCTCGTCGATCAGGTAGAGCGCGCCCTTGTCGTCGACCCCAAACTCGAACTTGGTATCGGCAATGATGATGCCCTTCGTTCCTGCGTAATCGGCGGCCTCGCTGTAGAGCCGGATCGACACATCGCGCACCTTCGCCGCGAGCTCTCTGCCCACGATCTTCTCCGCCTCCACGAAGGAGATGTTCTCGTCGTGCTGGCCGGCGGGCGCCTTGGTGGCCGGCGTGAAGATCACCTCCGGGAGCTTCTCGGCTTCCTTGAGTCCCGCGGGCAGCTTGATGCCGCAGACCATTCCCGTCTGCTGGTAGTCCTTCCATCCCGAGCCGATGATGTAGCCGCGCACCACCGCCTCGATGAGGAGCGGCCTGAATTTGCGCACGACCATCGCGCGGCCCGCCACCTGGGCGCGGTCCTCCGGCGCTACCACCGACTCGGGCGCGACGCCGGTCAGGTGATTCTGGATGACGTGCCCGAGCTTCCTGAACCAGAAGAACGACAGCTCCGTCAGCACGCGCCCCTTCTCCGGGATCGGCGTGGGCAGGATCACGTCGAACGCGGAGAGCCGGTCGGTCTGGATCACGAGCAAACGGTCCTCGCCCACGGCATAGAGATCCCGCACCTTGCCGCGGTGGAGGAACTTGAGGCTTTTGAGGCTCGATTCGAAGAGGGTGGAGTGATTGGAGGCCATAACCTTTATGAAGGTGAGACTAGGGACTAGAGACTAGGGACTGGAGACTGCCAAGCGCACGCGTCCATCAGCACCGGTCTCTAGTCTCCAGTCTCTAATCTACTTCAGTTCGGGCAGCCTGGCTGCCCGCACGGCGTCAGCCTGTTTCTGCCGGAACGCCGTGAGTTTTTTCGCGAGGCTCTCGTCCTCCAGCGCGAGCATGGCCACCGCGAAGAGACCCGCGTTGGCGGAGCCTGCGTCGCCGATGGCGAAAGTCGCGACCGGGATGCCCCTGGGCATCTGGACCATCGACAGCAGGGAATCGAGGCCACCCAGATGCTTCGACGGCATTGGCACTGCGAGGACCGGCAGCGTGGTTTTCGCAGCCACCACCCCTGCCAGGTGCGCCGCGCCGCCCGCCCCGGCGATGAAGCATTTGACTCCCTGCTTGATGAGGCCTTCCATCCATTCGATGAGGAGATCGGGCGTGCGGTGAGCCGACAGGGCCCGCGCCTCGTAGGAAACTCCGAAATCGGCGAGGCTGCGGGCGGCGTGCTGCATCACTTCCCAATCGCTGGTGCTGCCCATTACGATGCCGACCAGGGGATGCGTTGCGGGAGTGCTCACGATACGGTCCTCATGTAGCCTCTTTTGCGAGCCCGTATTTTATCGCAGAGGCTTCGATTCCGGTTGAGCCGGCACGTGCCCGTGCTAACATTTTTCCCCACCATCAACCCGAACCGGAACCGACGTGAGCTCCAAGGCCAAATCCGAAATCTCGCCGCTGATGCGGGACGTCTCCGCCTACATCGCCGGCGCGCTGAAGAAGGCGCTGCCGAAGGCCGTCGCCGAGAAGACGAAGCATCACCTGCTCGACACGATCGCAGCGATGGTTTCCGGCTCGCGGCTGCTGCCGGGGGAGAAGGCTATCGCTTACGTGAAGAAGCTCGGGGGAAGGCCGGAAGCGTGCGTAATCGGATCCCGCATCGTCGCGACGGCCGAGCACGCAGCGCTCGCCAACGGGATGCTGGGGCATGCCGACGAGACCGACGATTCGCACGCGCCTTCCCTCTGCCATCCCGGCTGCGCCATCGTGCCCGCCGCGCTGGCGATGGCGGAGCGCGAGCGCCGCGGCGGCACGGACCTCCTGCGGGCCGTAGCGCTGGGCTACGACATCGGCACCCGGGTCAACATGGCGCTGCACGGCTACGAGTTCCGCGACGCCGGACATTCGACTCACAGCTTCGGACCGACGTTCGGGGCGGCCGCCGCCGCCGGCGCCCTGGCGGGCGTCAATGCCGACCGGGCGCGCTGGGTGCTGTCGTACGCAGCGCAGCAGTGCTCCGGCGTCTCGTGCTGGATGCGGGACGAGGAGCATATCGAGAAGTCGTTCGACTTCGGCGGCATGCCCGCGCGAAACGGCGTCGTCGCCGCCGCGATGGTCGCCTCGGGATGCACCGGCGTGGAGGATGTTTTCTCGGGGGAGCGCAATTTCTTCGTGGCCTACGACGAAACGCACCGCGTCGGCAGGCCGCCCGAGCCGCAGCGCCTGGCCGACGGACTCGGATCGACCTTCGAGATCATGAACACCAACATCAAGCGCTGGTCGGTGGGCTCGCCGATACAGGCGCCGCTCGACTCCCTGCTCGACTTGATCCGCGCCGACGGCATCAAAGCCGGCGACGTGGAGAAGATCGTGGTGCGGGTCGCGAAGCAGGGCGCGAACACGACCGACAACCGCAACATGCCGGACATCTGCATGCAGCACATGTGCGCGGTGATGCTCCTGGACGGCATCGTCACCTTCGAATCGGCGCACGACGAAAAGCGCATGCGCGACGCGAAAGTGCTGGCCGTGAGGAGCCGCGTCGAGCTCTACGGCGACGAGGAGCTGACGCGGGCGCTGCCTTCGCGCCAGGGCATCGTCGAGCTACGTCTCAGGAACGGGCGCGAGGTGCGGCATCACACCAAGGCGGTGCGCGGCACGGCGCAAAACCCCATGACGCGCGCCGAGGTCGACGAGAAGGCCTGGCACCTGATGGCGCCGATACTGGGCAAGGCGCGGGCGCGCAAGCTGTGCGATGCCGTGTGGAGCATCGAGCGGCTGAAGGACGCAAGGGCCTTACGACCACTGCTGAGGGCATGAGAGCGGTGCAGATGCGGCGGTGCAGATACAGCGGTGCAGATACGGCGTCCTGCACAAGAGTCTGCCGGCCTTGAACCGCCTTATCCGAACCGTCTCATCCGAACCGCTTCATCTGAACCGCCTTTCGGAGAAACCCATGCTGCTGCAAACCATCGCCGATTACGCCATTCGTGAGCAGACCGCCAGCTTGAGACCCGAAGTGATCCACCACGCCAAGCGCGCGGTGATCGACTGGTACGCCTCGCTCCTGCCGGGGAGCCACGTGCCGCCCGTCACGCTTCTCGAGCAGGCGCTCGTGGAGGAACTGGACCGCGGCCGTGCGCGACTCGGCTCCGGCCGCCGCGCGACCTTGCGGGCCGCGGCGCTCCTGAACGGCGCCGCCGCCCACGCCGTGGAGTTCGACGACATCTGGCGCGACGCGGTCTATCACCCCGGTGCGCCGGTAATCGCCGCCGCGCTCGCCACGGCCCAGGCGCACGGCGCGAGCGGGGAACGCTTCCTGCGCGGCGTGATCGTGGGCTACGAGGTCTCCACGCGCATCGGCGATGCCGTGATGCCGTCGCACTACAAGTACTGGCACACGACCGGCACTGTCGGTTGCTTCGGCGCGGCGGCGGCCGCCGCCACGCTGCTCAACTGCAAGCGCGAGGAATTCATGAATGCGCTCGGCACCGTCGGTACTTTCGCCGCAGGACTGCAGCAGGCGTTCCGCTCCGAGGCCATGAGCAAGCCGATGCACGCCGCGCACGCGGCGGAGTCGGGCGTGCTCGCGGCGCTGGCCGCTGCAAAGGGCGTCACCGGCGTCCACGACATACTCGAAGGCGAGGTCGGATTCGGCGCGGCGATGAGCGCCGGGGCCGACTGGAGCAAGGCGACGCTCGACCTCGGGACGGACTATCGCATCACGCGCATCACGTTCAAGAACCACGGCTGCTGCGGGCACACCTTTCCGTCCATCGACGCAGTGCAGGTACTGAAGGAGAAGCACCGGATCGATCACAGGAACATAAGAAGGATCCGGATCGCGACCTACCAGGGCGGGTTGGACGTGGTGAACAACTACGAGCCCGAGGGCGACTACCAGGCGAAATTCAGCCTGCCGTACGTCGTCGCGCACGCGCTCGTGTATGGCCCGGTGCGACTGGACGCGTACGGTCCGGAGAAGCTCGGCAACCCGGCGATCCGCGAATTGATGAAGAAGACCGAGCTTACCGCCGACGCCGAGCTGTCGAAGTCGTTTCCGCGCCAGCGCGCGGCGAAGGTCGAGATCGAGCTCGCCGACGGGCGCCGGCTCTCGCACTTCCAGGAAACGCGCAAGGGCGATCCGGAGATGCCGCTGACCGACGAGGATCTGAACGACAAGTTCATCGAGCTCGCAGCGCCCGTAGTGGGCGAGCCCGCCGCGCGTTCCCTGCTTGCGAAGCTCTGGCAAACGGAGCTGCTGTCGGATGTCGATTTCGAGCCGGCGGCGCGGCAGCCTGCCCGCGCTGCCGGCTAGCGTGCGCTGGCCGAGTGACCGGTGACTAGTGACCAGTGACTGGTGTTTAGCAACCTCAAGCGCTTAGCTGTTCGACTCGGGTCGCGGGTCACGGGTCACGGGTCACGCCTTTGCCTCTGTGCCGGCGCGGTTGCCGTATCGCTGGCGGCAACTGGAGCCTTGGCACAGAGCTATCCGTCGAAGGCGATACGCATGATCGTGCCGTTTCCGCCCGGCGGCGGTAACGACATCATCGGGCGCCTGCTCGCGCAGCGGATCGGCGAGAGCCTGGGCCAGCAGGTCATCGTCGACAACCGCGGCGGCGCGGGCAGCACCCTGGGCACCGACCTCACCGCCAAGGCGCCGCCCGACGGCCATACGCTCCTCATCACCAACATCGCGCTGGCGGTGAATGCCACGCTGTATCCTAAGCTGCCGTACGACACGCTGCGGGATCTCACGGCCGTGACCCAGATAGGCTGGCAGCCGAACGTGCTGGTCGTACATCCTTCGATGCCCGCGAAATCGCTGCGCGACCTGCTCGCTCTCGCGCGCGCCAGGCCGGGGGAGCTCATTTACGGTTCGGGCGGCGTAGGCTCCGCGGGCCATCTCGCGACCGAGCTGCTGCGGATGATGACTCGCGTGCAGATGGTGCATGTGCCGTACAAGGGGCTGGGCCCCGCGCTGACCGATCTCGCGGGCGGGCATGTGCTGATCCTGATATCCACCGTCGCCTCGGCGATGCCCCATGTGAAGAGCGGCAGGATACGGGCGCTCGCGGTCACCACCCTGCACCGTTCCGCCGTCCTCCCCCAGGTGCCGACGATGAACGAAGCGGGCGCGTCCGGCTACGAATTCAGCACCTGGTACGGCCTCTTCGCCCCCTCTGCCACGCCGCGGGCGATCATCGACCGATTGAACCGGGAGACGGCGAAGGCCTTGTCCACTCCGGATCTGAAGGAGCAATTCGCGGCGCAGGGTATCGAAGGCTCGCCGACATCCACCGAGGCGTTCAGCGCGTACGTCAGGAACGAAGTCGCGAAATGGGGCAAGGTGGTGAAGGCGTCGGGGGCGAAGGTGGAGTAACAAATTCGAGAGAAGAGAGGAGATAGACGAGAGGCGTCAAATCCACAAGCGGAACGCTTTGGCTCCTCTCTCCTCTCTCCTCTCTCCTATCGTGTCTGACGGTGCATGAAAGGCAAGCTCACAGCAGTATCGGGTGGCGGCGCTAAAGGGCCGGCGTGCTTTCTGCTGGAAGCGGAAGGCCGGCGACTCCTGTTCGATCTCGGCTACGGGCCTCAGCCCGGCCTGTGGCCGGACGTGTCGAGTGTCGGCAAAGTCGACGCGCTGCTCCTCTCCCATGCGCATCGCGATCACGCCGGAGGGCTCAAGCTCCTGCCGGACGTCGGCAAGCCACCGCTGTACCTGAGCGAGCCGCTCGCGCATCTCCTGAAGGAGCACGCGATCGGCGGGATTTTCCCGCTGAACGGCGCCTCGCAGGTCGAGGGCTGGACGGTGACGACGGGCCGCAACGGCCATGCGCCGGGCGGCGTCTGGATCCACGTCGCCACCTGCGGCGGCGTCCTGTACATGGGCGACTGCAGCAGGGAATCGCTCATCTATGCCTACGACCCGCCGCCGCCTGCGCGCGTCGTGATCGTCGACGCCTCGTACGCCTCGTACGAATCCACGCTGGCGGATTGCGCGCAGGCCCTCGAAGCGCGCTGCGCCGGGCGCGACGTGCTGCTGCCGGTTCCCCCGGGAGGGCGCGCACCCGAGATCGCGCTCAATTTCACGCGCAAAGGCGTCGTCCCGGCGCTCGACGACGCCGTGCGCCAGGCGACCGCCTGGCTCGCCGCCGAGCACGGCGAAAGCGCCCTGCCCGAAGTAAGAGGCGAGCTGGCGCGCATTGCCCGCGACGCCCCCGCGATAGCCGGGCGCGGCATCATGCTCGCTGCGCCTGCCGACGGCACCGCCGGGGTCACTGCGCGGCTGATCGCGGAATACGAGCACGCCTCCGGGCCGGATATCGTGTTCACCGGCTACCTGCCGCCGGGGACGCCAGCCGAGCGGCTGACGAAAAGCGGGCGGGCGACCTATATCCGTTGGAACGTTCACCCGCGGCTGTCGGACAATGTCGCGCTCGCGCGTTCCGTCAGCGCGGAGATCGTGGTGCCGGCGTTCGGCGCGCCGAAGGTCGCGGCGGAATGGCAGGAAGCGTTCGCGCCCGCGCGAGTCGTGCTGTCGCGGACGGTCGAGCTATAGTGGGGCGCTTTATTGTCGGCTGGCAAGCCAGTCGAGCACATCACCCGCATTCCGATCCGGCGGAAACACCGGGTAGAAGACGTGCTCCACCACGCCGTCGTGCAGGATCAGCGTCAGGCGCTTCGTCAGCGTCATGCCGGCGACGTCGAACGTCGGTAGCTTCAGCGCGTGTGTGAGCTCTAGGCCGACATCGGAGAGCAGCTCGAACGGAAGATGCAACCGCCCCGCCGCCTCGCGCTGGTAGTCGGTGTCCTGCGTGCTGAAACCGAAGACGTGCGCCGCTCCCGCGCGCTTCAGCTCCTCGAAATGATCGCGGAACGCGCACGACTGCGGTGTGCACCCGCGTGCTCCGGGAATCATGTCCCACCCCGGTGGCGGATCCTTGTCGGGCTCTCCGGTCCTCGGATAGCAATAGACCACCGTGCGGCCGGCAAGCCGCGAGAGATCCACCTGTCGTCCAGTCGTGGACAGCAGCGCTACCGCAGGCAGCCGCATCCCTGGCAGGTGGCGGCACGCTCCGTCGTCCAGCGGTACAGGCAGTCCGGGAGGGAGTTGGTAGAGATTGTCGCTGCGCATCGCGTGTTACCGGTCACTGGTCACGGGTCACTTGGTTAGCAGGTACTCCAATACCTTCTGATAAATCTGCGGGAGCAGCTGCAAGTCCCGCAGATTTATGCATTCGTTGACCTTGTGTATCGTGGCGTTGATCGGCCCGAACTCCACGACCTGCTGGCAGACGTCCACGATGAAGCGCCCGTCGGAGGTGCCGCCGGTCGTCGACAGATCCGCCTCCACGCCGGTCACGGTCTTGATGGCCCGCCTGATCACGTCCACGAGGTCGCCCTTCTTCGTCAGGAACGGCCGCCCGTCGTAGCTCCAGTCGAGCTCGTACTCGACGCCGTGCCGGTCGAGGATGCCGTGGACGCGCGTCTGCAGCGATTCCAGCGTGCTCGCCGTGGAGAAACGGAAATTGAACTTCACGTGCGCCTCGCCCGGGATCACGTTCCCCGCGCCGGTGCCCGCGTTGAAATTGGAGATCTGCCAGGTCGTCGGCGGAAAGTATTCGTTGCCCTCGTCCCATTTCGTCTGCGCGAGCTCCGCGATCGCCGCGGCGATCTCGTGCACCGGGTTCTTCGCGAGATGCGGATAGGCGACGTGCCCTTGCACCCCTTTCACGACCAGGCGTCCGGAGAGCGAGCCGCGCCGCCCGTTCTTGATCATGTCCCCGAGCCGGCTCACGCAGGTGGGCTCACCCACGATGCAGTAGTCGAGCCGCTCCCCGCGCGCCTTCAACGCCTCTACGACGCGCACCGTTCCGTCGGTAGCGGGGCCTTCCTCGTCGGAGGTGAAGAGCACGGCAATCGAGCCGCCGTGATCCGGATGCGCGGCCACGAAATCCGAGATCGCGGCGACGAACGCCGCGACCGAGCCCTTCATGTCCGCGGCGCCGCGTCCGTAGAGCGCGCCATCGCGCACCGTCGGCACGAACGGATCGGACACCCAGTGCTCCAGCGGGCCGGTGGGGACTACATCCGTATGCCCTGCGAAACAGACGACCGGACTGCCGTCACCGCGTCGCGCCCACAGATTGGACACGCCGTTCGCATCGACGCGCTCGCAGCGGAAATCGAGCGGCGCGAGCAATCCGTCGAGGAGGTCGAGACAGCCCGCGTCCTCGGGCGTCACCGAAGGGCGGGCGATCAACTCCCTCGTGAGTTCTACCGTGTCGATTGGCTTCATCCTGTCCTGTCGTCAGAAACGAGAAGCGTGCAGCGGGGGGACGCGCGCGGCCCAGGGCCGCGCCTCTTCGAGCGCGGCGGCGAGCTGCAGCACCACGTGCTCCTGCGCCGGCTTCATCCCGATCTGTATGCCGATTGGCAGCCCGGCCGAGCTGACCGCGAGCGGCAGCGAAATCGCCGGCGTGCCCATGATGTTGTGCGGCAGCGTGAACTGGCAGGTGGGCCGCAGGATCTTTTCGGCGACCTCGTCCATTGTCACGTCGCCTCTGCCGAGATTGTAGTTTCCCCAGGGTTCGGCCGCGCGTGTCGTCGTCGGCGAGAGCCAGGCGTCGTACTTGTCGAAATAGCGCCCCAGCTTGCGGCGCACCGTATTCAGCACAGCCCCCGCGTCGAGAAACTGCGCGGGCGTCATCCGCCGGGCGTACTCGTAAATGGCGAGCGTCACGGGCTCCAGAGTTTCCGGGCCGATGCGGTGGCCGCTGCGTCGAGAGTAGCCCTCCAGGCGCAGGTGAAAGCCGAAGAACCAGATGTTCGCCATGCTCGACATCGCCTCGAGCCCGATCGGCTCGGGGCTTTCCTCGACGACCTCGTGACCCATGTCGGCGAGCAGCGCGGCGGCCTGCGCCACGGCTTGCGCGACCTCACGGTCGGTTTCAAGCCCCATGAGCCCCCGGGTCGACCAGCCGATCCTGAGCCCGGGCGGCCGCTCGCGCGCGAGCGCGGCGTAGGACTCAACCGGTTTCGGGATGAAAAACGGATCGCCCGGCTGCGGGACCGAGAGGCAGTCGAGCATCGCGGCGGCGTCGCGCACCGTCTTCGTCTGCACGAAGTTCTGGCCCAGGCCGAAGCCGTTCTCGTCGAGCATGGGCCCGTAGGAGATGCGGCCGCGGGAGGGCTTGAGCCCCACGCCGCCGCAGTAGCTCGCGGGGATGCGGATCGATCCGGCGATGTCCGTGCCGTGGGCAATGGGAACTATCCCCGCAACCACCGCCGCCATGGCTCCGCCGGAGGAGCCGCCTGCCGAGTAGCCCTGCTTCCAGGGCGTCGACGTATTGCCGTGGAGGGCGCTTTCGGTGGTGCCGGCCATCGAGTACTCCGGCGCCGCGGTGCGGCCGAGGATATTGACGCCGGAGGCCCTGAGAAGCTCGCAGACGTGGGTGTCGGCGGTGACGCGCATGTCCTTGCACAGTCGGCTGCCGAACTCGATCCTGCGTCCGGCCTCGTGGCCGAACACGTCCTTGATCAGGAAGGGCACACCGCGAAAAGGCCCGTCGCCGAGCGTCTTTTCGTCCAGGGCGTCGATCCGGTCCGCGTAGGTCTCGACGACGGCGTTGATCGCGGGATTGACGGCGGCCATGGCGGCTGCGGCCGTTTCGGCAAGCTCCCTGGGCGAAACCTGTCTCGTGGCGACGAGCCCGGCCAGGCCGAGCGCATCGTAGCGCGCGTATTCCGTGAGCTTCATGATCGCCGTCATCCTGATGTCTCCGGATGTTAGCAAATTGACAGGTAGAATTAGGCCGTTGCGCGATCACCTATCACCTATCAGGCAGTCGGGAGGGGCAGATGCCGTACGCAATCTCTAAAGGCGTAAGGCTGTATTACGAGGAAGCCGGGACGGGCCCGCCGGTCGTGTTCGTGCACGAGTTTTCGCACGACATGCGCAGCTGGGAGCCCCAGCTCCGGTATTTCAGCCGGCGCTACCGCTGCATCGCGTACAATGCGCGGGGCTATCCGCCGTCGGACGTGCCGGTGTCCCCCTCCGCCTACTCCCAGGCGATCGCCACCGACGACATCGCGAGCGTCATGCGGCACCTGAAAATTCCGCGCGCCCACATCATCGGCTGCTCCATGGGGGGCTACGCCACTCTGCATTTCGGACTGCGCTATCCGCGCATGGCGCGATCGCTGACGGTGATCGGGGCGGGCTACGGATCGGACCCGGACAAGCGCCCGCAATTCCTGCGCGACACCGCGGTTTTCACCCGCCGCTTCGAGGAGCTCGGGACGGCCGAAGCGATCAAGCCCTACGTGGTGGGACCGGCGCGCGTGCAATTGCTGAACAAGGACCCGCGCGCCTACCGGGAGTTCTGCGAGATGTTCGCCCGGCATTCGGCGAGGGGCAGCGCCAACACCCAGCGCGGAGTGCAGGCGCGGCGGCCCACCGTCTACAGCCTGGAGCGCAGCCTCGCCCGCATGAAGGTGCCCACCCACATCGTGAGCGGCGACGAGGACGACAATTGCCTGGACCCGGGAATCTTCATCAAGCGCATGTGTCCCGCCGCACGCCTCACCGTCGTGGCCGCGACCGGCCATGCCGTGAACGTCGAAGAGCCGGACCTCTTCAACCGCATGACCGCCGACTTCCTCGCGCTCGTCGATTCCGGACGCTGGCGGCCAAGGAATCCGCTCAGCCTGAAGGGCGTTCCGGATAAGGCGATTCGGGTAAAGCGGTCCAGATGAAGCGATTCAGATAGAGCGATTTGAGTGAAGCACTACTGCATCCGCTGCAACTGACCGCCGTATCTGCATCGCCATATCCGAACCGCCGTACCTGCACCGCCTCATCTGAATCGCAGTTCAAAGGAGAAGAAGAAATGCCTTACGCCCAATCCAAAGGCGCCCGCCTCTACTACGAAGAAGCGGGCCGCGGCACGGCGATCGTGTTCGTGCACGAGTTCTCGGGGGATTTCCGGAGCTGGGAGGCGCAGATGCGCTTTTTCAGCCGGCGCTACCGCTCGATCGCGTTCAACGCGCGCGGCTACCCGCCCTCGGAAGTGCCGCCGTCTCCCTCGCAGTACTCCCATACCATCGCGGCCGACGATATCCGCGCGGTGATGCGGCACCTGGGAATCTCGAAGGCGCACATCATCGGCTGCTCGATGGGCGCGTACGCGACCATCATGTTCGGGCTGCGCTACCCGCGCAATGCGCTGTCGCTGACGACGGTCGGCGCGGGCGCCGGCGGGATCCTGGATCCCGGACAGCGCGCGCAGTTTCTCAAGAACACCGAGGCGAACGCACGCCGCTACGAGGAGGAAGGTCTCGCGGCCGCGGCAAGGCTGATACGGAAGGCACCCAACCGCATCCAGCTCGAGAACAAGGATCCGCGCGGATTCCGGGAATTCTTCCAGCGCTTCGCCGAGCATTCGGCGCTGGGCCACGCCAACACGCTGCGCGGCGTGCAGCTGCGCCGGCCGCCGCTCTACACGATGGAAAAGCAATTCGCGCGCCTGAAGGTGCCGTTCCACGCCCTCGTGGGCGACGAGGACGAGAGCGCGCTCACGCCCAGCCTCTTCATCAAGCGCGCCTGCCCCGCGGCGCGGCTGACGGTCGTTCCCGCCACCGGTCACCTCGTCAACGTCGAGGAGCCGGCACTCTTCAACTCGCTCACGGATGATTTCCTGGCGCTCGTCGACTCCGGGCGCTGGCGGCCGCGCGATCCGCGCTCGCTCAACAAGTCGACGATGGCCAAGGGACGGTAGACGGCGGGCCAGATACGGCGGCCCAGATACGGCGGTGTGGATGAGGCGGTGCAGATACGGCGGTACAGATACTACGGTGCAGATATGGCGACGCAGAGCGTACCCGATTTATCCGAACCGCTTTACCTGAACCGCTTTACCTGCACCGCTTTAC
>Ga0207428_10002741_pt1 | contig 17549 bp, 12 predicted proteins | sample RhiMethybrSRZTD1_FD_187600 | JGI IMG/M metagenome (GOLD analysis project Ga0207428, IMG submission 187600) | Populus rhizosphere microbial communities from Tennessee, USA - Rhizosphere MetaG P. TD hybrid SRZTD1 (SPAdes) (version 3) | ecosystem: Host-associated > Plants > Roots > Rhizosphere >...
TCTACAGCGCGACCTTGTACCCGATCCTCTGGTGGCACGCCCACCTGCCGCGGGAGTTCGAATGGTTCATCGAGGGCGACTTCATTCCCGGCCTCCCCGCGGCGACGGCGGCGCGCCTGCTGCCGGTGCATCTGGCGATAGCTTTTCTTTACGTCGCGCGCCAGGCGTGGTTGCGCGCGCAACGGCGTCCGGTGAGCACGGGGAAGGACCTCGTGATCGGGACGACGTGGCTCACGTGGTACGTCGGCATCGTCGTGTTCGACTCGGACTACGCGTTCACGGTCACGAACGTGCTCGTGCACGGCATCCCGTACCTCGCCCTCGTCTGGCGCTACGGCCGCGGACGCTTCCGGGGCACGGCGGGCACGCTGGGACGCGTCTTCCACGCGCGAGGCTGGCCGCTGTTCCTGGCCAGCCTCGTGGCGGCGGCCTGGCTGGAGGAATGGGGATGGGACCGCTTCGTGTGGCATGAGCGGCCCGTCTTCTTTCCCGGTCCCGACTTCGCGGCCTCGGCGGCCGCGCTGGCCCTCCTCGTGCCCCTGCTCGCGTTGCCCCAGGCGACGCACTACCTGCTCGACGCCTGGATCTGGCGCCGGAAGGGGAACCCGGGTCTCGCGCGTGGGTTGGGCTTCGACTGACGGCGCCGGCTACCCGAACCGCTCCTCCGCGAACGGGTCGCCGCGCATGTGGTAACCGGCCCGCTCCCAGTAGCCCGGCTTGTCCGCGTCCATGAGGATGAGGCCGCGAACCCACTTCGCGCTCTTCCAGGCATAGAGGTGTGGCACCACGAGCCGCAGCGGCCCGCCGTGCTCGGGATCGAGGTCCTCGCCGTTGTGGCGAAGGGCGAGCAGGACGTCGGGCCGATCGAGGTCGGCGAGAGGCAGGTTGGTCGTGTACCCGTAGCGGGCGTCGCCCTTGTGCCCGCACACCATCACGTGCGTGGCTTCGCGCTGGGGCCGCGCACGCTCGAGCACGGCCGGCACGGGCACGCCTTCCCACCGGTTGTCGAAGGTGCTCCAGCGCGTGACACAGTGGAAGTCGGACGTGACCTCCTTGCGCGGGAGGGCGAGGAGCTCCGGCCAGGTCAGGCTGAGAGGATCTTCGACCAGGCCACCCACACGGAAGTCCCACTTCGCGGGATCGAAGTCGGGCACTTCTCCGTCGTGCAGGACGGGCCACTTCAGTGTGAGCGACTGGCCCGGCGGAAGCCGCCCTTCCTGGCGCATCTTGCGCTCGAGCACCGCTCGCTCGTCACGGCCGTGGATGTAGTCGTCGAGCGCCATCGTCCTTCAGGGTAACGCCGGGCGCGGCCGGCGCCTTCCCGTGGGAGCCGGACGGCGTAAACTACGCTGCGCTGACGCGACCCTCATGGCCCCGAACCCCACGCCGCTCGCTGCTCACCGCATCCTGGTGGTCGACGATCAAGACTCGATCCGCGGCGTGCTCCGTACGGCGCTGACGGACGCAGGGGCGGAGGTGCTCGAAGCCGGGGGCGGAACCGACGCCGTCGAAGTGGCGACACGGCAGCTCCCCGACCTCATCCTCCTCGACATCGCGATGCCGGGAATGAACGGCTGGCAGGTCCTGGAGTCCCTGCGCGGCGTGGCGGAGACCGCGAGCATTCCCGTCGTCCTGGAGACGTCATCCGGGGACTTCCCGAGCTACGAGCTGGCCCGGAAGCATTCGGTGGCCGCATTCATCTCCAAGCCTTTCCGTCTCGTGGACGTGGTGGAGACCTGCCGCCGGATCCTCGGGGGCGCGCGGCCGCTCATGGGGCGCGAGGCGCACGACCCGCCCCCGGCTTCAGTGCAGGTGCGCGACACGCAGGAGCGACTGCTGGCGGTGGGCACGCTCGTCGACGCGGACGCGGGCGGGGCGCAGATCGAGATCGACACCGCGCTCGGCCAGGGCCAGCAGGTGGTGCTCACCGTCCTGGGCGCGGCCGGACCCGAGCGCTTCCAGGCCGAAGTCCGCTGGGTGAGCTCCGACGGCCGCCGCTTCGTCCACGGCCTGCGCTTTCGCAAGTAGATCAGCCCGCAGTCTCGGGTCCGCCACCCCCGCCAAAGGGGTGACAAGCAGCGAGCGAGCGATTCACTCGCGAGCGAGCGGCATGGGGGGGGAGCGCGAAGCGCGTGGGGGGGGCCGCGCAGGCGGCCCCCCCCGAATTGGTAACTAGAACACCACCTTCGCGCTGAGCAGCACGCTGCGGCGGCCAAAGTCGTTCGTGTTCTGGCCGAAGCTCGGGCTGTTCATCAGGTTCACCGGGTTGTCATAGCGATCCTGGTTGAACGCGTTGATCACGTCCGCGCGGAGGTGAAGCTGGCGCTGGCCCACGGAGAACCGCTTGAGCAGGCTCAGGTCGGTCTGCCAGAACGGTGCGCCGCGCTCGCTGTTGCGGGGCGCGTTACCGTTGCCGAGCGCGTTGGCGAGAGGCAGGTTGTTGGTGCCCACCGGCGCCGTGTAATAGCCGGTGTTCACGAAAGTCTTGTGGTCCTTGTCCCACGTGAACGTGCCCCCGGGGTTGATGTTGGGGCGGTCGGAGCCGGTGTTGCCGTCTCCGTTGGAGTCCACGTTGGTGATGACCGTGAACGGCCGCCCGGACTGGTACTGCGTGACGCCGGAGAGCTGCCAGCCGCCGAGGACCTGCTTGAGGATGCCCGCCTTGGGGCCCGGCAGCTCCCACATGTAGTTGGTGATGAACCGGTGCGTCCGGTCGAACTGCGACACGCTCCACTCCGCCGCGTAGTCGAAGTAGTCCTGTGGCCGCTGCGAGGAGCCGCGAGTGGTCCCGCCCTCGCCGAGCGAGGCGTCGTTGTTGCTCATGAACCGGCTCAGGGTGTAGGACGCTCCGGCCTGGATGCCGTGCGAGAAGCGCTTGTTCACGGTGATGAAGCCGGCGTTGTAGGTGGAGCGCGCCTCGGTATCGACGCCGTTCGGTCCGAAGTCAGATGGGATCCGGGTGCGCGAGCCAAACTCCGGGAACAGGCGGCGCGCCTGGACGCTGGGGATGGCGTTGACGTTGCCGGTTTGCCGCACCAAGGCGGCCTGCTCGGGCGTCACGACGCGGGCCGGGTTGATGTCGATCTGGTTGATCCCGTGGAAGCCGCGGCTTCCGGTATACCCGGCCTCCACGATGAAGTCGCCGAGCTCCCGCTGGACGGAGAAGCTGTAGAACTGGGCCGACGGGGTCTGCGTGTCCTCCGGCGTGTTGGTCCAGGTGGCGAGGGGATTGAACGTCGCCGTGCCGCTGACCGGCAGAAGGTTCGGATAGACGTTCTGGACGTTCAGGAGCCGCGGCACGACCACGCGGGGGAAATTGGAGGCGTCGACGGTCAGCAGGTTGTAGAAGAGGACGTCATAGCCGATTCCCCATCCGCCGCGGACGACGGTCTTGCCGTTGCCGAGGAGCGCGTTGTCTGAGCGCGGCGCCCACGAGAAGCCCACGCGCGGGGCAAAGTTGTTCTTGTCCATCTTCACCGGCGGGGGGACGAGGGCGCCCAGGCTCTGCGCGTCGGTGGCGCCGAAGAAGCCGAGGGGCACCGTGGACAGCTCGTAGCGCAGGCCGAGGTTCAGCGTGAGGTCGGGCCGGACGTGGAAGTCGTCCTGCACGAAGTAGGACTGCTGCCACTGCGTGGCCGTGAAGCTGGCGGTCTGCAGGGCCTGTTGGAACGTGGCCGCCAGGTTGTTCATGTAGTCCTGGAGGCTGTTGAACGTGAAGGTGCCCTTGGAGTCGAAGGCGGCGATGTTGTCCAGCTTGTTGTAACGGATGTCCGCGCCGAACTTCAGCGCGTGCTTGCCCTTCAGCCAGGTCAGCGTATCGGAGAACTGCCAGGCGTCGGAGACCCGGCCCTGGGGGAAGTTGCTGTCCCCGCCGATCTGGAACAGGCCGGAGATGGATGCCGTGGGGCTGGTGGAATCGTTCTCGGGGAAGACCAGGTTGCGCTTCACGAGCGATAGCCGCGCCTCGTTCAGCAGGTTCGAGCTGAAGGTGTGCGTCTCGCTCAGGGCCGCGTTGGTGTCCTTGAGGTTCTGTCCGCCGCAGAAGAGGTCGCCCAGGAAGCAATTGCTGATCGCGTTGTTGTCCACCCGGCCGTTGTAGGAGTAGCGCGCGGTGAGGTTGTCGCCGGAGCCGATCTTGTAGTCGAGGCGGAAGAGCGGGCTCTTGTACGTGCTGGGGTCGACGATGCCGACGTTGGTCTGGCCGGTCTCGATGGGCACCCCATTGACCAGCGTCGTCGACACGTTCTGGAACGTGACGTTCTGGCCATAGATGTTCGGCAGGAAGTTGATCCGCTGCAGGACGCCGGCGCGGCTGGCTGGAGTCTGGCCGGCCCCGATCGGAACGTTCTGGAGGGCGGCGTACCCCGCCGGGGTCGGGATGCGCGTGGTGGAGCCGGGCCGGACCTCCGGACGCAGCATGTCGTGCTGGTAGAGCGCGAAGAAGAACAGCTTGTCCTTGATGATCGGTCCGCCGATGTCCATGCCGAACTGATGACGGTGGAAATTGGCGGGCTTGGTCAGCCCGCTGCCCTTCTCGATATTGGTGAGCGAGTAGAGCCCGCTGGTCGTGTAGTACTCCCAGGCCTCGCCGCGGATGCCGTTGGTGCCCGACTTCGTGATCAGGTTGATCTGGCCGCCGCTGTTGCGGCCGAACTCCGCGCTGTACGAGTTGGTCTGGACGTGGAACTCGGCCACCGCCTCCGGCACGATCTGGGACGTCGCGATGGTGACGGAGACGTCGTTGTTGTCCGAGCCGTCGATCATGTAGTTGTTGTTGCGCGAGCGCTGGCCGTTCACCACGTAGCTGCCCTGTCCGACGCCCGTGGCACCGTTGTTGACGGCGTTGAGGTTCAAGGTGTTCGGCGTGAGCAGGATCAGGTTGTTGATGTTGCGCCCCGTCGAGAGGGGCAGTTCCACCGCCTGGCGAGCGGTGGACGTGAGGCCGATGGTGGCGTCGGTCTTGTTGAGCTCCACCGCCTCCATCCGGCCGGTGACGGTGATCGCCTCGCTCGCGACGCCGACCTTCAGCTCGACGTTCAGGGAGACCTCGCTCGCCGAGCGCACGGGTATGTCGCGGGTCTCCACGGTCGTGAAGCCCGTGAGCTCGGTCCGCACCGTGTAGGCGCCCGGTTCGAGGGCCGCCACGCGATAGAAGCCATTGGCGTCCGTGATGGTGGTCTTCGCCTGGTTGGTGCCCGTGTTCGTGACGGTCACGGTGGCGCCGGGGACGATGGCCCCCGTCGCGTCCCGCACGGTGCCGGAGACGGCGCCGCGGGTCATCTGTGCCGCCGCGGGACCGGCGAAGGCCACCGCCAGCAACAAGGCTCCCGCGATCGCGATCCGGAACGCGTTTCCGGAACGGTCAGGCGCAACGCGCCTGGTGGTGCGGTTCATGACTCCTCCTGTTCTTGGCTGCTGTTTGGCCCCGGCGCGCCCAATGGCAATGGATCCAGGCGATACGAGGCGTGTTCAGGTAATTGGGCGCGTCTCTCGATAGCACGCGCTGTGCCACGGCCCATGTGTCATAGAGGCCTTGTTCAACAATGACTTACAGTCGGATGAACCCGCTCACCTTCGGCCATCCAAGGCCGTGCATCCAATTCTTAGAACGAATCCAGATCGTTGGATTCAATTGTCGAAGATCGAAAGCCGAATCGGCTCAAACCTTTTCACGGCTCACGGCCGTCCTAGACGACGGAAGACGGAGGTGCCATGCGCCGAATCGTCCTGCTCGCCGTGTCCGTCGTGGCCATCGGCGGGGTTCTTCCCGTCTCTGCCGCCCCGGACGTGACCCGGACACTCCGCGCCGAGCTTCGGGCGCCGAGCGACTTGTTCGCCGTCGAGAACCTGGCCGGCACCATGCGTGTCGTGGCCGGCGAAGGCGACGCCGTGGTCGCCGTGGCCACCGTCCACGCGGAGAGCCAGGTCCTCGCGGATGCGGTGCGTCTCGAGCAGGTCAGGGGCATGGAAGGCCGGCCCGCCCTGCGCGTGCGCTACCCCCTGGACCAGCACTGGCGCATTCGCTATCCGGGCGCGCCCGATTCCTACCGCGAGCGGAGCCGGCGCTGGTTCGACGGGGGCCGCACTTCGACGAAATACGACGGCCATGACCACGTGCAGGTCAGCAGTGACGAGGGAGTGCTGGTCTACGCGGACCTCGAGGTGCGGATCCCGCGGCGCACCGTGGACGCCGTCTTCCGCAATGTCGTGGGTCCGATCGCCGGAGAGGGCGTGGAAGGCCGCGCCCGTTTCGAGACCGGCAGCGGCACCATCGACGTGCAGGGTTCGAAGGGCGACCTCACGGCGGACACCGGCTCCGGCGACGTGACGGCGCAGTCCGTCGAAGGGCAGTTCAGCTGCGACACGGGCAGCGGCCGCTGCGAGGTGGCGGGGTTCCGCGGCGAGAACCTGCGCTGCGATACCGGCTCGGGCGACATCGAGGTGCGCGGCGCCACCGCAGGACACATCGGGGTCGACACCGGCTCGGGGAACGTCCGCGTGACCGCGAGCGAAGCGGACGAGATCGACGCCGACACGGGCTCCGGGTCCGTGGAGCTGGAGGCGGGCGGGGCGCGCCTCCGGCGCGTGCGCGCGGACACGGGCAGCGGCGACGTGCGCCTGCGTCTCGGCGCCGACGCGTCCTTCGAGGTCAAGGGAGAGATGGGCAGCGGCGAGATCGTCAGCCGCTATCCGGACGCGGAGCCGATCCTCCGCAAGCGCGAGGTCGTGGGCTATCGGCGCGGTTCCGCCCAGGCCCGCATCTCCGTGGACAGCGGCAGCGGTGACCTGATCGTGGAGCCCGGATCGCGCTAGCTAATACGACATCTTCGGCCACGCGTTGGGGCTCTCCATGGCACGAGCCGCGCGATGGACCGTGGCCCGCTGAGCTTCCAGCTCGGGGCCGCCGCGCAGGAGGATGGGCGCGACGCGTACGGCCGACCCCGGGAGGACCAGCGCCCCGTCCGCGGCTCGCGCCATCGGGACCGCGACCAGGCGCGGCTGGCTCAAGGTGAGCTTGGCCTTCAATACCGTGCGCGTCACCAGCATCGTGTTCAGTCGCGCGGCCGACCCCTTGCCGTGAAGGGCGAGAGGCACGAACGCCGCCGCCTCCCGCGCGTCCGTCTCGCTCATCGCGGCCGGCCAGGGCGTGCAGGTGCCGCCCAGCGGGATCTTGTGGTCGTCCACGGCGAGCTTCGCCGAGTGGATCCATTCGACGAGACCCTGGAAGGCCTCGTCGCCGAACTCCGTGCCCAGGAGGCGGAGGGCCGGCACCCAGAGGTGCGTCCCGGAGGGCACGAACCCCGGCGGAAGCGCCTGCGGGAAGATGGCGCGCGCGTAGTCCTCGAGACGCGTGAGGGGCGGAGCCCCCGCGATCTCGATCCGGAACTCGTAGCGCCAGAAAGGGACGTAGTCCCCGTCGAGCCGCGTCTCCCCCACGCGCGCGCATGAATACGGGAGGACGCGCACCCCCTCGGGTCGGGGCTCGAGGGCCAGGTGGCAGTTGGGGCACACGACAACGTGGGCGGCGCGGTCGAAGCCGGACTCGAAGCCGCAGTCCGGGCAGCGGGAGGCCGCGATCGTGACCCGACGGTAGGACTCCCCCGTCGAGCGCAGCGGATCGGGAATGGCCTGCCCGAGGATGGCCACCGCCTCGTGCTCGTCCGGATACCCCGCGATTCCCTGGAAGCATCCGTCGATCAGGACCCAGGTGAGCGGTCCGTCCACCTGGACGCGCGCGAGCCAATACGGCCGGTAGACGAGGATGCGCCGCGCCGTGATGTGCTCGGCCTGACGCGTCACGGCCTGGACTCCCCTCTCCAGATCGCGGCCCTTCCACTTGTCGATCTCGCGATACGACTGCGGGGACACCGGGACCCAGGGCAGGAAGGGACCTTTGGCCCTCAGGTCCTTGGCGATCAGCGGACGCACGTGCGCCCGCGAGAGCCTCAGGCCGCGATCCCTGAGGTCGGCCTTGGCCGTGTCGTATCCCGGCACCGTGTGCTCGACCTCGTAGGCACGCAGCCGCACGAACTTGGGCCCGTCGCCCTCGCGGCCGACGACGGACTGCACGAGCTTGCCGGTGAGGTGCCAATACGGCACCTCGATGCGATGCGCGTCCACGACGCGGACGCTCGCCTGCAGGGACTGCGCGAACGCGGCCAGCCGGTCCTGGATCACGGACTCCGACGGCGGATCGCCCTCGCCGTAGGTGGCGTGGCGCGCGAGGATCTCCGCGCGCTCGGCCTGGACGCGGTAGGTGATGACGATCTGGCGGATGTCTTCGGGGCCGCGCACGACGTCGTCGGCCACGTAGATCTCGTCGCGGCCGGGGGCGCTCAGGATGAGGAGCGAGGAGCAGTGGCCGCACGACACCGTCACCACCGTGTCGTCGGCTTCGAAAGGCGCGCCGCATTTCGGGCACGTGAGAACGATGGACAGAGGCCCCGAAGGGGCCTTGTCTTCTTTGGTAGGCGCGCGGCGAGGGGCCGGCCCCGGCATGGGGTCGGATCTTATCCGAACCGCCCCCGCGCCTCCGAGGGAGAGGGCTAGCGGCGGCCCACCGCGAAGGAGAGCCGGTGGCGCCGGACCTTGAGGCCCTCTTCCAGCGACTCGCGGAACTGTGCGGACGTCTCCAGGAGCGGAGACCACCAGCGCCACGGGGGCGCGCCGCCGTCGCCGTCGACGCGCGGGGGATTCTCCACCTTGCAGATGAAGCGGAGTCCCTCCGCCTCCTCCTGGCACACGCGGAAGCGGACCTGCACCGTCCCCAGGTCCGCGTCGCGAAGCGCCTGCCGGACCTGCTCTTCGACCTCGGCCCCGAGCGCAGGGTGCTGTCCGACGATCGAGTTCTCGACGATCTCGACCCGGCTGGCGAGGTGTCCGGACGTGGGGAGAGCCGCCAACCGTGCCCGGCTCCGTAGGGTGTTCTGCGTGGCAACCGCCATGAGGCCCTCCTGGGATCCAGTCTCGCGCCGCAAGGGCGACGACTCCGCCTCCTTGAGCAAGTCGCGTGCCCGTGCGACGCGAGATACACCGGACCATGCCCATGAGCGATATGCGCGAGGCCTTCGCGTCGGCCGGCCGGACACGCTGTAAAAAGGACGGGACCACGAGTTGAAGGTCCTACACGGACCGCCGCGATTACACGGCGGTGCGCGTTTATGTCAGGTCCTTCCGGGCATGCGATAGGATCGAACGACAGGCGCGGGAGGAGAGACGATGACCGATACGCTGGTGGGCTACGACGTCTCGGACGGCATCGCCGTCCTCACGCTCACCGACCCGCCCGCGAACACGTATTCGTACGACATGATGCGGCGCCTGGATGCGCTCGTCCTCGAAGCGCGGATGGACGACACGGTGCACGTCATCGTCCTGCGCGGGGCGGGCGAGAAGTTCTTCTGCGCGGGCGCGGACATCCGCATGCTTTCGTCCGCGGCTCCCCGTTTCAAGTATTACTTCTGCCTGCACGCCAACGAGACGCTCAGCCGGCTCGAACAGACGCCGAAGCTCGTGATCGCGGCCATCAACGGCCACTGCGTGGGCGGGGGGCTCGAGGTCGCGATGGCCGCCGACCTGCGCTGGGCCCGCAAGGGGGCGGGCAAGATCGGCCTGCCCGAGGTGAACCTCGGCGTGCTGCCGGGCACGGGCGGGACGCAGCGGCTCACCCGCCTCGTCGGCAAGGCGCGGGCCATCGAGCTCATGGCCACCGGCCGTCTCTTCGATTTCGAGGAAGCGGCCGCGCTGGGGCTGGTGAGCAGCGTGGTCGAGGCACCGGATGCGGACACGTTCCTGGCGCGGGTGAAGGAGAAGGCGCGCGAGTTCGCGCCTCCCGGCCGCGCCTCCAAGGCGGTGGGCGCGATCAAGCGCGCGGTCCAGACGGGATCGGAGGTCGCGTTCCAGGACGCGCTCTCCCTGGAGCGCGAGCTTCAACAGCAGCTCTTCGAGTCCGAGGACGCGCGCGAAGGCATCGCCGCCAACATCGAGAAGCGCAAGCCCGTGTTCAAGGGCCGGTGAGCGCTCCTCCCGTGGACGCGGTGCGATTCGAGGACCGGGACGGCGCGCGCTGGATCACGCTCGATCGCCCCCCCGTCAACGTCCTCGACATGGCGACGATCGAGTCGCTCGACGCCGCCCTGGCCTCGCTGCCCGATCGGCCGGATCTGAAGGCGGTCGTGCTGCGGAGCGCGATCCCGCGCACCTTCTCCGCGGGCGTGGACGTGCGGGACCACACGCGGGACCGCGTGAGCGGGATGCTGGCCGCGTTCCACGGCGTCTTCCGCCGCCTCGACGCGTTGCCGCAGGCGACGGTCGCCGCCGTCGACGGCACCTGCCTCGGCGGCGGCTGCGAGCTCGTCGCGTTCTGCGACGTGGCCCTGGCCACCGCGCGCTCGGTGTTCGGCCAGCCCGAGATCGACCTCGGCTGCTTCCCGCCCCTCGCCGCGGCCTGGCTGCCGAGGGTCGCGCCGCGGGCCGCGGCCGAGCTCATCTTCACCGGAGCGCCGATCGGCGCCGCCGACGCCGCCCGCGTGGGGCTGATCTCGAGGGTCGTCGACGACCTCGAGTCGGAGACGCGGCGCGTGGTCCGCCTGCTCTCCGGCAAGAGCGCGGCCGTCCTGAAGCTCGCCCGCCAGGCGCTGCGCGACGGCGCCGGCGGTCCGTTCCACATGGCGCTGGTGCGGGTCGAAGCGCTGTACCGCGAGGACCTGCTGGCCACGGACGACATGGAGGAAGGCGTCCAGGCCTTCCTGGAGAAGCGGGCCCCGCGCTGGAAGGACCGCTGACCGCGGCCGATCAGCGCGGGTCGATCGTCCGGAGGTAGGTCGCGGCGGACGGGGCCTCCCGGGCCCGCAGGCCGATGCAGTCGCGCACCTCTTCCTCGCGCATGGCCAGCTCCTTGTCCGTACCCGCGACGTTACGCTTCGGATCGGCGTAGAAGTCGTGGACGGGGGCGAGGCGTTCCTCCGAGCAGGCCTGGCCCAGGGCGTAGTTGGGCAGGAAGGCCAGGAACATCGGGGGCAGGCGCTGCGCGAGCTCGTCGTAGTGGCGGCGGTGGTAGGCGAAGACGCGCTGCGAGCCCTCCGCGGACGCGGACATGGCCTTGATGATGGCCCCGCCTTCCTGGAAGGTCATGCCCGGAATGGACAGCGCCTCCTCGGCCAGGGCCGGATCGCGCAGCCGTCCGAGGGCGGCGAACAGGCGCCCGCGCTCCGCCGGCACCGCGGTGGAGTCGAGGCGCTTGCGGATACGGTCGAAGAGCGCGCGGTCGCCGGCGGTGGCGGCCGCGATCTGGAGGGCGATGCCGCTCAGGGCGGGGTCGGCGCGGGCGGGATCCGCGAAATACGCGTTCGCCAGCTCCTGCGCGTAGGCCTGGATGCGCGGGTCGTTGCCGTAGACGGCGAGCCACCAGAGGAGCGTCGGACGGAGCGCGGCCACCGACCCCGGCTCGCCCGGACGAGGGGCGGGGCCGATGCGCTCGAGCGGCTTGCCCAGCGTCCGCTGGACGTAGGTCGCGAACGCTCCACGCGTCTCCGGCGTGATCAGCGCCGTGCGCGCCTCGTCGAGCGCGGTCACCACGGCGGACACGACGAGCGGATCGGGATCGGCGGCGAAGGAGGCGAGGAGGCGCAGGTAGTCGGCGCCACGGAGCAGTCCCGCGTCCAGGATCGCGGAGAGGTTGCCCACGAAACCGACGCGCTCGCGCGTGTCGAGGCGGGTCGCGGCCTCCTCCGCCATCGTGGTCAAGAGGGCCCGGGCCACCGTCCAGCGGTAATAGCCGCGCTCGCCGGAGTTGGGGTGGATCCAGTCCACCGTCTGGTTCCGGATGCCGAGCTTGAAGTCCTGCGAGGCCGAGGTCAGGAGGAACGTCTTCGTCTGCACGACGCCGCCATCCGAGAACTTCACCCCGACGGGGATGTGCCATTGCGCGGGCGGCGCCTTCACGCCGGCGCGCACGAACCGCTGCTGGCTCAGGCGCACGGACTTGCCGTCGTCCACCAGCAGCGCGTTCACCACGGGCACGCCGGGCTGATCGAGGAAGGTGGCCATGGACTTGCCCACATCTTTGCCCGACGCCTTGGACAGCGCGCTCCAGAGATCGCCGGCGGTGGCGTTGCCCCATTCGTGGGCGGCCAGGTAGTCGCGGACGCCGGCGCGGAAGACGTCCGGTCCGAGCCAGGCCTCGAACATCCCCAGCACGGCCTCGCCCTTCTGGTAGGCGAGCTCGTCCGCGGCCTGCAGCAGGTTGTCCATCGCCCCCACCGGCTGGCGGATGGCGCGCGTGGTGAGACGGGCGTCCGTGTTCATGGCCTTCTGGGCGCCTTCGACCGACCGCGTCTCGACCTCCGTCTCCTTGAAGGCTTCCTGAGTGACCTTGTCCCCCATCCACGACGCGAACGACTCGTTGAGCCAGAGGTCGTCCCACCACGCCATCGTCACGAGGTCGCCGAACCACATGTGCGCGATCTCGTGCGCGTTGACCTCGATCATCAGCCGGCGCTGGGCCACGGTGGCGCCCGCGGGGTCGATGAGCAGGATCTGGTCGGCGAAGGTGATGGCCCCCGGGTTCTCCATGGCGCCCGGCCAATATTCGGGCACGGCGATGAGGTCGAGCTTCTCGAAGGGATAGGGGCGGCCGAAGTACTTCTCGAGAGCCGCCAGGAGCGGGGGCGTCACGCGCGCGGCCTCCGCGGCCAGCGGTCCCTTGCCTTTCACGGTCACGACGCGGCCCGGCACCGACATCCCCGCGATCGGCACCGTGTCGAACGGACCGACGGCCAGGGCGAGGAGGTACGAGGGCAGGGGGGGCGTGCGCTTGAAGACGACGGTCCGGGAAGCGCCGGCCGGCGTGTCGCTCTCCACGGGAGTGTTGGAGACGGCGAGGCTCGCCGCGGGCACGGTGACCGTGAGCTGGTAGGGGATCTTGAACGAGGGCTCGTCCCAGCACGGGAAGGCGCGGCGCGCGTCCGTGGCCTCGAACTGCGTGAAGGCGTACCAGTCGGCGCCGGCCTGCGTGCGGTAAAGGCCGACCGAGTGCGGATCGAAGGGCGTCTTGAACTCCAGGTCGAGCGTGTAGGCACCCGGGGCCAGGGGACGATCGGTCTGGACGCGCACGACGCCCCGGCCCGCGGACGCATGGCGCGCGGCCACGTCGCCCGCCGGCCCCCGCAGCTTCAGCGCGGAGAGGACCGGACCCTCGGCGTGGAAGGCGAACGTCGAGGCCGGCCGGACGACCTTCAGCTCGACATGAGCGGTGCCCATGAACTCGGGCCGGGCCGGATCGACGGTGAGGCGAACGGACTCCGCCGTCGGCACCACGTCGCGAGAGAGCCGCGTGGGATCCGTCTGCGCGAACGCCGGGGCGGGCCCGATCGCGGCGAGCACGAGGGCGAGAGCGGCGGGGTTCAGGGAGCGGCAACGCAAGGTGTCCTCCTTGGGATGGCCCAACTTACCTGATAAAAGAAGAAGGAGTGCGTGTCCTCATCCACGACGCCCGTCTGGTCGCCACCATGGACGACGCGCGCCGTCGTCTGCCCGGCGGATGGGTCCTGATCGATGACGACCACGTGGCCGCGGTGGGCACGGGAGAGCCCCCCGCGGGTCCGGTGGACCGGCGCCTGGACGCGCGCGGCAAGGTCGTGCTGCCCGGGCTCGTCAACACGCACCATCATCTCCCACAGACCTTGACCCGCAACGTGCCGCGCGTCCAGGAGGCGCCGCTCTTCCGGTGGCTCGTCGAGCTGTACGAGGTCTGGCGCGGCAACGACGCGGAGGCGGTGGAGGTGGCGGCGCGCGTGGGACTGGGCGAGCTGCTCCTCACGGGCTGCACGACGTCCACCGATCACCTGTACCTCTTCCCGCGCGGGCACGAGCGCCTGATCGACGCGGAGATCCGGGCCGCGCGCGACCTCGGCATCCGCTTCCACCCCACGCGCGGGTCGATGAGCCGGGGCAAGAGCCAGGGCGGCCTGCCTCCGGACGACGTCGTGCAGGACGAAGACGTGATCCTCGAAGACTCGCGCCGCCTCATCCGCGAGTACCACGATCCGCGGCCGCGGGCCATGACGCGGATCGCGCTCGCTCCCTGCTCGCCCTTTTCGGTGACGGACGACCTGATGCGGCGGACGGCCGACCTTGCGCGCGAGCACGGCGTGCGGCTGCACACGCACCTCGCGGAGACGAAAGACGAGGAGAGCTTCTGCCTCGAGATGCACGGGGTCCGCCCCGTCGAATACGTACGCCGGCTGGGCTGGCTGGGGCCGGACGTCTGGATGGCGCACTCCGTCCACCTCTCCGCGGAGGAAGTCGCGCTGTTCGGCGAGACCCGAACGGGTGTGGCCCACTGCCCCTCCTCGAACTTCCGCCTCGGGTCCGGCATCGCTCCCGTGCGCGCGCTCCTCGACGCGGGCGCGCCCGTCGGCCTGGGGGTGGACGGATCCGCGAGCAACGACAGCTCGAACATGCTCGCGGAGGCGCGCCAGGCCCTCCTTGCCCATCGCATCGGCCAGGACCCCGGGCGGTGGCTCACCGCGGAGGACGTGCTCTGGATGGCGACGCGCGGGGGCGCGGCCTGCCTCGGACGTGACGACATCGGCAGCCTGGAGCCCGGCAAGGCGGCCGATCTCGTGATGATCGACACGCGGCGGCTCTCGTACGCGGGGGCGTCCAGCGATCCCCTGGCCGCGCTCGTGTTCACTCCGTTCCCCGAGCCCGCGGACACCGTGATGGTGAACGGGCGCATCGTGGTGGAAGGGGGCGACCTGGTCGGGGTGGACGTGCCCGCCCTGGTCGCGCGCGCGGACGCCATCGCGGAGCGGATGCTCCGCCAGGCCTCACTGGCGACCGGGAACGATTACTTCAGGCGCGACGATTTCACGAAGGGCTGAGCGCGCCCGCCCTCGCACGAGAGAGCGGGCGCGCCGGTCAGGCTAACGGTTGCCGCCCGTGGCTGCGCTCACCACGCGCGAGCTCACCACCCTGCCCGTCGTGTCGAGCGTCAGATCGATGACGGCACCGGCGGCATCGCGCACCCGGCGCACGGTCTGGCCGTTCGCATTGCGGGTCTCCCCGAGGACAGTGTTCCCCGCCTGATCGAGGACCGCGCCCACCGTACGGCTGTTGACGACGCGGCCGGTGGTGTCGAGCGTCCGCTCCACGATGGTGCCGGTGGCGTCGACGGTGCGCTGCACGGTCTGGCCGAGGGTGTTGACGGTCTGGCTCAGGACACCTCCCGGCTGGAGCGCGGTGTTCGCGACCTGGCCGACGGTGCCCACGGTCTGGCTGACCACTCCTCCGGGCTGGAGAGCCGTGTTGGCCACGCCGCCCACCGTGCCCACCGTCGTGTCCACCGTCGAGAGCAGCCGCTCGATGATCTGCGGGTTGCGGTCGATGGTCGTGAGCGTGCGGTCGATGATGGTGGCCACGTTGTCGAGGCGTACCTTGAGCAGGGCCTCCGCCCGCACGCCGCGGATGCTCAGCTTCACGGTGTCGACGCCGGCATCGGCGCCCGCGGAGAGCTGCAGGAGGTTGGCCAGGCGCGCGTCGAGCGCGAGGTGGACGCGGAGGTTCTGGACCTCGAGGTTGATCTCGTCCACGGAGAGGTTGGGCACGTCGAGCAGGACGTCGGGGTCGCCGGAAGCGGCTTCCTGGCGGCGGCGCGCGCTCGAGGCCTCCTGGCGCTGGCGGTCGTCCGCGGAAAGCGGCCGCACGGGGCTCACCGCCGAGCTACCCGCGGGCCGGGTGCCGAGGCTGCCGCTCGGGGCCGTCGGCGGCTGGGGCGAGGCGAAGATCGGGCGCGGGAAAGGGGAGGTGGCGGGGGACGGCGACGGACTCTGCGCGTGCACGGCGGTGGCGGCGGCGAACGACGCGAAGACGAGCAGGGCAGTCTTCATGGGGTACCTCGTTGGAGATCGTCATCGGTTGTGGGGTGGACGGCAGGCCCCTCATCGCAGCGAGGGGGAAGCGGACGGTGAAACGGACGGAGATGGAGCGGGAGACGGGGAAGCCGTGATCCTCTCGAGCGCGCGGGCGAGCTCGCGGAAGCGGCTGCTGATGACGAGGCGGACTCCCCCGTCGTGATACGTCACCCCCGGTTGCACTGGCGTGGGCAGGTTTTCCCGGTCCGCGCGCCAGACCGTCTCGTTGTCGGGGTCACCGCTGAACTCCACCGTCGGCGTGCCGACCCGCTCGAAACGCAGGTCCTGCCAGTGCACGGTCGCGGACAGCTCGATGTCCGGAGGCGTGTCGGGTGAGACCGCGGGCGACGGGCGTGCGGAAGGACGGACAGACGGGGAGGCGGACGGTGAAACGGACGGAGACGGAGACGCGGACGGAGTCGGAGACGGGGAAACGGACGGGATCGGAGACGGGGACGGAGGGATCGGTCGTTGCGCGGAGGCCACGCTCGCCACGGCGGTGACGACGACGGCGGCGACGACCACGGTCTTCGTCATGCGGCCTCCGGATGGTCCCTGGATGAATCCATCATAGGAGACTCGGTGGTGTCCCCGGCGAGCGCACACTAGAATTCCGCGATGCTCGCGCGAGGGATTCGCAGCTACCACCGGCCGACGCGCCTCGAGGAGGCACTCAGCCTCGCCCGCCAGGGCGTGGTCCCCCTGGCCGGCGGCACGCGGCTGTTCGCGTCGGACCGCGAGGTCCCCAACGTCCTCGACCTCTCCGCGCTCGGCCTCGGGCGCATCGAGATGGTCGACGAAGACCTGCGCATCGGGAGCATGGTCGCCCTCCAGGACCTCATCGACTCCCCCATGGCCCACGCCGCCACCGCGGGCCTCCTCCCCGCGGCCGCACGCGCTCATTCCGCATCGCGCATGCTCCGCGGGATGGCGACCGTCGGCGGCGAGGCAGTGCACGGCGCCCACGACTCCGAGGTCGTGGCCGCGCTGCTGGCCCTGAACGCGATCTTCGAGGTCGCCCTGCCCACGGGGCCGCTGGAGAGCCCCGCCCTCCGCTTCCTCCGCGATCCAAGGGAAGACCTCGGTGAAGGCGGCCTCCTGCAGTACCTGATGATCCCGGGGGCGCCCGAAGGAGCCGCCCTCGAGCGTGTGGCCGTGCTCCCTTCCGCCCCCGCCCTCGCCGCCGTGGCCGTGACCATCTCTTTCGCCGGCGAGAAATGCGCCCGCGCGCGCATCGCCCTCACCGGCCTGCGCCAGCGTCCGGCGCGCATTCCCGAGGCGGAAGCCCGCGTGGAGGGCAGCACCGGGGACGCGGCCGCCATGCAGCGATGCCTGGACCAGATCGCCGCCCGCGCGCAGTTTCGGGACGACGCGCACGCGCCCGCGAGCTATCGGAAGGAAGTCACCCTCGTCCTGGCCCGGCGCGCGCTCGAGCGCGCGATCGCCCAGGCTCGCGGCGCTCCCAAGACCGAGCCGCCGACGCCGCGCCCGCCCCAGCCCCTGCGCCTTCCCACCGAGCTGCCCTACTTCACATCGGGCGTGGTCGAGATGTGGATCAACGGGGAGCGGCGCAAGGCGGAGGCGGAAGCGCGCACCACGCTCCTCGACCTGCTGCGGGAAGCCGGACTCCGTGGC
>Ga0207428_10002744_pt1 | contig 17529 bp, 6 predicted proteins | sample RhiMethybrSRZTD1_FD_187600 | JGI IMG/M metagenome (GOLD analysis project Ga0207428, IMG submission 187600) | Populus rhizosphere microbial communities from Tennessee, USA - Rhizosphere MetaG P. TD hybrid SRZTD1 (SPAdes) (version 3) | ecosystem: Host-associated > Plants > Roots > Rhizosphere >...
GCCCCCGTGGCCCAGCCGCAGGACGTCGCGACCGACGAGGACACGCCCGTCGCCATCACGCTCGGCGCCACCGACGTGGACGGCGACGCCCTGACCTTCAACGTGGCCACGCCGCCCGCGCACGGCGCGGTCAGCGGAAGCGGGGCCAGCGTGACCTACACGCCCGCGCCCGACTACTCCGGCCCCGACAGCTTCACCTTCCGGGCCAACGACGGCGCGGCGAACTCCGTGGCCGCGCTCGTCACCATCACCGTGCGTCCGGTGAACGATCCGCCGGTGGCGGAGTTCACCGTGCCCGGCGTGGACCGCAACGCCGCGACCTGGGACAACAACGTGGGCTCGTTCTTCGAAGGCGCGAACATCGTCGCCTTCTCGAGCCAGAACAACACGAGCCTCGTCCCCGCCAACGCGATCGACGACAACGTGTCCAGCCGCTGGGCCAGCGCCCAGGGCGCCACCACCGGCCAGTTCCTCACCCTCGGCCTGCCCGGCGGCCGCAGCCACACCGTGAGCGCGGTGCGCATCGTGAACGCGGACGGCACGGGCGGGCAGTCGATCAAGAACTTCCTCGTCCAGGTGTCGAACACGACGCCGGACGACGCGGCGTTCACGACGGTGCTGACGGATGCCGCTCTCGACAACAACCGCGTGCAGGAGTTCGTGCTGAGCTCGCCGGTGGAGGCGCGCTACGTCAAGCTGGTCCCGATCGACAACTGGGGCAGCACCTGCTGCGTGGGCGTGAAGAGCTTCGAGGTCATCGAGCGCGGCCTGGCCGGCGTGCCCTCGCACTTCGTGCTGCCCGCGAACGCCGCCCTCGCCTCGGAGCTGGGCCGCATCGTCTCCTTCTCGAGCCAGGGCAACACCACCAGCCTCTCCGCCGCGAACCTCATCGACGGCAACGTCTCGTCCCGCTGGTCCACCCTGGCCCCCGTGCGCACGGGCAACGTGGTCATCGAGCTGGGCAAGGGCAAGATCTACCTCGTGGACCGCGTGCGCCTGGTCAACGCCGCCGGGACCAACACGTCGGTCCGGAACTTCCGCGTCGACGTCTCCGCCACCACGCCCGACGACGCGGGCTTCAGCACGGTGGTGACCGCGATCGCCCTCGACAACTCCACGCTGCAGGAGTTCGTCTTCCCGGCGGGGCCGCGGGACGCGCGCTACGTCCGGCTCGTCGCCGTGGACGCCTACGGAACGGGCACCTCCGTCAGCGTGAACGAGCTGCAGGTCGTCCCCGTGCCCACGCCGGTGACGTCGTACTCCAGCTACCAGGACGCGACCAACCGGCCGGAGAACCTGCTCGACAACAGCAACAGCACGTATTGGCTCACGGCCAGCGGCCAGGTCACGAACCAGTTCGTGGAGCTGGACCTCGGCGGGGAGACCCTGCTCGACCGCGTCCGCCTGCAGCCGTCGACCTTCGTGACCACCGAGAACGCTCGGGACTTCGACGTGCTGGTCTCCACGACCACCGACGCCGATGCCGCGTTCACCAAAGTGCTGTCCGCGACCGTGGCCAACGCAGGGACCCTCCAGGAGTTCCTGCTCCCGGCCCCCGCGCGCGCCCGCTTCGTGCGTCTCCTCGTGAAGAACAACTACGGGAGCGCCACCCTCATCCGCCTGGCCACTTTCGAGGCGGTGGCGGTGCGCAGCGAAGGCAACATCGTCACCCTGCCCGCCGCGCCCGTGGACGTGACGGGCCTGGAGTCGCCTTCACTGATCGCCAACGGGGCGACGGTGGTGGCCTTCAGCAGCCAGTTCGACGTCAACCACTCGCCTGCGAACATGCTGGACTACGTGGCCGGCAACCCCTGGGCCACGCGGGCGCCGCTGCTGCCCGGTCCGCACTTCGTGACCATCCAGCTCGGAGGCACGGCGCTCCACAACCTCGTCGGGATCAAGATCTCAGGGCGCGTGGACCAGGCCTTCACGCAGTCCGTGAGGGACTTCGAGGTGTGGGTTTCCTCCACGACCGCCGACGACACCGCCTTCACCCGCGTGCTCACCGGCACCGTCGTCAACGATCAGAGCCTGCAGACCTTCCTGTTCCCGGGCGGCGCGGTGCCCGCGCGCTACGTGAAGTACGTGCCCAAGAACAACTACGGCGACCCGAACAACCTCTCGACGAGCAACTTCGAGGTCCTCACGACCACCGCGGGCGGCGTGGTGAGCGCGACCACCTTCTCCGCCTACTCGAACCGCCCTGAGTTCGTCCTCGACGGCAGCTCGTCCACCGCGGCCTGGCGGACGCGCACGGGGAGCGTGACCAACCAGTCGATCACCCTCAAGCTCTCGGGTGGAACCAGCCATCCGCTCTACGGCGTGTCCGTGTGGCCCGAAGGCGGGTTCGGACCGAAGGACTACGAGATCCAGGTCTCGAACACGACCGCGGACGACGCCGCGTTCACGACCGTCGCCACGGGCGTGCTCACCAGCACCGACGCCCGGCGCGAGATCCCCTTCAACGCCCTCACCCCTGCCACCTACGTACGGTTCCTCTGGAAGACCGGCCTCTCCACCAGCTTCATCGGCGTGCGCGAGCTGGAGGCGCTGGAGCCTCCCGCCGCGGGCGCGGTGGTCCTGGCCGTGAGCAGCGAGAACTCCACTTCGTTCCCGGTCCAGCGCGCCCTCGACATCGACCGGATATCGACGGGCTGGATCACGGGCAACAACCTGAACACGAACCAGTTCGTGAAGATCCTGCTCCCGCGCGCGGCTCTCTGGGTGGTGGACCACGTCGCCCTCCAGGGCCGGGACTGCTGCGCCGACCAGGCCCCGCGGGACTTCGACGTCCAGGTCTCGACCACGACCTTCGACGACGCCGCCTTCACGACCGTCTTGAGCGGCACCCTCCGCAACGATTTCTCTCTCCAGCATTTCTACTTCCCGCCCACGCCCGCGCGCGCCATCCGCCTTCTCCTCAAGAACGCGTACGGCTCCACGGTCATCGGCGTCCAGACGTTCTGGGCCTTCTCCTCGCAGCTCGGCGGCGTCAATGCGCGCTTCCTGGACCGCTCGCGCGCGGTGGACGGGGCCCTGGCCGGCTACGACTGGGACTTCGGGGACGGCGCGCACAGCAGCGCGCGCGATCCCGAGCATCTCTACGCGGGCCCCGGGATCTTCAACGTCGCCCTGACCGTCACCGACGCCAACGGCCTGACCTCGACGCAGACCCGGAGCTATCAGGTCTTCGGGGCGGCCGCGCCCGACTTCACCTTCTCGCCCACCGCGGCCAGCGAGGGCGCGAACGTGAACTTCACGGACATCTCGCCGGATCCGTTCGGCATCGGCTACCGTGAGTGGGCCTGGGGCGACGGCACCGCGAACACGGTCAACACGAGCCCGGTCGGCCACGTGTTCGCGGACAACGGGTCCTACGCCGTCACCCTCCGCGTCCTCAACAACCGGGGCCTGAGCGCGGAGACGACGAAGACGGTCACCGTCTCCAACGTCGCGCCCACGGTGGACGCGGGGCCGAACCAGACGGTCGTCTGGAACCAGGTCTGGGCCATCAGCCCCAGCGTCAACGACGCGGGCACCGTGGACCGCAACTCGCTCGTCTGCACCTGGGACTTCGGGGACGGACAGACGGCGCAGGTGACCGCGTGCAACTCCTCGAACGCGCGCGTCAACCACGCCTACGCGAACCCCGGCACCTACACCGCCACCCTGACCGTGCGGGACAAGGAGAACGCGACCGCTTCCGACTTCCTGACCGTGACCGTGAACAAGCGGCCGACCCTGCTCAACATCTACGCGGCGCTCAGCTCGACGTCCGCGGGCGCGGTGGAGGTGGCGGCGAAGCTCGTGGACCGCTTCGACGTCACCCAGGCCATGCCCGGGCAGTCGGTCGTGTTCACCCTGGGCACGCAGACGGTGCCCGTGACGACCAACGCGGAGGGGATCGCCGTCGCCGTGCTCACGTTCGCCCCCGGCGTCGTCAATACCGTGACCGCCACCTACGCGGGTGACACGTTCTACGTCCCGGCCGCGGACACGGACAGCTTCAACCCCGTCTCCGTCTTCCCGGAGACGCCGAGCCTGCGCAACGACCAGAGCGAGATCGTCGCCCTGGTGCCCAGCGACTCCGGCCGGGTCGCGAACGGCGGCGTGCTCTCCACGGTGGGCTTCGCGGGCGGCTATGCACCGCTCATCCTGGTCGTGGACCCGCTGGTAGTGGCGGACGCGACCAAGGCCAATCCCCTGCCCGGCTTCGACACCGTGGCCCTCAACGGCATCTGCGACATCGGCAGCAACCAGTTCCTGGGCAACGCCACGTTCCGGAACCGTGTCCAGGACTTCGTCGTGCGCGGGGGCAAGCTCGTCATCTGGGACTCCGAGTGCCAGAACACCGACTACTCGAAGTTCTTCCTGCCCTTCACCACGAACAACCCGGGCGCCCTGGGGGCGAACGGGACCCTGCAGGACGTCGAGGAGAACTCGCTCTCCAGCAGCGATCCCGCCTCCCCCGCCTTCGTGAACGTCGGGTTCGTAAGCACGCAGACGGACGCCGTGGGCGACGCCAACGTGTTCCTCACCTTCGACCCCAACTGGTGCGTGGACATGAAGGCGAAGAACGCGGTCCTGCCCGACTTCAAGCCCGTGCACACCTACGCCGTGCTCGGCCGCGGCCTGCTCATCTACAACGGGCTCGACCGCGACGCCATGCAGTCCAACGCCTCCGCCAGCCCCAACACCGGCTCCTTCTTCCTGGCCCGGATCTGGGAGCGCGAGCTGAAGCAGCCGTGGAACCCGTCCGGGCTGCCCTGCGACGTGGCCGCGACGCAGGCCACGATCGTCCTCGCTCCGACGTCGGCAACGCTGGACGTCGGGCAGACCCACACCGTCACCGCCACCGTGACCGACGTCAACGGCACGCCCATCCGGTCGGTGTTCGTGAACCTCGTGGTGACCGGCGCGAATCCCTTCACCCAGCAGGGCACCACGAACGACAGCGGCGTCGCCACCTTCACGTATACGGGCACCCATCTCGGGAACGACGTGCTCGTCGCGGGGGCGGGGGCCATTCAGTCGAACTCGGCCAGCGCACACTGGAACGCGGCCCCCATCGCCAACGCCGGGGACGACCAGCTCGTGGGCACGGGCTCCGTGGTCGTCCTCGACGGCAGCCGCTCCTCCGACCCCAACCCCGGCGACGTCCTGACGTACGCCTGGCGGCAGCTCTCGGGTCCCGTGGTCACTCTCGATGACCCGGCGAGCGTGCACCCCCGCTTCACGCCCACCGAAGCCGGCGACCACGTCTTCGAGCTGCGCGTGAGCGACGGCCGCCTCTCCGCCACCGACACGGTCAAGATCACGGCCGAGATCCGCAACCGGCCGCCCGTGGCCCAGGACCAGGCCGTTGCGACGGACGAAGACGTGCCGCTGGCCATCGTCCTCGGCGCGACGGATCCCGACGGCGACGCGCTCACGTACACGCTGCTCTCCAGCCCGACGCACGGCACCCTGACCGGCAGCGCCCCCAACCTGACCTACACGCCCGCGGGGAACTACAACGGGCCGGACGGCTTCACCTTCAAGGCCACCGACGCCCTCGTCAGCTCGAACGTCGCCACCGTCAGCATCACCGTGCGGCCCGTGAACGACGCGCCCGTCGCGGACGATCAGGCCGTGGCCACGGACGAGGACACACCCCTGCCCATCGTCCTGGCCGCCTCGGATATCGACGGGGACGTGCTCGTCTACGCGATCCTGACGCCGCCCCAGCATGGGACGCTCACCGGCGCCGGCGCGAGCGTCACGTACACGCCGGCGGCGGACTACAACGGACCGGACAGCTTCACCTTCAAGGTGAGCGACGGGTCGATCGACTCGAACACGGCCACCGTCGCCATCACCGTACGGCCCGTGAACGACGCGCCGGTGGCGCAGGACCAGTCCCTGGTGGTGTACGAGGACTCGCGGCTGCCCATCCTGCTGACCGGCTCCGACGTGGACGGGGACACGCTGACCTACGCGATCGTGATGCCGCCCGCCCACGGGATCCTCACCGGGACGCCGCCGCGGCTCACCTACAGCCCGGCCGCCGACTACAACGGACCCGACAGCTTCACGTTCACCGTGCACGACGGGAACCTGCTCTCGAACGTGGCCACGATCCACATCCTGGTGCGGCCCCTGAACGACGCGCCGGACGCCTTCGATCAGTCCCTCGTCCTGGACGAGGACACGACGATGCCGGTGGTCCTGAGCGGGTCCGATGTCGAAGGCGACCCCCTGACGTACGCGATCGTGGCCGCTCCCTTGCACGGGACCCTGACCGGCACGGGCGCGAACCACACCTACGTTCCCGCCGCCAACTACAACGGTCCGGACCGCGTCACCTTCAAGGTCAACGACGGTCAGGCGGACTCGAACGTCGCCACCGTGACCCTCACCGTGCGGCCCGTGAACGACGCACCGGTGGCCTCGGGCCAGGTCCTCGCCACGGACGAGGACGTCCCCTTGCCCATCACCCTCGCCGCCGCGGACCTCGACGGCGACGCCTTGACCTACGCCGTGCTCGCCGCCCCCGCCCACGGGACACTCACGGGCACGGGTGCGAGCCTGACGTACAAGCCGGCGGCCAACTACAACGGGCCGGACAGCTTCACCTTCCAGGTCAACGACGGGCACGTGGACTCGAACGTGGCCACCGTCGGCATCACGGTGCGGCCGGTGAACGACGCGCCCGTCTGCTCCGCGTCGCGCGCGGTGCCCGATCGCCTGCTCTGGCCCCCGAACCATCGCTTCGAGCCCATCGCGATCCAGGGCGTGACCGATGTCGAGGGCAACCCGCTCACCATCCGGGCCACGGCCATCCGGCAGGACGAGACCGTCCTCGGCGCCGGCTCGGGCGACAAGAGCCCCGACGGCATCCTGGCCCCCCTGCAGCTCCGCGTGGAGCGATCGGGTCAAGGGAACGGCCGCGTCTACCACGTCACGTTCGAGGCCACGGACGGCCAGGGCGGAGCCTGCACGGCGACGGTCGCCGTCTGCGTGCCACACGACCAGAGCGGGACGACCTGCGTCGACGGCGGCCCCCGCTACGACTCCACCAAGCCCTGAGGGACATGATCGACCGGTTCTTCGCGCGCGTGGTCGTGGCGAGCCTGGCCGGTGCGCTGCTCTCCGTCGCGTCCGCGCAGGCCGCGCCGACCACGCGGCGGCACACCGTGCCCGCGGGCTGGAGCCTCGTCTCCGTGCCCTTGCAGGCGACGAGCAGCACGCCCGCGGCCATCTTCGACGAGGTGCCGGCGCCGCTCCGCCTCTACGACGACGTCGGCGGACAGACGCTCGGCGTCGGCGAACCCGGTTTCCGCGACGTGGTGCCCGGGCGCGCGTTCTGGCTCCTCGTGCGCGATCCCGTCAGCGTGGAGATCAGCGGCTCCCCTATCAGCGAGGCCCTTCCGTTCGTCCAGCCCCTGGCCGCGGGCTGGAACGCCGTGGCCACGCCCTGGCTCACCCCGGTGGAATGGCGGGACGCGCGTGTCTCCGTGCGCCGCGGGGCGGAGACGGTCCCGCTGGGCGAGGCGGTCACGCGCGGGTGGATCGACGCCGAGCTCCAGCAGTTCGACGGCGCCGGCTACATCCCCGTCCCCGCCAACGGGGCCGGCCGGCTCGATCCGTGGCAGGGCTCGCTGGCCTTCGCCAGCTTCGCCGTGGACCTCGTCTTCACGCCCCCGCCGCCGGACACCACGCCGCCCACGGTCGCGTTCACCGCCCCGCCGGAGGGGGCGGAGCTGACGTCGCTCAGCTCGATCTCCGCCAACCTCGACGACCCGAACCTGCTGCAATGGACGCTCGAATATTCGCTGGGCAGCACCCAGCCGTTCGTCCCCCTGGCCAGCGGGCAGTCGCCCGTGGTCAACGCGCCCCTTGGCTCGCTCGACCCCACGCTGTCCGAGAACGGGCCAGTGCTGCTGCGCCTCACCGCCACCGACACCGCGGGCAATTCGCGGTCGGTCGAGCGCAACGTCCTCGTCACCGGCGACAACAAGGTCGGCCTCTTCCGGCTCAGCTTCCTCGACCTCCAGGTGCCATTGGCGGGGATCCCCATCTCCGTCACGCGCACGTACGACAGCCGGCGGCGCGGCCTTCGCGGCGACTTCGGGTTCGGCTGGACGGTGGAGGTCGAGGGCCGCGGCCGCTACACCAACAACCGCAAGCCCGGCGACGGCTGGGAGTTCGTGGGCGGCATTCTCGGCTTCCCTTGCATCGGCGGCGCCGTCCCCACCAAGCCGCACATCACGGAGGTCCGGCTCTCCGACCGCGAGTACTACCGCTTCGCGCTCGAGATCACGAACCCCAACGTCCAGGGCGGCGGCTGCAACGGCGTCGCGCGCTTCCGCGCCACCGGCGGCTACCCGGGCACGGCGAAGCTCGAGATCCTCGACGACGACAACATCTTCCTGCCCAGCGGTTCCGACCAGCTCACCACTCTCGACACGTTCGAGACCTACCAGCCCGGCAACGTCCGCCTGACCCTGGCCTCCGGGCGGGTCTACGACATCAACCTCACCCGCGGCATCACCCGCGTCGCCGATCCCAACGGCAACGCCGTGACCATCGGCCCCGGCGGTGTCGTCCACTCCTCCGGCCGCAGCGTCGCCTTCACCCGCGACGGCTCCGGGCGCATCACGCAGATCACGGACCCCCTGGGCCATGCGCTGACCTACACGTACGACGCCGCGGGCGACCTCGTGACTTTCACGGACCGCGAGCAGCAGACGAGCACGTTCTCCTACAACGCGATCCCCCACCTCCTGGAAGGCGTCCACGATCCGCGCGGCATCCAGCCCCTGCGCAGCGAATACGACGCCTCGGGCCGGCTCGTCCGCTACGTGGACGCCTTCGGCAAGGTCATCGACTTCAACCACGCCATCGATGCCCGCCAGGAGATCATCACCGACCGCACGGGCGGCACGCGCATCCTCGAATACGACGACCGCGGCCTGCTGATCCGGGAGACGGATGCCAGCGGCCGCGTCGTCTCCCGCAGCTTCGACGGGCGCGGGAACCAGCTCACGGAGACGAACGGGCTCGCCCAGACCACGACGTACACCTACGACGCGAGCGACAACGTCACCAGCGTGCGCGACGGGCTGGGGAACACGGTCACCACGACCTACAACGCCCGCAACCAGGTCCTCACGCGCACGGACGCGCGGGGCAAGACCACCACCAACGCCTACGACACGGTGGGCAACCTGCTCACCGCCACCGATCCTCTCGGCAACGTCACCACGTTCACCTACGACCTCGCCGGCAATCCCCTGACCGTCACCGACGCCGGGGGCGGAGTCACGCGCTACGAATACGACACCTCCGGGAACCTGACGAAGGAGACAGACGCGGCGGGCGCGGTCACCACCCACACCTACGACGCGGCGGGCAACCGTCTCACCAGCACCCTCACGCGCACGACACCGTCCGGACCGGTGGCCCAGGTGACGACGTTTGCGTACGACGACAACGGACGGCTGCTCCAGGTCACCGACCCCGACGGGACCCTCACCAAGACCGTGTACGGCCCCACCGGCCAGGTGGCGGAGACGGTGGACAAGCTCGACCGCGCGACCACGTTCGTCTACGACGAGATGGGCCGCCTCACCCGGACCACCTATCCGGACGGGTCGGCGGAAGTCTCGACCTACGACGACGAGGGCCGGCTCCTGACCAGCACGGACCGCGGCGGGCGGATCACGCGCTTCGAATACGACGGGGCAGGACGGTTGGTGAAGACCACGTACAACGACGGCTCGTTCACCACGAACGCCTACGACGCGGCCGGGCGGCTGTCTACGACCAGAGACACGCGCGGCAATGCCACCACCTTCGAATACGACGCCGCCGGCAATCGGACGAAGACCGTCGATCCCCTGGGCAACACGTTCACGTCCGGGTACGACGCGAACCACAACGTCGTGTCCGCCACCGACGCCAAGGGCCAGACGACGACGTTCACCTACGACGACGGCAGCCGCCGTACGCGGACGAGCTACCCCGACGGCACGTTCACCACGACCACGTACGACAAGGTGGGCCGGCGCACCGCCCAGGCGGACCCGGCGGGCAAGGCGACTCAGTTCGGCTACGACGCCGTGGGGCGCCTCACGACCCTCACGGACGCCCTCAGCCAGGTCACCGCCTTCGCCTACGACGAGGCGGGCAACCGCGTGCGCCAGACCGATGCCAACGGCCACGCCGCCACGTTCGCGTACGACGCCCTCGGGCGCGAGACGCGCCGCACGCTGCCCGACGGCAAGTTCGAGACGCGGACCTACCACCCGACGGGCAAGCTGGCCACGCGCACGGACTTCGCGGGGAGGCTCACGACCTACGCCTACGACGCGGCCGACCGCGTCACCACGCGCGCCTACCCCGATGGGTCCACCGTCCGCTTCACCTACACCCCGTCCGGCCGCCGCGCCTCCGTGACCGACGCTCGCGGCGCCACGACGTACGCGTACGACACGCGCGACCGGCTGCAACGCGTCACGCCTCCGGACGGGCGGAGGCTCGACTACGCGTACGACACGGACGGACATCGGACGTCGCTGGCCGTCACCCTCGGCGCGGCCACCCTGGCCACGACCCACGCCTATGACGCGGCGGGCCGGCTGCAGACGGTGACCGATCCCAGCGGCCGGGCCTATGGCCTCGAATACGACCCCAACGGCGATCGCGCGGCCCTCCGCTACCCGAACGGCATCCGCACCGACTACACGCACGACCGCCTCGGCCGCCTGACCAGCCTCGTCACACGGACGTCTCTCGGCGGGGTCATCCAGTCGTACGCCTACACGCTCGGCGCCGCGGGCCAGCGCACCCAGGTCCAGGAGGCGGACGGCACCACACGGCAGTACTCGTACGACGACCTCTACCGCCTGACCTCGGAATCCGCGGGCGGGAGCACGGCCTACACCAAGACCTTCACGTACGACGCGGTGGGCAACCGCCTCACGGAGGCGACGAGCGGCACGGGCGCCCCCGGCACTCCGACCGCGCCCGGCGTCATCAATTACGCCTACGACACCCGCGACCGCCTGCTCACCGAGACCTCCTCCAGCTACACGTACGACGACAACGGCAACGTCTTGACCCGTTCGGGGGCCGCCACCTACGCGTGGGACTTCGAGAACCGCCTGGTGCGCATCGCCAAGGCGGACGGCACCGTGGTGGAGATCGCGTACGACGCGGACGGGAATCGCGTCCAGACCCGCGTCACGCCCGCCACCGGGCCTCCGACCGTCACCAGCTACGCCGTGGACGCGAGCGGACCGCTCTCGCACGTGGTGGCGGAGACGGACGGCGCGGGCGGCCTGCAGGCCGTGTACGTCCGCGCCCAGGACGAGCTCCTCGCCGTCCTCCGAGGCAGCGGCGCCCGCTTCTACCTCGCGGACGGGGTGGGCTCCATCCGCTGGCTCACCGACGAGACGGGCGCGGTCACCGACCGCTACACCTACAGCGCGTTCGGCGACCGCATCGAGCACGTCGGATCCGATCCCCAGCCTTATGCCTTCGCGGGCGAGCCCTACGACCCCAACGTGGGGATGCAGCAGCACCGCGCGCGGTGGATGGACCCCCGCCTGGGCCGCTTCGCCTCCGCCGATCCGCTCGATCCCAAGGTGGGCCCCTACTACGACCCGCCGGAGCTGCACCGGTATCGCTACGCGGCGGACGACCCCGTCGACCGGACGGACCCCAGCGGCCTGCAGTCGATGGGCGAGGTCAGCGTCAGCCTCGACGTCAGCGCGACCCTCAACACCACCGCGACGGTCAGCGCACGGGGCGCGCAGCTCGCGGTCAACCGCGTGGCGGGCAAGGCCCTGGAGAACTTCCTGGAGAACCTCATCCGCCGCGAGTTCCCGGGCGCGATCATCAAGACCCAGCGCGCGCTCACGGGGCCGGGAGGCAAGCGGATCTACGACATCATGGTGCGGGTCGGCGACCGCCTCGTGATCATCGAGTCCAAGACCAACCTCCCGACCGGGGGCAGCGCGTTCGCGCGCCTCGTAGGACAGATCCGGACCTTCACCACGGCGGCGGAGGCGGAAGCGGCGGGTGCGGAGGTGATCGTCTTCTCGGAGGGAGCGACGGAGGCCGCGCTCTCGCGCATCCTCACCACGCTCGGGGCGGACGCCAGCCCGCACTTCATCCAGGGCTCGCTCGAGCTCCTCAGCCTGATGCGCACCCTGCTCCTCGGCATATAGGATGGGTGATGGAACGAAGGAATGAAGTCCATCTACCGCAAACACGTGGAGGAGGCGCTCGATCGGCTGCTGCCGGACGCGCTCCCCGGTTTCGTCCCCGTCCCCCTGAAGCTCTCGAAGGAGGAGCGTAAGGAGGCCACCCTCTTCGCGGGCAGCCGCCTCTACGCGCGCGCGGTGCCCGAAGGCACCCAGTTCATCCACCTGATCCCGCACAGCCGGCAGGAGCGCCTGCAGGCGGAGGTGGGCTGGTCCGTGTCCGGCCGGTTTCCCGCGGCCCTGACCAGCCATGGTCCCCTCCACAAGCCGGCGGACGAGAAGGCGGAGCCGTCCTGGCTGATCGACTTCGGGGAGATCTATCACCGGCGGCACGGCATGGGTTTCCTGGGCTGGGACGTGTGGCAGCCGTCGGTCGACATCGACCATCCCGACTACATGAAGGTCTTCATGCGGGAGGACCTCGCGCCCGTCTCCGACGAGCAGGCCCGGACGCGGGCGGCCGCGGCCGTCGCGGAAGCCCTCACGGACCTGCGCGACGTCGCTCTCCCCTATCTCGAGGACTGGGCGCGGTCGCGCCGCCGCTGATCAGCGCGCGGCGAGCATCCGGCGCGTCATCTCCTCTATGGGGGCGAGGTCGTCGGTGAAAACGGGGGCGCCGTCGGTGACAGGCACTTCCGAGAGCGCGAGCTTCTGCACGCCCCCGGTCGAGGGCAGGACCGGCGAGTGGAAGGCGAGCCGATTCGCGGAGGGAACGCGCGTAAACGCGAACAGCATGAAGTTGCCGGCCTCCGTCCGGCCGGCCATGACGGACGGGAACACGCGGCGCAGCGTGGCGGCCAGGCGATGCAGCACGGCCGAGTCCGCGCTGCGGTCGAAGACGTTCATCATCAGGAGCGCGTCGTCGCTCATTCGGGCACGGGCGAGGCGGAAGCACTCCTCCGTGACGAGGTGGAAGGGGACGTAGGGCCCGCCCTGGAACACATCGACCTGGACGAGGTCGTACGTGCCACGGTCGCGGGCCAGGAACCGCCGCCCGTCCATGACGTGCACGCGCAAGCGCGGATCCGAAGACACGTCCACGCCGAAGAAGCGCGACGCCGCCTCGACCACGCGCGGGTCGATCTCGACCGCATCGATCTCGACCTCGGGCGCGGTGCGACGCATCGACTGGATGCTTCCCCCCGCGCCCATTCCGAGCACGAGCGCCCGTTTCGTCGGCACCAGCAAGGGGCCGAGGGCGAAATAGTCGTAGTAGAAGCCAGTCCAGGTGCCGTGGCCCTCGCGCACGGTGTGGATCGAAGACGGGTGGTTGAGCTGCAGCATCCGCTGCCCGCCGATCTGGACCACGCGCACGAGGTTGTACGCGGACTCCGAGGTCCAGACCGTCCCCTGCGCCCAGCCCAGCCCGGGCACGAGCAGGAGCATGGCCGCGGGCGCGGCCGCGACCGGAAGTCCGAGTCGCCGGTGTCTCGGCACGAGGACGAGGCCGGCTGCGGCCGTCAGGAAGGTCGCGACGCACAGGACGTGCAGGGTCGCCTCCGTGCCGACTCTCGGCAGCAGCCCGAAGATCGTGCCCATGATGCCGGCGATGCTGCCGGCCGTGGACAAGGCCGAGACGAGCCCTGAGGCAACGCCGATCGGCAGGACGTCCGCACACAGCCGCACCGTCACCGGACCGGTGGCGGCGAGGGCGACCATCGCCGGCGCGAACAGGACGAGCGCGCCGAGGGCGACGCCCACCACCTCGCCCATCTCCGCCAGGGGTGGAAGGATGAAGGGCATGGTCAGGAGGGCCAGCGCCTGCCAGGCGGCGCCGGCGAGGATCGCGAAGAAGACGTGCTCCCCAGCCACCCGTCCACGATGGTGGCCGCCAGAGGCAGCCACGGTGCGCGCCGCCAGCCGACCCCCGACGGCGTACCCCGCCACCATGGCCGTCATGACCACCCCGATGGTCGTCCCCCAGACGTAGACGGAATAGCCGAAGTAGGGAGCGAACAGGCGGACCGCCACCATCTCCAGCGCCATCACGGTGGCGCCGGAGACGAAGGTGGCGGCCAGCCACGACAGGACGCGGGGGCTCATCGCGCCGGGGGCTTTCATGCGCCCGTCAGTTGCAGAAGAGGCAGAAGTCGAGCGGACGGCCCATCACCCTCGGGGGCAGGACGACATGGCGTCCGCCGAGGACGGCGATCTGATGGCCGGTCGTGTCATCGACGACCTCGATCGAGCTGGCCACTTCCGCCGACCAGTCCCGGGCCTCGCTGGGTGTGAGCCCCGGACCGACACTGATCCAGACCGCGGCCACGACGGCGACCCGGTCCGCTCCCGGCGGCGGAGTGAGGCTCGCGAACGGGAACGCCTCTTCCGTCCCCTCCCCCGGGTGGAGGGTGACGATCGTGCCGCGGAGGAACGTGGGCGCGCCGAGGGTCGGAGTCGTCAGGACCGGCTGAACGATGATGTCGCTCGAACCGAACTGGTTGACCATGTGGACCCGGAGGTTGTGGTCGCGAGGCACGGCCAGCGGGTCGTACGAGATGATGAGGTTGGGCAGCGTGAACGCCTCCGCCGGCCTCGACTTGAGGAGGACGGCGGGGACGGAGACGAGCGCAAAGGCCGCGACCGCCATCAATAGCCGTCGTCCGGCAAGGAATCTCTTCATTACGGACCTCCTTGCCCCTAGACGCGAGAAGCGCGGACGAATCGGCTCACGGGACGTGCCGTGCGCCGACCACGGGTGACGCGCCTAGCTCTGGTCGGCCAGCTCCTTCAGGCCCGTATCCCACTCGACGTTGCAGGCGCGGCAGTAGAAGTGCACGTCGGGGAGCGCTTCGAAGATACGCACGGGCCGGGCCCCGCACTCCGGGCAGCGATAGGACACCTTCAGGGCCCAGAGCCGGTAGAAGAGGTTCACCACCGACCCCGCGACCACGACGAGGCCGAGGAACACGGCGAAGGAGAACCAGTCCTTCGCGCCCGATTCGCCTCCGATCACGATCACGCCGCCGAGGGCGACGAAGACGACGAGCAGGGCACCGACGAAGACATACGTCGCCTGCAACAACCTGCGTCGCGTCCGGGAATCGGCCTGCTTCTTCCGGTTCTTCTTGAGGAGCGGCGGGGGCTCCCGCCAGGACGGCCACACCTCGCGCGCGGCCTCGTGGATGCCTCGCGGGCCCACGGACAGGCGCTCGGCGAAGAACTCCACGTCGCCGTCCCGCGTCTCGACGACGAGGGTCCGCTTCCGTCGATCCTTCGACTCCAGGGGCGGGAAGAGCCTCGCGCCGACGAAGCGGTCCGCGGCGATCGTCCGGCCCCCGTTGGGCTCCATGCGCACGAGCATCCCTTCCGGGCCGAGCAGAATCCCCTGCCGCAAGGTGCCGCGCCGGAGATCCGCGCGCGCTCCGAGCGTACGGACCAGCCGGCGCAGCAGCAGCACGGGAACGGACCCGAGCGCGAGGAGCAGTCCCCCCATGATGAGGATCGGCGTCCAGCCGTCGCGCAGCGGATCGAGCCGCCACGGGCGAAGGAGCACGAAGATCAACACGGCCATGCCCCCGAACATTCCCCCCACCCCGAGGAAGGTGACGACATCGATGCCGACGTCGACGGTCCTCGGCAGGAGCCGCACGCCCGCGGGCAGCGGGTCCGAGCGGTCGATCCAGGTCCGATAGGGCTCGGGCAGCCTTCGGTCGGAGATGGAACGCATGTATGGGAGGGCACCCTACAACAGTGCCCTCCCCCGGCCTAACGCCGCCCGGACCGTGGTGTCGCGCGGTAGACCCCGATGCGAATGCCATCGGGAATGCGCGGGTCGTCGAAGGTGGCAAAGAAGGCCAGCTCGCCCTGGTCGTTGAGGCCGCCCTCGCAGATGCGCAGGCTCCGCACCGTCCGGCCGTCGAGCCGGTCGCCCGTCCCGACCACGCGATCCCGGACGGCATCCGGTCCCACGAAAATCCCCGCGGGGGCGGGCGAATCGTCGGAGTCCAACTCGGCGAAGAAGGCGACGTCCCCGTGCTTGTTCAGGGCGGGGGCCTGGAACCCGAAGAAGTGCCCGAAGGACTGGAACGGGCCCTCCGTGTCCGCGATGACCGTGAGCGGTCCCCCGTTGCCCTTCACGAGCTCCTCTCCGGGCTCGAAGTTGAAGAAGCGATGGAATACGACCGTACCCGCGTCGTTGAGGTTCGGGCGGCCCACGATCACGTCCGGATCCGGGGCCGCGATCGTCTTGAAGCCGTCCCCGCGGGTGACGAACACGCCGGGAATGGACTCGCCATCCACCGATTCCTCGAAGGCGATGTCGCCGCGGTTGTTGATGGCCGGCCGCGAGAGCGTTCCGAACTCCGAGAACTCGCTCGTGGAGGAGAGGTAGTGCGTGGTGAGGTCGCGCCGGCTCCGGCCCGAGACGAGCGCGGTCTCGAAGTCGAAAGTGTCGAGCTGGTCGGTCTTGGCCTTGAAGGCGACCACGCCGCTCTCGTTGACGGTGGGCTCGAGGCCGAAGCGGCTGAAGTCCCGCACCGTACTGGCAATGGTGCGCAGGGAGCGGCCGTCGCCGCGCAGGACGCGCTGCGTCTCGGTCGCGGTCTCGAACGAGAACTCGCTCACGCCGAACGCGACCTCGCCCGCGTCGTTGATCGAGGGGTTCTGGCCGAGGAAGTCGAAGCCGCCTCCGAACTCGGCGATGGTCGTCAGCCGCCGGCGGCGCGAGCGGCCTTCGTCGTCGTCCGCGCGATAGATGCCCTGGATGAGCGAGCCCACCCCCTCCGGCACCCGGGCCGTGCGGAAGGCCACGTCGCCGTGGTTGTTGATCGACAGGCACTCGAAGCTGAACGGCACGAAGCCGTCCCCGAAGCTGTCCGCGACCTTGGTGAAGCGGTACCTCCGGGGCCGGGCGTCATCGTCGTCGGCCCGCGCGGAGGCGACGGTGGCGAGGCACAGCACGAGAGGGACGAGGAGCGACCGGGCACCGCGCGAAGAGGGATTCATGTCTTTGTCCTCCGGAAAGGGTCGCCGGAATCTGGCCGCAAGAGCCATGCCTGTGCCCCGCGCTGACGTTGCCGGGGCGCGCGCCAGACCAGGACGTTTCGGAGTTACGGATGTAGAAATCGCCTTACGGGTGCCGAAAGAGTCTTAGAGTACGAGGCTAGGGCTTTAGCTGGCCTTGAAGAACTGCGCGATGGACCGTACGGAGCTGTACGCGCCGTAGAGGGCGAGGACGAAGAGCACGGCCATCACCGCGTTCTCCCACCAACGGCTGCAGTACTCGGGCCCGATGCAGCGCGGGCTGGCCGTGAGCCACCAGATGCCCCCCGCCAGCAGG
>Ga0207428_10002750_pt1 | contig 17483 bp, 11 predicted proteins | sample RhiMethybrSRZTD1_FD_187600 | JGI IMG/M metagenome (GOLD analysis project Ga0207428, IMG submission 187600) | Populus rhizosphere microbial communities from Tennessee, USA - Rhizosphere MetaG P. TD hybrid SRZTD1 (SPAdes) (version 3) | ecosystem: Host-associated > Plants > Roots > Rhizosphere >...
GTCCGAGCATGCTGAAGAAATTCGTCGTGACCGCGGCGCCGGATACCTGCTCGGCCTCGCCCTGTCCATCGCCGCCAACGGTGGGACGAAACGACGTGATCGCCGCGAAGCCGTCGAAGAGCGTAGTGTCCTTGCGGAGATCGTAGAAGTCCCCCGCGGGCAACGGGAAGTCGACGACGTTGCGATTGCGCAAGTCGGACCACACCGTGCCGAGGCGAGCCGCGTCGTTGTAGGGCAGCGGTCGCAACAGCACCGCATTGACCACGCTGAAGATCGCGGAGGTGGCGCCGATGCCAAGTGCGATGGTGAGGACGGCCGTGATAGCAAATGCCGGCTGGCGTCTCAGGCCCCTGAACGCAAGAAGAACGTCTCGGATCACCGATTCCATTCAGAATCTCCCAGCTGTTGATAGGCATGTTCCGTGCCCGCCACCGGGAGATTGGACGCCCGAAATCAGGCCAAAGTCGTGACTCTAGTTGGCAGCCTGCTCGTAGTTGGGGTGAGCGATGTCCGATTGCGAACAGGAGCCGGTACGCGAGCGACTTGACGGTTCAAGGTTTCGTTGGCGAGCGCATACCCAAGAGTCGTGTCGGTAGCTGCACGTAGAGCATCCCGTCAGGCCCGACGACGGTCTGGTTGCGATGATATTCACTCGTCGGCCACAGCCCTTCCATTTGATATGCGGTCCGGCCGTCACGCGCGTAGGCGCTGAGCGCATGGCTGGCGAGGATCGTGAGGTCGCCGGCGAATGCCGGAGGACCACCATCGATTGGCCCGAAGAGCGCCCGGCCGTCCGCATCCAGTGCAACCCAGTCGCCCGTGCTTGCGAATACGCGGCCGTGAGGATCAACGGCAGTTTCGTAGACGGCCTGCCCGAATTTGCGCCGCCACTTGATCGTGCCATCGTGACGAAGCGCATAGACGTAAGGCGAGCCGATCAGGGAGATAACGTCGCTACCCACACTCACTCCATGAGCGCCGCTTCCATAGAGAGAGCGACGCCAGACCTCCTGCCCGCCTGAGTCGATCGCGAGTACGCTCAGATGTCGCGAAGTGTGCGCGACATACACGCGGTTGTCCGGACCCTCGATCGGCGCGCCGATAAACGCGTACTCCTCCCGAAAACTCCAGCGCATCGTGCCATCGGGATTGATCGCATGGATCACGTCGCGCCGAGGATTCACATAGAGAGTTCCACTCGGCCCGACTGAGAGTTGTCGGCGATTATCATCGCCGTATTCCAGCGGGGGCTCGATCGGCGTGTCTGCAATCCAACGGATTCGTCCCGTCGTGATGTCCACGCGAGCCACACCAGAGCGCAGTCCGACATACAGATCTTCACGGTTACCGACAGCAGGTGCGGTGATGGCGCCCGGGAGCATCCATCGGCCGACCCCATTGCTGTTGATGCCATAGAGGATTCCATTGGCCGTCGCAAACACTGCGCCGTCGATCGCCACGGGCCCGCCGACCCGCTCGCCGATCGGCAGGCTCCAGGGTTTGGGTCTCGGCACGAAGTGCTCCCAGCCGTCGGCGTAACCCCTGACATCTGGAGGATCGCCTGAGACATTGTTGCGGCCCTCCCACAGCACCAGCGCCACGACGCCAAGCACAATCGCCGACAGGGCAAATCGACCCGCCTTCGGTGTCATGAGGTACGCGCGGACGCCGCTCACGTGAGCGAGCCATCCTGCAATGCGCCACGCAGCCCATTCGCCGAGGAACGCTGGCGACTGCCCAATCAGGTCGATAACGAAAAATTCGCCGCCCCCCAAAATCCCGCCGCCGACGAGCACCCCGATGAAGGTCCAGACAACGAGGCCACCGCCGCTGTGCGGCGTGAACCATCCGGCCACGAACCCGCCCAGTGCCACGCACGGGTAGACGAAAATAATGGGGTTGCCATACTCACGATCGATAAAACGATCGCCATAACCGATGAACAACGCCGTCAGGAAGCCGATCGCCACCCCTGGAACGAACATCTTCATGAAGGGCGGCGTCGGCTTGTCGGCATTCGGCACCGTCTGTTCGTCGCTCATGCGATGCTCCCGATTTCATCGCGCGTATCCGGAGCGGATTCGCGCGCGAGGCGTGCGGCCGCTACGTAGTCGACTTTTCCGGTGCCGAGCAGCGGGATCGACTTCACGTGCACGAACGATCGCGGCACGAAGATCTCCGGCAGACCCATCTCGCGCGCCGTTGATGTCAGCTGTGCGCGCTGCACGTCGGCGTGTTCCGTCAGCAGCACGAGCCGTTCGCCCTTCTTTGGATCCGGCAGCGCCACGACCGCGTGAGCGGATGTCGGATACGCCTTGTTGACGAGATCCTCGACGCCGCCAAGCGGCACCATCTCACCGGCGATCTTCGCGAATCGCTTGACGCGGCCCTTGATCGTCACGAAACCGTCGGCGTCGATGTCGACGATGTCGCCGGTGTCGTACCAACCGTCGGGCGGCGGCTGCAACACGCCGGGATTGTCGGCGCGCAAGTAGCCGAGCATCACGTTGGGACCGGTCACGGACAGCTTGCCGCTCGCCTCGATGCCGGGCATCGCTTCGAGGCGATGCTGAATGCCGGGCAGCAGGCGGCCGACCGTGCCGGCCTTGAAATGCATCGGCGTGTTGACGGAGATCGCCGGCGCCGTTTCCGTGGCGCCGTAGCCTTCGAGAATGCGGATGCCGAACTTGTCGAACCACACCCGGCGCGTTTCAGGTTTCACCCGCTCCGCGCCGGCAAACACATAACGGACTGAGTAGAAGTCGTAGTTGTCGGCGACGCGCGCGTAGCCGGCGAGGAAGGTGTCCGTGCCAAAGAGAATCGTGGCGTTGATGCCGTAGGCGAGCTCCGGCACGGTTCGATAGTGCAGCGGCGACGGATAGAGAAATGTCTGCACGCCGTTGAAGAGCGGCAGCAACAGCCCGCCGGTGAGCCCGAAGCTGTGAAACACCGGCAGCGCGTTCAGGACAATGTCCTTCGGGTTGATGTCAATCACCGAGGCGAGCTGGTGGCGGTTTGCCAGCAGATTGCGATGACTCAGCACGACACCCTTCGGCGTGCCTTCGGATCCTGACGTGAAAAGCACGACCGCCGGTTGGTTGGCGCGCGCGGCATCATGCCGCGGACGCGCGAGTGCGCCACGCACGAGCGCGGAGAGTTTCGTGAACACACCGATCTCGCCGCGGAGATCTTCGAGATAGACGATCGTCGTGGACTCGGCCAGGGCAGCGACGAGCGGCTCCAGCTTCGCCTTCTCGATGAAACGGCGCGCCGTCACGACGATGCGAATCTCTGCTGCTGTGCACGCCGCCTTCGCGGAGGCGGGGCCAGTGGAGAAGTTGAGCATCGCGGGCACGCGCGATTCCGCCTGCAGGGCGAAGAACGTGACGACCGCGGCGCGCGAGGTGGGCAGCAGGACGCCGACGCGCTCGCCGGCCGTCGATCGCGCGGCGAGCACTTTGCCCAGCGCGAGGCTGGCCGTCGTCAGCTTGCCGTAGCTCATCGGCTGCTGATCGATATCGTCGATGACGATATGACCGGAGCCGTGCATGCTGCGCGCGTCGAGCAGCGCATCGAACATCGTCTGGTCGAGCGGCGCGGTATTGAAGACGAGCTGCACCATCACGTCGCCCAGTTCACGGCGAAGCGCGGCGCGCTTGGCCCGGCCAACGACGCCTTCAGGAACGGTGAGCTGGCGCGGCGGCATCACGGTGATGCGGATGCGCGGGAACCAGCGCTTCCGGACGGCGTGGAATCGAGAGAACGGCGTCTGCTCGACACCCTCGATGCGCACGGGAATCAGCGTCGCCTTGGCGCGCTCGGTGATGATCGCCGGTCCCTCGTAGACCTTCATCAGGCTGCCGGTCGTCGTGATGCGGCCCTCGGGAAAGATGATGCACGTCGCGCCGCCCTCGACCGCGCGGATCATGCCGCGCAGTGAAAGGGGACTGGTCGGATCGATCGGCATCGCGTTGACGAGCGACAGGAACGGCCTGATCCACCACTTCTTGGCGACGAACGTATCGATGGCGAAGACCGGCTCGCCCGGCAGGAACGCGCCGAGCAACATCCCGTCGAGAAACGAGGCGTGGTTGGCCGCGATCACGGCGTGCGTCTGCGTGGCGCGGGCGTGCTCGATGCCGCGCACCTCGACGCGGTAGAGCACGCGCAGCACCCTGCGAATCATCATCTTCAGCATCTGCTTGCGAAGGACCCAGGCAGCGACCACCACCACGGGCAGCGTCAGGATGCCGCACAGGCCGAACAGCTCGCCCATGGTCAGGCCGCGCGCGAGCACCCAGGCCGCAAACACCGCCGACGCCGTCATGAAGATCGAGTTGATGATGTTGTTCGCCGCGATCACCCGCGCGCGATGCTCCGGTTCGCTCGCATGTTGCAGCAGCGCGTAGAGCGGCACCGTGAAAATGCCACCCGCGATGGCGAGGCCCACGAGATCCGCCAGCACGCGCCAGTTCTCACGCTGCGCGATGAAGATGGCGACCGTGCCCGGCGTTGCGGACGGCGCGCGGCCGGCGCTCGAGAGGAACAGATCGAACGCAAACAGCGCCATCGCCAGTGCCGAGCCGGGAACGAAGCGGCCGCTGACCTCGCCATCGAGCAGCCGCTCGGCGAGGAACGATCCGAACGCCACGCCGATCGCGAATATCGCGAGCATCAACGTGACGACCTGCTCGTCGGCGAACAGGACGTCCTTCGCGAAGACCGGGAGACCGGAGACGAGCGTGCCGCTGATCAACCAGAACCACGAGAGCGCGAGCACCGTCTTGAACAGATCGTCGCGCGCCGCGATGTGCTTCACGACGTCGATCGAATCGTGAAACAGCCGCGGCCGCGCCACGTTCGCCGAGCGGGGCGGCGCGAGCGGGATGAAGCGCGAGCTGATCCAGCCGGTCAGCGCGATCGCGACGCCAAGCACGCCGATCACGAGCGCGCCGTTGTCGATCTGCATCAGCGAGCCGCCGAGGATCGTGCCGAAGAGAATCGCGAGGAACGTGCCGGCCTCGATCAGCGCATTGCCGGCGACGAGCTCGTGCTCGACCAGGTGCTCGGGCAGCAGCGCGTATTTGATCGGGCCAAACACCGTCGAGTGCGTGCCGAGGCCGAAGAGCGCGAGGAGCAGCAGCGGCACGCTGCCGAGCGCAAAGCCGGCCGCGCCCGTGGCCATGATGAAGATCTCGGCGATCTTCACCCAGCGCGCGATCTTCGCCTTGTCGAGGCGATCGGCCAGCGTGCCCGACGCGCCCGAGAACAGGAAGAACGGCGCGATGAAGATGCCGCCGGCGAGCATGACGAGCGTCGACGCGTCGGTGCCGCCCTCTGCGGCGAGACGATACGTGACGAAGATCGCCAGCCCGCTCTTCAACAGGTTGTCGTTGAAGGCGCCCAGGAACTGCGTGACAAATAACGGCGCGAACCGGCGCGACTTGAGCAATGGCCACACTGCCGAGCTCATGACCTGATCCTTCCTTGGGTTCCGGGTTACGGGTACCGGGTTCTCAACTGTTAACGGCGTTAACGGCGGCCCACGCGGCCGCGACCAGGCGATCGCTGACAGGTTCGAGCTTCAAGGCAATGCGGCCGTAGGCCGCGAACGTTGCAGGCTGCAGCACGGCGCCGAGCACGAGCGCGGTGGCGAGATCCACGTCCTGCGGCGGAATCTCTTTGTCTTCGATGGCGCGCGCCAGCACCGCGCGCATCACGGTCACGGGCGTCGGCGCGTCTTCGGCGAGCTTGGCGAGCTGGCCGTGCTGCACGAACACGAGAAAGTTGAAGTGCGTCGGGTTCGCGTCGTGCGCGCGGCAGAACCCGCGGATCATGGCCGCGACCTTTTGTCGCGCGGTGGTCTCGCGTGCGGCCAGCGACTGGAGCTCGCGCGCGAACGACGTGTAGCCCTGTTCAAAGGTCTGCCATACGAGGTCGTCCTTGCTCTCGAAGTGGCGGTAGAGCGCACCCTCCGAAATGCCGACGGCGCGAGTGATGTCGCGCACCGACGTTTCGGTGATGCCGCGGGCGACGAACAGTTGAGTTGCCGCCTGCTCGATGCGCTGACGCGTATCCGTGAAGCGGTGTCTTGGCATAGTGAGTAAACGTTAACTCACATAGATATGGAAGTCAAATATCATCCAAAATGGCCTGAATTTGTGGGTTTTGGTGGCCGCGCTAGCCGGGCTACTGATGCCGCAAGGCTTTAAGCGGATCCGTCCTCGACGCGCGCCACGCCGGGACGAGCGATGCGAGGATGGCGATGGTCATTACTACGGCGGTGCCGCCGCCGAAGGAAACGACATCGCGCGCGCCGACGCCGTAGAGCAGGGAGCGAATCGCGCCGCTCGCCGCCGCGGCGAGGATCAGCCCGATGCCGGCGCCCACGGCCGCGAGCACAGCGCCACGACGAAGGAAATTCCAGACCACATCGCCGCGGCTGGCGCCAACGGCCATACGGATGCCGATCTCCTGCGTGCTCTGCTGGACCGTGTAAGCCACGAGACCGTAGATGCCGATCGCCGCAAGCACGATGGTCATCACGCCGAACATCGTCAGCGCGCCGGCCGCGAGCTCATACACCGACAACGCAACGCGCGTCTGTTCGGTGAGCGTTCTTGAGAGGGTGATCGGGATCGCCGGATCGAGCGCCTGCACGTGATCGCGGACGCGGCGCATGGCGTCGTTCAGATCTCCACCGGTGCGCGCGTGAATGACGAAGCCGGGTGCGTAGGTCTGCAGGATCGGATAGTAGACGAACGGCCGCGGCGCTTCCGAGAGCCGCGCGTATTTGACGTCGCGCGCCACGCCGATCACCGTGCGCCATTCACTCGTGCCGCTGCGCAAGCGCTTGCCGATCGCGTCTTCCGGCGTCTGCCAGAAGCGGCGCGCCATGGTCTCGTTGACAATCACCGCCGGCTGGGCGTTCGCGTCGTCTGTCCGCGTGAAATCGCGGCCGGCCAGCAGCGGGATACGCAGGGTCTGGAAGTATTGCGGCGAGACGATGTTGTAGAGGAACAGCATGTCCTCGTCTGATCGCGGCGCGTAGCCTTCGACGTTCGTGGCGCGCGGCCCGGGGTCGACCAGGCTCATCGGCACGTTTGTCGCCAGCGCGGCGTGCTCGAATGCCGGCTCGGCGTCGAACGCATCGAGCAGGCGGGTGATGGCGACGGGACCACGAGTTTCGTCGTAACCCGCCGTCTTCAGATCGATGGCAATGGCGGTGACATTCGCAGATTCGAATCCGCCGGTGGCCTGTTGCGCGGCTGCGTAGCTGCGCAGCACCAGGGCCGAGGCGATCAACAGCACGAGCGAGATGGCGACCTGGGACACCACCAGCATCGAGCGCAAGCGCCCGCGCGATGCCATCCGCGGTGAGAGATCCTGCAGCATGGAACTCAGCTCGACCCGGGTGGCGCGGAGTGCGGGCACGAATCCGAAGACGATCGCGCAGGCGCACGACAGGGCCACTGCAAACGTCAAGACGTAGCCGTCCACTGAGGTGTCCAGATAGACACGCGACGGCGCCGCGGCTGCAGCGCCGGTCGCGATAAACGGAAGGATGACGGATGCGAGCACGACACCGCTGAGCGCGCCGGGCAGCGCGAGCACCATGTTCTCCACGAACAGCAGGCGCAGCAGCCGCGCCCGGCTCGCACCGAGCGCCAGCCGGACGCCAAGTTCACCGCGACGACTGACGCCCCTGACCAGCACGAGGTTGGCGACGTTGGCGCAGACGACCAGCAGGATGAGCAGACCCATGCCTCCCAGCACGGCGATCGCCGGCAGCCAGTAGGTTTGCGCGCCGAACGGTGACTTCCAGATCGGGATGACTTCGAGACGACGGGCATAGTTCGGGATCGGATGTTCGGCGTCGAGCTGCGACGCGAAGATCGCCGCTTCCGCCGTTGCGGCTCGAGTCGTCACACCTGGCTTGAGGTGGCCCATCGTGGTCAGCCCGAAGATGCCCCGTGCATCGAGCCGGCTGGGCGGCCACACCTGCGGCTGCATCATGAGCGGCGCGAACACGTCGATCCCCATACTGACGATGGTGCCGTTGAACTCCGGCGCGGCGACGCCGACCACGGTGAGCGGGTAGCCATTGAGGTGAATCGTCTTGCCGACAATCGCCGGATCGGCGGCAAACGACCGGCGCCACAACGAGTCGCCAATGACCGCAACGGGATGCTGTCCGGGCGCCACGTCGTCCGACGGCAGCAGGATTCGGCCGAGTTGCGCGGTCACGCCAAGCGTCTCGAAGTAGTTGCCGACCACGAGCTCAGCGATCACGCGCTGGGCATCGACGCCTCTTCCGACGGTGGCGAAGATCATCATCGACGCGGTCAGGCTCTCGAACGACCGCTGCTGCGCCGAGAGATCGCGATAGTCCAGCACCGAGATGCCCATGCCACGGCCGTCAATGGTCCGGCCGAGCAGGACCGAACTGGTGGCGGAATCGCGGACGCCGGGGAGCGGTTTGAGCGCGATGCTCTTGAACAGGCTGAAGATGGCGGCGTTGCCGGCGATGCCGAGCGAGAGCACCGCGATCACGACCAGCGAGAACGCAGGATTCTTGACGAGCATGCGGACGCCGAAGCGCACGTCCTGCCACACATCGGCGACGAGGGCGACGACACCGCCGCGCCAGACCGCTCGCGCGTCTTCCTTCGCCTGCAGCGGATTGCCGAATTCGTTGATGGCGGCGAGCCGCGCCGATTCCGGATCCTCTCCCGCGGCGATGCGCTCGGCAATCGCCATCGCGAAGTGACTGCGGATCTCGCTGTCGAGATCGTGGTCGATGCGGCGGCGGCCGAGCAGCCAGCGGAATGGATTCATAAGGGCCCTTCGACTTCGCTCAGCTCCTGGTGCGTTTCGGGTTGAGAATCGTGCCGATTGCCGAGACCAGCTGCGACCAGCGGTCGCGTTCCTGCAGGAGCTGCTTCTTGCCCTTCGGCGTGAGCTTGTAAAACTTCGCGCGCTGGTTCTGATCGGTCATGCCCCAGTCGCTCTTCACCCAGCCCTGCTTCTCGAGACGATGCAGCGCGGGATAGAGCGATCCGGTCTCGATCTTGAGCGACTCGGCCGACTCGGTCCGGATCGTCTGGCCGATCGCGTAACCGTGTTGCGGCCCCCACTGCAGCGTTTGAAGGATCAGCATGTCGAGCGTGCCCTGCAGTATCTCCAGACGAGGCCGGTAGCGCTTCTGTTCCATAGGATGTAGATAGCCTACATCCCAGGGCTGTAGATTGTCTACAGCCTCAGTGGGGTGACTGAGGTGCCTGAGGTGCCTGAGGTGCCTGAGGTGCCTGAGGTGCCTGGGGTGCCGAGGGTGCTGGAAGTACCGGACTTGACATCACTCTGACAAAATGTAAGATATGCCGCCATGACCGCGACCCGCCTGCCGTCGATGTCGCAAACCGAGTCCCTGGTGATGGAGCTGCTCCGCGGCCGCGAGCGATACGGCCTGGAGCTGGTCGACGCTTCGGAAGGCGAGCTCAAGCGCGGCTCCGTCTACGTGATCCTGGCGCGCATGGAAGAAAAGGGCTTCGTCGATTCCCGCCAGGAGGAACGACAGGAGGGCACGTCGGGGCTGCCGCGCCGCCTGTATCGCGCGACCCCGTACGGCCGGAAGGTGCACGGCGCGTTCGCGACGTTGCGCGAAGCACTGGCGTTGAAGCCGACGGAGGCGAAATGAACTTCGAATCCTTTGTCATCGCGGTCTGCGATCGCTTCGTGTCGCAGCGCGCCTTCGACCTGATCGTCGTGCCGGCGCTGGCCGATCTCGAATTCGAAGTCGAACACCGGCGGGGCAGCCGCATGGCCGGCCGCATCGCCGTGCTGCGCGCGGTCGCCGGCGGCGTGCGCCACGACATGGGCCACGCGTCCGGCGGATTCCTCAAACTGACGCTGCTGTCGGTCGCGTACTACATGTTCCCGGTTGCGATCTCGGTCAGCCTGTTCAAGACCTGGGTCGACTTTTTCGTCGCGGCGGGAATCGTGCTGGCGTTGTCGCTCGTGCCGGTGATGGTGTGCTTCTGGCCGGAGCGGCAACCGGTTCGCTCCGGCGATTGAGCGCGTCATGTCCGATCTCGTCGCGCGCAAACTCACCAAGCGCTTCTCCGGGACTCGTGTCGTCAACGACGTCAACCTGACGGTGCGGCCGGGCGAAGTGGTCGGCTACCTCGGACCCAACGGCTCGGGCAAGACAACGACCGCGCGCATGCTGGGCGGCCTGCTCGAGCCATCGGGAGGCGTCGTCGAATACGACGGCGTGGACATTCGCGCGGATGTGATCGCCTTCCATCGCCATGTTGGCTACGTGCCGGAGGAGCCCTATCTCTATCCGTTCCTGTCCGGGCGTGAATACCTGCAGCTCGTGGGACGCCTGCGCGAACTGCCCGAAAGCCTGCTGACCGAGAAGATCGACGGCTTTCTGCGGCTCTTCAATCTGAGCGTCGCGGCGGACCAAAGCATCGGCTCGTATTCGAAGGGCATGCGGCAAAAGATCGTCATCTCGGCGGCGCTGCTGCACGATCCGGCGGTCGTGATCTTCGACGAACCCGAGACGGGACTCGATGTGGCGACGACGTTGATGCTGCGCCACCTGGTGCGCACGCTGGCCACGCGCGGCAAGGCGATTCTCTACAGCTCGCACATCCTGGAAGTGGTGGAGCGCGTCTGCGACCGCGTGATCGTGCTGCACAAGGGAAATGTCGTCGCCGACGACTCGATTGCGAGGCTGCGCGCGTTGTCGTCGAGCACCTCGCTCGAAGGCGTCTTCTCGCAACTGGTGATCCGCGAAGATCCCGAATCGATCGCGCGCGATCTTGCCGACCTGGCGGCAACGGGCTCCTGACGTGCGCAAGGCCGACCGCGGTCCTTACGTTCTGCTGACGAAGCTGTTTCTCCGGCAGTTTCTCGAGAACGACCTGTTGTCGCCGGACGGCGATCGCTCCCAGATGCTCGCGATCGTCGGCGGGTCGGTGATTTCGCTGACGCTGTTCATCAGCATGTTCACGTCGGCGGGATACGCGATGTCGATCATGATGCCCGGCGAGGCGGCGGTGCTCACGCTCAGCGACAAGTTTCTCTATGTCTCGCTGGCGATGCTGGTGACCGCGCTCGTGGCGGCCGCGCAGTGGGATGCGCTGGCGATCGATTACCGCGATGCCGTCATCCTCCAGCCCTTGCCGATTCGTCCAGCCGTGCTGCGGTTCGCGAAACTGAGCGCGGTTGCCGCGCTGGGCGCCGGCGTGGCGATTGCGGTGAACATTTTCCCGGCCATCATCTTCCCGTGGCTGCTGGCGTTTGCGGTTCCGCAGATGCACGCGTGGCAGGTGCTGCAGTTGATCCTGACGCAGTTCGTGATCACGGTGAGCGCCGCGACGTTCGGCTTCCTGACCGTGATCGCGGTTCGCGAGTGGGCGAGCGCGCTGCTCGGCCCGAACTGGTTCGCGCGGGTGTCGCCCTGGATCCAGACCATGGCGATCGTCCTGATCGGCAGCGCGATCCTGCTGCTGCCGATGGTGTCGACGCGCGTCGGGCAGCGCGGCATGAGCGGATGGCGGCTGGACCTGCCGTCGACGGCGTTTGTCGGCGTGTATGAATCGGCAACCGGCGGATTCCTGGCCGACCTGCCGCGACGACGCATGACGAAGCGGCAGGAGGATCGCGATCGCGCCTTTACCGAAATCTATGACCAGCGGCGGCCGATGTTCCCCGGGCTCACGCGGCGAGCGGAAGCGCTGCTTGGCGGCGTCGCGCTGCTGGTGGTCGTTGCCACGGCGCTGAACGCGTTCAGGATGCCGTCGATTGGCATTGCCGCGGCGCAGGCGCGCGGGCGATCGAAAATCGCTTTTCTGCCGCGAGTCATCTTTCCCCGGAGCGCGGCGGCGCGAGCGGGATTCGATTTCGGGATCGCCATCCTGTGGCGCAACAAGACCCATCGTCTGACCCTTGCCGCGGCAGCGGCGATCGGCTTTGCGATGGTGCTCGTGGCGATCTCGGGCGTTGACCTCGCGGCGGACGCGCGACCGACGGCGCGGCTGCTTTCCATCCAACCGTTGCTGTACGGGTGTCTGCTGGTCGCTTTCCGTCACGTACTGCGCGTGCCCGCGGAGCTGCGCGCGAACTGGGGCATTCAGATCGCGTGGCGGGGCAAAGTCCGGGCGTTCGCGAACGGAGTGGCGGCGGCCGCGTTGTTGTCGATTGCGCTGCCCGCGATCCTGGTGGTGTTTCCGCCGATTGCATTTGCCGCGGGCGTCCGCTTCGCCGCCGCCCATGCGCTGCTGGGCGTCGTGGGCGCGGCGATCGTGCTCGAAGCGCTGATGCTGTCGTTCGACAAGGTGCCGTTTACGTGCACCTACCTGCCGACCGACAACATGAGAGCGATGGCGCCGATTTATGCGCTGGCGTTTATCATCGGCGCCGCGTTGTTTGCGCGGCTCGAGCTCGCCATCCTGACCGGCTCGTCAACGATGGGCGTGGTGACGCTTCTTGCGATCCTGATTGCGCTGCGCATCGCGTCGGTGTTGCGCAAGCGTGTTGCGGACATCGATTTCAACGAAACGCCGGTGTCGCTCAGCGAACTTGGATTGCACAGCTAGGCAGGCCGGCAGGCCGGCAGGCTAGCGGGCTAGCAGGCTAGCAAAAAAAAGGGCCGGAACCTTTCGGTCCCGGCCTTCTTGTTAGCCTGCTGGCCTGTTAGCCCGCTGGCCCGCTAGCCTGCAGGCCTAGTGAGTGACCGCTTCCGACTTCGCCTTCTTCAGACCCTGGATCTGAATCACCGGCGCGCCGGGCGCTTCCTTCAGCACGTGCTGGCGATAGAGCTTTTCCATCTCCGCGTGCTTGCGCTGTTCTTCCGGCGACAGGTCCTTCTTCTTGCGCGCCGCGATCTTCTCGTCGCGCGCGTTCTTGGCGATGCCGAGCACGTCGAGGTCGGTCTGCGCGCCCTTGGCCACCGCTTCGGCGTTCAGCTTCAGCGAGTGCTCGGTCGACGACAGCGGCACCGGCTTGTTGCCGGCGAAGATCTCATGACGGCCGTGCTCCTCGTACCACTTCGTGAGCGTCGCCGTCATGTGCATCTTCTCGATGATGTTCCGCCAGCCGATGCCCGTGTTGTAGGCGCAGAAGGAGATTTCGCCCATCTGCGTCGCATACGGGATGATGCACATCTCGGTGCGGCGGAAGTCGTAGTTGAACAGGTCCTGGAACCACATGCCGGCAATGAACAGGAAGTTCCAGCGATCGGCGCGGCGCTTTTCGATGTCCTGCTTGGTGCGATCGCCGCTGACCTTGCCGTAGTCGCGGCCGGTGGCGCCGAAGGTCTTGTCGAACTTCTTCAGCAGGTCGGTCAGTTTGAAGTGCGTCGGCGACTTGAACGAGTTGTAGTTGCGCGCCAGCGCCAGGGCCATTCCCGTGACGGTGAGCCACTTGCCGCGGGCCGCGTCGGTGACCGACGCCACGTCCTTCGCCAGCCGCTCGGCGTTGACGAACGCGGTAAACGGCACGGCTTCCTTCGTTTCCTTGTCGATCATGACGGCCATGCCGATGCCGCAGTTCGGGTGGCAGCCGCACGTCAGGTTGCCCCATTCACTGTCGGGACCCTTGGCGACGTCCGCCCAGTCCGTGAAAGTGCCCATGAACGAGATCGGGAACCAGTCGCGCACCGGCTCGCCAAGGCCCGTCTGGTTCTTCACGTCGTGCGCCAGGTGCGACAGCGTGTAGCGCTGCGCGGCGCGGCGCTCCGGCGTCACTTCCTCATCGCGTCCGGTGAAGCTCACCGGCTGGAACGACAGGAAGTTGATCCGCTTCGGGTTGTCGAGCGCGAACTCGATGATGCGCCCGACCTGCTCGTTGTTCACGCCGTTGACAATCGTCACGACGGGGACGATGTCCACGCCGGCCGAGTGGAGATTCTCGATCGCCCGCAGCTTGACGTCGAACAGGTTGCCGACGCGGCGATGCGCGTTGGCGGCGTTGCCGATGCCGTCGAACTGGAGATAGGCGTAGCGGAGGCCCGCCTCGGCGGCCGCCTTCGCGAAGTCGAAGCTCTTCGCGAATTCAATGCCGTTGGTCGCGGCCTGCACCGAGTTGTAGCCGACCTTGCGCGCGTAGCGAACCGCGTCGAGGAAATACGGCGACAGCGTCGGCTCGCCGCCGGAGAACTGCACCGACATCTGGCGCTTCGGCTTGATGGTGATGGCGTTGTCGAGCACCGTCTTGATGTCGTCCCACGTCAGCTCATGCACGAAGCCGACCTGGTTGGCATCCATGAAGCACGGGTCGCACATCATGTTGCAGCGGTTGGTCAGGTCCACCGTCAGCACCGAGCCGCGGCCGTGCTTGATCGTAGAACTGCCGTGGTTGTGGAGCTTCTCGTCGTTGTGGGCGCGGATGTCGCGGCCCGGGAACACTTCTTCGAGGTGCTTGAAGAAGGCCGTGTCGATCGCCATCACGTCCTCAAAGTGCCCGTGGATCGGGCAGTCCTTGATCATGACGATCTTGCCGTCCTTCTCGTCGATGGTCGCCTTGATCTCGCCGACCTTCTCGTTGAGCAGCGTCTCGAGCGGGCGGGTGCCGTCGAGGATGGCCTGTCGCGCTTCGCGCACGCAGGTCGGACAGAGCGAGTCGGTCTGCCGCGGCCAGCCGAGCGGCGGCTTGGTCTTCTGGTACGACTTCAGCATCGGCTTGTCGGACCACTTCGGCGTGAACGACGGGTTGTGGCTGATCTTGTTGAGCTGCGAAAAGACCTGCCAAATTCCATTGGCGGCAATCGACAGACCCTTTTCGGCGAATTTTATCGGCGCGTGCATGTACGCTCTCCTCAGGCTAAGTGCTTGACTGGTCTGTATTTTACGGATTTCCTACGCGCCCTTGCACACAGAACGGGGAGTGGGCCCGAACGGTCACTGAACTGGCTGAGGCGGGTCCTGAACGGTCAATACCCGACGAATTCAGTCGGTGATGCAGCCTTGCGAGTGACCTAGATCAACTGTGGGCGGACACGAGAGAAGTCGGATATTCTCGGCCAATGCGACGCTGCGCCGCATTGGCGGTGATTCTAATCTCAGGCATCGCGTCCCTGACGGCCCAGCGCGCCGCCGCTGCCCTCGACGCGATCGCACTCGTCAACTCGTCGGTCCTGAACATTCGAACCGGTACGATTCAACGCGGAGCCACGGTCGTGCTCCGTGGCGGCCAAATCGAAAGTGTTAGTAGCGCCGCGGCACCTGCCGGGATACGAGCCGTCGATCTGCACAACCGGTTTGTCGTGCCCGGTCTGATCGATGCGCACGTGCACATTGCCTCGCTGCCGCAGTTGCGGGCGGCGCTCGAAAGCGGCGTGACGACGGTGCGCAGTGCCGGCGTGTCGAATTTCGCGGACGTCGGCATGCGCGAGCTGGTGAAGAAGGGATTCGTGGCCGGACCGGACGTCGTGGCCGCCGGCTATCACGTGAGGCCCGAAATCGCGCCCGAGTTCTTTCTCGACTTCCCCGAGCTGGGTGACTTGATGAACGGCGTGACCGGCGCCGACGCGATTCGCCGCGCCGTACGCGCCAACCTGTCGCGCGGAGCCGACTGGATCAAGGTGCTCGCCACCGAGCGGGCCGGCACGGCGAATACGGATCCGCGCAAGCAGGTCTACTCGCAAGAGGAGCTGCGCATCCTGGTCACCGAAGCCGCGGGCAAAGAGATTCCGGTGATGGCGCACGCGCACGGCGCCGAAGGCGCGGATGCCGCGGTGCGCGCCGGCGTGCGCAGCATCGAGCACGGCACCTACCTGAGCGACGAGACGCTGCAGCTGATGGCGAAGCAGGGCACCTACTTCGATCCAACCGCCGACATCGTCAACGATCTCACGGAGGCGGGCGGCGATTACGACAATGCCGCGTTGAAGCGGCGCGGCGAGATGATGCGGCCAATTCTCAAGGCGGCGATCGGCAAGGCGCTCAAGTTCGGCGTGAAGATCGTGACAGGATCCGACACCGGCTACGGGCCGAACAGCGTGGCGCGCGTGGCGCGCGAAGCCACCGAACTCGTCGCTGCCGGAATGACGCCGCTGCAGGCGTTGCAGGCGGCGACCATCGTCAACGCGGAAATGTTGCGGCTCGACAAGCGCACCGGCGCGGTCGAGCCCGGCCTCGAGGCCGACATCCTCATCGTGGATGGCAATCCCCTCGACAACATCAGGACACTGCTCGATCCGCTGCTGGTGATCAGCAACGGGCGAATCGGGTTGGATCGGCTGTCGTTTGCGAAGTGATCACCGGGAGAGACCAATGAAGAGAGTCATGGCGGTATGCATGTGTATGTGGCTCGCGCCGGCAGCGGCGTGGGCGCAGACCGAACAACATCAGCATGAAGGGATGAAGCCGAAAGACATCGGCACGGTCAGTTTCGAAACCTCTTGTAATCCAGCGACGAAGACGAAATTCAACGAGGCCGTCGCACTTCTTCATTCATTCTGGTTCGCGGAATCGCGGGCCATCTTCGAGGGCGTCCTGAAGGACGATCCGAATTGCGCGATCTCGTACTGGGGCATCGCGCTCACGCATTGGGGCAACCCGTTCGCGGGTCAGCGTTCGCCGCAGACGATCGCGAACGGCAAGGCCGCAATCGACAAGGGCCTCGCCACCGGCTCGCCGACGCCGCGCGAGAAGGGTTACATCGAGGCGGTCGCGATCCTGTTTTCGAGCAGCGACGTGACCAACCAGCGGCAGCGCGTGCTCGACTACGAGAAGGCGATGGGACGCCTCTCGGTCGCCAACAAACCCGACATCGAAGCGCGTATTTTCTGGGCGCTCTCGATCGCCCAGGCCGCCTCGCCGACCGACAAGACGTTCGCGCGCAACCTGCAGGCCGCGGAAATGCTCGAGCCGATGTACAAGCAGCTGCCGAATCATCCGGGCATCGCGCACTACATCATTCACACCTACGACGTGCCGGCGCTGGCGCAGAAGGCCCTGCCGGCGGCGCGCGCGTATGCCGACATCGCGCCGGCGGTGCCGCACGCGCTTCACATGCCGTCGCACACCTTCACGCGCGTCGGGTTCTGGAAGGAATCCGTCACGACCAACACGCGGTCGGCCGCTGAAGCGGAAAAGACCAACGGCATCGGCGAGGCGATGCACGCGCGCGACTACATGACGTATGCGTTCCTGCAGATGGGCATGGACGCGCAGGCGAAGGAGAACGTCGGCCACGCGGTGCGTCTCGCGTCGATGGGCGGCGGCACGCAGGGCGCCGCCGGCGCCGGTCCGAACACGTTCGCGCTCGCGGCGATTCCCGCGCGTTATGCGATGGAGCGTCAGCAGTGGGCCGAGGCCGCGATCCTCGAACCGCGGCCGGCGCCGAACACGCCGTACACCGAAGCGATCACGCACTTCGTGCGCGCCATCGGCGCCGCCCGCGCCGGCCGGCCGGTCGATGCCGCGGCCGACATCGCGAAGCTCGCCGCGCTTCGCGATCGCGAGATCGAG
>Ga0207428_10002754_pt1 | contig 17470 bp, 6 predicted proteins | sample RhiMethybrSRZTD1_FD_187600 | JGI IMG/M metagenome (GOLD analysis project Ga0207428, IMG submission 187600) | Populus rhizosphere microbial communities from Tennessee, USA - Rhizosphere MetaG P. TD hybrid SRZTD1 (SPAdes) (version 3) | ecosystem: Host-associated > Plants > Roots > Rhizosphere >...
TGTCCCATCTGTAGTTCTCCCAAAACCACCTATACGCTTTCTCTCGGTCGATACGCGCCACCAGGGACTTTCTCATGTGCTCGTGTGGGCCTCCGAGGGAGTGCCCAGTTTCGTGACGGACGACTCGCCTATACTCTGACTCATCCGTGCTCATGGTAAACCCCTCAAGGTTCATGGTCTGGCGGTTCCTCGGGATGAGCAAAATATCCGTTCCGAGGTACGACCAGTAACCGCCAGGCTCCCGGGAGATGCGGACATCTCCTGTATCCCGTGTCTCAACGAACGAGATGCCCACCGTTCTTCTCCATGCATTCATGTGGCTAATGATCCGCGCCCTCAGATCAGCCGGAGTCCTCTCCATGAAGCTGACGGTCAGTTTGCGCGGTTCCGGTCCCCAATACTTTGATGTTAATACCGCAATTGCGAGTGGCGAGATCTCTTGCCCCTCTCTCATCACAGCCGCGAGCGGCCCCAGCGCAGGGGCGTTGGCTGGGTTGATAGACCTGGCGACCTGCGCCGCCTTTTCCAACAACCGTGTTGGAGGGAACTTGATAATACATCCTGGCCTGCGCTCTTGTCCGTTTGACTCTTCCCACAATGCGGATTCTTCGTACACCTCGCCACCATCGATTGCTCTGCTCGCCAGTTCGGCGATCTTGGCGAGCGCGCTACGAAGCTGATCGTTCTTATTTTTTCCGTTGCCTTCTGTGTAATCATTTTTTGCCATTGATATTTCCCTCAATCTGAGGCTGTAAGCAACTCGAAGTCAAACAGCCCCGGTTAGTTTGACTTGCTGTTCTCTTCTCTCGCTGGCCGCTCTACACCTATCGTCCGTCAACTGAGGATTAAGCGAATTTTGTCGGTCACAGAAATCGTACTTCTAGCGGCGGATTGGTTATCGGCGCAGTTGCAGCTTAAACAAACTGTCTTAGTCGGGAGGCGCGAATAATACGTAGCGTGACGGCTGAGAGTCGGTTCTGTGGCGTACACAAAGACACAATATTATGGGCTATGCGGGAAATCCGGTGTCTCCATATGCGCTCAAAAGAAGGCTACTTGGTGTTTAGAAATAGTAGGCGAAAAATGTAACGATAATAGCGAACGCCTCTATCGTTGCCGACTGGGCAGAGTCCGCATCCAGATAGATCGAAGAGAAAGAAAAGAGTCGTGAACGACTGAAATGCCGAGCGGACGCAATCGAAACGCTGCATTGTCGGAATGCTGAAATGTTGGATGGTTACTTCCCACGCTGCTCGGCCAACCAGTCGGCCAGCAGATCCTGTGCCAACTTGCTCACGTCCTCCGGCTATCCCCCGGCGATCTCTCCCTTGCGCCGGCGGCGCCGAAGAATCTCATCAACGTCGGCGTGGGTGTCTTTGCGGAGGTAGACGGTTACGTTGCGAAAGTTCGCGTCACTGCGCTTTCCGGCTCTCGGCCTTCCGATCGAGCGCAGTTGCTCGATCGGTCGCGCTATAGGGGCCGCGGGCGCTTCTTCCGCCTGCGTCACTTCCCTTGCCCGCGGCCGCCGCTCCGCGGGCTCTTCATAGAGTTCCGGGAGAAATTTTGAGAAAAGTTATTTCAAGCCAGAAGTCTATTCACCATAATATTTTGCGACCGTCTGATCCATGCCTTTAAGCGCTGCCGCTGGATCGATCCGACTGTTTCCCTGACGACGTTGCCGAAAGTCTCCTCTCCTGAATCCTGGTGTTATATCATCTAACCGAAATCTATAGATTTCGGTTAGCTTAGTGGGCGAGGCCCATAACGGTGAAAGCGTCTATGGGCTGCGTCGCGTCCTGGCGCTGGTCGGAGCTGAGACGCAGATGATGAGCCCCTGGCCGGTATCGGCGCTTCCGGACAGGAACCACGGCTGGCCCTGGAATATTGGTAACCCCTTTGTTCTCAATTGAGTTACCGTATAACCGCATCTTTTTACTTACCGGGAAGGCCCGATTCGCTATACAAATGCAAACATGAATGTTGATAAACTGAGGGCGCCGCTAAAATCCGGACCCGTCGTGATCGTGCTGACGCTCATGGTCCTTATCGGGATAGCAATGGCCCTCAGCCTTCAATCTCGTCAGCGCTTTACGCCTACCGGCGCCGGCGCAACTGTCACTTTGACCATGTGGTACCTGGGCGGAGGCAGCCACCACGAAAAACGATTCACCGACGATATGGTACGCCGTTATGAACAGGAACATACGGGCGTCAAGGTCCTGGTCACTTATTACAACAGCCTCGATGAATACATTCGTATTATCAACAGCGCGCTGGATGGTGAGACAGCCTTTCCCAATCTGGCGCGCGGCGATCAGGGATCGCATTCGGTGGATGCCATCGTTCGTCAGGGCCGGTTGGTCGATCTGAGCGGCGCCGCGGCTCGGCGCGGTTGGAGAGATCGTTTACAACCGGGAATGCTCGAATACCTCGGCCGCCGTTACACCGGCGGGATTTTTCTGATTCCTTCGCGAATTCATTTCGCGGGCGTTTTTTACAATCGGCAGGTCTTTGAAAGCTTCGGTTTACAGATTCCCAGAACCGAGGCGGAATTTGAATCACTGCTGGCGTCGCTCAAGCGGAAAGGTCAGACGCCGTTGGTGATCGGCGGAAAAACAGGTGATCACCTGCTCTTTCAATGGTATGCGCTGATCAACAACCGCCTCGACCTTATCGATCGTCCTGCGCGCGAGATCCTCGGCGATCTCTTTGCCGGTAAAAATTCCGTCGCCTTCGACTCGGAGCCGTTCAAACAAGGGGCCGAGAAGATGAAGGATTGGATGAGGCGTGGTTATTTCAACCGTGATTTCGTCGGCCTCACCGGCGCTGAGGCTTATGACCGCTTCCTTGAAGGCGGATCGCCGTTGTATCTCGGTCTGGGAGGAAGCTGGGCGCAAGAGAGAGAACGCGCACATCCGCCGCAATTCGTCGTCGGTTTTTTCCCATTCCCGCCATCCGAACTTGGGAAACGCGCCATCGCCACCGGCTCACCTACGGCCGTCTGGCAGGTCTTCAAAGGTAATAATCAGGCCGCAGCCATTGAGCTGACCGACTGGATGCTTAGTCACGAAGTCGGCCGGTTCCTGATCGAAAACCAGAATCTCCCGGCGCTGCGTGTGGATGACCTGCGCGGCGTCTCACTTGCGCCTCATCTACTCGAAGAACTCTCGGCCTTCAAGGAGTGCGACCTCGGCATCTTTTATGACAACGCCAGCCCCGCGTTGCGCTCAGTCATGAAAGAGGGGCTGATACAATTGATGGCCGGGGAGAAGACCGTCAAGGGGCTTGTGACCGAGACCCAGGCGGCATTTCAAAAGGACCTCGACTCCCCGCCGCTCAGCGTCGCCAGATAACTCAACCATTCTTAAGATCTATAGAATCAACGCGTTTACCGTAACATTACCTAACGATACCTGTTTTCAGCCCTTCGACAAAGGATAATCCGCTCGTTAAACAGGATCGATAAAGTCTCCCATAAAAGATCCTGGCCAGTCCGGCCGGGACAAGCTCATAACCACTTCTGATTTTGCCGGGTTTTTATTGACATTCAGCATAGGCGCTTAACACCGCGGCAGGATCAATTTAGGCCGGCGTTGATGGTATTTGAAGATTAAATACGCCCATGCAACCTAACGTAGGGGCGGGTTTTCCCCGCCCATGTCTGTGATCCAGGCGATGGGGCGGGGAAAACCCGCCCCTACAATACTGGGCGCGTTATTTATTCAAATACCATCAACGGACGATAGAGAATTATAAGCGCAGCGGATTCGTAGCAAGTCCAGCAACTTTTTGTCCAAGGAGGATAGAACATCATGGGAAAACAAGAATTGAGATCGAATGGCTTTAGCGGAATTGGATTGTCTTTTACCCAAACAAAATACAACTATATGAAAACGATTACATTCTTACTCCTTCTATGTTTCTTCTCTTTGCCAGTATTCGCGCAGAGCGATGGGTTGCCAAGGGGAGCGCACCTGATGCCTTACACAAGGTATGAGGCTACATCACCATCACTCGGCGGCGGCGCTACGTTGTTAGGGCCGACGTTTGATCAGACAAAAGTTCAGTCTGAAGCAAGCGATAGAATTTGCGCAAGCTTGTCTGCGGCGGGTTCTTCAGTAAGCTGGACGACTACACAGGCGGGGCAAGGTCTCGTACTGCGCTATAGTATTCCTGACGGACAGAGCGGCGCCCTTGGGCTTTTTGTAAATAATACATTTGTCCAGAATATCAATGTCACCACTAAATGGTCGTGGCAATACTTTGCTAAACCAGGTCAGGGCGATCCTAACATTCCATCGAATACGCCTAATCCAAATGCCACCCAAAGAATGCGTTTTGACGAGGTACGTGTATTCCTGGCGAATTCGATTCCGGCAGGCGCCACTGTAAAACTTCAAAAAGGCAGTGACGGCATTACTTACATGGTTGACTTTATTGAACTGGAGCCAATCCCTCAGGCAGTCGCATTCAACCCGGCCACCATGCGCAGTGTTACTGAATTTGGAGCCGTTCCCAACGATGGTCAAGACGATATGAACGCCTTCAACAGCGCAAGAATCGCCCTTCAGGGTTCGGGAAGAAGCCTCTATATCCCTGCGGGAACCTTCAACTTGGGTTCCACGTGGCATATCGAAACTAATATTTCTATTCAGGGGGCGGGTATTTGGTATACGACTTTATACTTCACAAGCACTGGCTCAGGCGGCATTGTTGGGAATGGCGATAACGTACAACTCCGCGATTTCTACATGAACGGAGAGAACACGATCAGAAACGAATATAAAGGTCTCACCGGCGGCTACGGCAATAATTCCATAATTGAAAGACTGTGGATTGAGCACTTCGAAGTAGGCGCATGGATCACGACCTGGACGGGCGCTATTACAAATGGACTTCGCGTCTCCTTTTGTCGATTCAGAAATAACTACGCTGATGGCATCAATTTGTCTCGTGGCAGCAGTAACTGCATCGTTGAACAGTGCGACATGAGAAACAATGGCGACGATGCAATGGCTACATGGTCCGCCTTCGATGGTCCTCAGCAGTGTTTCAATAACGAATTCAGATTTTGTACAGCAGAAAATACCTGGCGGGCGGGCGGCATCGGCTTCTTTGGGGGCGGAGGGCACAAAGGCCACCACTTGTTGATCAAAGATAGCACTGAAAATGGCATTCGCATTAACTCAGACTTTCCGGTAGTAGGAAACTCATTCAGCTCAACCTTATGGATTGAAGTTTATGAAACAACAGTTATTGGTTGTGGAACAAACGCTAATCTCTGGCATAACCGCTATGGCGCAGTGGATATCTTTACCCGTTTATATAATGTTCAAAATTTCAGACTCAGAAACGTAGACATCCAGGGCTCACAAAAAGACGCCGCAATGATCTATGATGTCGCGAGCCCGTTCACAATCTCCAACCTCGAATTCATCGACGTTACACTTAACGGAGCAGGCCTTGATGGCAACATCAACAATTACACTTCCGGCACATATGATGATTACGCTGGCCATGGCATTTACGTGCTTCCCGAAACCAATGGTTCAATGACCATTACAAATACGAATATTTGTAATACTCCATCCGGGCAGACCAGGAATGATTCAAGCGCTACATTTGTGATCAATGGCGCTCCCGGCTCTACATGTAGCGGGAATACGAACAACGCCCCTGTGGCGAACGCAGGTCCGGATCAGAATTTGACACCGGGAACAACATCAGTAAACCTCAGCGGTTCCGCAACAGATGCGAACGGAGACCCGATAACGTTCAGCTGGTCTCAGATTAGCGGCCCTACCGCCACAATCACTAACAGTTCAAGCGCAAATACCACGGTCACCGGACTTTCGAGCGGTAATACCTATATATTCAGATTATCCGCCAGCGACGGAAAAGGTGGAATAGGCTCTGACGATGTCCAGGTTACCGTTCAATCACCCCCAAGCAATCTCCCTGCCCCATGGGTAACTACGGATGTCGGGGCGGTCGCCGCCGCAGGCAATGCAACTTATAACAGTTCAACTGCGACATTCACGGTCAATGGATCTGGCGTTGATATTTGGGACACGGCTGACGAATTCAGATATGTCTATCAGCCTATTAATGGCGATGTTACTATTACCGCGCGCGTTGCCAGCTTAACCAACACCAACGCCTGGGCGAAGGCAGGGGTAATGATCAGGGCGTCAACTGCCGCGGGATCTCAACATGCGTTCACGGCTGTGACCCCGGGTAATGGGTTGAATTTCCAGCGCAGAACTGCAACAAATGGCGTCAGTGATGGCATTGCAGGCGGCGCGGGCGCGGCTCCTTACTGGGTGCGTTTGCAGCGTGTCGGAAATACTTTCACAAGTTCGGTTTCAACAAACGGCGCGACCTGGACGACCATCGGTTCGGCGACCATTTCTATGGGCGCTTCGGCGCAGGTAGGTCTTGCCGTAACATCACATGCCGATGGCGTCCTTGCTACGGCGACATTTACCAACGTACAAATCAGTACGCAATCACCTTCAACTCAGAATCCTTTCCCAGGCCCGAACCCTGCTGCGATTCCAGGAACAATTGAATTCGAAAACTTCGACACTGGGGGAGAAGGCGTGGCTTATCACGATAACGAGGCTGCAAACCAGGGCGGGCAAGGCAGAACGACCGAAGGCGTAGATATCGAGGCCTGTAGCGAAGGCGGCCTTAACATCGGATGGACTACGACTGGCGAGTGGTATGAGTATACCGTGAACGTCGCAACCGCCGGCAACTACAACATTGATGTCCGCGCAGCATCAATGTTTGCGGGCGGAACTTTCCACATCGAATTCAATGGCGTTGATAAGACCGGATTGTTTACGACTGTCAGCACAAACGGTTGGCAAAACTGGACGACAATCTCAAAAGCCAACATCGCATTGACGGCAGGCGTTCAGGTGATGAGAGTTTTTCTTGATAATGCAAACTTCAACCTGAACAGGATTACATTTACAAGCGTAGGCGCCAATGTGCCGGTTACAGGCGTTACCGTTTCGCCTACATCTCAGTCATTGGCATTGGGGGGTACTGTTCAGCTCGTCCCTACGGTGACGCCTGCAAACGCCACCAACAAGAGTGTGACCTATTCGTCGAACAATACTGCGGTGGCCACTGTGAATAGTTCAGGGCTTGTGTCTGCGGTCGGCGCGGGATCAGCAGTCATTACAGTTACAACTGTAGATCAAGGTAGAACGGCTACAAGCACAATCACTGTGACTGGCGCCGCGGCTGCGTTCAGAATCAAAAACCGCTGGCAAAACACTTATCTACATGACGCGGGCGATCGCGTAAGGTATAGCGCCACAGCTTCTGGAACTACTTATAACTGGGTTCTTGAAGACGTAGGCGGCGGGCAGAAAGAAATTAGAAACGTTGGCACTGGCGAGTACATGCACATTGAAAACCTGACCGGTTATGTTCAATGTACAGCCCGCACTGTGGGTTGGATGAGCTCCCGCTGGACACTTGAGGACGCCGGAGGCGGATTCGTCAGATTTAAAAACGTGTGGCAACCAAGCAACTATATTCACGTTGAAAACCTTGCAGGTCATGCGCAGCATGGAACAATTTCTCCTGTGTGGGAGAGCGCGCAATGGATTCTTGAACCAGTTTCTGGCGGAAGCGCGGCCATGGGAGTTTCTCCTAAACTCGACTTTATCCAACATGTATCTTTGAAAAAGTAACGGCAGACCGCATAAGCTGAGAAAGACATCTTCGCTGAAAGAAGCCTTTCCGACGCCAACACTGCCTGCCGAACTGCTGCCCTGATTGTAGAGGCTGTGTTGGGGATTGCCATTTCTGACTGCGCTTTGCATGTCGGAGCGCTATGCGGTTCGTCTTTGAAGCGGACGGAACAAGAAAGCCCGCCGATCGCTCAGCGGGCTTTCTATTTCGAAACCTGCCCCCTGCTTATCTTAGTCCCTACGACCATAGCGACGGCCGTAATCATCGGCGAATCGGCGATACGCTTGGGCGTACCCACTACGGAACCCTTCGCGGTAGTCGCTGCTGCCATAGCGGAAGCGGGGATAGCCGAACAGATTGAACCTGCGATGCTGAAGGGCGTCTTCCCTGCCCCGTATCAGCCCGTCACGGTAACCACGGCGTTCTTCAAATCGCTCCCGATGGCTGTCTTTCCAATCGTCGCGGTCACGGTCATTGTCTTTCCAATCGTCGCGGTCACGATCATTGTCTTTCCGATCGTCACGGTCACGATCATTATCTTTCCGATCGTCGCGGTCACGATCATTATCTTTCCGATCGTCACGGTCACGATCATTGTCTTTCCGATCATCGCGATCTCGGCGATTATCCTGCGAGCCGTCGCGGTCACGGTCGCGCCCTCTCACATCCTGAGCAAAGGTCATCGAACTGCCGGCGGCGCCCAGGAAAGTTGCGGCCAGCGCGATTGAAAGTCCGGTGGTTTTGATAGCTTTGATAATCATGTTTGTCCTCCTCGTTCACCTTAGGCTGAGTTCAACATTACCCCAATGGCAAATACGTCCCAGGCCTTCGCTTGGAAGTATTGCATTCGGCGGGCCACACGATGCGCCGTGGCCTAACTGATTGATTTATCCAATGGTGTGCTGCTTTCCGAGGGCAAACGAACCGAGAGAACGACGGATAGGGCGCACGAAAACGTTGATGCCTGAACCGAAAAGGTCTTCTCCTTACCGTGCCCATGGTAAAAAGTCCATTTTACGCATGAAGACAGCATTCATTACACGCTAAGTGAGTCAGCAGGAGAAATTTGAAAAATACGGCGTGACGGCCTTGATCAGCAAGCCTTTTGACCGATGCTCAGGTACCGCGAGCGGTAGCGAGCGGTCGTTAGCGAAGGTTCCACTCGGTACCGCTCGCGGTACTGACTCGTCGCCTCAATTCAGATCTTGGCGCCCCCAACATCTAGATCGGATTGCGATTGCATATCCGGGGGAAGACGCGCTGGGCCAGCGCCGCGAGCGGCGCGGTGTCGGAGAGTTTGCAGTTCGCCGCGCTTATCTCCTTCATTGTCCGGCGTGCGGCCGCCGAATGGCCTTCCCAGGAAAGGCGGAACCGACAAGCTTCGAATCCCTAACTACGAAAACACCGTTGACCAGCACATGTCTGAAGCCTTCGGAATACTGCTCTGGATTCTCGAACGTGGCGCGGTCAACGACGCGCGCCGGATCAAAGATGGCGATATCCGCGTCGGCGCCGACTTTGATCCTCCCCTTCACCCGCATCATCGGCACAGTAGATTCGAGACGTTGCGCAGGCATAATCGTCATCTTGCGAAGCGCGTCCATCAGCGAGAGCGCTTTTTGTTCGCGCACATAGCGGCCGAGCACGCGCGCGTACGTCCCCGCGCCGCGCGGATGACCTTTGCCGCCGGTGATCATGCCGTCGCTTGCGACTATCACGAGCGGATGCGCCGCGGCCAGCCGCGAGATTTCTTCCGGGATCGAATGGCCGATGACCGATCCGCCCTCTTTGCGATAGCGAGCAAAAGTTTCAGATGTCAGTCGTTCGCCCGTCGCGACCCATTGCAAATCTTTGTAGGTAATTCCCAACCGCTCCTGCCAGCCGTCGTCGTAGATCGCCGATTCGATCAGTGTCTGCGTCGCCGTATAAGGGTAGGCTTCGGTGGTCACATCGAGTCCGCGTTTGCGCGCGCCTTCGATCATCTTCAGACAAGTCGCTGTCTCGCGCAGGCAGGTGCTCGTGATGTGAACGACATGCAGCGAGCCGCCCGTCACTGTTGTGTCGGCGATTACTTCCTGCAATGCCTCGATCGCGCCGCCGGGTTCGACGGACCCGGCGTAGCGCAAGTGAACGTAGCAGGGGACGCGCCGTTCAGCCGCGATCTCGAAAACATCCAGAATCTCGCCGCGCGAAGTCGCCGGGACGTAATTGATTCCGAAGCCAATACCGAGCGCGCCTTCATCTAACCCTTGTCGAATGAGGTCGTTGATTTTCCGATTATCTTCTTTCGTGGCGCGGCGCGTGATCGCATTGTCTCGTGGCAGAAAAGCGCCGCTGTCATGCAGCGCCGTCATTCGCGCCGGGATATGACCAACTGTCGCGCCGAAGTTGACCAACGCTTTGCCCTCACGCTCTTGATACCAGGCGGCGACCGGCGAGACGCCGACCTCCATCTCGAGCGCGGTCGTCACGCCGTCCGCCGCCTTGTAACGATAGTTCTCGTCGGTCTGGCCGTGCGAGTGGAGGTCGATGAAACCCGGCGCCACGACCAGTCCGCTGACATCCACGACTTGCTTGCCCTGAAGCCGTCCGGCTGAGATCGCCGAGACCCGCCCGCCGCTTACTCCGATATTGCGCACCGCGTCCAGCCCGGATTCAGGGTCCATAACGCGTCCGCCGGTCAACACCAGATCGAAAGTATTCATGCGTTGGCCCTGAGTAACTGCTGTCAGAACGAACGCGTATGAGATGAGGAGCAATAGAAATCCGATGAAAATCATCCCGCTTCTACGGGAAGCGTGGTCTGTCTTGTCGATAGACATCAGCGATTACCTCCTTGACACATGATCGGATTATACCGATTTTTAGATGTGTGAAGACAGTTGGCTACCGCAGAACAAAGAGGGCACAGAGTGGATTTAATGATTTCTCTGTGTTCTGCGGTGACCTCTGTGGCTATTCATCCATGTGAGATCTGCTGTAAATGACACGCCCGGCGCCAATGCAAGCGCGGCAATCATGGTGAAGCGGGATTTTCACATAACATTCGCGCGCCATACCGCGAGGGGCGGAAAATTTAGGCCCAAGCCTTTACTACCAACAGCTCAGGCTATAGAGTGTCGGCCAACATCAAAGCGGTCACACAAACTTATCGATAAAATTTTACCGGGCATTTAGCTGGGATTGCGACTATGACAGTTCATCCTCACGGATTCGCATCAACACAGGAGGTAGGCAATGAACCGTTCGTCAGCAGTAATGGACTGAAATAAATTTTTCCGCGCTCTGCGGCATTCCCTTCCCGCCTTCCAAACGAGGACACTACGATGAAAGACGAAAAGAAAAATAAAGAGAGCGCCGACCTGCAACGGCGTTCGTTGCTCAAAAACACCGCCGCCGCGACGATCGGGCTTGGCGCGATGAGTGGCGGCATCGAAGCGCGCGCCGATGAGGTCATCCAGCCGCGCGCGACGATCCCCGAAGTCGCTCAACAAGCCGCGCGTCCGACCACTCGCGAAAGCGTCAGGATCACCAGGCTGGAAACATTCCTGGTCAAGCCTCGCTGGCTTTTCTTGAAGGTCCACACCAACGCCGGCGTCGTCGGCTTGGGCGAACCCATCGTTGAAGGCCGCGCGCAGACCTGCGCCGCCGCGGTTAAGGAGATCGAACCATACCTCGTCGGTAAAGACCCGCGCGCCGTTGTGCACCACTGGCAGGCGATTTATCGCCATGCCTTCTACCGCGGCGGGCCGGTTCTGACCAGCGCGCTCTCAGGAATTGACCAGGCGCTCTGGGACATCAAAGGAAAACTGCTCGGCGTGCCGGTTTACGAACTTCTCGGCGGCCCGACGCGCCAGCGCATCCGCGTTTACGCGCACGCGGGCACGCCGGAGTTGATCCGCGAGCGCAAGGCGCAGGGTTTTACCGCCTTCAAGACCGGCCCCGCGCGCCTGAACGGCCGCTACGCGCGCGCAATCGAAAACAAGGCCTGGATCGAGAATGCGGTCGCGCAATTCGCCCGATTGCGCGAGATCGTCGGCAAGGACGGCGACATCGGCATTGACTTTCATGGCGCGGTCCCACCCGCGACAGCCAAAATCCTGATGAAGGAGCTGGAGCAGTTCCAACCCTTCTTTTACGAGGAGATCATTAACTGCCAGAACGTGGACCTGATGGCCGAGCTGGCGAAGACCACGCACATCCCGATTGCCACGGGCGAACGCGACTTCACCAAATGGGGGTTCCGCCAAATTCTGGAAAAAGGCGCGGCGACGATCCTCCAGCCCGACCTCTGCCACGCGGGCGGCATCACCGAGGTGCGTTTGATTGCGGGGATGGCTGAAGCGTATTACGCCAGCATCGCGCCGCACAACCCGCTAGGTCCCATCTCGCTGGCCGCCGGGTTGCAGATCGCGGCTTCGATCCCGAACTTCCTGTGCCAGGAACAAGTCAGTCTTGGCGAGGGATACCTCAAGAATCCGTTCAAGGTGCGGGACGGTTACGTTGACCTGCCCACGGGGCCGGGGCTTGGGATCGAACTGGACGAGGAGGCGATGAAAGACAAGATCGGCCATGACTGGCGAAACCCCGAGACCTATGACCCGGATGACGGATCGGTCGTTGATTGGTAACCGCCGATAGAAAATGAAACTGTCTCAAAATCTCCGCGCAATCCAACGTAGGGGCGGGTTTTCCCCGCCCCCTATCGCTCGGGTCACGAACCAGGGCGGGGAAAACCCGCCCCTACACCCATGGTTGTATTTAATTCTCAAACACCATAAACGCACGGCAAAAGCCAGGCCTTCGCTCTGCGACGAAGAATGCGCGCATTTCGCGCAGAAATCAGGGTATTGAGAGGATTGAGCGGTCACGAATCTGTTCGATTGAGGAGGCTCGCTATTACCGTCAACAGTTCCGTCATCTCGACCGGCTTGGAAACATGCGCCTGGTATCCTGCTGAGAGGGCGCGCAGCCGGTCTTCAACACGCGCGTAAGCCGTCAGCGCAATGGCCGGAATCCGTCGCTCGCCGCGCTCGCGCTCGCGCTTGCGCAACTTCTCGATCAACGCGTAGCCGTCTTCGCCAGGCATGCCGATGTCGGATATGAGCGCGTCGGGGCGCCACTCATCGAGAATGGCCAGGGCCGCCGCCGCCGAGCCTGCCGCCCGCGTCTCCGCGTCGCCTTGGGCCAGCATCTCCTCGACGAGTTCGCGTCCGTCCGCGTCGTCGTCAACCAACAACACCCGCGCGCCACTGATCGAAGGCGTTTTTTTCACCGGCGCCGCGCTTTCATATCCCGCTTCCCGCTTCTCGTTCGGCCCCGCCGCGCGAAGTGGGGTGACCGGCAGCATGATCGTGAAGGTCGCGCCCTGATTAAACCCGGCGCTGCTGGCGTGAACCGTCCCGCCATGCAGTTCGACCAGGTGGCGTACGATAGCCAGTCCCAAACCCAGGCCGCCGTGCTGGCGGCCGGTCCCGCCTTCCTCCTGCCTGAAGCGGTCGAATACGTGCGGCAGGAACTCCGGCTTGATCCCCTGCCCGTTGTCAGCGACCGTGATTTCGATGTGGGAATCGACTCGCTCCAGCCGGACCTGCACGCGGCCACCTTTCTGAGTGAACTTGATCGCGTTCGAAAGCAGATTCCACACTACCTGTTGCAGTCGTTCGGCGTCACCTGAAACCATATCAGCAGCCGGGTCGAGGAGCGCGCTCAATCGAATTCCCTTCGCTTCCGCCGACGGGCGCACAGATTCGACGGCGGCGTCGATGACCGAGCCGAGCCTGACCGGTTCGACGTCCAGGCGCATATTGCCCGTGATGATGCGCGACACGTCGAGCAGGTCGTTGATGAGCTGGTTTTGCGACCTGGCGCTGCGTTCGATGGTTTCGAGCGCGCGTTCGGCCTGCTCGTCGGTGAACGTACTTGTGCGTAATAGCCCCGCCCAGCCACTGATCGAATTGAGCGGTGTGCGCAATTCGTGCGAGAGGGTGGCTAGGAATTCATCCTTCAGACGGCTGGCTTCTTCGGCTTGACGCCGGGCCGCGCGCTCGCTTTCCAGCAATCGTGCGCGCTCTCCTTCGGCCAGCTTGCGCTCGGTCACGTCACGCAGATAAACGGTGACGCCGCCGTCCGCCGCCGGGAAGACCTTGCTATTGAACCAGCGTCCCCAAGCCGGATGGCAGTACTCGAACTCCATGGGCGTTCGCTCGGCGGCGGCGCGCCGAAACTGCGTTTCAAACTCAGTTCCCAGCAGGTCTGGGAACGCTTCCCAGATCGTCCGGCCGAGCAGTTCCGACCGCCGCAACCCGATGCTCTCTGCCGCCGCGTTGATGTATATGTAGCGCCAGTCTCGGTCGAAGGCGATGAAGCCGTCGGTGATGCTCTCCCAGATGCCGACGATCCGCTCCTGCGCCTCGCGGCGCACGCGCGCCAGTTTCAAGGCGGAGTCCACGCGCGCCAGCAGTTCGCGGGCGCTGAATGGCTTGACCAGGTAATCGTCGGCGCCGGCTTCCAGGCCTGACGCCACCGACTCTTCGCCCGCACGCGCCGAGATCAATATCACCGGGACGGTCTTCAACTGTTCGTCGGATCGCAATTCGCGCAACAGTCCAAAGCCGTCCAGCCGCGGCATCATCACGTCCGTCAACACCAGATCAGGCGCTCGCTCGCGGGCCACGTTCAAAGCCGCAAGCCCGTCGGCGACGACCTCGACTTCGTATAGCCGGCCGAGCAACCGGCGCGTGTACTCGCGCATGTCGGCGTTGTCATCAGCCAGCAAAACTCTGGGACTGTGCGACGGGGCGACGGGGCGACAGGGTGAAACCGTGTCATCAATCTCATGGCGTTCCGCGGAGCCAGTCGCCCAGTCGCCCAGTCGCATAGTCGTCCCGTCATCTGCGGGGAGCCAGCGTAACGCTTCTTCGACGTAAGCTTCGCCGCGCAGGCCCGTCGAAACGAGCGAGCGCGCGGCGCCGATGCGGTCGGCGGGCAGGTGAGATTTGCCGAGCGGGATCGTCACCGTGAACGCGCTGCCGCGATCGACTTCGCTCGTGACCCGCACGCCTCCGCCGTGCAGCTTGACCAACTCCTGGACGAGCGCCAGTCCGATGCCGCTGCCTTCAAACGTGCGCCCGCGCGCGCCTTTGACGCGGTGGAAACGCTCGAACAGGCGCGGCAATTCTTTAGCCGGGATGCCCGTGCCGGTGTCGCGCACCGTGAGGATTGCGGATTGCGGATTGCGGGTTGCGGATTTCCCCTCCTCACGCTCCTCCGCTTCCCCGCTCTCCCGCTCCTCTTCAATCCGCAATCGCACCTCGATTTCGCCTTTGAACGTAAACTTGAACGCGTTCGAGAGCAGATTCAAAACGATCTTCTCCCACATCTCGCGGTCGACGTAGACCGGCTCCTCGATCGGCGGACAATCCACAATCAGCTTCACTCCGGCTCTCTCGACCGCCGAGCGGAAGACGCTGGCGAGGTCCGCCGTGAGCGCGGCCAGGTCTGTCGGCTCATAGACGGCTTCGATGCGCCCGGCCTCGATGCGCGAAAAATCGAGCAGCGTGTTGACCAGTTTGAGCAGGCGCATGGAATTGCGATGCGCGACTTCAAGATGCTCGCGCGTCGGGGGCGGCAATCCGCCTTCGGCCAGCGCGTCTTCGAGCGGGCCGAGCATCAACGTGAGCGGCGTGCGGAACTCATGTGAGACGTTCGAGAAGAAGGCGGTCTTGGCGCGGTCAATTTCGGCCAGGGCTTCGGCGCGTTTGCGTTCCTCTTCGTGAGCGCGGGCGTTGGCCATGGCCGTGGCGATTTGGCCGGCGGCGAGGTTGAGGAAGCTGCGATAATCATCATCGAGCGCCAGGCGCGGGCTGATTCCGGCGACCAGGAATCCGGCGGGAAATTCCTGAATTCCGGTTTTGTCGAGCGGCAGCACGACGGCATTTTCGATCGCGTCGCCAAACCACGCCCCGGCGGTTAAATGGCCGAATTTTCCAGTAAGATTTTCAATCGTCTGGCTCTGGCCGGTTTCCAGAATGCGGCGGAAACGCCAAACGTCACCCTCCGAATTGAGTTCGATTTCGGCGGGCGCGGCTGCCGCGCCTTTTTCGAGTTGGACGGTTTCGGCCAACCACGCCGTCCTGCCGTCGTCGGCGAGCAGGTAAACGAGCGCGAACGGAATGTCATTGGGATTTTCGGCGAGCGTGACGGCCGCGGAGCGCACGGCGTCTTCAGCGGTTCGGGCTTCAGCCAAAGCGCGCTCGCCCAGATCGCGTAAAGTCTTCAACCGGCGGCGGCTCAAAACTTTCGCCGTGTCATCAGTGTTGGCGCAGATGATGCCGCCCACGCCGCCCTCATCGTTTGGAATGGGGCTGTAGGAGAATGTGTAATATGTCTCCTCCCGGTAGCCGTGTCGCTCCATGATGAGAAGCTGCTCTTCGACGTAGGCGCCTCCTCCTCCGCCCATCGCGGTCTCCAGCATCGGCCCTATCTGGTCCCAGATCTCGCGCCACACGACGGCGGCGGGTTGTCCGAGCGCGGCAGGGTGTTTGCCACCGGCGATGGCTTTGTAAGGATCGTTGTAGAGCTTGATGAGTTGCTCGCCCCAGCCGAGCCAGAAGGGTTGGCGCGAGGTGAGCATAATCCGCACGGCGGTCTTCAAGCTCTGCGGCCACGATTCAATCGGGCCGAGCGGCGTCCGCGACCAATCCATCTCTCGAATCAACTTGCCCATCTCTCCGCCGCCGGTCAGCCAATCGCGGGGAGATTGTTTTCTTGTTCTATCAGGTTTTCTACTCATGGAAAATTTTTCGCCACGTCCGCGCCAGGTGATTATGCCGAAGGAACCAGACCGAGGATTTGGCGAGAATGTGAGACGCCGCCTCCCCGCAGATTCGGTTTCCACGGACAACTTTCGAATTTGCGCATCACCTGCGCCTAGATTTAAACATTAGCGCACTTGAGCGGACACCACAATTTGTTATCGCAGTCGCTGGGCTTGAAATCAGGCGCTCGCGCCAAAATAAGATGACCGACGTTGGCGACTTCTCAGACCAGGCTTAACTTTCGGGAGAACTTTCGCCAGCGGCGCCTATCCGGGAATATCGCGGCCCTTTGCGCTCCGCCGCATGAACAAGTTTCACTCATTGGCGTAAAGCTGGACGACTTGCTGATACGACAGGAAATTAGGCCGAGTGAAAATTGAAAGGCGCACATCCTGACGCCGATCGAATCACAAAAATCGCCTACTACCGATTTGATTTATTCCCTGGTCTTATCACACAATAATGCCTCGGTTGGTCTTAATAGAAATTATGTTGGCCCCCGCCTTTTGATGGTATCCCTCTTCCAGGATTTCCTGGCATGACAGGAGCCATGCACAAACTCAAAATCCTAATCGTTGATGACGACCCAGATATCGCCGGCGCCTTAACGCTCATTCTCCAATCGGCGGAATATGACGTGATAAGCGCGGCCACGGGGCAGGAGTGTCTTCAAATCGCCAGGGCCGAGCGCCCTGATCTCATTCTTCTGGATGTGCGACTGCCGGATATTAACGGCTTGGAAGTATGCCGGCGGATCAAGACCGACCCAGAGCTTGCGCGGATCGCGGTGATCAACGTCACCGGCATGCGGGCTTCCAAAGATGACGAAGTGGAAGGAATTGAGGCCGGGGCGGACGCGTACCTGACCAAGCCGGTCCATCTGCGGACGCTCCTGGCCCACATGCAGACCCTATTGCGCGCCAGACAGACGGAGACGA
>Ga0207428_10002757_pt1 | contig 17468 bp, 15 predicted proteins | sample RhiMethybrSRZTD1_FD_187600 | JGI IMG/M metagenome (GOLD analysis project Ga0207428, IMG submission 187600) | Populus rhizosphere microbial communities from Tennessee, USA - Rhizosphere MetaG P. TD hybrid SRZTD1 (SPAdes) (version 3) | ecosystem: Host-associated > Plants > Roots > Rhizosphere >...
GGTGTCGTCGCCGGCGCCCATCTGGGCCGTGTCGTTGCCCTGGTTGCCGTCGATGAAGTCGTTGCCGTCGCCGCCGATCAGGAGGTCGGCGCCGTTGCCGCCGAGGATCGTGTCGTTACCGTCGCCGCCGTCGACGGTGATGTGGATGAGCGGAGCCAGGTTGCCCGTGGCCGAGAAGCTGTCGTCGCCGCCGTTCATGTTGACGACGAGCTCCTCCGTCGTGCCGATGTCGAGGCTAAACGGGGCGGGGTTCACCCGATCGAAGCGAACGCGTGTCCCGTTGGCGGTGGCGGTGAAGCTCTCGCCGCCGTTGCCGCCGTTCATTTCGGCGGTGTCGGTGCCGTCGCCGCCTTCCATGAGGTCGGTATCGTCGCCCGGGTTCCAGACCATGCGGTCGTTGCCGGCGTCGCCGAACATCTGGTCGTCGCCGTCGCCGCCGATGAGCACGTCGTCGCCGTCGCCGCCATGCAGCACTTGGCTGCCGGCGCCGCCGATAATGGTGTCGTTGCCGCCGCGGCCGTCAACGATGAGCTGGTCGGTCGCCTCGAGGTTGGCTACGTTGGTCACCGCGGCGAGACCGGTGACGGTGGCCGAGGCGCCGTTCGCCTCGGCGTGGATGATGTCGTCGCCGCCGGTACCTTCGACGACCACCTGGTCGGCCGCGCCGTCGCCGGTGCCGGCGCCAGGGGTGGCGGCAAGGTCGACGTTCACCTCGTTGACGTCGGTGCCGGTGAGATCGTGCACCCGCACGAGGTCGGCGCCGCCCCTGGCCGTGACGTCGATGCGCTCGACGTCGTTCAGGTCCATGGTGATGGTGCCGATGTTGCGGGTGAAGAGCGCGCGCTGACCGTTGGCCGACACCTCCATGACCTCGGCGATGTTGGCGCCGTTGAAGAGCATCCTGTCGCTGCCGTCGCCGCCTTCGACGACGTCGCTGCCGTCGCCCGGGTCCCACTGGAAGGTGTCGTCGCCGGCGCCCATCTGGGCCGTGTCGTTGCCCTGGTTGCCGTCGATGAAGTCGTTGCCGTCGCCGCCGATCAGGAGGTCGGCGCCGTTGCCGCCGAGGATCGTGTCGTTGCCCGCGCCGCCATCGAGGGTCAGGCTGGTGAGCGCGGCCAGGTTGCCGACGGCCGAAAAGTTGTCGTCGCCGCTTCCGCCGTGGATGACCAGCGATTCGGTCGTACCGACGTCCAGGTGCAGGTTGCCGGAATCGACGTGCGCTCGGGTGCCGTTCGCCGCGAGGGCGAAGGTGTCGGCGTCGCTGCTGCCTTCGATGAGCGCGGTGTCGTTGCCGTCGCCGCCTTCGAATACCAGAGCAGGCGCGCCCGCCTGTGCGACCGAAGCGGACACGACGTCGTTCCCGGCCAGGCCGCTGACGATGAGCTGGTCGCCCGCCTCGGCGTTCACCACGGTGGTGGTCGCGGCCAGCCCGAGGACCGAGGCGGAGGCGCCGCTGCCGGTGAACTGAAGCGTGTCGTTGCCGCTGGTCCCGTCCACGATCACCTGGTCCACGGCACCGTCGCCGGTGCTGCCGCCAGGGTTTGCCGCCAGATTCACGCTCACTTGCTTGACTTCGGTGCCACTCAAATCGTGGACGCGCACCATGTCCGCGCCGCCCAGCGCATTGAAGTCGATGCGCTCGACGCCGTTCAGGTCCATGGTGACCGTGGCAATGTTGCGCGTGAAGAGCGCGCGCTGCCCGTTCGACTGGATGTTGATCTCTTCGGCAATGTTGGCGCCGTTGAAGAGCAGGGTGTCGGTACCGGCCTGGCCTTCCACCACGTCGTTGTCGTCGCCTGGGTTCCAGACGAAGGTGTCGTTGCCCGCGCCCATCTGGGCGGTGTCGTTGCCGTCGCCGCCGTTGAAGAAATCGTCGCCCGAGCTGCCGATGAGGAGGTCGTTCCCGAGGCCGCCCTGGATTTCGAGCGTCGCCCGGCCGGCCGGGAGGCCGCTCGCGTCGACCACGTCGTCGCCGGCGCCGGCGGAGACGGCGATGTGCTCGACACTAGTGAGGGTTACGCTGCCATTGTCGGCGCTGCTCGACACGCGAGTGGTGCCGAGGAGGCCGCTCGAGAGCTTGATGGTCTCGGCCGCGCTCGAGCCGTTGAACGCCAGCGTGTCGCTTCCCGAGCCGCCGTCGACCAGGTCATTCCCGTCGCCGGAGTTCCAGGTGTAGAGGTCGTTGCCTGCGCCAAGGGACACGAGGTCGTTGCCGCCGCCGCCGGCGACGCGGTCGTCGCCGCTCCCGGCGAGGATGATGTCGGCGCCGGCGCCGGGCGTCTTCGGGTTGCCGATCACGGCGACCGTGGGCGACACGAATCCCGGCTCGATGGTTTCGCCGGCGTTGCTTCCGATGAAGATGCTCACTTGATGGGCTCCAGTAAGAGAGTGGATAGGGTTAGGGCTCGCGCATGGCGCGGCGCGCGAAAATCGCGACCGGCCGCGCGAGGTATTCGAAAAGGGTGCGCTGCGGGGTGGTGACGTAGAGCTCGGCCGGCATGCCGGCCTGGACGCGCAGCTCGCGATGCCGCTGCAGGGCCTCGGCGTCGAGCTCGACCGTGGCGGCGAACCAGGACTCGCCGGAGGGTCGCGTCACCCGGTCCGGAGACACGAAAATCACCTTGCCGGGAAGAAGCGGCGTGGTGCGCGCGTCGAAGGCGGTGAGGCGTACTTCGGCGGCCGCGTCCTTGCGCACGTTGTCCACGTCCTCGGGACGGATCCGCGCCTCGACCACGAGCTTCTCGCGCGCCGGCACCACGTCGAGGATGGGCTCGCGCGGCCCGACGACTTCGCCCGGCGCCGAGACGCGCAGCGCCATCACCTCGCCGTCGACCGGCGAGCGCACCAGCTGGCGCTCGACCTGGTCCTGCGAGGGGCGCAGGCGCTCCTCGAGCTCGCGCACCCGGGCCGAGGCTTCCCTCAGCTCGTCGGCGGCCTGGCTCTGGTACTGGTTACGCGCCTGCGCGATGCGCGCGTGCAGCTCGCCGATGCGCTGGCGCGCCGCGGCGAGGTCGCTGCGCGCCTCGCCGATGCGGCTGCGGTAGTCGGCGGCGGTGCGCTCGAGCGCCAGCATGCGGGCGCGGTTGACGAAGCCCTGCTTCGCCAGCTTGTCGTTGATCTCCAGCTCCTCGACCGAGAGGCGGGCGGAGGTCTCGCCGGCCGCGATCTGGCTCTCGAGCGCCGCGGTTTGCGCTTGCGCGTCGCGGATCTGCGCCTCGAGCGCGGCGATCTGCTCGTCTAGCGTGCGCCGGCGCGCGCCGAACAGGGCGCGCTCGCGCACCGCGTGCTCGGAGGCTGCTGCTTCCTGCGGCGGCGCGAATCGCGGCGCAAGCGCGGCTTCCGCGGCGGCGCGCGCCTTGCGGACGAGCTCGGCGCGCAGCTGGTCGCGCTGGAGGCTGAGCGCCGCATCGCTGCGTACGTCGCCGACGACGACGAGGGATTCGCCGGCGCGGACTTTCTGGCCGTCGCGCACCAGGATCTCGCGCACGATGCCGCCTTCCTGGTGCTGCACGGTCTTCCGGTTCAGCTCCACCTTGACCTGCGCCGGGGCGACGATCGCCCCGGAGAGCGGTGCGGTGGTTGACCACAGCGTGAACAAAAGGACAACGAGCATCAGGGGAATCGCGAAAGCACGCACGCGGCGCGCCAGTTCGGCTCGTGCGTGGGCGTCCAGCTCGCCTTCGGCCAGCAATGCCGTGAGCTTGGAAGCGCGCACGGTGCTCATGCGGCGGCGCGCAGCCTGGAAACCACCGCCGCGGCCGGGCCGAAGGCCTCGAGCACGCCGCCGTTCAGCACCGCGAGCTTGTCGAGCTGGGCCATCAGGGCCGGGCGGTGGCCGGCCATGATCACGGTGACCCGGCGCGCCTTGAGCTCGCGGAGCGCCGCCTGCAGCGCGGCCTCGCCTTCGGCATCGAGGTTCGCGTTCGGCTCGTCGAGCACGACGAGGCGCGGCTCGCCGTAAAGGGCGCGCGCGAGGGCGATGCGCTGGCGCTGGCCGCCCGAGAGCACGGCGCCGGCTTCGCCGATCTCGGTCTCGTAGCCCTGCGGGAGGCGCAGGATCAGGTCGTGCGCGTGCGCGAGCCGCGCTGCCGCCACGACGGCGACCGAATCGACCGTCGCGAGACGCGCGATGTTCTCCGCCACGGTGCCGCCCAGGAGTGCCACGTCCTGCGGCAGGTAGCCGAGATGCTTGCCCAGGGCGCCCCGGGCCCACAGCGCGATGTCGGCGCCGTCGAGGCGCACGCACCCCGCCTGCGGCTTCCACAGGCCGAGAATGAGCCGCAGCAGCGTGGTCTTGCCCGAGGCGCTCGGCCCGACGAGACCGAGGCTCTCGCCGGCCTCGAGCGTGAAGCCCACGCCCTTGATGAGGGCGGGCCGCATCGGCGCGGGGCCGAATACCAGTCGCTCGACCTGGATTCGGCCGCTCGGCGCCGGCAGCGCGACGCTTTCCGCCGTTCCGGTGGCGACGCGCTCGTCCAGCCGGCGCCACGCGCTCCGCGCGTCGAGCAGCGCCTTCCAGCCGCCGATGAGATGCTCGAGCGGCTGGAGCGCGCGGCCGAGCAGGATCGTGGCCGCGACCATGATTCCGGCGGAGGCGTCGGCGCCGATGACGAGCCAGGCGCCCACGCCCAGCATCGCGAGCTGCAGTCCCTGGCGCGCGATCCGGGCGGCGGCTGCAAGCCGCGCCGAAGCCGTACCGAGGCGAGTCCGCGCGGCGAGGAGGGCATCGTGGCGTCCCTGCCAGGTGCGGAGCGCGGCGTCGGTCATTCCCATGCCGACGATCACCTCGGCGTTGCGTGCAAGCGCCTCGACGTGCCGGCTCGCGCCGCGCGACTTTTGCAGCACGTCGCCTGTTGCGTGGCGCGTCAGGCGCTCGGTCAGCACGGCGATCGACGCGATGGCGAGCGCGCCGAGCGCCGCGACCGCGCCGAGCAGCGGGTGCATCGAGGCGATGACGATGAGGTAAACCGGCAGCCAGGGTGCATCGAACAGCGCCTGGATCCCGCTGCCGCCGAGGAAGGCACGCAGCTTGGCGACGTCGCGCATGGCGTCGGTGTCGATTCGTCCGGGCGCAGCCGCCGCCTGCCGCAGCGCTTCGCCGAGCGCGGCGGGCGAAAGCCGCCGCTCGAGCGCCGCGCCGGCCCAGGCGAGCGCGCCGGCGCGCACCGTATCCATGCAGTAGCCGAGCGCAAGCGCGAGCAGCGCGCCGATGGTCAGCATTGCCAGGGTTTCGACGCTGCGGCTCGCGAACACCCGGTCGAATACCTGCACCATGTAGAGCGCCGGAGCGAGCAGGGCGACGTTGAGCGCGAGGCTTGCCGCGCCGGCAAGCAGCACGAACGGTCGAAGGTGCCTTGCGAACAGCCAACCCATGGCCCGGCTTTCTCCCTGAAAACTGCGCCAAAGCAGCCTACGGAGGCCCTATGTCACCGTTTTTTCGGTTTGAATACGGTTTGTTACCGCTTTGTATGCGCCCGGGCGGGAACGCGGCCGCCGCCCGGCGCATCCAATGCCGCGGAGCCATACAAGAGGACCCCATGAACAAACCCCTACCACGCGCCGGATATGCCGACACATCCGATGCGGAGCTCGCCGGGCTGGTGGCCGGCGGCGACCAGGCGGCTTTCGAGGCGGTGATGCGCCGGTACAACCGGGCGCTCTACCGCACGGCGCGCGCGATCCTGCGCGACGACGCCGAGGCGGAGGACGCGCTGCAGGAAGCGTATCTGCAGGCCTACCGCACCATCGGCAGCTACCGCGGCGAAGCGCGTCTTTCCACCTGGCTCGCGCGCGTGGTTGCGAACGAGGCGCTGATGCGCCTGAGGAAGCAGGCGCGGCGCAGCGCCATCGTCCCGCTGCAGCCCGGCGTGGCGGTGGAGGAGATCAACCAGATCGCGGAAAACAGCATGGACAAGGGACCGGAAGGGTCGGCGCGTCGCGCCGAGATGAGAAAGCTGCTCGAGGAGCGCATCGACGCGTTGCCGGGGGCCTATCGCGCGGTGTTCATGTTGCGCGCGGTGGAGGAGTACTCGGTCGAGGAGACCGCCGGCATCCTGCAGATCCCGGAAGCGACGGTGCGCTCGCGTTTCTTTCGTGCGCGCAGTCTGCTGCGCGAGGGCCTCGCCTCCGAGGTCGACCTCGCCTGCGAGGACGCATTCGCCTTCGCTGGCGAGCGCTGCGACCGCATCGTCGCCCGCGTGATGCAGCGCCTGGCCGGGGAGACGCGCTGATGAACATGCCGGTCGAGACCCTGACCGATCCGCTCGCCGCGCACGCCCGGGCGATGCTCGAGCACCTCGGCGAGAATCCGCAGCGCCACGGCCTCGCCGACACGCCGCAGCGCTTCGCCGCGGCGATGCGCTTCCTCACCTCGGGCTACGAGGCCGAGGCCGAGGACGTCGTCGGAAGCGGCATCTTCGACGCCGAGGGCGAGGGCGTGGTTCTGGTGCGCGACATCGAGTTCCATTCGCTGTGCGAGCACCACGTGCTGCCGTTCTTCGGCAAGGTGCACGTCGCCTATCTTCCCGGCGAGAAGATCATCGGCCTTTCCAAGATCCCGCGTATCGTCGATCTCTACGCGCGGCGCCTCCAGGTGCAGGAGCGGATCACGGAGCAGGTGGCCGACGCCCTGATGAAGCTGCTCGAGCCCAAGGGCGTGCTGGTGCTCGCCGAGGCGCGCCACCTGTGCATGGCGATGCGCGGGGTCGAGAAACAGCATTCCGCGACCGCCACGCGTGCCCTGCGCGGGGTGTATGCGCACGACGCAATGGCGCGGCAGGAGGTGCTCGCCATGGTCCGGGAGAAGTAGGGGAGAAATAAGGGCTCGATAATTGCTGGCTGTGGGCAGGAGGTCACCATGCGTACCCCTGCCAACATCGCAAAGCACCCGATTCACCCCATGCTGGTCGCGATTCCGATCGGCCTGTGGATCTTCTCTTTGGTCTGCGACCTGGTGCTCGCCTTCGGCGGCACCAGCGAGAACTGGGCGATCGTCGCCCGCTACACCATGGTCGGCGGCATCATCGGGGCGCTGGTCGCCGCGATCCCCGGCTTCATCGACATGCTGGCGCTACCCGCGCCGGTGAAGCGCATCGCCATCATGCACATGAGCATCAACCTCACCGTGGTGGCCCTCTACGTCGTCAACGCCTACCTGCGAGTGCGCGGCGTAGAGTCGAGCACGCCGGTGTGGCTCTCGGTGATCGCCATTGCGATGCTTCTGGTATCCGGCTGGCTCGGCGGCAAGATGGTCTACGTCCACGGCGTTGCGGTCGAGACGCCGCCCGAGCCTGCGTCGCGCACTTCCAGACCTCACCTGGGAACCTAGTTCCCTTAGCTCATCGGCATGTGTTTTGCAGCATCGCCGACGCGGCGTGGAGCCGCGCCAGCCTCACAGCCATGCCTTAACCTTAAAGGAGATCGCCATGACGTTGAAAACTCTGATCGCAGCGGCTGTCGCCGCCGCCTTCGCCTGGCCGCTAGCGGCCGGCGCGGATGACAAATCTTCCACCGGAGCGTCCGCAGGCAGCGACAAATCCGCAGCGAAGCCCTCGACCAGCGACAAGGCCTCTGCCGGCGCCACAAAGGACGACGGCGGCGCCGAGGCGATGTTCAAGGCGCTCGACAAGAACAAGGACGGCTATATCTCGAAAGAGGAAGCCAAGGGCACCCCGCACGACAAGGATTTCGCCAAGCTCGACAAGAACGGCGACGGCAAGCTTTCGCCCGAAGAGCACGCGGCGGCGCCCGAGCATGCGAGCAAAGCCAAGGCGAGCAGCAGCGGGTCGACCAGCGGCGGCATGAGCAGCAGCGGTGGAGCGACGAGCAGTGGCTCGACCAGCAGCGGGGCGAGCACCAGCGGCGGCGCGGCCAGCAGCGGTGGCGCGACGGCCCCGAGCAAGCCGAAGTACTGACAGTCAGGCGTTGCAACCGAGGCCCCGCTTCGGCGGGGCTTTTTATTGCAGGTACCCCGGGTGCGCTTTCTTCGCGCGCTCGAGGTGACTATGGACACGACATTGCGACGGCTATTGATTACAGGGGTGGCCGCGCTCTCGCTCTCGGCGTGCGACCAGGGCAAGCAGCCCGCCGTTCAGACGGCGCCGCCCTCGCAGCCCGGCCCGTCTTCCTCCGCCGCCAATGGCGAGCGCATGGTTTCGCTGCCCGATTTCACCCCGCTCATGAAGTCGCAAGGGCCGGTGGTCGTGAACGTCATTACGACGAGCAAAGGCGCTGCGCAGGCAAGCCGAAGCGGCGATCCGATGGACGAATTCTTCCGTCGCTTCATTCCGGATCTGCCTCCCGGCGGCGGCCCTGGCGCGCCGGCGCAGGGCCCCGAGCGGGTCGGTCTCGGCTCGGGTTTCATCATCACGCCGGACGGCTATATCCTCACCAACGGGCACGTCGTCGCGGACTCCGACGACGTCACGGTGCGCCTCTCCGACGCCAAGCGCGAATTCAAGGCGAAGGTCGTAGGCGTCGACCGGCGCACCGACGTCGCGTTGATCAAGGTCGACGCGAAGGACCTGCCGAGCGCGAAGCTCGGCAACTCCTCGCAGCTCGAGCCCGGCCAGTGGGTGGCGGCGATCGGCTCGCCCTTCGGCTTCGACAACACCATCACCGCGGGCATCGTGAGCGCCACGCGCCGGGCGCTGCCCGACGAGAGCTTCGTTCCGTTCATCCAGACCGACGTCGCGGTGAACCCCGGGAATTCCGGCGGGCCCCTCATCAACCTCAAGGGGGAAGTGGTGGGGATCAACTCGATGATCTACAGCCGCACCGGCGGCTACATGGGCGTTTCGTTCGCCATTCCGATCGAGGTGGCGCTCGACGTCGCCAAGCAGCTCCAGGCCACCGGCAAGGTCACGCGCGGGCGGCTGGGCATCGGCATCCAGGGCCTGACCAAGGAGCTGGCGCAGTCGTTCAAGCTCGACCAGCCGCTCGGCGCGGTGGTCACCAACGTGGAGAAGGGCAGTCCCGCAGACCAGGCCGGTCTCAAGCTCGGCGATGTGATCCTCGGCTACAACGGAAAGAAGGTCGAAGACCCGAACGAGCTGCCGCGGCTCGTCGCCGCGACCAAGCCCGGCGACAAGGCCACCCTCGAAGTGTGGCGCAACGGCAAGCGGGAGCAGCTCGCGGCCACGGTGGGCGAGTTCCCGACCGAGCGGAAAACCGCCGCGCGGCAGGCGCCTGCGAAGGACGCGCACGACACCCTGGGGCTCGCGGTGAGCGAGCTGCCGCCGGAGGGGCGCAAGGCCCTCGGCGTCGACTACGGGCTCGTGATCGAGGACGTGCGCGGCGGCGCGGCCGCCGGCAGCGGCCTGGAGCGCGGCGACGTGATCGTCGCCGTCGGGCAGAACCGCTTCCGCAGCCTCGAGGAGTTCAACAAGCTGCTCGGGCAGCGCAAGGGCCAGCGGGTGCCGCTGCTGGTCCGGCGCGGAGAAAGCGCGCTGTTCGTCCCGGTGGAGCTGGCCTGAGGTCCTATCCGTGCATCGTGAGGCCGCCGGAGACGCTCAGCACCTGGCCGGTGATGAACTCCGCGTCGTCGCTCGAAAGAAACAGCACCGCGCCGGCGATGTCGTCGGGCTTGCCGAGGCGCCCGACCGGCACGGCGCGCCGATAGGCTTCGCGCAGCTTGTCGGGGTTGCCGGCGCCCTGCATGAACTGCTCGAGCATGCCGGTCTCCGTGAGACCGGGACACACGACGTTGAGCCGCACGCCCTTGCCGGCGAATTCGCGCGCGAGCGTCTTGGTGAGCGCGATGAGCCCGCCCTTGCAGGCGGAGTACGGCGCTTCGCCCGAGGAGCCGACGCGGCCCGCGTCGGAAGCGACGTTGACCACCTTGCCCTGCCCGCGCTCCGCCATCCCGGGAAGCACGCAGTGGAGCACGTTCATCGCGCCGACCAGGTTGATGGAGATGATTTTCTGCCAGAACGCCGGATCGGTCTTCAGGAACGGCTTGAACATGTCCCAGCCGGCGTTGTTCACCAGGATGTCGACCGGGCCGACGCGCTGGACGGCGCTCTGCACGGCGGCGTAGTCGGTGATGTCGAGCGACGGGCTTGCATTCAGGTCGAAGATCTCGACCCGCGTGCCCTCGTCCCGGAAGCGCTGAACGATCGCGGCGCCGATGCCTGCGGCCCCGCCGGTCACGATCGCAGTCCTGCCTTTCAGTCCTCGCATGCTTGTCTCTCCTGTGGGATGACGGCGGTCGCCTCGAGCTCGATCTTGCCGGGCGAATCGAGCAGGTCCGACACGAAGATCATGCTCATCGCCGGGTAGTGCCGGCCCATGAGCCGCCGCCAGATGCGGCCGAGCTCGGCGCGCGCGGCGAGATACCCGGGCTTGTCGCAGCAGTAGGCGGTCATGCGGCAGATATGCTCCGGGCGGCCGCCCGCTTCGGCAAGCACTGCAATGACGTTTTCAAGGGCTTGCTGAAACTGAGGCGCAATTTCCTCGGACCGGAAAACCTGCGACGCATCCCAGCCGACTTGTCCGGCCACGAATACCACTGTGCCGGTCGCGGCGATGCCGTTGGCATAGCCGACCGGCGGCTTCCAGCCGTCCGGCTGCAGGAGCCTCATTCGCTCATCCGCGGCGGGTCGAGGTCCTCGTCCCAGCCGGCTTTCGGCCGCGGCACGCGCTTCATCCAATCGCGCATCAGGCTCACGTGCTCGCGCTCCTCGGACGCCATGTGCGAGGCTGCTTTGCGCACGCGCTCGTCGGAGGCGCCGGCCGCGATGTCCTCGAAATAGTTGACCGCGTCGATCTCGCAGCGCAGCGCGATCTCGAGCGCGTGGTAGGGCTGCATGAGGTAGTGCAGCGAGTCGAAGGGCGCCGTCTCGGGGCCCTCGGGCTCGTTCGAGGCATACGGCACCGGCAGCACCGGCAGGCTCGGCCAGCTCATCTCGTCGAGGATGTACTTCGCGTGCAAGCCCTCGATCTCGGCGAGCTTGCGGAAGACCGCGGCCACCTCGCTGTTGTTGTGCTGCTCGAGCTGATCGGCAAACTGCGTGTAGCGCTCGACCGCCTCGACCTCGATCGCGTAGGCGCGCGACATGAACGCCTCGTAGGACTGCTCTATAGCCGGAATGCGCATTCCAGATCCTCGATTGTCGCGGTCGGCGCCTTCGGGCCGCCGGAATAGGGTGGGCGCGCGCCCTTGTAGAGCACGCCGATATTGAAGCCGTCGTCGGTCATGATCCGCCGCGCCGCGCGCGCCGGATCGTCGGTCGGCGCCACCGGCGCCGGGTGCACCGCGTCCTTCCACGCGCGCTGCTCGGGCCGGAAAGTGACGCAGGGGGAGAGAATCTCGACGAACGAGAATCCCGGATGGCGCACCGCCTCGGCGATGATTGCCGCGCAGCCGTTCGGATCGCCGGAGAAGGCGCGCGCCACGAAGTTGGCCCCCGAGGCGAGCGCGATCACCAGCGGATGGAATTCGCGCAGGCCGGTGCCGCCAGGCGCCAGCTTCGAGGACCAGTCGGGCTCGGTGGTCGGCGAAGGCTGTCCCTTGGTCATGCCGTAGACGTGGTTGTCCATGACGATGTAGGCGAGGTCCACGTTCCTGCGGCACGCGTGCAGGAAATGGTTGCCGCCGATCGAGTAGCCGTCGCCGTCGCCGCTCGCCACGAGCACGGTGAGCTCGGGCCGCGCGACCTTGAGCCCGGTCGCCGCGGGCAGCGAGCGGCCGTGCACGCCGTGAAAGCCGTAGCACGACGTGTAGGCCGGAATGCGGGAGGAGCAACCGATGCCCGAGACCACCGCGACCTCGTGCGGCTTGAGCTCGAGCATGGCGAGCGCCTTCGTGATCGCCGCGAGCACCGAATAGTCGCCGCAGCCGGGACACCACACCGGCTTGTAGTCCGACTTGAAGTCCTTCGCCTGCAGAGGGATGGCCAGCGGCGCGTTCATGGCTTCACCACCTCCCGATGGATCTCTTCCGGACGGAACGGCAGCGGTCCGGGCCGGCGCAGGCTGCGCACTTCGGCCGGCAGCTCGTACTGCGAGCGCAGGTAGCGCAGGAACTGTCCGCTGTGGTTCTGTTCGACCACGATCACGCGGCGCACGCCCTGCAGCGCCCGCTTCAGGCGCTCGGGCTGCGCGGGCGCGAGCAGGCGCATCGAAATGAGCTTCGCGCGGCAGCCCTCGCGCGCGAGCGCCTCGCGCGCGGGTCCGGTGCACGAGCCGAAGGTCAGCACCGCGGTCTCGCCTTCGCCCTCGACGCTCGCCCAGGCATCGCCCGGGTCGAGCTGCGCGACCTTGCGCGCGCGCTTCTCCATCTGCGCGAGGTGATCGCCCGCCTGGGAGGAAGGCAGGCCGCGCTCGTTGTGCTCGAGGCCGTCGGCGGTGTACTCGGTTCCCGCCGTTCCCGGAATCGCCATCGGCGAGACTCCCGACGGGGTGATCGCGTACCGCCGGTACGCTTTACCGTCCGGGCCCGCGATCTGGCGCGATTTTTTGCTTTGGTTCATTGGGGGAACGTCGACGACCGCGCGAGCCTGGCCGAAGTACTGGTCCGAGAGGACGATCGCCGGAACCTGCAGCGACTCGGCGAGGCCGACGGCCCATTCGGTCGCGGCGACGCAGTCGGCGATCGAGTTCGGCGCGACCACGATGTGGGGCGCGTCGCCGTGCAGCCCGTGCAGCGCGATGTCGAGGTCGGCCTGCTCGCTCTTCGTGGCGATGCCGGTCGACGGCCCGGTGCGCATGACGTCCACCACCACGAGCGGCACCTCCGCCGCCACGCCGAGCCCGAGGGCTTCGATCATCAGCGATAGCCCCGGCCCCGAAGTCGCCGTGAGCGCAGGGACGCCGCCGAAGGAGGCGCCGAGCGCCATGTTGATCGAGGCGAGCTCGTCTTCGGCCTGCACCAGCGTGCCGCCGACCTTGGCGAGCGCAGGCGAGAGCCATTCGAGCAGCTCGGTTGCGGGGGTGATCGGGTAGGCCGCGACGAAGCGCACCCCGCCGCGCAGCGCGCCGTAGCCGGCGGCTTCGTTTCCGGTGATGAGCCAGCGCTTCTCGCCTGTTGCGGGGCCCTGCAGCCGAAATCCCGTGTCCGGTTGAATTTGAGACCGGCCCAGGCGTGCCGCGGCTATCGCGCCGTCGAGGCCCTTCTTCATCCACTTGCGCAGCGCCGCCTCGACCGCCTCGTGCGGCAGGCCGACGAGGCCCGCGAGCGCACCGAGCGCGACCATGTTCGGCCAGCCGCCCGGCACCTGCGCGGCGAGCGCCTTGAGCGCAAGCGGCAGGTAGCGCGCGCCGCTCTTCGTGAACACTTCGGGCGGCTCGCCCTGCGCGGGATCGCCGACGATCAGGCTTTCCGCACCGAGCGGCAGCTCGGAGGCGAAGCGTTGCACGTTCTGCCAGTCGATCGCGGCGAGGACCTGGAAGCGGTCGTCCTGCCCGTCGGTGGCGTAGGTGGAGATGCGCAGCATCGCCGCGGCCTCGCCGCCGCGGATCTGCGGCCCGCTGGTGCGCGTCATGAGCGCGTAGTAGCCCGCCGCCGCGGCGGCCTCAAGCAATATATTTCCTGCGGTCATGACGCCGGCGCCGCCGCTGCCGGCGAGCGCGAGCGATACGGATGAATGACGAGCGTCCAGGATCCGCCTCCTCTCGATTCGAGTGTCCGCTGGAATTTCGCCGAACGGCGTAAGCAAACTTTGAACTAGATCAAATTGCGCTTCGATCAGGCCCGGTATCTATGCAGAACCGATACCAGAGGAGGAGCGAGCAGCATGACCGCGCCCGAGACCCGTTTCCTGAGAAGCCACGACCTCGCCGATGTTGCGGCGCAGTCCGGCGTGCGCTTCGAGCGCCGGCCGGCGCGCAAGCCCGACGGCACTATAGTGCAGGGCCTGTCCAACGCCTGGATCTGGCTGGACAACCCCTCGCAGTACAACTCGTACACCACCGAGATGGTGAAGGCGGTGATCCTCGCCTTCCGCCAGGCGTCCAACGCGCGCGACGTGAGCTGCGTGGTCTTCACCGGCAGCGGCGACAAGGCGTTCTGCACCGGCGGCAACACCAAGGAGTACGCCGAGTACTACGCCGGCAGGCCGCAGGAGTACCGCCAGTACATGCGGCTGTTCAACGACATGGTCTCGGCGATCCTCGCCTGCGACAAGCCGGTGATCTGCCGCGTCAACGGCATGCGCATCGGCGGCGGCCAGGAGCTGGGCCTTGCCTGCGACTTCTCCGTGGCGCAAGACCTGGCGCGCTTCGGGCAGGCCGGCCCCAAGCACGGCTCGGCGCCGATCGGCGGCGCGACCGACTTCCTGCCCGTGGTGATCGGCGCCGAGCGCGCCATGGCGGCGTGCGTGCTGTGCGAGCCGTTCTCGGCGCACGAGGCCTACCACGTCGGCATGCTCACCGACATCGTGCCGGCGCTCAAGGTGGACGGGCGGTTCGTGCCCAATCCGCTGGTCGAGACGCAGAAGGTCTACGACGACTTCGGCCGCCTTGCTTTCGGCCGCCCCAAGACTGGCGATGCCCTCAAGGAAGGAAAGGATCTTCTGAAGAGAGGCGTTGTTGATCTGTCGCTGCTCGATGCGAAGGTCGAGGAACTCTGCGCAAAGATGCTGCTCACGTTCCCCGACTGCACGACCAAGACGGTCGAGGAGCTGAGGAAGCCGAAGCTCGAGGCCTGGAACCGGAACAAGGAGAACCATCGCGCCTGGCTCGCGCTCAACATGGTGACCGAGGCGCGCGCGGGCTTTACCGCGTTCAACCAGGGAACGAAGGACGACCGCGAGGTCGACTTCATCCTGCTGCGGCAGAAGATCGCTTCGGGCGAGCCGTGGGTCGGCGGGCTGCACGACGCCATCCAGCCGCGCGGCAATCGATGAGCGCCGACCCCGTAAAGGTCTGGCTGGAACGCGACGGAGCGCTCCTTCGCCTACGCCTGGCGCGCCCGAAGGCCAACGTGCTCGACGCGGCAATGATCCACAGCCTTGCCGCGGCGCTCGACGCCCACCGCGGCAACCACGGCCTGCTTGCCGCGCTCGTCGATCACGAGGGACCGCACTTCTCTTTCGGCGCAAGCGTCGAGGAGCACCTTCCCGAGCGCTGCGCCGAGATGCTTGCCGGGTTTCACGGCCTGCTTTGCCGGATGCTGGAGTGGCCAAAACCCATCCTCGTCTGCGCAAAGGGCCAGTGCCTGGGCGGCGGGCTCGAGCTTGCCGCCGCCGGCAGCCTCCTCTTCGTCGCTCCGGACACGCGCCTCGGCCAGCCGGAGATCCGGCTCGGCGTGATCGCGCCGGCGGCGTCGGTGCTCCTGCCGATGCGCATCGGCCAGGGGCGCGCCGAGGATCTCCTCTACTCGGGCCGCTCCATCGACGGCGCGACCGCCCTGTCATGGGGCCTCGCGGCCGGGATCGCCGACGACCCCTCGGCCGCGGCGGTGTCGTATTTCGAAGAGCATCTCACGGCGAAGAGCGCGGCATCGCTCGCCTGCGCGGTGCACGCGGCACGCCAGCCGATCGCCGACCTGGTGCGCGCGCGGCTCGAGGACGTGGAATCGCTGTATCTCGAGACCGTGATGGCGACGCGCGACGCCAATGAAGGATTGCAGGCGTTCATCGAGAAACGCCAGCCCAGATGGGAACACCGATGAGCGTTCAAGACGTGGTGAAGCGCTGCGAGGCGCTGTTCGAGGATCTGGAGTTCAACGCGGTCAAGCAGTGGAAGGCCGCGGCGCCGGGCCGCAAGGCGATCGGCTACATGCCGATCTACGTGCCGCGCGAGATCGTTCACGCGGCGGGCATGCTCCCGGTCGGCATCTTCGGCGGCGGCGACCAGATGGAGGTGATCCAGGGCGACGCCTACTATCAGAGCTACATCTGCCGCATCCCGCGCTCGACCGTCGAGCTCGGGCTCACCGGCAAGCTCGACTGCCTCGACGGGATGCTGTTCCCGTCGATCTGCGACGTGATCCGCAACCTTTCGGGCATGTGGCAGATCATGTTCAAGGACAAGTACGTCAAGTACTTCGACCTGCCGCAGAACTACGACGACGCGACCGGCGGCAGCTTCTACATCCACGAGATGCGCACCCTGCGCGACGACCTCGCAACCCTGGGCGGCACGGCCATCACGGATGAAAAGCTCAAAGCCTCGATCGCCGTCTACAACGAAAACCGCAAGGCGGTGCGCGAGCTGTACGCCTACCGCGCGCAGAAGCCGTGGCAGGCGCCGACCTCCGAGGTGTACCTGGTGCTGCGCGCAGGCTGCGTCCTGCCTCCGCAGGACCACACCAAGTTGATCCGCGAGTACCTCGTCGAAGCCGACCGGGAAAAGCGGCCCCAGCGCGACAACGCCCGCGTGGTGCTGACCGGATCGTTCTGCGAGCAGCCGCCGCTCGGCCTCATCAAATCGATCGAGATGGCGGGCTGCTACGTGGTCGACGACGACTTCCAGCTCATCCAGAGCTGGCTCCTGGACGATGTTCCCCTCGAGGGGGATCCGCTCGAAGAGCTGTCGAAGGCGTTCCTGCACCGCTCGGCGGCCACCTCCTCGAAGTACGACGAGAAGAAGGAGGACAAGGGCAAGTTCCTGCTGCACCAGGTCAAGGTGCGCGGCGCCGAGGGCGTGATCTTCGCCGCGCCGTCGTTCTGCGACCCGGCGCTGCTCGAGCGGCCGATGCTGCAGGAGATCCTCGCCCGGCACAAGATTCCCTACACCGCCTTCAAGTACGCGGAAAACACCGGCCAGATGGCGCCGATCCGCGAGCAGGCGGGCACCTTCGCCGATTCGATCAAGCTCTGGAGCGCCGCATGAACGTCAAGCCGGTTCAGAAAGTGGTTCAGAAGGAAGACGCGATGTGGCTGCAGAAGGAGATGATCAACCAGAACTACCACGAGGTGGCGAGCGCGCACGCGGCCGGCAGGAAGGTTTCGGCCACCTTCGTTCCGGGCAACCTGAACGAGCTGCTGATGTGCTTCGACTTCGCGCGCCGCCTGCCCGAGACCGACGCGCTGCAGAACGGTATGCGCAAGAAGTCGGGCAAGATGATCATGGACGCCGAGCGCGACGGCCACTCGGAGGACGTCTGCACCTACGTCAAGGCCGACCTCGGCATGATGCTGCAGGGCGACCTCGGCCCGACCGGCGAGCCGATGCCCAAGCCCGACGTGCTGCTGCTTTCCTACACCGGCTGCTTCACCTTCATGAAGTGGTTCGAGCTGGTGCGGCAGAAGTACGACTGCGAGACGGTGATGCTGCACGTGCCCTATCAGGGCGACGGCAAGATCAACCCGGCCATGCGCCGCTACGTGGTGAATCAGCTCAAGGAAAAGGTGATCCCGACGCTCGAGCGCGTCTCGGGCGTCAAGTTCGACATCGACCGCCTGCGCGAGTACATGAAGGAGTCGGTCAAGGCCGAAGAGGACCTGGTGCGCGTGCTGCAGACCGCCAAGCGCCGGCCGAGCCCGATCGACGGCTACTTCGGCGCCGTGTACTACATCGGGCCGATG
>Ga0207428_10002758_pt1 | contig 17467 bp, 9 predicted proteins | sample RhiMethybrSRZTD1_FD_187600 | JGI IMG/M metagenome (GOLD analysis project Ga0207428, IMG submission 187600) | Populus rhizosphere microbial communities from Tennessee, USA - Rhizosphere MetaG P. TD hybrid SRZTD1 (SPAdes) (version 3) | ecosystem: Host-associated > Plants > Roots > Rhizosphere >...
GAGAGTGACGTAGCCTTCCCATTCCGGTTCGAAGGGTGTGACGTTCACGAGGATGCCGCAGCGCGCGTAGGTGCTTTTGCCCAGGCAGATGGTGAGCACGTTGCGAGGGATGCGGAAGTATTCGACAGTTCGTGCCAGAGCGAAACTGTTTGGCGGGATGATTACCGAGTTGCCTTTGACGTCAACGAAATTCTTCTCGTCAAACTCTTTCGGATCCACGATGGTGCTGTTGATGTTGGTGAAGAGCTTGAACTCGTCCGCGCAGCGAATGTCATAGCCATAGCTTGATGTCCCGTAAGAGACGATTCGCTTGCCGTCAACGAGCTTAACCTGACCCGGCTCATACGGATCGATCATGCCGTACTCGCTCGCCATCCTGCGGATCCACTTGTCTGATTTGATACTCATCTGTGTCTTGTTTTTCGAGATGTGTGCTTGAAGTAGTCGGCCATTCTAGACCCACACAGAGAAAACACAAAGTTCTTGCGCGCCCACGCCAAGGTAGTCGTTTTACAGGATTAGCAAGATTAGACAAGATTGACAGGATTTATCTTGTGAATCCTGCTTAATCTTCTTAATCCTGTAAAGCCGATGCCCGCACTCAAGCCCTCTACTTACTAAAGACCGGCTTTCCGGATATTCACCGTTCCGTCACCGACGGTGAACTTGAAGTACGCTCCACCGGCTCCAGCGCGGGCGCGAACGGAGCGTTCGGTGAGACCGGGTTTTTCGCGCGAGGTGAGGCCGTCGTAGGTGTTAATGATTTTGCCGGTGCGCAGGATTTCGGCATCGATGTCGCCACTGAAGCCGGGCTGCAGGTCGACGTTGATGGTTCCCGAAGCGACGCGGATATCGGCACCGTTGCCACGCCAGCTTCGCGCCGGAATCGTAAAGGTGATCGAGCCTGCGGTGACGGTGGTGGAGACGGTGCCGCCAGTGAGCGTGAGTGCAGTATCGCTTTCGGTAGCCGTAATACGCAGTGCGCCTTCGACACCGGAAAGCTTCACGTCACCGTGGCCGGCATTCACTTCAAGGTCGGTATTAACCGGCACACGAATTCGATAATCGATCTTCCACGGCAGGTTGAGAAGGTTCTTGGGAAACTTTTTATTCGATCGCTTCATGAAAGCGCGGTCGTGTGTTCCGGTCGTAAGGATGCTGATGTGATTCAGATCTTCATCGAACACAAAGTTGTTCACTTTGGCGAGCTGGTCCAGGTCTGCTTCCGTTGCACCCTTAAGCTCGATGTTGGCTGTCACTTCAACTTCGTTACGCTGCCAGCCTTCGACAGTTACTGAACCACGCGGAGCTGCGATCAGAGTCACAGTGCCGCCGTAAGAAAACCGCGCCGTCTCACGTCGCGTCGAAGTGCGCGTCAGCAGTTGAATCTCGGGCGCGGCCGGCTTCTGTGAATAGACTGGAGTAGCAAGAACTAAGAGGAAAACAAAGAGTTTCAATTTGGTCATCGGGCCTCATAGTAGCTTCGTTTCCGACATTCCGAAACAAAAAAAGGACGCTGCCTGAAGCAACGTCCTCAATCTGTGCCTTGCCATGGGATTGCGAAGCTTATCTTCGCAGAAATGTGATCTGACCACTAAAATTAATGATCGACACGGATGAGCGGCCGTCGCCAACATCACCGACGTACTTTCTTCCGTCCTGTGTCTTGAAGTTATTATTCCAAAAATCATTCAACGCAATTTTGCGCGCAGGTGATGCAGCCTCGAGCCGGAAGGCCGAGTTACCGGGAATCCGAATCGTGATGTCGCCCTTGTTTGACTTGAACTCGTAAGTGCCGCCGCGCGAGAACTCGCCGTCGAAAAATATGTTGCCGATAACGTTCTGCGCGATCACGTGCGACGCAGTTACGTTCGTCAACTCGATGTCGCCTTCAGACGAAACATGCGCGCGCACCAGACCACTGCGAATATTCGCCACGCTGATGTTGCCGCGACGTGTTTCAAGGTCGACCGATGAATCCACCGGCACCTGTAGTTTGAAATTGATATCGCCGACGTCTCCGCGCCCGCGATTGTCACTCATCACGTCGATCACGAGACTGTCGTTAACTTGTTTGGGAATAACGTGAGCGCCTTTCCCTTCAATCGTCGCCGAAAGCTTGATCTCGTCTTTATTCCACGACTCGACCACGATCGTGCCGGAGATATTCCTCAACTCGATGCGAACATTCTTCCCCGCCGGATAGCGTTTGGAAAGTTGTTGCTGCGCGTAAATGCTAATTGAAGCGGAGGTCAATGCGAGGAGAGCGCCCAGCGCGAGAACGCCGGCGCGAACTGACGGCCGCGAAGTTAAAAATCTGGTTTTCATTAGAGTGGGGCTTTAATCAAAACAAGTTCAGGGTACAACCAACACAACAGCATTACAGATCGGAAAAGTCTTTAAGCAAATTCAGTTTGTCGTTGAACGACTCGTTCAGCATCTGTTCCGAAACCTCATCATGTGGATTTCGCTTCAGTTCATCAAGTGAGTTCGCAATCGCCCGGTCGATCTCTTTCAAGTTGCGGTCGAAAGTATCGCGCATTTCCGGACTCCAGCGAGCCTTATTCAGCTCAACGCGCTGGTTCCAGTAATCGATTACCTGGCGACGTTGCCAGAAGCGATCGTTGATATTCGACGCTTCAGCTTGCGGCGCCGGCTCGGCTGAACCACCGTAACCACCCCAGCGACGCAGTCCCACGACTGTTGCCAGCGAAACCAACAACACGATCGCGACTGCGGAAGCTGCCAATTGCGGCAGCGAGAGCTCCCAACTCTGGCCCAATAACCTGCCAAAGAACGACGGACGGCGTTCAGTGTTAGCCGCCGCGCGGCTCGGCAGTTCGGCTTCGATCGAGTTGCGAATGCGCAGCCATAGCGCATGTTCGTTTGGCGGCGCTTCGTATTGACCGCGTTGAGTGCGGCAGAAGCCGACAATCGACGCCAGGTCCTGGCGCACGCTTTCGCAATCCAGACACTGTTTCAGGTGCGTATTGAGTACGGACTCATCTCGCTGGCTAATCGAACCGTCAATCAGATCGTGGATGAGTTCCTGACATATCTCGCAGTTCATTGCTTACCACCTTCGTTCTGTCTCATAAATGCGCACAATTCGAATCAAAAACCTGCCTGACAGAACCTATTCCGGTTGTCGTCAATCAAGGGAAGACTGCGTTTTGAAGCCGATGTTGAACAAACCAATTCGTTGGCTCTTACCTTCGAGGCTATTCCTCCGATTTCTGTTGCCTCAAAAGTCCGCGCAATTTCATCCTGGCTTTGTGTAACTGCGACTTCGAAGTTCCCACCGAACACCCAAGCATCCTCGCGATTTCCTCGTGTTCGTGACCTTCGATGTCGTGAAGCGTAAATACCGTTCGATAACCGGGCGGGAGTTGAGCAATGGCTTTATCCAGCGCTATCCGGTCAACTACTGGCATGGAATTGGGGTTTTCCGTGCCTTTTACTATCTGAATCGGCGTTTCGCCGTCCTCAGTCGTCGTTTCCATACGCACGCCGCGTTTGCGGAAGTGCATCAAGACCTGGTTGACGGTGAGACGGTGTAGCCAGGTAGTAAAGGCGGACTCTCCCCGAAAACTACCGATTTTTCTAAAGAGCTGAATGAAGACCTCCTGTGCGAGATCTTCAGCCTCCGAGACATTCCCGGTCATTCTCAGACAGAGCGAGTAGACGCGGCGATTGTGGCGCTGGTACAGGTCTTCGAAAGCTACCATGTCGCCATTGGCGGCTTTCTGCGCCAGCTCAAAGTCTGTCGTTTGCGGTGTCTCGGTTTCGGCTGCGGTCACGTAACGCGTTATTCGGGCAAGCTCGGAAGAAATTTCACAAAACTTCAGGCTTGTTTGGCACGATGTCACGGTTCCGCGAGTTTCAAGAGAGCAGCACTGATTCCTCTGAATGCCCGCGTGGGGATGCGGTGCGAAGGTCCAGTACCCTCAACGCGGCTGTGATGCGGCGCTTCGCGCGCGTCGTTGCCTTACCCGACCTTAAAATAGTGATTTTCCCAGCCGAATCAATACTTTCGTACGGCTGGATTGCAGGATAGGTGATACGCGAGGGTGCTGACAAGAGCGGAAGCGATCTACGGCTTAGCGTGAGGCGTTGCGAGCGTAGAAGATCGTTAGTGATCAAGCAAAGGAGATTTGAACTTTCGTCCGCGTAAGGTTGAGATTCAAGCCGGGGTTCAGTTATTGCTGAATGAATTCACCGTTTTTCCAACCAGATTCATGCATCACTCCGAACTTAGCGACCCATCGGCGCTGCTCCTCCGTGACAGCTTATGGATGAAGTCCGAAGTATTTCGATTTAATGGGGGGACGCCTGTCTTTTTACCATTCTTTTTCGGACGTTCATCTCTTGAGGGTGTAGGATCCACATACTTCAATGAATTGTTCCGCACATGAATATAAGGTTCAAGTTTTGAGAGTTTGCCTAACGAGGTTTGCTCTTTAGCTTCAGAGCTCTCTCGCAGGCGGCTCGTAATTCTTCTATCGCAATCGCAGCGCGGCTGATCTCAGGATGCTCGTTAAGATCGAAAACGCTTCCACTTTCGCACTTCCACCAGCGACTTTCGAGCATGAAGGGACGTCCAACAATTAATTTATCGTCTGCCGTCAACTGATTGTGGTCCATAATTTTGCTCGCAACACCAGCGACAAAAGTCTCGGCCGTAGTGATCTCAAAAGCTACGTCAAAAAGTGCGCCGTTGTACTTGCCCAGTTCGATTGATGTCTGCATAAGAGCTTCGTAGCGTTTACCAATCTCTCTGATCAATTTGGCTGAAACCATATTATCTTTCCACTTTGGGTAAATAATCCGGAACCTTCCTTAGATACTACCTTTACTGCCGCGCGTCCAAGTTTATCCGTTACAGCGGTCCTTGTCGCAGAGTTATCAGCAAATACCTTCAATGCTCGCTGAGTATATTCAACGGGCGACAATCCCTTTCCATGCTTAGCAACATGGTAAGCAATCGATTTTTTAACCGATCCGAAAGTTGCTTTATCCCAATTATTTTCAAGATACTTTTGAGTCGAGACTCTGCCTGATGGACCTCTTGTAGTTGACCCACTAGTACCACCTGGTCCAGACATGCGCGGTAAGTTCTCAAATTGCTGCGGGTCAAATGTTTGTATCTGAAACTCTCCGTTCCTCATTCTTTCGGAGACATCCCATACCTGTTCCCGCGTCAGAGTCGCGACATCATAAACTGATACTTCGTTTGTGGCGGGATTGACCATCGTAATGGCGCCCGGACAAGTTGTTAGTTGTGTTGCTTCTAAGATTTGCGCTCTTCTCTGATCCTCTTCTGCTTGAACTTGAGCGTCAGTCCTGAATCCATAGCCCTTCAAGGCATTCCTTATCCGGTCCAGTATTCCCCTTCCATCAGGATCCCGATAATTGAGTGGGTTATTGTTCACATAGCCGTACGCATTCCAAGATTGTGGAGTCGTAGGGTCCTGCATTGCCTGGAAATTTTCAGGGTCGACGCTAACGAAACGGCCCTGCGCTGATGAGTAATACCTTGCAAGGAAATAATCCAACCCCGTCTCAACATCCCGTTCCTTTTGGGTGAACTGCTGGCGCGTGGAGTCACCGGTATAACCCAGTCCCGCTCGTAGACCTTGTGCTATGAGCTCTTCGCCAAACGGCAAATAATCGTGGCGTGACACAACCGCACCAGATTGATCCAGAATAATCCGAGGCGTGCCGAGCTGATCTGCAATCAGCCAACGGATCTGTAACGAGGAAACACTCCCTCCCCCGCTGCCACCAACTCCGCTGCGGACGAAATCGCGCAATTGTCGAATATGGACCGCTTTGATCAGTGTCGCATTCTGGGGATTCTCGAGGTACCCGATAAGAATGGGGTCCGTGTAAGTCGGTAAAGGTATTCCTAAATCCGATAATGCCTCATTTAGTCTCACTCTTAGATCGCGGACGTCATCGACGCTAATTAAAGAAATGCCAGTCTGGAGATTTGAATTGGTCCAGGTAGCCGGGGACCGTCCTGCTAAAGTGCGAACAGCGTTGACGGCCGTTCTCAATTCCGTGATGTGTGCGACTTTCGGAGTCGTTGCGTTAACGGGGTCTTCGGAATAACTCTTGATAACAGGATCTGTAGTGAACGCGAAGGCGACTCCGAGCACAACGTTGCTGAAGGCAGAGGTGCAGACGTTTTGACTGTTTGCCGAGCACACCTTGTACAGGTAAGCCGTGCCGCTGGTTATCCCGTTATCGATAAAGCTAGCTGTTGTTGAAGCACCAGCAAACGTGTATGGCCCATCCTTGCTGGTCGCCCTTTCAATGCGATAGTTACCGGCGCCACTTCCGGTCCAAGTCAGGGAGATACTGGGGCCGCCATTGTACGGAGTGGAAAGCATCGCCGTAGGAGCTGGCGCAGAAGCAGTTGCGGGTTCTGCTGTGATCAACAGTTGTCCATTACGATAACCATATTCTTTTAGTGGAGCAGCAACGTCTCCATTCGCCGGATATTCGGCAAGCAATTCTCCGTTGAGACCATATACCTGCCAGACTTCAGGTTTGTTTGTGATGGTACGGCGCACGCGTCGACCACCTCCGTCATAGGTATACTGCGTGGTGCCACCAGCGTTATCGCGCGCCGATATCATTCGGTTTTCTGCGTCGTAAGTGCGTGTTATCGCACCAGGCGTCGAGCTACCAAAAGAAGTCCAACTGTCATTGACCAAATTCCCGGCGTTGTCATAACGCATCTTTCGTTGATTGGCGGTAAGCGCCAAATCACCTGTAGCCAGTATCCGGTTTGTTCCGATCTCCACCTCAAAGTCAGGGCGCGGAATTTCCGGAGACGTATTCGACACGTCGATCTTTCGATTGCCGAAGCGGTCGTCATACTTAAACGACTGTTTCCAGAGTTGTTCGGCCTGAGCGTTGAACTCTTTCACTTGAGCAATGCGGTTCAGACTGTCGTATTCATACTGCTGATACCAGGTCGTGGGAGTTTGGTTCTGATCGTCGTTGGGTACACCAACCGTTTGTTTTCGCAGATTGCCGTTATTGTCAGATCCGCTACAGGCTGCCCCTGTGCATTGCAATGTGTAATCGTTGATTATCTTCCCCCGATTCCAGGTCACATCGGTCTCACTGGTGTAGCTGGTGCTTGTGCGGATCTCGGCCATTTGGCCACGGGAGTTATACCAAAGCTTGTTGTAAATAGCCGTGTCCGTCCCAAACTGCTCTTTCTTAATCCGATCGGCAGCATCGTAAACAATGCTTGTCGAATATGTTCGGGTCGGACCGCCGCTACCGAGATTACCCGAGAAACTATTCAGACGTGCGCTGTTGTCGTAACCGTAATTGACCACCCGATCCGACGGGTAGGTAATCGAAGTGGGGCGCCCTCCCAGGTCATAGGCGTATAAAAACCTGTATGTCTTTGCTCCCAGCGTCTGTTCTGTTTCTTTAATGCGGCCCAGAACGTCGTAGACTTTATTACGGAAGGTGGAGACACTGGAACTAACCGAGGTTAGCCTTCCCTTGCCATTAGGTAATGTGTCGTAGGTGTATGTAACGGTTGGCGTGCCATCCGAATAGGTGACAGTCTTTCGACGGTTCAAACCGTCATATTCGTAGGTAGTCTCAATGGTGCGTGCGTCAGTTCTCTTCTTGAGATTGCCGTTTGGAAAATATTCGTAACTTATACTGCCGCTCTCTGGATTTGTGGCTGTGAGCAAACGCGAAAGACTACTGTACGTGAATGTACGTGTTTGTGAACAATTCGTTGCGCCCCCACATTGTTCAGAATTGGTTCCGGGTTGTTGCACACTTGTTAGATTGCCGAACGCGTCATACCCGTAGATTGTCGGTTGTATCGGAGCATCTATGGTACCAAGCTGGCCCGCGTTATTGGGCTCATCGACTCTGATCAAGTGCTCCAGTGGGTCCACAAGCGATCGAAGTACTCTGCCCGCCTGATCAGTCACGGTCGTAGCGTTCGTGGAGTACGACGATGTAAGACTTCCTGTCCAGTTGGAGTTGGTCCCGGTTGTTGGAGGCTCGGCCACCCCCGAAAAAGTTGCAACTTCAGCCGACCTGCCCAGGAGATCGGTCGTAGTTCGCGTCCAGCCATCCGAGGTAGATGCGATAGCGCGGGCCGAATTTGAAACCAGCACAACGCGATCCGTCGTTTTGTAAATGGTTCGCGAGGAAATTGTGTAAGTGCTCGCACCATTCTCATTTTTCTCTGTTAGGACGACACGTCCCACTTGATCCCTGCTCGTCCGAGTTTTTAAGAGTTGATCGTTTTCATTAAACAAGTCGGCCTCAACCCGTGTGCGCCGTGCTGCGTCTTCGTAATAGGTCTTAACTGTCTGACGTTTTTCGATGTCATTGATCGTGACGTAGGGGCTAAATGTAGTTCCTGGCCTTCCATAGGGATCAATAGCTTCCAGCAGATGGTTGGAATAATCGATTGAAAAAGTCTGCCCGTTTACATCGGTTGAGCTAATTGGCAGACCTGTATCGAAGTCATAAGTTGCTGAAGACGTCTGCGCACCGGTCCCATTGTTTGGATTGACGGTCATGGAGGTTGGATTCGCATGCGTGGTGTCACCAAAAACTATGGTGGCCACATTCCCATTAGGATCGGTTTTTGAAATTACATTGCCGTAGCTGTCATAACCCATTAACGATTCAATCCACGTATCAGTAGCACTGTCCCAGGACGCGATTTTAGTCACATTCCCATGGATGGGGGCCGACCCGTAAGCTTGATTGTCATAACTTAGTCGGGTGGTGCTATTTCCGATAACTGTCTCCTTGAGTGCATTTAAGATCGTGTTAGTAGTTTTGGCGTAAACCAGTGTTGAGCTCCCGTTGGCGCCGGGAGAGTTGTGATAAGAGTTGGTTGTTACGCGGAGTACAGGCGCGTTGGCGGGAACACCCAGCGGAATTCCCAACGCATCTCTGGTCACCAGGGTGAGGTCAGGAAACCAATCGTAGTCCGTGCGCTGAGTCATGTTTCCGTTATAGTCATATTGAAATTTGGATGCGGACATCTTCGCCACGTTTCCACTGTCGTCCAACAGTGACGTGTATTCTTCGGTGATCACAGGATTGAAAGTAGCCTTGCCGCCGCCGGAGACTTCGATTGCCCCGCTAAATACCAACCGGTTCCACCGGCGTTCTGTAACAACACGGTCAGATTTCCTCTCACGATAGACTAATCCGCCGAAACCGCTCGTACCTCCGGCTGTACTGGGATTACCACCAAAGTGGTTGTAGGCGGTCAAGACGATGTTTGACCCATCCGGATTGCCAACACCACCTATTCCTGCAGCGGAGCTGGATCCGTAGGTCCAGGTATCCGAGGTCCCATCATGTTCCACGGTTTTCGTGGTAATGAAGTTTGTTGCAGCGCTTCTATCGCTGAAGCTGGCGTCACTTGTGATGTGCGAAAAATCCTGAGCATAGGAATACTTGTGAACCGCTCCCGCGGGAGTGATCATTTTGCTCAATTCACCCAGACCAACCGATGGGTTAGGAGCCATTGCAGGTGAATTGCATTGCGCTGTGTATGCAGCTCCGTTGGGATCGGTCGCGTCGGAGTTGTAACTGAAAGTATATTTCGGAGGGTCCTGTCCCGACTCTGTTTGTGGGAATATAATTTCTCTGATTACGGAGAAAGGACCGCCGCCAAACTCTTCCTGAAACGTACAGGGCCCAGGACTCTGAGATCCCCACAGGTCAGGAATCTGTACGGTGTAAAATTTTCCTGTAACGTAGCTGGTCCCCTTTACTAACACCACCTTTTCTGAAATTCCCGTAACAGTTTTGTACCAGACCTCAATTCGATCCTCGTAATCAATGGATCTGATTTCGCGTCCGGTAAGTTCGTCCTGAAAGTGAGCTCCTTCTGCATCACCGAAAATCTTTATGCTGTTGCCGTTGGGATCTATGATCCGCTGTATTCCATCCTTTTGGTTTTGGACCTTTGTGCCATCCGGCAGATGCGCTTCAAAATCCATCGAATTACTCGGTGGGTACCACGTTAATGAAATGAAGCTGCCATCTATCGTGTAGTAGGGCATTGCTTGATTAGTGCTGGTGGGAGAGTCTTTGAAGAAATCAAAAAAGAACGGGTTGTTACCGTTGTAGGGAGTCTTATTTAATGGCCTGATCTCGTGCTCGCTGCCATCAGGCGAAACCAGGAAGCATTTGGCCCAGGGTTGACCGAATAAGACCTGGTCGTCAGGGGTTGGATCCAGATTGTTATTGGCGGCGCGAACATAATAATAGCTAACACCAACGCATTGAATCCTATAGATCCCACCAATTCTCCAACCGCCCTGGTCGCTCATCTTCGGGATTTCAACAAGGTATCCCGTAGCGTGGAGTTCCCCACTCCCATTATCCTCAGGGGGACGAACGACACGTTGTTCAGAATAGGTATCCCATAGTTTACTGTTGTAGTAGGCCTTCAAGGTAAAGTTAAGCTTGCCACCTGCCATGGGTGGTAAGGATGCAAGCGGAATCGCCAATCCTACATTGCCGTTCTGAAGGTTTATATTTTCGACCGACGAAGAGTCATATGGAACATTGCTAACAGTTCCACGATCAGGACGAGATCCGCTCTGGCATTGCACGCGTGAAGAAAACGCGGTTGCAATTGTCAGCGTTATCAGCAGGCCAAGTTTAAATGCTTTAGCCTGGAGCCGTATCCGATTCAGTGATGAAAGTTGATCGACAACCAATTCTTTCGTCCCGGAACAAAAATTCTCTCGCATAAGCATGCTCCATCTCTTCGCTAGATTCAGGTGAGCCAATACAAGTACTGAAGAAATATAAAGCCCCGATCAGACGACCTTGATTCTCGGTATTTATTGGAGCGACAGAAGCACCAGTATCTCGCCGGTGCCCTGGGCCAACGGCTCGAGCGCTTTGCCGATCAATGTGCCGGGCCGGTGCATGCGCACGCCGCCAAACTCAACGGGCACTGATTTCATCGCGAAGCCTTCTTTGCCGCTGGTCACGAGCAGATCGCCAATCTTTATGGGGCCATTGCTCGCGTCAACCTTCACTCTTACTCGTCCCGATGCAGCCACAAGCACACGTCCTTCACCGCGCTCGCCAAGGGTGATTCCCGGTTGCGGTGAGATCACACCGGCGACACGGCTGTCGTATTCTTCTGTCGAAGCAACTACCTGATTGTTTTTATCGGGGTCGAGAACCACGACTGTGCCGGCGGTCAGTGGTTGTGAAGACTCAACCCACTCAGCGACGTCCTGGTATTTGGCCTGTATGGTGCCGCCTGTGATCGTTCCGACGGCGTTGATGTCGCCATTAACATCCAGTGTCTTTTGAGGGTCTGTTCTGCCAATACCGACCTTCCCATCCGCGCGCACGATCATCTTGATCGCGCTGTTATTTTCGAAAGTCGCAATCGTATCGCCTGATGCGGCACTTGCAGCCTTCGCACGAAAGCCGTTTACTCCGCCATTGACGTCGAGCGTATAAACAGGCGAGCTGGTGCCGATGCCGACACTGCCGGCGCTGTAGTTGATCGATCCACTCCCGGAAGCCCACGGGCCAGTAACTGTTGACCACGACGCCCTGCAGTCCCCATTGATGCATAACCCATCAGTGGCGTTGATCGATCCTCCTTCCACATGCAGCTTATAAGAGACTGCATTGGTGGTCCCGATTGTTACGTTGCCATTACCGTGAATGCGCATCTTTTCAGCCAGTGTCCCAAGGTTTCGAGTGTAGAAAGCAAGCACACCCTTTTCCGCGCCCGCGGTGTTGTCGGAGATCACTCCGCTGACCTGCGCGTAATCGGTTGGAACGCCGCTGCTGTTGTTGAGCGCAAAGAATTGAGCTACGCCCCAGGTGGCAAAGTTTCCGTCCCGGTACATCCGCACAGCCTGGCCATTGCTGGCCAGGAGGTGAAGCTGAGCCGTCGGCGCGTTGAGTCCAATGCCGACCTTGCCATCACTGCGGATCCGCATTCGTTCGCCAAACACCGTTGTTGACTCGCGCGTAAAGAAAACCAGGTCGGCGCTGTGGTTAGTTTGGTCGTTCTGGATGGCGCCGACTTGAGCGTTCCCATAGCCCGTGGAATCCTGAAAACTTATCAAGCTCATATTTCCATTCGTATTACTCGTATTCCGGAAGGCAAGTGCCAGATCTGCTAACTGAATGTTCGCCAGATTAGTGTTAGTGCTGGCGTGGAATACCTGGAATTTCGTATCCGGCGCACTCGTGCCAATTCCGACGTTGCCACTACCAGTAATCGTCATTCGTAGTGTGCCGCTATCAACATTGGTCGTAGACGCGGTAAAGAAATCGATCTGGGTCGCTGCTGACATGCCGCCAACTTCACCACCGAGCGCCACTATGTTTGCAGTAGACGTTGTCGCGCCTCCCAAAAGGGCAAAACGCATGTTGGAGGTGACATAAGGCGGCATCGCGAGGCGAGCCAGTTTGGTTGTATTGTTCCCGCGATTTTTGGTACCCGATTCCGAACCGAGATTCAGAATATTTCCGAAGAGATCCAATGAGGCGCCGGAGCCCGGACTATTTCCGATGCCGACATTCCCGCTATTTGTATTGTTGATATTCCCAGCGCCATCAGGGTTGGTCCATTGCGCACTGGCGTTTGCAAAACAACCGACGACCAATACAACGGCCAAAGCGATCAAACTGCGTAGCGATGAGATTTTGGGGACGATACCCTGCACATTGATGTTCATAGTGTCCTCTCTGATTCAGATAAACGGGGGTGCTTCAACCGGTGGATGTTCCGGTTGTCACCAGCGCAAACTAACAGGCCCGCGTGGTTACTGGAGACTCAGCAATACCAATATCTCACCCGTCCCGTGGGCCAACGGTTCGAGCGCTTTGCCGATCAACGTTCCCGGCCGGTGTATTTGTATCCCACCAAACTCAACCGCAACTGATTTCATCGCGAAGCCTTCCTTATCGCTGGTCACCAGCAAGTCGCCAATGTTGATTGGACCTTTACCGGCATCCACTTTCACTTTCACTCGTCCTGTGGTCGCTACCAGCACGCGGCCCTCGCCTTGTTCGCCCAGCGTCAGTCCGGGTCGCAGTGAAATCACACCGGCAACATGGCTGTCGTAGGATCGCGACGAAGCAATCACCTGATTTGATCTTGCAGTGTCGAGCACTACTACCGTTCCGGCAGGTAACTCCTGTGAGGATTCGACCCATTCGGCGACGTCCTGGTATTTGGCCTGGATGGTGCCGCCGGTGATAGTTCCCGAAGCGTTGAAGTCACCAACGACGTCGAGTGTCTTCCCAGGCGTTGTCGTGCCAATACCGACGTTGCCGCCGCTGTAAGAAATCGTGGAGCTTGCGCCTGGGAGCCACTGTGAACCCCCTACCTGAGACCATGACGTTTTGCAGTCCCCGGAAATGCAAAGTCCACCGGTGGCATTAACCGTACCTGTGGCACTGACGTTGCCCGCGCCGCTAACCGTAAATTTACTGGTACCAAGATCACGAATATCAAGCAGCTTCGCGGGTGTAGCGGTATTCGAATCGATGACGAAAGCGTTGGAGATCGAACTGTTCTGAACACTGAATCTCACATTGTCGCTATTCACATTTTGTACCGAGAACAACATGCTGCCATTGGAAGTGATGTTCGGATTGGTAGTACGAAATTGCAGCGCGTCGGCGTTGGTGATGTTCACCTTCGTTACAGAAAGATCACCGTGATCGGTAGCGCCGTTTATACGGACTGAACTGTTGTTGACGATTAACCGATCGGTGGCAACTATGAGTTTGTTCCCGGTCGTTCCAGATTGGCCGATATTGGTTGTAGTAGTTTGATCGACTCCAATATTGATCGCCCCTTTTGTCGTACTGGAGGTTGATTGCAGGGTCAGCACGCCGCTGGCTGCGCTTGAACCGTAGATCGTTCCGATTAAGGCACCACCATTAACTTCAAGTTTCTGAGACGGAGTGTTTGTTCCAATCCCAACGTTGCCTGTGTTGAAGTAAATGTTCGAGGTCGCATTGAACCACTGAGAACCACCGACCTGAGACCACGCAGTTTTGCAATCGCCGGCAATGCAAAGTCCACCGCTGCTATTAACTGAACCTGATACGTCAAGCTTATAGCCCGGGCTCAGGGTGCCGACGCCCACGTTTCCATTAGTTGCATTGTTAGCGCCGGCAAGTATGACATTGCCGTTCGGATTGAAAACTAGAGGAACGTACCACCCTCCACCCTGCTTGTTCATTACCATGATCATGCTTGCTCCTGAGGAGTCACCACCAAAGAAGGCGTCCTTCCTGATTCCCCAGGTAAAGTCGATTGGCTTTCCCGTCGCCATAGTTCCGATCGGTGAGAAGGTGAAATCGATATAGCCATAAGCATCACCGCCACCAGCAAGACCGATTCCCGCCCTGGCACCGCTGGGTGCCACAACAGACAAGGGATACCACGGTCCGTTCGTGCCAATGCCAACGTAGCCGTTTTGATCGATCCGCATCCGTTCCGTTCGCGTTATCGAACCATTCGGCGTCGTGGAGAAGGTTAAGTAACCTCCTTGTGCACTATTCAGAGTCCAACTCTGGCTGGAAAATCCCTGAATGGCGATAGGGTTATACGAAGTACCGCTATTACGAACACCAAAGGTAAAAAAGCCTAATCGTTGGTCAGCCGCAGACGGAGTTGTTAATGTGAGCGCTTGAATACCTGCTCCGGAAGTTGAGCTGAGACTTCCTGTATAGACCGTACCTAGGACATTGGAGCTGCTGCTATTTACTTGCAACGGAAACTCCGGTGTCGTTGTCTTGACGCCAACATTCCCGCTGTTGGTGTTGCTGATGTTCTGGTTGGCGTCGGGTGTGGTCCATTGGGCCATCACGGCCACCGGCTGTAACAGAAATACAACCAGCAACAATGTGCCGCAGGCAAATATCGTCAGGTATCCAAAAGGTGTTCGTTTAGTGGGGTTCATAATCATCTCCTGAAAATCTAATCGTGAGTCGATGTGACTGACCGTAACTTGCTCTGGTAGACACGCGTGTACTATCACGCGGTCGTGTTGTAACGATTGAGCGCGAGAATCGCTTAGAAAATCACCGTGGGACAATTTTCTTTCGTGTGTGACCGGGCTTAGTCAGCACCACGCGATGTCGGGAGTTTTGATCGCGAGTAACGAAAGAAAGTTAGAATCTGTTGGGCTAGCGGCGGATAATAGGCCGATCTCTGATCAGTGTCAACGAAATTTTTTTGCGAGCGGCGCGTTTGTCCCGCGATGCGTCATGTCCAATATGTTCGGTCGAGTGAACGATAGCCGACGGCTTCGGAGACGTGATTCGAATTGATCGTGTCAGCGCCTTCCAGATCCGCAATCGTGCGACTCACTTTCAAAATGCGATCGTAAGCGCGCGCGGATAGGCCCAGGCGGCGCATTGCACTCTCGAGCATCTTCTCGCTGTGCGAGTCGATCTGGCAAAAGGCACGAATCATACGCGGAGTCATGGCTGCATTAGAAAAAATCTTCTCGCTTGCGAAACGATGGTGCTGCCGTTCGCGCGCGTTGATGACGCGCTCGCGAATCACTGCGGAACTATCGGTTTCGGGAGCAGTGTCGCCGCGGAGTTCGCGAAACTTTACTGCCGGGACATCGATGTGAATATCGATTCGATCCAGCAATGGACCAGAAATCTTTCCCACGTAACGTTGAATCTGATTCAGTGAACAACGGCACTCGCGTGTCGGATCATTCCAGAAGCCACAAGGGCACGGATTCATAGCTCCTGCTAAGACGAATGAAGCGGGAAAAGTTAAAGACATCGAGGCACGACTAATCGTGACCTGTTGATCTTCGAGTGGTTGTCGCAAGACTTCGAGCACAGTGCGATCGAACTCCGGCAACTCATCAAGAAACAACACGCCCTGATGGGCCAAGGAAACTTCACCGGGCCGCGGCACGGTACCGCCACCAATCAATCCGGCATCACTGATCGTGTGGTGGGGAGAACGAAATGGCCGCTCGGTAACAAGTCCCGAACGACCCGTTAATCCCGCAACTGAGTGAATCTTCGTCAACTCGAGCGCTGCCTCAAACTCAAGCGGCGGCATGATCGTCGGCAGACGTTTCGCCAGCATCGTCTTGCCTGAACCCGGTGGACCAATTAACAAAATGTTATGCCCACCCGCAATCGCTATCTCCAGAGCTCGCTTGGCTGATACCTGTCCACGAACTTCTTTGAAGTCGACACTGTAATGACCGGTGCGTCGCAGTATCTCGTCGACATCCACCTTCATCGGCTCCGGCGGCGTTGGCGACCGTAACTGCTCGATAAGACTAACGGCGGTGCGCAGGTCAGCAACCGGATAGACATTGACGCCGGAGACTACTGCCGCCTCTTTTGCATTCTCTTCCGGCAAGATCAAATGCCGAATCGAGCCCTCGCGTGCAAGCATCGCAATCGGCAGTGCACCCTTAATCGGTCGCACACGACCATCGAGTGAAAGTTCGCCAACGCAGAGAACGTGGATCAGACTTTGTGCTTCGGCGAGTTCGCCATTCGCACCGAGAATTCCGAGTGCGATTGGCAGATCAAAACTCGCGCCTTCTTTTCGCACATCGGCGGGAGCGAGATTGATCGTGGTCTTTTGAAAAGGAAAGAAGTGACCGCAGTTTTGGATCGCGGCTCGAATGCGTTCACGCGACTCGCGTACGGCAGCGTCAGGAAGACCAACAATCGTGACTGGTGGCGCCTGATCTTGCTCACCACGAACCGGAGTTAGATTGACTTCGATGTCGACGAGATCCGCGTCAATTCCATAGACGGCGGCAGAGAGTGTACGAAAGAGCATGTGAGGTGGCTCCTGGTTAGAGTGATGTTTACTGTCAAAAAATAAAGCGGCAGTAGACAGGGAGCAGGAGCAGATCTTCTAACCTGTTCCTGCCGTCTGGTTCCTGCTGCTAAAAAACTAACGGCGCCGTGAAGGGGCAGTCGTTGTCGTTGATGGAATCTTTATCTCCTGACCAGCCTTGAGTTCAGAGTCAACGGGAATTCCGTTGAGTCGCGCAACGTCGTTAGCGTCGAGACTGCGCGCGGCAGCAATGCTGGCAATCGTATCGCCCTTGCGAGCGCGCACTTTGTTGAGTCCCGCCGGTGCAGCCGCGTCGCTCGCAGCCGATCTAACCCACTTCGTGAGTTTGACGTTGCCACCGTTCGGCGCGACGAGTTTTGTCGTCGACTTCAGATCAAAGCCGGCGTTCATCGATTGAAGCTGAGCGACGTTGAAGCCCGTGCGATTCGCAATGCTCTGCCAGTCTTCACCCGGCGCGACGGAAATCAGTCTCGCGGTCTCTCGTCTCTCCGGCGCAATCTTCTGAATCAAAGAAGCAAACTGTTTCGCGCGACCGGCTGGAATGCGAATGTTGTACGCGTCGCCGCGCGGTGTGATGTCGCGCTTCAATTC
>Ga0207428_10002759_pt1 | contig 17463 bp, 11 predicted proteins | sample RhiMethybrSRZTD1_FD_187600 | JGI IMG/M metagenome (GOLD analysis project Ga0207428, IMG submission 187600) | Populus rhizosphere microbial communities from Tennessee, USA - Rhizosphere MetaG P. TD hybrid SRZTD1 (SPAdes) (version 3) | ecosystem: Host-associated > Plants > Roots > Rhizosphere >...
ACCAGCGCGAAGCGCGCTGCGAGTTCAACCGACCGAAGCGCTGCGGCAGGGTTGATGCGTGCCAGGCGTTACCAGCGCGAATCGCGGCGTTGACGGGGACCGTTGAAGCCGCCGCCGTTGCTGTTGCGGCGTTCCTGCGGCCTCGCCTCATTGACCGTCAGACGGCGGCCACCGAACTCGCGCTGATCGAGGGTGGCGCACGCCGCCTGCCCCTGCGCGTCGTCGGCCATTTCCACGAAGGCAAACCCGCGCGATTGACCGGTCTCACGATCACGAACCAGGCTGACGGACGAGACCTGGCCTACGGACGCAAACAACGCTTCGAGTTCCTGTTCTTCCGTTCTGAATGAAAGGTTTCCGACGTACAGCTTCATAGACACGTTCCTCTGGAAAAGTTGGAGCAGCTGGCTTGAGACTTCTGAAGCGTGCAATGAAGGGACTGAACGCAGGCAGAACAAACTCGGCAGGATCCAACGAGACACGTTGATTGTACCACAGCGTCGATTCCTGCCTCGCCGCGCAATGCTGTGCCGTGGCGCAGATCGAAGGTCGTTCTCTCTCGGTCGCTCACCGCGGCTCGAAGATCGTCAGGGCTCCGCGGGAGAGGCTAGTTGCTGGATTGCCTCGCGTTTCGCCCGCGAGCGCCACAGCAAATAGATTGGCAGCCCGGCCACGAGCACAGCGAGGTTCAGGATCGTAAAGCGCGGTTGCTCGCGAAACGAATTGGCGAAGATCCCCACGCACGCCGCGAGGAAGAACAGCGGAACAGCCGGATAAAGCGGCACGCGGTAGGGCCGCGGTCGAGCGGGATCTCGCCGCCGCTGAATGATGACGGCGGCAACCGAAAGCGCAAGAAACGGCCACAGGCCCAGGATCAATGTGCCGACGAGTTCCTCGAAGTTGCGGACGTACAGGTACAGAATGCCGCCGAGGCCGATCAGGGCGACGGCCACGTGCGGTGTACGGTGGCGCGGGTGAATAGCACCGACGGACCTGAAGAACAGCCGGTCCTGAGCCATCGCAAAAAACACTCGCGGGTCGGTCATCATGCCCGACTGGTTCGATCCGAACGTGGACACCGCCATCAGCGCAGCGACGAGCGCGCCACCGGCTGCCCCGAGCACATGCCGCGCGACATCCGCGGCAACGAGGCTCGAGGTGGTCACGTCACTTGGCGACAGCACGAGGACCGACGCGTTGGTCGCCAAGTACACGGCGACCACTATCAGTACGCCACCGCCGAGCGCACGCGGCAGCGCGCGGGCCGGATTCTTCAGTTCCCCTGCCAGCTGTGGCACCCATTGCCAGCCGTCGTATGCGCCCATCACGAGAATCAGCGCCAGGCCGAAGCCGGGCCAGCTGTGCGGCGCCATTGTGACTTTGGCGCGCCACCCTGGTTCGATGCCGTCCGAGAGCGCGTACGCAAGGGCTGCGAGTGCCACGAGGCCGAAGACTTTGATCCACGTGGCCGTGTTCAACACCAGCGCGCCGACGCGAACCGGACGAATGTTGAGAGCGACCAGCAGCAACAGCGACCCGGCGCCGATCTCGCGTTCCCATCCTTGCAGGGCTGGAACGATGCGTGCGAGCGATTGGCCGAAGATCAATGCGCCCCCGGCATATGCCGCGGGGTTCGCGACAAGCATCCCCCAGCCGAAGAGGAACGCGGCCCAGGGACCGTAGGTCTCGCGCAGGAACACGTACATCCCGCCAGTGTTCGGAAACGAGGCGGCCATCTCGGCGAGCGACAGTGCGCCCGCCAGCGCGATCATTCCCCCGAGCACCCACAACAGAGCGAGCGCGCCGAGGCTATCGACGCGGCCGGCGACAAGTCCGGGTGTCTGGAAGATGCCGCTGCCAATCACGGAACCGACGACCACCGCGGTGGCCGTCCAGGTGCCCATCTCGCGGGCGAGTCGCGATTCTACGGGCGGGGCGCCCGATGCGAGCGCCTTGTCTTGATTCGAATGACTGATGAAGAGACGGATGGGAGACATCGTTCACCGCGCCGCATGTGCGTTGCGCTCAAAACGGGGCCAGCAGCGGCGCTGCACGTCTTGTTCGGCAGCGTCGTTCGCCGGGGGCGCAATCGATCGCGGAACAATCGTCGAACCCCAGTGAAGTTGCCACCAGCTGTGGGCGTCACCAGCAGTCCAGGCGTCGGGTGGAACCGTCGTGGCGAGATGATTGGCGAGTTCGGCCGCTGACGGGGGCCGCTCTACCGGATTCTTGGCGAGGCATTGAAGAATTAACGCATCGAGGGCTGGAGGAATCGCGAGTTCCGAACGCTCACCCGGCGGCGTGGGGGTTTCATTCACGTGCGCGAGCGCCATCGCGATCGCCGTATCTTTCGCGAACACCAGCTCTCCAGTGACCATGTAATACGCTACGCAGCCCAGGGAGTAGATATCGGCGCGCGCATCAAAGGTCGCCTGCCCCACCGCGATCTCGGGCGGCAGGAAGGCGGGCGTTCCCGTGATGACGCCGTCCATCGTCAACTGCACCGCGGTGCCGGCTGTTTCGGCGTGCTTGACCAGACCGAAGTCGAGGACCTTGACGAAGTCGTCGTCGGGACCAAGCCGGCAGAGGAAGATGTTGGCCGGCTTGATGTCGCGGTGGATGAGACCGCGCGCATGCGCCTCGGCCAACGAGTGACAGGCCTGGCGCAGCACGTAGACGGCGCGGGCCGGTTCCATCGGACCAAATGTTTTCACGTACTGCTCGATACTGATGCCGTCGAGCAGTTCCATCACGTAGTAAAAATTCCCCTCTTCGGTGACGCCGAAGTCGTACACGTTGACTGTATGGACCGAGCCGAGCGTGGCCGTGTCCTGCGCTTCGCGCTCGAATCGCTGTAGCGCTGCCTCCCGTGCCCGGCCGCCGACTCCCAACGCGTCGGCTCGTATCAGCTTGATTGCCGCGGGACGAGCGAGCAGCCGATGTTTCGCTCGCCACACCTCGCCCATGCCACCTTCACCGATCTTCTCGACCAGGGCGTAGCTGCCAATCTCGCGCGCCCGCTTCAGCCGCATGCTCACACCGTGGATGACTCGGCTGACGAGGTAGGCGGCGGCCGCGCACATGTAATTCGAAAAGAAGAACAGCAGATCGACTCGGTCGATCGACGAATCGCTCACGACGGCCGTGAGCACGAGCGAGACGGGTCCAGTCGACGCCGCGAGCATGGATGCGATCAGGATTCGCCGTGGAGGCGTGGGGACGACGAGCGGGTAAATCACAATCCAGACGCATTCAACAGGAACGAGCCCAAACAACACATCGGGCGTGTGAGGCAGCGACGGGGACACTCGACTAGCGGCGATGCCGAGGGCGCTCGTGACATAGAACACCAGGCCCATATCGAGCAGACGTGTCTGCGACAGGAGTTCACGACGCGACACCACATACAGCGCGCAACCCATGCACGCCGCCACAACGAAGATCAAATCCCGCGAGTGAAAGGTGGCACTGACGGAACCGCCCGCGAGCAGAAAGCGACCGCCGAAGTGACCGAGCACACCGAACCCGGCAAAGAGCGCACCCAGCCAGCCGAGACGTCGCGACGCCTCCGCCATCAGCTCGGGCGGAAGGGAGCTCGACAGGCGGCTCGAAGAGTCAAGCCGTCTGATCGGGCCGTGGCCTCTTGAAGGCAGATCCTGCATGACCCTCGCATGGTAACTGAACCTGAACTGCGTGCTGACGGCTCCCGCGCATACGGGGGACTCGATAGCTTCGATGGCAGTGCTGGCTTGCCTTGATATGTGAGAGATACTCGAGCTACCGGTCGACCGCAGTAAAGCCGGCCGTGTGAAGACCGGTCGGACATAAGAAAGTAAGTCGCATGGATCAGCCGACACCCGTCAAGACGCAGGAGCGGTTCAGCGTGCGGCACCAGATGCGCGCGATTTGTCGTATGCGCCCACAGAGGCTTGGAGCGGTGTTGATGCAGACCTACTCAGACTGGTCGGCAGATAGCGCGACCCGCCTGGGCGCCGCGCTGGCGTACTACACGCTCTTTTCGATCGCACCCGTGTTGATCGTTGTCATCGGTATCGCGGGCTTCTTCATCGGCCGGGCAGCCGCCCAGGAAGAGCTCACGCCATGGCTGCAGCGGTTCCTCAGTCCAACAGGCGCCCGAGCGGCCCAACTGATGCTCGAACAGCACGTGTCGCCGACCGGCGGCATCATCACGACGCTCGTCGGCCTCATGACGTTGTTCTTGGGAACGTCCGCGTTCGTCAACGAACTACGCCAATCACTGAACCTGGTATGGCGAGTAAAGAGTCCGCCGTCCGAGGCTACAGGAATATTCGGCACCTTGCGCACCATGCTGACCGATCGCCTGTATAGCTTCTTGATTGCGGCCGGTGCGGCCGTGCTTGTCCTGCTTTCGCTGGGCATCAACACCGCGATTGGTGTCGCGGGATCGTACTTTCACGGCTCGCTGCCGCTTCCAGCGGCGGTTCTCCATTTGATCAACTTTCTCGTCAGCTTCGTGCTCATGACCGGGGTCTTTACGCTGGTGTACAAGACGCTTCCTGACGCGTACGTCGCATGGGGCGACGCATGGGTGGGCGCTGTCGTCACGGCGCTCTTTTTCAATCTGGGAAGCCTGGTGCTCTCGACCTTCGTGACGCAGACCGGGGCATCTCCGTACGGGACGGCGGCGAGCGTGCTCGCGATGTTGGCGTGGGTGTATTACTCAGCCCAGGTCTTCTTCTTCGGTGCGGAGTTGACGCGTATCTTTGCGACGACGCATGGTGGGGGGATTGTGCCGGTGCATCGCTCCTTTGGTCACAGGTTGTGGAGCCATCCGGCAGGATCGTTTCCGTCACCTGGTTCGGCCGCTCCGACTCACGCCCCGCGATAAAGGAGCGGCCGTCCCGTGGGACAATGCCCGCGTACGAGTTCAGCGTGAGAATGCCCGGGCGAGAGTACTGCGACGTAGCTTTGTGGTACTGCAATACGGACTCGATTGACGACGCCGATCTGGCGTCGTGGGGCGCGCTCCTCTCGGATGAAGAACGCGCGCGCCGCGACCGTTTCGTGTTCGCGGAAGATAAGCGCGACTTCATCGCTGCCCACGCGCTGCTCCGACGCGCGTTGTCGCGATATGGTGAGGTCGGACCTGCTGAGTGGCGGTTCGAAACCAACGGGTTCGGCAAGCCCGCTGTGGCGGCCGAGCAGGCCGGCGACCCGCCGCTGGCGTTCAACCTGTCACATACCAAAGGCTTTGTGGCGTGCGCCATCATGCGCGGTGCGAGTGTCGGGATCGATGTCGAGCGCTGCGAGCGGGGCGTTGCAGGCACTGAGATCGCATCGCGCTACTTTGCCGCAAGCGAGATTCGGCATCTGCAGACGTGTCCGCCCGACCAGTACCCGACGCGATTCATCGAGTTCTGGGTGCTGAAAGAGTCCTACATCAAGGCGGTCGGCTCGGGCCTCTCCCTGAACCTCCACTCCTTTTCATTCGAGTTTCAAGGGGATTCCGACCTGCGGTTCACACCCCACGACGGCGGCAGCGGCTGGCAGTTCTGGCTGATGTCGTTGCCCGATTCACGGCTGGCTATCGCCGTTCGTCCTCGGTCGACAAGTTGCGCGCTGCGCCTCGCCTTGCACGATGCGGGCATTGCGAACGAGTTCCGCCACCCGACGCTCGTGCGCTGGTCCGACTCATTCGAAGCCGCGATGAGCGTGGAGGACCGGAGGACCTTGGAACACAGAACGGTACAAGGACCAAGCACAAAGATCTAAGGACCAAATCGGCGGCCGGCTTGAGCCACTATCTGGGCGATCAACTCATCCCGCCACGCCTTCCTGGAAAACGTGTGGTCGGCCCCTTCGATGAACTGGACCGTCGAGAGACCACGTCGTCGGAGCCGTCCGGCCACCCACCGCCCTCCGCTGTTGAGTAACTCGAACCCGGGGTCATCGCGCGAGAAGACGAAATCGATGGCACGGCCCCGCATTCCGTAGCGACTGAGGTCGCTGGCCAGCCGTCCCGACGATCGCACCCCGACAAGCTCGAGGGAGTCGGACCAGAATCGGCGTACCAAACTGGTAGTCCGCTGAATCACGAACTTGATGATGTAACCCAGGTCGGCTTGTCCCTTGACCAACTTGAGCCACTTGCCCGGATTGCGCACGCTCTGAGCGTAGTACTTCGCGTCTCTCACCGTTCGATGTGCCGAAGGAATTTCCAGAGACATACCTGGCGTCCAGAAGAACGTGAGGGGATTCAGCAGTAAGGCGGCCTGCAGCGAAGGAAGGTCCACGGCAGCGCCCACGTGAAATGCGGTGTGGGCCCCCGAGCAGAGGCCGCCGACGACCACTGCGTTGAAGCCACGCAATTGCGTGAGCCATCGCAGCGCCGCCTCGACATCGTCGATTGCGGTGACGGGATAGGGATGATTCTCTTCCGCGGGGCTCCCTCGGGCGCTGTCCCCGAGATTGCGAAGATCGAATCTGAAGGATGGGAAGCCGTGTCGCGCGAGCTGCCGACTGAGTTCCACGTAGAGGCGGTTAGGGCCCACGTGATGAACTGATCCTGCGTTGGCGAGAATAAAGAGGGGGCGACCGGGCTTTGCTCCCGTGGGAGTGGTCAGCACACCGAAGATGGGGACCGGGGCATCCACCCAGCACAGCTCCTCGGTGATGGAGCCATCGCCCTCCCACGCAAACGACGTGACGCTCGTTCTGGACTCGAGGAGATCCGCATTCAGGGCAAGTCTCTGCGTCGGCGCTCGCTCGGACAGCCACTCGACGATGCCGTCGATCGCCTCGCGTGGCACGGCCGTGTCTTGTGGCTCGGCCATCATCCCCGCATAACCGGGGGGCCGGTTGACAGTGGTGTCGATGCCGTGAGTTTTCAGAGTTTCAGCGAGCCCGTTCTCTTGCGGCAAGTCGTCGCGTTCGACCACGAGCGCAGCTCGGCGGACACGGTAGCGAAGCGCGGACAGATCAACCTTCTTGAGTTCGGCCACCATTTCGTCAGAGAGGACGAACCCCCCACCCTCGATATAGCCTTGGCCCGCCGGCTCTTCGCCCGCCCCCACTGCCGCGATCGCCTGTTGCTCACGTATGTACCGGCGTCCGCTCACGACGGGACTCCAGGCGATCAGGTAATCAATGTCGATCTCCGTCGCGGCTAGCGCCGACAGCAGGGCACCGAGGCGCAAGCCAACCACCGCCACCGCATCGGAGCCGGCCAGAAGCGTCGCTTCACGCACAACCGCGCGAATATCGGCCACCCACGTCCGGAGTTGATGCGCGCTGAACGCATCGCCCGGCGAGTTTCCGCAGCCGTGATAATCGAAGCGAACGGCGAGAAATCCCTTCTCCGCGAAAGCCTCTGCTAAATGCCGGAGCGACCGGTGGGAGTGCGTGTACTCGAACCCCATCGGAGGGCAGATGACGACCGCGCAGGACCGTACTGTTCCGCTCTGGGGAAGGTGCAGCCAGGACGCGAGCGGCCCGGATGGCGCTTCAAGCCAAAAGGCGCGCGGGTTCATTCCGGAAGGTGCAATGGAATTGCCTCCGCGACGTTGGAGGCCTCCACGAACCCGCGAAATGGACGTTCCGTTGCACTCACGCGGCGCAGCATGATGACGCGCTGGCGACCGGGTGTGAGTGCGAAATAGTTGTCCTCTGGAAGATGGTCCCGGACGTCGATGCGGACGTGGTGCACAAGCACCTCCGACGTCAACCTCACGGCGTGATCCTTACCGACCCGCTCGACCGCGGCCGTGAGAGCGGCTGGACGCGCCGCTGAAAGCGGTTGAGGGACATACACTGTTTCGGCCCACATCGTATCGGAGATCGGATCGAGGAGGCGCGCCACGACCGCGTGGTGCATCGGCGGGCCGAAACGATAGCTATAGGTCAGATCGAAGAATGAGCCAAGTAACTCGTCGGCACTGAGCGCGCTGCCGGAGCGAGCCCCGATAGAGACGCTGCGCGACGCGCGGGCGGTCACAGTCGACCCGCGGGCGATCACCAGCAGCTCGACCCGTGCATCGAGCGTTTCGTTGACATCATTGCTGACTTCGATCAGCAACCCGTCGAGGCCTCGATCGAGAAACCGAATCGCGCGGGGGGCCCAGGCGCGCTTCAAGAAGTAATAGGCCGCCTTCGGACGTCCGGAGCGATCGAGGATTCCCCAACCCGCGCCGGGACGTAGATCGCGCAGGAACCAGACCAGCCCGCCCCCGCACACGTTGGTGTCGCTCCTCCATTCCTCGAACACCCGCTGCATCAGCTCGCCCGTGAGCGTCCTCGATAGCGCGAGGTATCGTTCCAGGTTGAAGCTTCTCAAGTCCACGGGATCAACGCCGTAGACGGTTCGCAGGTAGTGATCGCGGATGTCTTCGAAGTCCCACCCGGGTCCGGTGTCACGCGGCACGCCCTGTTTCCACGCCGGATGATGCGGCGGCGGAATACGACCCGAATCGAGCGTCGGGAGCCCATCCGGTTCCGGGATATTGGAGAAGCCGAGGCATTCAGGCGTGAAACGCACGCCGGCGATGCGCACGTCCTCCAGGGGACGACGGTAGGCGCCCACACCGTAGTAATGAGCGAGCCCCTCACCGACATGAAATGGAAGGGCGCCTCCGGTTGGAGTAGAGGACCAATACGGCACGTCGCGGTGCCGCACCTCGATCCGGTCTGGCAGCGCTCGCGAGAAAAACTCGCTGCTCCAAATCTCTCTCGGTGCGCCGAACATGGCCGCTTGTTGCTCGGTCTCGCTGCCGCCGCAATAGGCGGCGAGGCAAGGATGCCGCTGCAGGCGCAAGAGCTGCTGGTCGATCTCCGCTTCGACGTTGGCGCGGAAGTCGGCGTCCTCGACCGGATAGTCCATGTTCGCAAACATGAAATCCTGCCAGACCATGATGCCCCGCTCGTCGCACAGCTCGTAGAAGCGGTCCGCCTCGTAGACCATCGAGCCGACCACGCGCAGCATGTTGGCCCCACTGGCAACGACTGTGTCGAGGATGGCGCTCAGTTCTGCGTTCGATCCCGTCAGTGAAGCCACGTCAGGAACCGTCCAGCAGGCTCCGCGACAGAAGATGGGAACGCCGTTCACGTGAAACCGGATAGCCCCTTCGCCTCGGTCCACCGCGATGTTGCGAAAGCCGATGCGACCGCAGCTCACGCTCACGGGGCCCATCGACGTATCGAGGACAAGGCGGCAATCGAGAAGCGCTGGCGCCCCGTGCGTGTGCGGCCACCACAGGGGAAGGTGGTCGAAAGACGCGTTGCCGCGAATTCGATAGCGGTCGCCCTCGGGCTCCACCGTCAAAGCAGCGTGAGCGTCCCCGACGATCAGATCGGCCGATTGGATCTCGGCTCGGGGATCCAGCCGACGTATGCGCGCATCGATCGAAACCAGCTGACGTTCTCTCTCCGCGCGAGGCTGGAGGTCCAGCTCTTCGAGGTCAATCGAGGAGACGTACTCCAGCCATACCGCCCGCCACGGCCCGACTGCGTGAAGGCGAGGAGTCCAGCCCGGAATGCGCCCAAGCAATGTCGTGCGGAACCAGCGCAGCTGTTGCTGATCGACGAGATTCGTCTTCCACCTGGGACGCGGCCGTTTCTGAGCAAGAGCGGTGTCCAGACTGCGGAAGGCGATCAGAAGCTCGTTCTCCGCCGCGAGCAATTCGGTGATGTCAGCTCCGTGTGCCATGAACATGTTGCACGAGCTCAGGATCGAATGACCGTTGAGCCACACGTCCGCGAGCGTCGCCAGACCGTCGAAGCGGAGCCGCACGCGATCGGTGGGCGATCGGAGTAGCTGGGGCCGAGTGAACGTGCAGCGATACCACCAGTCCAATTCGTCGTAGCGGGGTTGCGCAGCCAGGTCGGTCGCTCCGGCAGACATCGCTACGGTGCCAGGGACGACTGCGCTCTTCCAACCATGTTCAGGACGATTGGAATTCTGAATGCCGCCAACTCCCGGCTGAGCGGAAGTCAGGCTCCAGCCTTCCGAAAGGCTGTGCACTCGGTGGGTTGACACTACTCCCGGCGGAAGGCCGGTCCTGGGCGCGAAGGCAGTCAACCGTACCTCGCGACGACGATGTCCATTCCGTGCTGCCAGAGGGCGGCCATCGTGTCGAGCGGTTCGAGAGGCAGCGTGCGCCGACGCGCCATGGCTCTGGCGAGCTGGAACTGAAACGTCTTGGCAGTGTTCGAGATCTCGTTGAATGCGCCGATGCTTTCGCTCAGACCGTGTTCCCCACGGTCCTGCAACCATCGAAGGTAGGTCTCGACCAGCTCGAAGCAGGCTCCATACTGGCGAAGGGTGGCGAACGAATACTGGTGAAACGTCTCGACGGATTCTTTCATCAGCCATTCCAGGTCATGCTGGAAGCGTTCCTTGAAACCATCGAATGGATTCCTGTCTGGCAGGAACGCGACGTGGTGCCTGAGGCACTCGATCGACGCCTCAGAGAGCTCACCATCGTTGGATGGGATCGGACGCTTTTGGACTTTCACCGTCTCGAGGTACGGCGGAAGCATTCGCTCGTGGACCAGCCCGCCGGTCTGAAACAGCTGGATGAAGTCGTCGCCGTGAAGATGGTAATAACCCTGGCCGTGGAAATAACCCATGTGGCAGGCGTCCACGTCGATCTCGTTCACGGCCACAGTGGACTTCACATGGGCGAGTTGGTATGCGGTGCCCGCCGTATCGGGCAGGTAGTACGAATCGAGCTCGACGAGGACCGGTCGTTCCTGACCAATCTGCTCTTCAACGTGGTGGACCAGGCTGCGCCACGGGTTCATTTCCTGGATGTCGAGAGCAAACAGCGTCAGCAGATCTCCGTGGGGGAACTTGAAGAACGTCCACTGATCCCCTTCGAAATCGATCCGGAGCGTAAACGGAAGCGCCGCGATCGGCTCGAATCGCATGGCGTGAAGAAGCTCGATGAGCACGTCGGCGTAACAGTTCGTCTCCGCCCAGCTTCGGCCTTCACCATGGATCATGTGGCGTCGGTACGTCGCGGGATCGAGATCCAACACCCGTTTCACGACAGCTCCAGTACTTGCTTGACACTTTGAGGCCAGAGGCCCGGGTCCATCCCATGGGTGTTGAACAACGCCAGCGCCATCCGTTCGTAGCCGAACCCGACGCACGCGCTGTGAGCGACATCGCCATCTGCGGTGCGGATGTCGAATGCCAGGCCGAAATGGTCCAGATGATAGTTGCTGGACGCCACGGCAGTCGGTTTCTGCTGTGATGTGATCGGAACGACCAGCTCGTACTTGAGTTCCTGTTCACGCTGCGTCGCCTTCATGACCCGTCCGCCGCGGCCGAAGAACGGATCGTTCGCGACGGTCCGTGTCACGTCGAGCCCGAGGTTCTTCAACAACGTCTCGCCGCGACGCAGCCACTCGTCACGGTGAGCGATAGCCTGCTCAGAAGTCCCCAGTCGCACGTACTCGCGTTGACGGAACATCTGCATTCGCGCCGGGTCGTCAGACGGCTCATGTCGGAACGCAAATGCCATGAGGTCCACAACCCGGCCACCCGGCGGGAGTGTGCCCGAGGCCGTGGGATACAGCGGGTAGCACACGGCGGGAACGAGCACGAGGTCCGTTCGCGCGAATGCGCGAGACCAATCCTCGTGCGCCTCGTGCATCCGCACCAGCTCGTGGTACTCGGGCTCCTCGCCCACGAAGCTGTGTATCGATCCCAGGAGATGCGGCATGGTTTCGAGATGGTCGGTGCGCTCGTACGCCGCCCGGCTCAAGATCGGTGGGAAGCGGATCACTTCCGCATTCTGATCTGCACCCTCCCTCGTCACGTACGCATCGAGGTGCTGAACCACTGATTCGAAGGCGGCACCGTGTCCGTAGACTCCCTTTACGCCTGAAGGAATCAGATGCCCGGCGTTGACGAGCCTGTCCCGGAAGACGCGCTGATTCTGCTCGCTCTCCACGCCAGTCTCGACCATGTTCAATCCTGGCGATGTATGACGAGCATGCTGGCGTTCAAGCCGCGAATGCGGTCGTTGTTGACCATCAGCGCTGCGCCATACGCATCCCGCAGGTGGCGGCACAGACTGTTCTTCGAGTCATTCCGGTATCCTGAGATCCCGACGATGGCGAGCGCTTTTCCCACGACGTCCACGACCAGCTCGGAGCAGGTGAGCTTCACATTGTTCACACGAATGGCAAAGCCGAAGTTCTTGAAGGCCTCCGGGTCTCCAGCGGCCAGCATGCGTTCGTATTCCGCCATCGTGCTGTAAAGGCCGCTCCGCATTCTGAACAGCACTTCGTCGACTTCAGCGAGCCGGAGCTGGGCCACCTGCCGCGTGTCTGGACTATGGCGCGCCGCGGCCCTCACGGATGTCCGAGCGCGGTTGACGGCATCGGTTGCCAGCCCGAGCCAGAGCGAAGCCCAGACCATATGCGAGAAAGGATGCATGCTCTGAGCCAGGATGTCCGCGAAGGGGGCGGGAAGAATCTGCTCCTTGCGCCCTCTCCCACGGAGCACAAAACCGAGGCTGCGTGTTCCGCGAAAGCCAAGAGTATCCCACGACGAGATCTCCTCGAGCTCCATGTCCGTGCGCTTGACGACCACGTGTACCTGGTCGCTCGGCGCGGCGTCCGGAGCCCGGCGGCAGGTCGCGAGGATGGCATCTGCTTCGATGCCGTACGAGATTACCGGCGCGTGCTTTTCGAGCGTGAAGCTGTCGCCGCTCACGTCGACGGCACACTTGCTTTGCCTCAGATCCCCACCAACCCCTGTCTCCGTCGTCGCCGACGCCAGCAGGAGCTGCTCATCGACCAGCTCGCGCAGGTAGCCGCGGAAGAACGCCGAAGATTGTCCGTGGTGCACGATGCAGGCGACCTGGATCTGGTGCATGGCGTACACCATTGCGGTCGACGCGCAGTACTGACCGAGCACCTCACATATCCGGCACACCTCGGACTGGCTGAGTCCCATGCCGCCGTATTGAACGGGCACGTACGCGCTGAGGAGCTTCTCCGCCCGCAGGGCCGCGAATGACTCAGTCGGGAAGCGCGCCGCTCGATCCACCTCCGCGGCGGCGGGCTCGACGATCTCGCGTCCGATCCGATGGACGCGGTCGACGATTGTGTCCAGGTCGGTGCGGATCTCACTGCTCACGGAGGCTCAGGATTTCGGAAATGGCATCGGACAGTGCATTGATGCTCTGGAAGGTGCGGCGGCTCAGCATGTGATCGGGGAACTCGATGTCGAAGTGATCCTCGAGCGCCAGGAGCAGGTTGACTGTCATCAGAGAGGTCAGGCCAGCGTCGTAAAGATCGCTCTCGTCAGCCAGGCTCTCCACGTGCACGCTGAGACGGCCGTGGGCGAGCAGAATCTCTCGGATTTGGGTCTTGTGCATACAAACCGCGGAGGCTTCCGCCCAGCCTCGACGGTGATCTTACATTGTCTCTCAGACGCAGCTCGTCAGGCATTGCCGGACTCGGCAGCCTGCTGCGCCTGGCGTAGTGCAATGCGAAGCCGTTGTCCGAGAATCGGTTGTTCGATCAGGTTGTTGTGCGTGCCTGGAATGTTCACGACTTCGAACGGACCACGAGCGATCGAACTCCACCCGAGCATGGGTTCCTGGTACACGCCGTCCGGCTGTACGAGGGCACGGAACAGAACTATTCTTCCCGTGTACGTCTCGGGAACGTATTTCAGCAGCATGTCAACGTTCAATCGCTCGAGCGCGAAATAGCGCAAGTTGTGTGGCAACGGCAGACCGGCCGCTCGATACACCGAGCACATCCAATGCCTGTACTTGTCGTTGAACCGTGCCGAGGCCCTCGAGTGGATGTAGTCGTAGCCCGCTCGCGCCGACAGCGCCTGCAGGTTGCGGGCATGATGCCTTACTGCATTCAGCGTCCGCGAGCCGCTGCGCCCGTGCACCTCGTGCGACGCGTAGAAATCGAAGTAATGGGGACCGTAGGTGTCGAACATGGCGACGAGCGCCACCCGTTCACCCTTCGCCTGAAGCTGCTGGGCCATTTCCAGAGCGACGGTCCCGCCCATCGATCCGCCGCCGAGGAAATAGGGCCCGATTGGCTGAACGGTCCTCACCTCCTCGACGTAGGCGGCGGCCATTTCACGCACTGATTGAAAAGGCTCGGACAAACCGTCGAGGCCCCGGCACTGCAGACCGTACAACGGTTGATCGGACCCGAGGTGCTCGATGAATGCTGCGTAGTTCAGTACGTTCCCGCCGCGACCGTGAATGGAAAAGAAGGGCGGTCGGGATCCGTTGGGCTGCAGCGCGACAAGCGACGACCACACGCGTCGTGACGACGTACTCGCGCGAGCTCTGTGCACGCTGGACGGTCCCGCCGCGTTGTCGACGATGGGTGGAACAGCCGTTGGCGCCGCCGTTTCCTCCGGGGGTTGCGGCGTACGGTCGCCGTGATCGTCATCGTCCCCGGGGGCGGCATCACCGAATCGAGCGGCCAACAGCCGCGGCGTCGGCGCCTCGAACAGCGTGGCGAGCGGCAGGTTCACGCGCGTCGACTTGTGGAGCTGCGAGAAGAGACGAACGGCGAGCAGGGAATGGCCACCAAGCTCGAAGAAATTGTCGCGCACGCCGACTTGTTCAATTCCCAGGAGGTCTTGCAGCAGCTCACAAATCCGCCGCTCGGTCGGGGTCTGCGGCGCTTCGTACGCCGGTCCCTCCTGGCGGCGCTGTTCCGGCCGGCGGTCGCTCGTTTCCGATCCCGCGCCTGCCGCCTCATGGAGCGACAGGAAGGTCTGCAAGTCCTGGGGAGAGACGATGATCTGCGGTCCGACGCCGGATCCGAGAATACGCTCCAGGACACTCATCCCTTCGGAGGGTGCAATACCGTACTGGAGGCTGTGTTCGAGGATTCGATTGGCCGTGTTCACTGGCCGGGCATCGTCGGCCAGCACGCGGGTGTCGTGAACGCGCTTCATCACGAAGTCTGAGATCGTCACGAGCGGCATCCCGCTCTCGTCGGCAATCGTCACATCGAATGCCGGGATGTCGGGCAACGTCCCGGTGGCCTTGTAGGTGATGTGGCTGACGCAATTCGGTTTGAGCGCCGCGTGCATGACGAGGCGACCGTACGAGAAGGGCACGTAGAAGTGCTGGTCCGCGTCGAAGCCTTCGATCAGCGGCTGCGCTCCGGCCGTCGCCATGTCGAGCAGGGCGGGATGCAGCAAGTAGTCGTCGAGGTCGCCGACGAACTCTTCAGGAAGCTGCAACATCGCCAGCGCCTCGCCTGTCCCATAGTGCACCGTGCGCAGGTTGTTCCAGCGTGCACCGAACTGCATGTGTCGTTCGCGGTCGATGCCGGCGACGATCTCGACGCGGCGTCCGCAGCGTTCCTTGATCGCCGAAAGTGGCAGCGCCGCGGGCACCGCAGCGGGCCGCCACTCGACCCGCCCCCGGGCGTGCTCTTTGGCATGCTCGACGCCGTCCAGGAGACGGCTCTCCTGGGCAGGGCTCGTGCTGAGAACGCTGAACTCCAGCGCAGGACCGAGCCGCACCTGCAGGTCTCTGGCCTCGCCCGGGCCGACCACGAACGGCCGAAGAAACACGACGTCGCGGAATTCCACGGTGCCATCGGTTCCAGTGCCGCCGGTGTGCGATTTGCGACGCTGAGCGACTGCCGCCCGAACGAGCTCCAGATATCCTGTGCCCGGAAGGACGCCGCGGTCGCGAGCACGATGCTCATTCAGGATCCACGTGCGTTCGAGCGTCAGATTCGCGGCGTATACCTCGGCGTCTGCCTCGTGCGTGCGTCTCACCAGCAGCGGATGCGCGATGGGCTCACTTTTCCCGTTAGCATCCGGCGTGAGCACGAGACCAAGCTCTCGAGCCATCGCGGCTGCCATGCCCACTTCCTGCCATGCGCTCCAGTTGACGGAGAGCGTCCACCTGTTGCCGATCGTGGATGAGCGATGCGCGAATGCGTCGAGAAACGCGTTGGCCGAGGCGTAGTCGACCTGTCCCGGGAGGCCATTGAGCGCGGAGACCGAGGAGAAGAGCACCATGAAGTCGAGCGGATCGGTCAGCGCCTCATCCAACACCAACGTCCCGGCGACCTTGGGGTCCAGGACGCGCCCGGCGGTTCCGCGATCTTTCAGCTGGATGATCCCATCCTGCAGCACACCTGCCGTATGGAAGACGCCATCAATGCGTCCGAAACGCTTCCGCGCGAGGTTCACGACGGTGTGGACGTCGTCCGGATTGGCCACGTCTGCGCTCGCCACCAGAACCTCTGCGCCGCGGGCCTCCATCGCGCGCACGCGGCGGATCATTTGGCTGGTTCTGTCGTGTGTTGGCCGGAGGGACAACCAGTTGTCCCATTGCTCGCGCCATGGCAGGGCGGAGCGGCCGACCAGGATCAACCGGGCCTGGAACGAACGAGCGAGGTGGTCAGCCAAGGTCAGCCCGACCCCGCCGAGCCCACCCGTGATCAAATAGACGCCTCGACGGCGAAGGCGCGACGCCGCTCGCAGCGGCTCCTCGATACGAACGGACGAAAACGTCTGAACGTAGCGATCCGCTCCACGATATGCGACCACCGGATCCAAATCGCGAACGCCGATCTCGGCCACCAGTTGCGTCAAGATGCGGTCGCGCTCACCATCGTTCTGCGGATACTCCACGTCGATCGATTGACATCGCACGTTCGGGTACTCGCGCGGGATGACACGCACCGGGCCGAGCAGCAGAGCCTTCTCGGCTTCCACCGTATCGTCGCGGGAGACCCATTGCAGCGTCGAGGACACCACCGTGAGCTGCAGCGGTGACGTGAGTTGAAGCTCTCCGATCGCCTGCGCCAGATGCAGGAGACTCAAAAACGCGCGCGACATCGTCTCACCGAGACGGGAGCGCGGGGAATCGGCGGCGGGTGGTGAAAGGTTGAGGAGGTGGATGATGGACTCCGGCGCCCCATCCTCCTGCACGACGAGGCGAAGCAACTCCACGTATGCCGCGCTGTCGTCGAGCGGCACGGTGAAGCCGCGGTCCTCGCGCGCAAATACCCTTCCCGAACGAACGATTCGCACGCGCGAGTCTCGAAGGCGCTCCGCGAGCGCATCGCCCACTCCGTTTTCGTCGGCGAAAATGATCACGCCACCGCGGGTCTCGGTTGCAGACTGAAGCAGACGCCGCCGCTGCCACTGAGGTCGGTAGAACCAGCTGCCAATGTCTGCACGCTTCCCGCCCTCTCCGGATGCGGGCGCGGGATCGATCGCGAGGCCTCGGCCGTTGACCGCCTCAATCCAGTGACGCGTTCGCGCAAAGGGATATGTGGGAAGCGGCACCTTGTGTGGCCGCTCGTTCCCAGTAAATGCCGTCCAATCGATGGAGACGCCATGCGACCACAGGCGTCCGAGCGTGCCGAGCATGGTCGCCACGTCCGATCCGGCCTCGTCGGGATGACGGGCCGACGTCAGGACGGGCTGAAGCGGGGGCCGATCCGGGTGTACCTGTG
>Ga0207428_10002767_pt1 | contig 17437 bp, 9 predicted proteins | sample RhiMethybrSRZTD1_FD_187600 | JGI IMG/M metagenome (GOLD analysis project Ga0207428, IMG submission 187600) | Populus rhizosphere microbial communities from Tennessee, USA - Rhizosphere MetaG P. TD hybrid SRZTD1 (SPAdes) (version 3) | ecosystem: Host-associated > Plants > Roots > Rhizosphere >...
ATCAACCTGTTCCGCCACGGCGCAATCACGTCGTGAGTGTATTCGTCGAGCGCGATTGTTTCAGTCAACAACACCGGCGGGCGCCCGGCGCTACCCCACAGGACAAACTCCTGGAGCGTGCCGAAGCGCGGCAACTCGCGTTCGAGCGCAGTCAGCGTTTCGATTGGGAGGTTTGCTCTGTTGACGATTTGCACGGGACAGAGTTTAGAGCCAAGCGGCGGCGTAATCAACGTCTAGCCTATTGCTTTGGGGCTGAGCGGTTCGATAAACTGCGGCGCCCGGTCAGTACCGCGAGCGGTGGCGAGCGCCGCGTCGCCGGTCAGTAAATAGTGGACCCTGCGCCCGCTACAGCTCGCGGCATTGACTTATTACTTCGATAAACTGGCGCGTGAATCGCATGGAACCGCAGGGATTAAAATCACAACCTCAACACCCGAATTTCAAATCATCATCCGGACGGTCACGCCCGCGCCGCGTCCGGGCCGTCGTCGTTTCATTGGTGGCTTTAGCCGCAATCGCTCTGCTGTCGCTCTTCTTGCTGTTTCGGCCCCGTCCGCCGAAGCCGTTCGCTGCTGTGATGACCGTGGGCGGGCCGGGGTTGAAGATCGCCAACTCCACGCTGCCCGACCTTTTCGGCGTCGCGGTTGATGGCAAAGGCCGGATTTTTTTCAGCGACGGAACCGGCGACGCCGTCCGGCGGATCGACGCCGATGGGAGTTTGAAGACCGTCGCTTCCGATCTCGACACGCCTTCAGGGCTGGCGTTCGAGCGGGGCGGATGGTTCGGCGACGGATCGCTAATCGTCGCCAATACAGGCGGGCATACAATCGTCCGAATTGACATTGGAACGGCCCGGTCCAATCTGGTCGCCGGCGCGCCAGGCCAGGGCGGCTTCGCCGACGGCGACGCGGCTCAGGCGCGCTTCAACGGCGCGGTCGGCGTCGCGGTCAATAAGGACGGCGTGATCTTCGTTGCCGACACCTACAACGACCGCATCCGCGCGGTCGAGGGCGGGCGCGTACGCACTATCGCGGGCGGCGATGAGCCGGGGTTCCGCGACGGGCGCGGCGCCGAGGCGCGGTTCGACACCCCTTGCGGAATTGCGGTCGGTCCCGACGGGGCCTTGCTCGTGGCCGACACCGGCAACCACCGCATCCGCCGTGTGACACTCGACGGCGCCGTGACGACGATCGCCGGCTCTGGCGACCCCGAAGACCGCGACGGCAATCTTGCCGATTCCGCGTTTTGCGAGCCTACGGGGATTGCGGCGCGGCGCGACGGAATGATCTTCGTCACCTGCGCCGCCCAGTCGAGCGTGAGAATGATCGACCTGAACGGCCAGGTCGTGACGACGGTAGCCGGGGGCGGGTTCCTGGGCGGACTTCTGGACGGCGCGGTCGCAAAGGCGAAGCTCAATCGCCCGTCGTCATTGGCTTTTGCGTCGAACGACGCGCTCGTCTTCGCAGACGCCAACAACGGGTTGATCCGCGCAGTGGTCCCGGAAGGCGCAAGCTTCGGATTTCAGTCCGACCCTGGCGCGGCGGAGATTAAGGCCTCCGACATCCGCGACGCTGTCCCGCCGCGCTGGCCTTACGACCCGCCGGAGGCGAGGCGCGACATCGCGGGAACCTTCGGCGAAATCCGAGGCGAGATGCTCCCCGATCACGACGTGTGGTTCCACATCGGGCTGGACATTCCCGGGGCTTACGGAGAGACGGCGCGCGCGATCTTCTCCGAACGGGTCACCCTGCCGATCGCGGTAGAGGACGCGGGCAGCGGGCGCGAACGATTGCGATTGCCGCTCATCGGCTACATCCATCTGCGAGTGGGCCGCGACCGAAACGACCAGCCCGCCGGCGCTTTCCCGAACGGCGCGTTCACTTTTCGCCGCGACGAACAGGGGAGGGTCATCGGCGTCCGAGTGCGGCGCGGGACGCGGATCAACGCCGGCGACGCGATCGGCGCGCTCAACGGCCAAAATCACGTACATTTAATAGCGGGGCCTTACGGCGAGGAGAACAACCCGCTCGCGGCGCTGCGGTTTCCCGGATTGATCGACACCGTCGCGCCGACCATCGAAAGCGTGGCGATCGCCAATGAACTCGGCGAATCGCTCTTCGATTCGGCGAAGGCGGCGCGGGGGGCGAAACCGCCTTCGATCAGCGGGCGCGCGCGCATCATCGTCCGGGCTTACGATCAACTGGACGGCGCCCCGCAGCGCCGGCGGCTGGGCGTTTACCGACTGGGCTACCAATTGCTGCGCGCCGACGGCTCGCCCGCGCCGGACTTCGAGCAGCCGCGCTACAACCTGGTCTTCGACCGGTTGCCGGCCGATCACGCCCTGATAAAACTCGTTTACGCTGAAGGCAGCCAGTCGGGTTACGGAGGGCGGACCGTCTTCGCTTACATCGTGACCAACGTCGCGCAGGGCGCCATGGCCCGCGAAGAGTTCTTCGACGCCTCGCAAATCGCGCCGGGCGATTACGCGCTGCGAGTCTTCGCCGAAGATTTCTTCGGCAATCAGGCTCGGCGCGACACCCCGATCACCGTGACAAAAGAGAGATAGGGCGACGAGGCGACGGGGCGGGCGAGAGCCGGGGAAATGAGGAGAAGGAGAGAGTTATTGTCTCTGTGGCGCCCCGTCGCCCCGTCGCCCCGTCGCCCTGTCTCTCTTAGTAAAGCTGATAGAGCATCAGGTAGACGATCACGCCGGTCACCGAAACATAGAGCCAGATCGGCAGGGTCCATCGCGCGATTTTTCGGTGAAGGTCGAATCTCTTCTTCAGCGCGCGGGAAAACGTCACGAAGACCATTGGCACGATTACGATGGCAAGAGCCGTATGCGTGATCAGAATGAAAAAGTAGACGGGACGAACGATCCCTTCCCCCTGGAACCTCGTCGGGCCTAGCTCTTTGCTGAAGTGGTAGATCAGATATGAAGTCAGAAACAGCGTCGATGTAACGAACGCGCTAATCATCGAGGTCCTGTGGGCCTTGATGTTCTTCTGACGAATGAAGAAGTAACCTGTGGTGAGCAGGATTGCGCTGACGCTGTTGAGTATCGCGTTCAGAGCCGGAAGTTGTGAAATCGACATAAGATTGATAATGACGATATTTGAAAGCCAGTTTGACCAGCGCTCCGATGAGCGCCAACGTCGGCGCGAGCAGAATCAGAATCGCCGTGTTGATCGTCGCCGAGATTTCATCCGAGTTTTCGGCGTTGGCTACGCTCGCTTTGCACATCGGGCAGGCGAGCGTTTGAGCGGCGGCCGCCAAAAACGCCGCCGAGCTCAGTAATAAAAAATTCGCGGAACGTATAAGCCTCATCTCACCGCCAGTAGAAGATCAGCGCCAGCAGGTAAATCCAAAGGACGTCCAGAAAATGCCAGTATAACACCGTGGCGTCTACGGAGACGCGGCGTCGCACCGCCGTCCACTTGCTGCGTTCGCGCAGCATAACGTAGCCGAGCGCGATCAAGCCGCCGATCAGGTGCGCGCCGTGCAGCCCGGTAAAAATATACGCGTATCCGCTGTGGTGATTCTTGTTGATGTAAAAGCCGCTCGCGACCAGGCTCTTCCACAGAACGATCTGCGCGGCGAGAAAACACAATCCGAGCAGCATCGTGACCGAAATCCAAAGCCTGAATCTATTTTCCCGCCTCCGCCGCAGCGCGCGGCGCGCCATCTCGACCGTCAGGCTGCTCGCCAGGATGAAACCGGTGCTGACCCACAGGACGGGCGGAGCGGCTATGGGCTGCCGCATCGCGAGGTTGAAAACGTACGCGCTGCTCAGGGCAAGGAAGAGGACCGTGATGCTGACGATCGCCAGCCTGATCGCCAGGCTGTAGCCTTCGGGCGGCGGAGTAAGCTCGTTGCTCCATCCGCCGCCACCTCCCCCGCCGTCCCCGCCGCCTCCGAAATCATCGAAGCCCCCGCCGTTGATCGGGGGCGCATCAGTTTTCTTTGGTGTCAGTGTCGTTGGCACAAATCACATCCGTGTAGGGCGAACTGGCAGTTCGCCTGGGTTCCTCTACCAATGGGGGCCTGGATCGAGCCTGGGCAAACTGCCTGGGAGCGCCGCCCATCCTTGCCTGCGTGGTTTCCGGCGATGACCGACTGACCGATGTAAGCAGGCAAGGATGGGCGGCGCTCCCAGGCAGTTTGCCCTACACTTCTGTCTGCATCGAATAATCCTTCGCCGCGTCCGGCGTCGAATATTCGTAAGGCCCGCGATAGACGACCGGCGGAAGCCCTTCGGCGTTCGACGCCTCGTCCGACCATTCCAGGGTCGTCGCCTCCCACGGATTGTCGCCCGCGCGGGCGCCTTTCCACAAACTCAGCAGGAAGTTGCCCACGAAGATCAGTTGCGCCGCGGCGGTCACAAACGCGGCGATCGTGATCAGGATGTGCAGTGGTTCGAGCGGTTTCAGAAACTCGAACCAGAGCGTGTCTGCGTACCGTCGTGGGTGACCGGCCACGCCCAGCAAATGAAACGGGATGAAGATCGCGTAAACGCCGATGAACGTCAGCCAGAAATGAGCCTTTCCCATCGACTCGTTCATCTTTCGCCCGAACATCTTCGGGAACCAGTAATAGGTCGCCGCGAAGATTCCGAAGACGGCGGCCACGCCCATAATCAGATGGAGGTGGCCGGTCACGAAATAGGTGTCGTGAAAGACCACGTCGAGCGCCGTCTGCCCCAACACCAATCCGGTCACGCCGCCTGAAACGAACAACGAGACGAAGCCGATTGCGAAGAGCATCGGCGTGGCGAAGCGAATGCGCGCGCCCCACAGCGTGCCCAGCCAGTTGAACGTCTTGATCGCAGAAGGAACGCCTATGACCAGCGTCAGGACCGAAAACGCGACGCCGACGCGGGGGTTCATCCCGCTGACGAACATATGGTGTCCCCAGATCAGGAACCCGAGCGCGCCAATCGCCACGATCGCCGCCACCATCGCGCGATGGCCGAACACGGGCTTGCGCGCGAAGGTCGCCATGACGTGCGAGATTACTCCCATCACCGGAATGATCACCAGGTAGACCTCCGGGTGGCCGAAGAACCAGAACAGGTGCTGCCAAAGCAGCGGCGATCCGCCGCCGCCTTCGATAAACCGCTCCGACACGACCAGCCCGGCCGGCTTGAAGAAACTCATTCCGTAATTGCGATCCAGGAATAACAACAGGCACGCGACGAACAAGACAGGGAACGCCAGCAGCGAGACGCAGGCAGTCGTGAACCATCCCCAGCAGGTCAGGGGCATTCGCGCGAGCGACATCCCCTTCGTGCGACGCGTGAGCGTCGTGGCGATGAAGTTGACCGAGCCGAGAAACGACGCCAGACAAAAAATACCGATGCTGATCAGCCACAGATCGGCGCCCGCGGCTTGCCCAGGCCCTGCAGAGGCGACGGCGCTCAGCGGCGGGTAGAACGTCCAGCCCCCAATCGGCGCGCCCCCGGCCGCCAGCAGCGCGCTCATCAGAACAAGGAAGCTCGCCAGCGTCAGCCAGAACGAGATCATGTTGAGCCTCGGAAAGACCATCTCTCTCGCGCCCAGTTGGATCGGCAGAAAATAATTGCCGAAGGCCGATTGCGGCGCGACGCTTAAGACCATAAAGATCATTATCGTCCCGTGCATCGTGACCATCGCAAGATAGAACTCCGGCTTCATCAGCCCGTCGCCGAAGCCGCCGGGGAAGACCGTTTCGAGCAACGGCCACCGGCGCTGCGGCCATGCGAGCCTCAGCCGCATCAGCAGCGACATCGCCGATCCGACGAGCGCTGCGGTCAACGCCAGAAAGAAATATTGCAGACCGATGACCTTGTGGTTGCGGCTGAAGACGTATTTGCCGATGAACGTGTAAGGTTTCGCTGTTTGTGGTCGAGCCTGAGACATTATTTGCTGTTCTTCTTCAACCACTCTTCGTAATCGCGCGGCGACTTTACGTCCAGATAGGCTCGCATCTGGTGATGAAACCGGCCGCACAACTCGGCGCAGGCGATCTCGTAGCGCCCTTCGCTCGTCGCGGTGAAATGAATGGTGATCCTCATCCCCGGCACGGCGTCCTGCTTCAACCGCAGCGCGGGGACATAAAAATCGTGGATCACGTCCTTCGACCTGAGCGCGAGGCTGATCGGACGGTTGACGGGCGCGGCCAGCGTCGTCGTCACGACGTCATCCTTGCCCGCCGGGTCGGTTGGGTCAATGCCGAGCGGCCCCGGACGCGAGCCGATCGAATTGTCCGCGTCGTTGTAAAGCCTCGGATCCGTGCGCCCGAACTTCCCGTCGGCGCCGGGGTAGCGGAAATTCCAGGCGAATTGCTGCGCGACGGCCTCGACCCGCACAGCGTCCGCAAGAGACGTCGGCGGCGCCTGATTCAGTCGCAACCCAGCCCAAACCCTCTGCCCTGTAATCGCCAGCGCGATGAAAACGACGGCTGTTATCGCGGCCAGAATGATCTCGACGCGCGCATTGCCCGACGAATTCGACGCGCGTTCGCCGTTCTTCGCGCGATAACGCCAGACGGCGTATCCCAACGCGGCGTGCGTGAGCGCGAACCCGAAGCCGATGACAATCAGCGTGATTTTAAATTGACGATCAATCGCGGCGCTGTGCGCGGAGACGGATGCAGGCAGTCGCCACTTCGGCCATGCAAAAAGACAGACAGTAATGATTGCGGTAAGCCAGATCGCTATTGCAAGTAATCTAGACGACATATGAGGGTTGCCAAGACATTCTTTGCGAACTTTGCGCCTTTGCGCCTTTGCGAGAAACGTGACGCTTCAAAACTGCGCGATCTGATATGGCCGTCTCTCGCAAAGACGCGAAGGCGCAAAGTTCGCAAGGAATCTTTTTTCAAGCCGAGCTTACCTTAAATTCACGAATCCGCATTTAATGGATCATCATCGCCGGTTGAATCTTCAACGTTCCCGGCCGGTAGGCCACCGAGCCGTCGAATGTGAAATCCGCCTTCGCGTCGGCGCTCTCGGCCACATTGACCTTCACCGTTTTCGCGCCGTACTTCTCGTGCCATGCCTCGATCTCGTACTCGCCGGGAGGCAGCCCCTTGATAGTGAACGCGCCGTTCGAGTCGCTGACCGCGAAGAACGGGTGGGCAAGTACGGCGATGTAGGCCCGCATCCATGAATGCTGGTTGCACTTGACCGGGAAGACGGCTTCCGGATGTTTAAACTTGCGGGTGATCGGCCCCTGACCGGCCAATTGTGAATCGTCGAACTCGCGGTTGACCTGCGGGAGTGGATGAATGTTGTGGTTGGTCTGATCGGAGTTGACGATGTTCAACGGCTGTCCTGCTTGAACTCCCAGAACGCGCGGGGCGTATTTGCAGCCATTCTGGTCGAGCGTGACCGCGTCAGCAGGCGTTTCAAACACGACCCGCGGCAATCCGCTCTTGACGAAGACGAAGGCGTTCTGGAGCTTGCCGTCCTTCACGACCACGTCGTCCAGGAAATTCTCTCCAACGCATTTCGAGTCGCTGGACATGTCGAGCTTGCTCGGCGCGGGAACAGCGCCGGTGAATTTGATCACGCCGGTGATATTGCCCTCTTTGCCCGAAGGCTTCCACAGTGGGCCGGCGGGCGCGGCGGTTTTTCCCTTGCCGCAAGCGGAGCCGAACGCCAACGCCAGAATCAATGAAAGCGTGGCGATGATTCGCCTGGAAAACATTACTTCTCAGCCTCCTTCAGCTTCTATGATCGCTTTGTGTATTTTGGATGAATTTCGGAAGTGAGCGCCAATCATCGCATATTCACACCCGTTCGCAAACAAGGGCGTCTCTGATCAATCTTATCCATACGATCGGTGTTTTAGCGCGTTATAGTGGCGCCGACTAATGGTCTTTGAGAATCAAATACAACCATGGGTGTAGGGGCGGGTTTTCCCCGCCCCTATCGCTCGGGTTACGAACCAGGGCGGGGAAAACCCGCCCCTACGTTGGATTTCGTGGTTGCGTTTAATTTTCAAAGACCATTAGTCCGCGCATGCGTCATAGTTGTGTGAATTTGGGCTAAAGGCTGGGCTCCGGGCGTTTACTCCTCCCGCATCGCCACCATGGGATCAACCTTCGTCGCCCGTCGCGCCGGCAGCCAGCAGGCCGCAACCGCCACCGCGCCGAGCAGCGCCGACGCGCCCGCGAAGGTCAACAGGTCGGTTGCGCTCAGGCCGTAGAGCAAGCCCTGCATCAATCGCGTTAACACCAACGAAGCCGCCAACCCTATTGCCACGCCGACAGCCGCCAACGCCATTCCTTGCTTGATCACCAGCCACAGGACGTCGCTGCGTTTCGCCCCGAGCGCCAGCCGGACGCCGATCTCGCGCGTGCGCTGCGCGACCGAGTACGAAATCACGCCGTAAATCCCCACCGCCGCGAGCGCCGCCGCCAACGCCGACAGCAGGTTCAACAGGAGGGCGTTGAAGCGCGGACGCGCGAGCGCCGCCGAGACGCGCTGCTCCATAGTCATCACGCTCATGACCGTTTGTTCGGGATCGAGCGCGGCCACTTCGCGGCGGACCGCCGCCATTAACGCCGCAGGGTCGGAGGCGGCGCGAATCGCCACGTACGAGACTGGGTAGGCGAATTGCCTGTAAGACACGTAGACGTTCCATCGGGCGTCTTTCAAATCGATCGTGCGCGCGTCGCCGGCGACCCCGACGATCGTGCGCCATCCCTGGCCGCCGATGTTGACGCGTTTGCCTATCGGATCGACTCCCGGGGCGAAGGCGCTGCGCGCCATCGTTTCGCTGATGATCGCCACCTGCGGGGCGTCGCCGTCGTCCTGCTCCGTGAAATCGCGGCCGGCTTTGAGCGGGGTCCCGATGGCGCGCAGGTAATGCGGCGTGACTGATACGCAGTTCAGAATCGCATTCCGCATCACCTCGTCCGTCGACTGCCCGTCAGTCGCGTATCGTACGTACCAACCGACCGGCGCCTCGAGTGGGCGCATCAGAACCGCGCCCGCCGCGACCACTCCTGGCTGCGCCTCGATGCGTTCGAGCAACTGTCGAAAATAATCTCTCGTCTTCTCGACGTCCGGATACTTCACGCCGCGCAGTTGAAGCTGAAAGGTCATGGCGTCGCGCTGATCGAATCCGGGGGCGATCCGTTGCAGGTTGAGGAGGCTGCGTGAGATGAGTCCCGCGCCGATGAGCAGCGCCAGAGTGACGGCGATCTGCGCAACCGCCAGCGCGCCGCGCAACCGCTTGCCGCGCCTTTCTCCGCCGATCTTGGCGCCGGCGTTGAGCGCTTCGACGAGGTTGACTTTCGACGCGATGAGGGCCGGGGCGAACCCGCAAACGAAGGCCGACAGCAGCGTCAGTCCGCATGTAAAGAGCAGCGCCGGGGGATTGATCTCGACGGCCTCGATGCGCGGGATGTCCGCCGGAGCGAGGCTTACGAGCGCGTCAAGGATCCAATAAGCCAGCAGGACGCCCAGTCCGCCGCCGGCGACGGCAAGCGCCAGGCTCTCGACCATCAACTGGCGCGCGAGCCGTACGCGACCGGCGCCGAGCGCGGCCCGCAGCGCGATCTCCCTGCGCCGCGAGGTCGCTCGGGCGAGCTGGAGATTGGCGATGTTGGCGCAGGCGATCAGCAGCAATAACGCCGTGGCTGCGAGCAACAGATAGAGCGCCGGCCGCGCGTCGCCGAAGATGTGCGCGGCTAGCGGTTTGATGACGACGCGCTCGCCGCTCGCCCTCATCTCGGGATGTTGGGCCGCGATCCTCCCGACGATCGCGTCGAGTTCGACTTTCGCCTGCTCCAACGTTACCGACGCTTTCAACCGCCCAACGGCTTGCAGAAAGCCGATGCGACTCTCGACCACGTCTTTCCCGCTCGTAGCCGAGAGCGGGACCCACATGTCAACGCCTTTGAGAAACTCGAAATCCGGGGGCATTACGCCGACGATGGTGAAGCCGACGTCGTTGAGCTTGATCGGTCGGCCGGGCTTCACCGCCGCTTCCAGCGCCGACTGATTTCCGCCGTCGTTGAACGTGGCAGTCTGACCGATCAGGTTTGGATCGGCGTTGAAGCGCCTCTGCCACAAACTGTGACTGATGACCGCGACGCCCGCCGCGCCAGGGCGATCTTCGTCCGCCGTGAAGGCGCGCCCAATCAATGGGTTTACGCCGAGCGCCGGGAAGAAATCGGCCGAGACTCTGGCGCTGTGAATTTGTTCCGGCTCGCCCAGCCCGGTCAGCGTATAGTTGAAGCCATAAATCGAGGTCGTCATCGCCGCCAGATGTTCGAAGACCCGATTCTGACTCCGCCAGTCATTGAACTCCGGGATGGATATTTCGACGAACGGGTGTTTGGTCGTCTCGTCGCTCTTCCAAGCGACGACCAGGCGCTCCTGATCCCTGAACGGCAGCGGGCGCAGAAGCGTCGCGTAGGCCACGCTGAACACGGCCGTGTTCGCGCCGATGCCGAGGGCCAGCGTGAGCGCGGCGATCAGCGTGAAGCCGCGATTTTTCAGCAGCATTCGCAAACTGAAACGCAGGTCTTGAAACATTTCGTCCCCCAACAATCTTCTATAGAGGCTTGCAATCGCGTGCACGTTGTGGGGCGATTTGTTTAATCGCCCTGTTTGCGGCTTTGTCCGATCAGGAAACAAGCGCGAGTAAACAACCCGCGCCACAGTCCAGTACACGCGATTGCAAACCGATCTAGTAGTACTGACTCTGTTGCGGAAAAACCGAAGTCACAGCCTGAAAGAATCACGCAATCCTGCCAGCTTCCGCCAGCGAGAATCCGCATCGAAATCACTCCTCCCGCAGCGCGGACAGCGGATCTACTCGCGCCGCCTTGCGCGCGGGCAGCCAACAAGCGACGAGCGCCACGGTAATAAGGAGCGCCGCGATGACGGCGAAGGTCAGCGGGTCGGTCATACTCACGCCGTAAAGCTGATCGGCCATCTGTCGCTGCCAAGACCTGGGACTGAAATACTGACTGGCCAGCAACCGTTTCAACCCGTACCCGCAGGCCGCGCCAACTGACAACCCGAGCAACACCAGCCACATCCCTTGCCAGATCACAAGCCGCAGCACGTCGGCCGGCTGCGCGCCGAGCGCCATGCGAATGCCGATCTCGTTCGTGCGCTGCGCGACCGAGTATGCCAACACGCCGGATAGCCCGATGGCGGCGAGGATAAGCGCAAGGGCGCCGAAAAAGCTCAGCAGCCGGGCATAGAGACGCTCTTGCCCTAAGCTCTGTTGAGATCGCGCCTCCTGCGAGCCGACCTCTGTGACCGGCAGATTGCTGTCCAACTCGCGCACTGCCTGGCGCGCCGACGCCGTAAGCGCGGTCGGCTCGCCCACGGTACGTAAGGCGAAGTGCATCCCGCCGAACGGATCGCTCGCCTGCCGCCATGGCGTGTAAAGCAATGGCTCGATGTCGTTGCGCTGGCTGTTGTACTTGGTGTCGGCTACGACGCCGACGATCTCAACCTCGGGTTCGTTGTCTCCCTCTCTAACACGCTTGCCGAGCGCGTCATCATTCGGGAAGAACCTGCGCGAGAATGTCTGATTGACGATGGCGACCTTGGGCGCGCGCAGGTTGTCCTGTTCTGTGAAGCCGCGCCCGCGCAGCAATGGAATCTCCATCGTCGTGAAATAATTTTCGCGCGTCGCCTGTCGGTTTGCGATGTGCTCGCTGGAGGTCTTCTCAGTCTCGCCGGGCAGAAGGACGCGAGTGCCCCATCCGAAGTGAGCGATGAGTGGAACGGCGCCGAATGTAGCCGCGCGTACGCCGGGCAGATTGTCCAAACGCGCGGAAAGCTGTTCGTAGAATTGCGTTAGCCGTTCGTCTTTGTATCCGCCCTGCCGCGGGTCCAAGGCGAAGAGCAGCAGTTTCTCCTGATTGAAGCCGAGGTTGACCTGCTGCAGGTTGTAGAGCGTGCGGATGAACAGCCCCGCGCCGACGAGCAACAGCAGCGACATCGCCACTTGCAGGACGACCAATCCTTTGCTCAATCGAGACACCGCGCCGGTGGCGCGCCGGCCCTGCTTGATCGCCGTCGACAAATCCACACCGGTCGCGCGCAACGCGGGCGCCAGCCCGAACAGAATCCCGGTCAGCATCGAGACGGCGACGGTAAACGCCAGCACACGCCAATTGATACTGAGGTCAATTTCGGCGGGCAAAAAGCTCGTGTCCCGGTCCGCCAGCGCCACCAGCGCACGCTTGCCCCAGAATGCGAAGACGACGCCGAGCGCGCCGCCCAGGGACGCGAGCAGGACGCTTTCGGTCAGCAGTTGCCGGATCAGACGCCATCGCCCGGCGCCTACCGCCAGCCGCACGCTGATCTCAGGCCCTCGCAACGACGCCCGAGCCAACAGCAGGTTCGCCACGTTGGCGCAGGCGATCAATAATACGAGCGCGACGACGCCGAACAGGCCGTAGATCGTGGCCGAATAACGCTGGCGACTCTCCATCAGCCCCTGGCTCCCTGTTCTCGCTACCAGGCGAGGATAATCATTCGGGTCGAGCTTCGCCGGCTCATTGTCGCGGCGCGGCGGCGGCATCACTTCCAGCGCCATCGCCTGAAACGCGCCGTTCAGGCTGTCGCGAGCCTGCTCGATCCGCGCCCCTGGCTTCAGCCTGCCCATCAGATTTATCCACCAGATGTTCGGTCTGTTGGCTCTGGCCATCCCCGTGCGTTCGCCGAGCAACACCGGCTCGAACGCAAGCGGGACTGTGACGGCGGGACGATCGCTTACCTGCAACGCGCCGGTGAAGGCGGGCGGCGTCACGCCGACGATCGTGAAAGGCGTTTGATTGAGTTTGAGTTGCTGGCCGATGACGGCCGGGTTCGCGCCGAACCGCTCCTGCCAGTAGAAATGGCTGAGCACGACGACAGGCGGCGCCGCGGCGTTGTCGTCCGAGTCCGTGATCGCGCGCCCCAATATCGGCTGTACGCCGAGGCCGGTGTAATAGCCGCCGGAAACGAATTGCCCGTTGACGTCCTCCGCCTGATCGTTCGCCACAGCGGTCAATCCGAAGATTGGGGCGAAGGCGAAGAGGTCGCTGAGCGGGTCGTCAGTCGCGGCGGCGCGCGCCTGGCGCAGCTTCTCGATGATGTCGTAGCGGAACATCGAAGCCCCGCGTGTGCCCGGCGGCCCCGGAATGAAGCTCCCGCGCATGCCGTTGGTCCTGAACGCGCTCCCGGACTGCCATTCGAACAATACCAGTCGCGACGGCTGCTTGACCGGCAGTGTCTGCAGAATCACGGCGTCCACGACGCTGAAGAGCGCTGTGTTCGCGCCGATCCCCAGCGCCAGCGAAAGCACGGCGACCAGGGTGAATCCTTTATGCTTGAGCAGCATTCGCATGCCGTAGCGCAGGTCTTGATACATTTCGTCCTCCTCAGAAAATCGTTCGTCGTCCCGCCTTTAGGCGGAAGCGTTTGGAGTGACGGAATGGATCCGCCGCTTCCGCCTAAAGGCGGGACGACGAACTGCGCTTTTCATTGTTTCAGGGCGTCGCAACGGCGCATGAAGGCTCCTCGGAAAATCTCTGGGTACGCGCCGCTTCCAGCGCGCAGTCATGGGTGGAAGTCCCGTCGGAGGCCCGCAACGCGCTTGAAGCAGTATGCGCGCGATTGCAAGCGATAATCGCTCAACGCAAGCGCGGCGGCATCGGGAGCGTCTGCTCCCGATCATTACGTCTTCCGCCGGGGCTCCGCGCTGGAAGCGGCGCGTACCCAAGGGTTCAATCGTGTCGCAACGCGACCAGCGGATCGACCTTAGTCGCCCGCCACGCCGGAACGAGGCAGGCCGCGAGCGCCACCCCCATGAGCAGCGACGCAATGGCGGCGAAGGTCACCGGGTCTGTCGCGTTCACGCCGTAGAGCATGTTGGCCATCAGGCGGGTCAATCCAAACGCGGCGACCAGTCCGATCGCCACTCCGCCGAGCGCCATCTTCATTCCGTGACTTATGACCAGACGTAGAACGTCCTTGCGCCCAGCGCCCAGCGCGATGCGGACGCCGAGTTCGTGTGTGCGCTGTCCGACGAGGTACGAGATGACGCCGTAGAGGCCGACGCTCGACAGCAGGAGCGCCACCGCCGCGAACGCGCCGAGCAAGATCATCGAGAAACGCTGGCGGCTAAGAGAGTCGGCGAGCACCTCATTCATTGTCTGCGCTCCGAAAACGACATTCTGGCTGTTCTGGCTTTGTACAACCCGGCGGACGGCGTCGAAAAGCGCCGGCCCGGCGTCTCTCTCGGCGCGCAAGATGACCCCCACGCGGGAAGGATTACCTCCCATCTGCCTGAATGGTAAGTAGAGTTGCGCCTGGAGCGACTCGCTTTCGTCGGCGTCGAGACTCCATTGCTTCACGTGACCTAACACGCCGACGATCTGCCACGGGTCCTGGTCGCCCCCAAGATTGATGCGCTTGCCGAGAGAGTTTTCGCCAGGGAAATATTTGTGGGCGAAGGCTTCGTCAATCACCGCGACGGGCTGAGATCGTTCGTCATCTTGATCGGTGAAAAAGCGGCCCTGCTTTAGCGGAATGCCCATCGACGTCAGATAGGCGGGTTCCACCCGATATACGAGCGACATGTTCATCTCGCTCGTGCTCGCCGGTTTGGGCTGGCTGTCGAGCCAGAAGTATAGATCGTCTTCACCTTGCAAGGGGGACGCGCCCGTCGAGAATGAAGCGGCCCGGACGCCCGCCATGGAGTTGAGCTTGTCACTGAGTTCACGCAGATTGGCGCGAACCGCCTCCGGGCTGGCAGTCCTTATCGAGGGCGGAAAACCGAGTCCGAAGGTCAAGACGTTCTCCGCGCGAAAGCCCGGGTCAACATTCCACAGCGCGCTGAGACTGCGAATCATCAAGCCGGCGCCGATCAACAATACCAGCGCCAGAGCCATCTCTACCGCGACCAGGGCTCCTTGCGCGCGATGGCGTCCTCCGCCCGCTCCGCGCCCGCCATCTTTCAGCGTTTCCGCCAAACGCCGCTGCGAAATCTTCAACGCCGGAGCCAATCCCGCGAGTGTCCCGGCGAGCAGCGAAATGGCTAAAGTGAAGAGCAAGACGCGGCCGTCCAGCCCGATCTCTTCAGCGCGTGGCAATGCCGTGGGCAGCGCGCTGAGCGCGGCCCGAGTGCCCCAACCTGCGATCACCAACCCCAACCCGCCGCCGATCAAGGACAGCAGCGCGCTTTCGGTCAGCGATTGGCGCAGCAATCGCCATTGTCCTGCGCCCAACGCGGCGCGAATGGCGAATTCGCGCGTCCTTCCGGTGGAGCGCGCCAGCAGCAGATTGCTGACGTTCACACATGCGATCAGCAACACGAACCCGACCGCGCCGAATAACGTCCACAGAATCGGCCTCACGTCGCCCACCAGCCTCTCTTTGAGCGGAACGAGCGCCGCGCCGTTGCCGCGGTTGGCGTCGGGATAAGCCTCGGCCAGCCGGCGCATCACTCCGTCCATATCGGACTGCGCCTGCGCGAGCGTGATGCCGGGCTTGAGCCGGCCAATGCCGTGCAGTCCCAAAGCGGCGCGCCGGTTCTGCAGCGCGGGGTTGTTCCACTGGCCGATGGGCGCATAGACGTCGATGCCGCGATAGAGATTGAAACTCTCCGGGAGCACGCCGACAATCGTGTAACTCTTGTCATCCAAGGTCAGGCTCTTGCCCACCGCGTTTGGCGAGGCGTCGAACTTGCGCCGCCAAAGGCCTGCGCTGATCACCGCCACGGGGGCCGCGCCGCGCTCATCTTCGCCCGGCGCAAAGCCGCGCCCAAACGCGGGCCGAACGCCGAGCACGGAGAAGAACTCCGCCGAAACCCAGCGACCGTCAACCTGCTCGGCATCGCCCGCGCCGATCAGATTGAAACTCGTCCCGCGCGAAATGGCCATCGCGGAGAAGGTTCGGTTCTCTCTTTGCCAGTCACGAAAATTCGGATACGGGATGGCGCCCGTCGCGAAATTCGGCTTGCTCTGATGTAGCGTGATGAGTTGCTCTGGCTGCGGGAAGGGCAGCGGATTGAGCAGCACGCCGTTGACCACAGAAAAGAGCGCGGCGTTGGCGCCGATGCCCAGCGCGAGAGTCATTATTATCACAACGGCGACGCCGGGATTCTTCAGCAACATTCGCGCGCCGAAGCGCAGGTCTTGAAACATTTCGTCCTCCAATCTCTTGATTGCGGATTGCGGATTGCGGATTGCGGATTTAGAAACCTCTTCACTATAAGAAACACCGCGTGCGGGTAATTCGTTGCAGGAATTTTTGGCACAGTACCGCGCGCGTAAGCAAGCGGTCGTGCGCAAGGTTCAATCCGCAATCCGCAATCCACAATCGGATCAGTCCTGCCGCAGAGCGACCACCGGGTTTACTTTCGCCGCGCGGCGCGCGGGAATGAAGCAGGCCGCCGCGGCGACCACGACGAGCAGAACCGCCACGCCCAGGAATGAGACCGGGTCAAAGGTCCTCGCCCGGAACAATTCCAACTGGCTGCCCAGCAGTCGCGTCACGCCCAGGCTTGCGAGAATCCCGACGACAAGGCCCACGCCTACCAGCATGCCGCCCGCGCGGAAGATCAGGGAGAGAATGTCGCGCGGGCGCGCCCCCATAGCCATGCGCACGCCGATTTCGCGCGTCCGCATCGAGACCAGGTAGGACAGGACGCTGAAGATGCCGGCCATCGCCAGCGCAAGACCGAGCGCCGCGAAGAGGCTGAAGAGCGCCATAATGAAGCGCGGCTGCGCCGTCCGAAAACCTAGTATCTCGTCGAAGGTGGTCGGGCCGTTGACGGGTTGTTCTTGGTCCATCGCGCGCACTTGCGCCCGCAACGCGTTGACGAGCGCGGTCGAGTCGCCCTGGGCGCGAACGGCCAGCAGGCGCTGCGACGGCGCCAGCAGGGTGTAAGGGATAAGAACCGCGGGCCTGGGGTCATTACGGATGTCGTCATTTCGCGTATCGCCGACCACGCCGACGATAGTGACGTAAGGCGAGACGTTCGGCGGCGTCAACACGTCCGGCGAGCCGGGCTTTTCGAGCGTATCCAGCTTGAGTCGCCGTCCAATGGGATTTTCCCCCGCCGGCCAGAGTTTTGCGGCCGACTCATTGACAACCGCCAGCGGCTCGGCGGCGTCGATTTCGCGCTCGGTCAGCATCCGCCCCTGCCGAAGCGGAATGCTCAACGCGTTCAGGTAATCGGCGCTGACCAGGTTCATAGTGATGCGGCGCGTCTCGGCGTCGCCCTGGCCGTCGAGCGCGAATGTGGACTGCGGCCCGCCGAAGGGCAGCCCGCCGACGCCGATCGTCGCGGCCTGGACGCCGGGCACGCTCTTCACCCGCTCCAACAACTCTCGCGCGAAGCGATTGCGCTGCTCCCACGTCGTGTAACGCTTGGGAGGCAGGGGCAATCCAATGGACATCACCCGCTCGGGTCGGAAACCCAGATCGACCTGT